>VOFI01004231.1_pt1 | contig 20928 bp, 35 predicted proteins | sample 5384131 | NCBI WGS metagenome assembly VOFI01 (sample SAMN12384728, study PRJNA508395) | human gut metagenome | isolation source: healthy gut H | host: Homo sapiens | reverse complement strand
GCACCGGACGGGTGATGGATGCCGAAACCCTCCTAGACGGGATTCCCGGCCCTTCCCGGGACGGGGAATGGTATTTCCTCAAGGGGAGTGTCCTGTTCAAAAAAGGATGGCTCGACGACGCCTACAACCATTTTTCCACTGCGGTCCGGATCCGGGCAACATGGAATACCGGCAGGCCCTCAACCAGATGGAGATGCGGCGGCAGAACGGCGGATACCGGACCGGCCGTCAGACGGGGAGGCTGCAGCGCCTGCGACATGTGCAGCGGCCTGATCTGCGCGGACTGCTGCTGTGAATGCATGGGCGGCGACCTTATCCGCTGCTGCTGACACGGATGAAAGTTTCAATATGCCGGGCCCCGGACGGGCGGCCGGCTGGAAAGGCCTGATGGCAGTTCATGAAGCACAGCGGAAAAATCGCGTTGGGCGGGTTGCTTGCCGCCCTCCTTAGTCTGTATGCTCCTGACCATTTTTCCTTTTGCCGACTATGCCCTGCCCGCTCGCAGGGGTGCTTCTCATCCCCATCGTACTCGAGAGCGGCGTGAAATGGGGGTTTATGGTCTATGCCGTCGTGGGGATCCTGAACGCGATCCTGACTCCCTCCCTGGAGGCAAAAGTGCTTTTCATCGCCTTTTTCGGGTATTATCCGGTTCTCAAGGCCCTGATCGAGCGCATTCGTTTCCGGCCGTTGGAATGGGCGGCCAAACTCCTGCTCTTCAACGGTACGTTTGTGGCCGCCTATTGGCTCATGCTGCATGTGTTCGCCCTGCCGGCCGACAGCCTGGAGCTGTTCGGCGTCAATGTGCCGCTGCTCCTGCTCGGCGCCGGGGAACATCGTGTTTGTCATTTACGACGTGGCGGTCACCAATCTCATCGTCCTGTATCAGAGGATGCTGCGCCCGAAGCTTCTGCACTATATTCCGCATCTGAATGGACAGCCGGGCCATTTTCCATTTTCAATTGCAGGAACGGGGGAATGCCGGCAATTTCGGACGCGAAGCAGGGTACAATACTAACGGAATACGCAGCGGCAGGCGGAAAGGTTGGATCGGCTTGAAAACGAATTTTTGATCGCGCATATCACCCGGGAAGCCGGGTTTTTCCAAAGGGCAGAAACGCACGCCCAATTGTTGGCCTCGGCATTATGACACCGCGGCAGTTCATGACGGCCTACCGGCTGGAAGCGAAACCGTCGGGTGAGCGAATCCACAGTGGTCCGCTTTGCGGCGGAGCTGGGGTTCGAGGGGTATCCGCAGCTGCAAAAAGCGATGCAGGAGCTTATCCGCAGCAAGCTGACCTCGGTCCAGCGGGTGGAAGTCACCCGGGCACGCATGGGGGACAGCGAGGTGCTGGACAACGTGATGGCTTACGACATGCAGAACATCCGGCAAACCCTCGAGGAGTTGCCGCGGGGATGTGTTCGACCGGGCGGTGGACGCGCTGGTAAGCGCCCGCAAGGTCTATATTTTCGGGGCGGGAGGCGCGCTCGCCAATCGCGGCGTATTATCTCAAGCTCCTCCTGCCCGACATCCATCTGGTGTATACCTCCAGCGAGACCGAGATCCTCAAGAGCTCATCCATATCAGTGAAGAGACACCATCCTCGGGATGAGCTTTCCGCGATATTCCAGCAAGGCGGTCAAAACCCTGCATTTCGCGCATTCCCGCCGCGCGAAGGTCATTGCGATCACCGACAGCCTGCTCTCTCCATCGCGGATTTTGCCACCTGCTCTGCTTCTGGCCCACAGCGACATGGCCACCATCGTCGACTCGCTCGTGGCGCCGCTGAGCGTGCTCAACGCGCTGATCGTGGCGGTGTCGCTCCGCCGGATGGAGCAGAACCGGGAGACGCTCAACGAGCTCGAAGGGCTGTGGAGACCTATCAGGTATACCAGCCGTTCGAAAAAACGGCGGACGGGGTGTGAAGGTGCGGAGTATGGAATCGGATCGGCCCGTCATTGTGGTGGGCGGAGGCGCCGCGGGGCTGATGGCGGCCGGATGCGGGCCGCCGCGGCCGGCCGGTCACGGTGATGGAACGCAATCCCCGGCCGGCACGCAAGGTGCTCATCACCGGGAAAGGCCGCTGCAATGTCACCAATAACTGCACCGCTGAAGACGCCGTCGCCCATGTCCCGGGCGGGGGCCGGTTCCTGTACAGCGCCTTTTCCGCCTTCACGCCGCAGGACTGCATGGCCTTGTTCGAAGAACAGGGCGTGCCGCTCAAAACCGAACGGGGCGGCCGGGTATTCCCGGAATCCGACAAAGCGATGGACATCGCCGACGCGCTGGCGAGATATGCCAGGACGGGCGGCGCCCGGATAAGGCAGGGCGGGTTTCCGAGCCCTGATCGCGGACGGGGCCGCCGGGGGTGAGGCTGGAGGATGGGAGTGTCCTTGAAGCCGGAGCCGTGATCGTCTGCACGGGCGGGGGCTGTCCTCATCCGCTGACCGGCTCGACCGGGGACGGATATGCCCTGGCACGTCAGGCGGGGCATACCGTCACGCCGCTGCGTCCCTCCCTGGTGCCGCTCGAGGCGGAGGACGGCTGGTGCGCGGCCCTGCAGGGGCTATCTTTTGAAAAACGCCGGTCTGACCGTCCGGGACGAAGCCGGGCAAAAGACCATTTACCGGGACTTCGGGGAGATGCTGTTCACCCATTTCGGCCTGTCGGGGCCGATGATCCTCAGCGCCAGCGCCCATCTGCGCCATATGGCGCGGGGGCGGTATACCGTCCACATCGACCTGAAGCCCGCGCTGACGCCCGAACAGCTCGACAGCCGGCTGGTACGGGATCTGCGGGCGGAACAAAACCGGGCGTTCGGGACCCTGCTTGGCGGCCTGCTGCCGCGGTCGATGGTTCCGGTCATGGCGGAGCTCTGCGGTGTTCCGCCTGAGCGGAAGTGCCACAGCGTCACCCGGGAGGAACGGGCCGGGCTGCTCCGGCTCCTCAAGGACCTGCCGGTACGGATCGCGGGCTTCCGGCCGGTGGAAGAGGCCATTGTCACCGCCGGCGGCGTGGCCTTGAAGGAAATCGACGCAAAAACCATGGCGTCAAAAAAACTGCCGGGACTGTTTTTTTGCCGGAGAGGTGTTGGACCTAGACGCCTCACCGGCGGCTTCAATCTCCCAGATCGCCTTTGCTACCGGTCAGGCGGCCGGCCGGGCGGTCTGACCGGAAGGATCGAGGGCGGATGTACAACAACGATTATATCCTGCGGATGATTGAGGACCTGGGCCGGGTGCTGCGGCAGGTGTTTTTGCAGGAAGAGGAAGAGATGTTCGAGATTGTGGACGAGGGAGGGCCGCTTTTCCGAAAGCGATTTTTCTCGGCTATCGCGTGGGCCGGCTGCTCTTGGAACGGAGGATCAACGAAGCAGAGAAACCTCCTGTTCGACGAGATCGAACGGGATCCCCAGCCGTCCTTTCGCGGTCGGCGTCCATTTTACGAGGACCTTCAGGAGCTGTCCGACGAGGAGCTGGAGGCGGCAGATTTCTCCCGGGAGGAGATCGCCGAGGGGCTGGAAGCCTGAAACGTCTCTGTATGGTTCCCGGTGAAGAGCCCGTATCTGAGAAACAGGAGGCATCATCCATGCAGGACCACAAACCGGTTTCGATTGCGATCGACGGCCCTTCGGGGGCGGGGAAGAGCACCATCGCCCGGATCCTTGCGGGGCGGCTCGGCGTTTTATATGTGGATACCGGGGCACTCTACCGCGCGGTGGGCTGTTTCGTGCTGGACCGCGGCGCGGACCCGTCCAGGGCGGACGAGGTCGAGCCCCTGCTGGGCGGCCTGAAGGTGGAGCTGCGCCATGAACACGGTGAACAACGCGTTTACGTCAATGGGGAGGATGTCACCGGCCGCATCCGGACGCCGGAGATTTCTATGGCGGCCTCGGCCGTATCGGCCCTGCCGGCGGTGCGTCGTTTCCTGTTCCACCTGCAGCGGGATACCGCGGCCGTGCAGGACGTCATCATGGACGGCCGGGATATCGGCACCGTGGTGCTCCCGGACGCGCGCCTGAAGATTTTTCTGACCGCGTCGGCGGAGGACCGGGCCGCCAGACGGACGGAGGAATTGCGCGAAAAGGGAATCGAGGCCGATTTTGACGAAAGTGCTTGCGGATATGAGACAGCGGGATTATAATGATGAAAACCGGGCAGAAGCGCCGCTGCGTGCGGCCGCGGATGCTGTGCGGATCGATACGACGGGCAACACGCTCGAGGAGTCGGTCGCTATTTTGGAAAAGCTGGTGCGGGATACCATCGGCTGAAAGGGGCATACTACCATGTGGTTCGGACGGTTCTTGCTGTGGTTTTTCAAACCGCTGGCATGGCTCCTGTTCCCATTCAAAACCATAGGCCGGGAGAATATCCCGGATACGCCGGGGCAGCCGCCTTTGGTCCTCTGCTGCAACCACATTTCGGTGATCGACCCGGTTTTCCTTGAAATGTGCCAGAAACGTCACGTCTATTTCATGGCCAAGGAGGAAATTTTTAAAAACCGGCTCGCCACCTGGTTTTCGCCAAGCAGCTCGGTGCCTTCCCGGTCAAACGGGGAGCGGGGGATACCGGGGCACTGGATACCGCCCGCCGGATCGTTGAGGAGGGGAAGCTCCTCGGGATTTTCCCGGAGGGTACCCGTTCGAAGGACGGCCGGCTGGGGCGGGCCAAATCGGGCGCCGCGCTGATTGCGGCGCAGACCGGCGCCTCGGTCCTGCCCGTCGCGATCGCCACCAAAAACCAGAAGCTCCGCCTTTTCCGTCCCACCCGGATCGTGTTTGGCCCTCCTCTATCTCCGGAGGAGCTGCACCTGGACAATCCCGAACATCCGGATCTGCGCTTCGCGTCCCGCCTGGTTATGGACAGGATCGGGGACATGATTGCGCAGAACACCCGTTAAAAGGGGGGAGGCGCCATGGAGATCCTGGTGGCGAAAACCGCCGGTTTCTGTTTCGGCGTGAACAAGGCCGTCAGCGCAGTCTATAAGCTGCTGGACGAAGGCCGGACGGTCTGTACGCTCGGGCCGATCATCCACAATCCTCAGCTTGTCGCCGATCTGGAAAAGAGGGGCGTGCGGATCGTCGGCTCACCGGATGACGTGCCGCCTAGGGCGATGCTGGTCATCCGTTCCCACGGCGTGCCGGCGTCGGTCTACGACCGGCTGCGGGAGCGGGAGGTGGACTATCTCGACGCGACCTGCCCTTTCGTGGCTAAAATCCACCGCATCGTAGAACGGCATTCGTCCGAAGGATACGCGGTCCTCATCGCGGGGGATCCGGAGCATCCGGAGGTCATGGGAATCCGCGGACACTGCAGGGGCCCGTCATTCGTGTTCACCTCTGGATGATCTGGAGCGGCTGAGCCGAAATGAGGCAATTTTAAAGGAAAACCCGGTCGTTTTGGTCTCACAGACCACGTTTCAGATGGAAATATGGGAAAAGTGCTCCCAATTCGCAAAAAACACTATACAAATCCTTTGGTTTTTGATACAATATGTAATGCGACTGCCGAAAGACAACATGAGGCGGTTGCTTTGTCGCAGAAGAGCGACGTGATGGTGATTGTCGGCGGGCGTCAGAGCTCCAACACCGCCAAGCTTCGGGATGTGTGCCAGCAAGGCTGTCGGACGATTCTGATCGAAACGGCGGACGAGCTGTCCTCCGGTCCGTTTGCTGGAGCAAAGGTCGTCGGCCTTACGGCCGGTGCCTCGACCCCCGCCGATATTATAAAGGAGGTACTTTCAACCATGTCCGAGATTGTCAACAACGAAGTCCAAGAAAACGAGACCCTTCCCACGGCGGAAGAGGCGGCCGCTCCCGCCTCGGAATCCCCCGCTGCCGAGCAGGCCGCGGAGACGGCCCCGGAGGCTCCTGCGGAAGCCGTACCGGAAGCCCCTGCCAAATCCTTTGAGGAAATGAGCTTCGAAGAGGCCCTGGAAGCCTCTCTTTCAGAGTTTGTCTACAGACGAGAGAGTCCGCGGCGTTGTCGTGGGCATTGCCCCGAACGAAGTGCAGGTCGAGGTGGTGGGCCGCAAGCAGGCCGGCTACATTCCGGCCGACGAGCTCTCTGCTACCGGCGCCAACCCGGCGGATCTCGTGAAAATCGGGGATGAGCTGGATCTCCTGATCATGCGCACCAACGATCAGGAGGGCACCATCATGCTCTCGAAGAGACGGGTCGACGCGCTCAAGGGCTGGGATACGGTCGTGGCCGCGGAAGCGAGCGGCGACATTCTCGACGGCGTTGTCACCGACGTCATCAAGGGCGGCCTGCTGGCCGTCACCCATGGCGTGCGGGTGTTCATTCCCCGCCTCCCAGGCTTCGGCCGTGCGGATGGAGGATCTCTCCCGCTGCTCAAGCAGGAGGTCCGCTTCAAGATCATCGAGGTCAACCAGAGCCGGCGCCGTGCGGTAGGGTCCATCCGTGCGGTTGCCCGTGAGGAGCGTAAGGAGAAGGAAGCGGCGTTCTGGGCGCAGGCCGAGGTCGGCCAGCGCTATACCGGCGTGGTGAAATCCCTGACCTCTTACGGCGCGTTCGTGGATCTCGGCGGTGTCGACGGCATGATCCATATTTCCGAGCTTTCCTGGACCCGCATCAAGAATCCGTCCGAGGTTGTGAATGTAGGGGATACGGTGGATGTCTATATCCGTGACCTGGATACCGAGAAAAAGAAGATTTCCCTCGGCTACCGCAAGGCGGAGGACAATCCGTGGGAGATTTTCAAGGCCAATTATCCGATCGGCTCGGTGGTGGACGCCAAGATCGTCGGCATGACCACCTTCGGCGCGTTTGCGCAGATCATTCCCGGGATCGACGGCCTGATCCATATTTCCCAAATCGCAGATCGCCGCATTGAAAAGCCCCAGGATGAGCTGAAGATCGGTCAGGAAGTGAAAGTGAAGATCACCAACGTCGATTACGACAGCAAGCGCATCAGCTTGTCGATCCGCGCCCTTCTGGAGGACGGCGCCGCGGTCGAAACGGCTGCGGAAGAGGCCGTTTCCGAGGAAGCGCCCGCTGAGGCCGCGGCGGAAGAATCCGCTGAATAAGAGCTGGCGGAAATCATACAATCAAGAGGAAACGGGTCGGCCGTTTCCTCTTTATTATGGACGATGATGGGAGGAAAAGAGTATGATTGCCATTGCCTGTGACCATTCCGCGTTGGAAATGAAAAACGAGGTGGAGGCCCTGCTCGACGAGATGGGCCTTGCCTATCATGACTATGGAACCTACACGGCCGAGAGCTGCGATTATCCCGTCTTCGGAGTCCGGGCCGCCAAAGCGGTGGCGGCGGGCGAGTGTGAACGGGGAATCGTCATCTGCGGGACCGGGATCGGCATTTCCCTTACCGCCAACAAGGTCAAGGGGATCCGCTGCGCCTTATGCAGCGAACCTTATTCCGCAGAGCTCACCCCGCCGCCACAACGACGCCAATATGCTGGCGCTGGGCGCCCGTGTGATCGGACCGGAGCTCGCCAAGAGCATCGTCCGCACCTTTTTGACCACGGAATTCGAGGGCGGACGGCATGAGCGCCGGATCGCGATGCTCGCGGCCGTGGAAAACGGGGAAGAGATCGGATGAAAGCGGTTTCCTGGAACGTCAACGGTCTGCGGGCCTGCCTGAACAAGGGCTTCGCCGACGTGGTGCGGGAGCTGGATCCGGATTTTTCTGTGTGCAGGAAACCAAGCTACAAGCCGGGCAGTTGGATCTCACGCTGCCCGGCTATACCTGTACTGGGATTACGCGGAAAAGAAAGGCTATTCTGGCACAATGATTTTAGCCAAAACCGCCGCTTTCGGTTTCGCTCGATCGGGGATGAGGAGCACGGGCATGAAGGCCGCTGCGTGACGCTGGAGTATCCGGCGTTTTATATGGTCACCCCTCTATTCGCCCAACTCGCAGGACGGGCTGCGCCGCCTGCCTTATCGCCTGTCGTTCGAGGAGGCGCTGCGGCGCTATCTTGCCGGCCTGGACGCGAAAAAGCCGGTGATCCTCTGCGGAGACCTCAAATGTCGCCCATCAGGAGATCGATCTGAAGAATCCGGGCCCCAACCGGGGAATGCCGGGTTTTCCGACGAGGAGCGGGAGGCGTTCGGACGCCTGCTCGCCGCCGGCTTTACCGATACCTTCCGCCTGCTCCACCCGGATCAAACCGGGGCATACAGCTGGTGGTCCTATCGCTTCAACGCCCGGCGGAACAACGCGGGATGGCGGATCGATTATTTTCTCGTCAGCGACCGGCTGGCGCCGCGGGTGGTACGGGCAGATATTGCCTCCTCTGTTTTGGGTTCGGACCATTGTCCGGTCCTGCTGGAGCTGGCGGACTGATTTGGAAGATTCCGGCTGTGGGAGGCCGCGAGGACGCCCTGGTGATTCGGAAAGGACGGATGGTTTTGAAGGATCTGCCCCGTGAGGTCCTGCATCTGCAGATGCAGGCGGCCGTGGAAAATTTACGGAAAAACCGGATGGATGCCTATCTGGTCTCCCCGCAAAGAGGATGTCGTTCCGCAGGTGCGCGCGTTGCTGCATGCCGGCGATTCGGTGGCAGTGGGGGGATCGGAGACGCTGAAGGAGAGCGGCGTTCTGGAACTGCTGCGAAGCGGGGACTACCAGTTTATCGACCGGTACGCTCCCCGGTCTGACGCCGGAACAGGTGCGCCGGGTGTTTCTGGACAGCCTCTCCGCCGACGCCTACCTCTGTTCGGCCAACGCTGTCACCATGCGGGGAGAGCTCTATAACGTCGACGGCAACGGCAACCGTGTGGCGGCGCTGTGTTACGGGCCCGCTTCCGTCATCGTCGTCGCGGGCCGCAACAAGCTGGTATCGGATCTCGACGAGGCCGTCAGCCGCGTCAAACGCATGGCGGCACCCGCCAACGCCCTGCGCCTCGAAGGAGACGTACTGTGCCCGGACCGGGCGCTGTCTCGGTCTCGGCTCGCCGTCCTGCACCGACGGCTGTACGGTACCGGACCGGATCTGCAGCACCTATGTCGTGCATGGTGGCAACAGGAAAAGAGCCGGATCAAGGTCATACTGGTGGAAGAGGACCTGGGGCTTTAATTGGAATTTTTTTCAAAATACTGGCCGATCCGACAGCGGAAAAACCTCTTGGATGAAGCGGCTGTTCCCGGCTCATACTATAGATGCGGGCCGCGGATTGCATCGCGTCCATGGATGGATTTTGGAAAAGGTTTGTATTTGATTTTTCCCAAAATCATGCTATAATAGGAATGTTAAAATTCGTGGGGAGTTGGATGAGATTGGAAAAATACCTGATCCGCGGAGGGAATCCCCTGTTTGGTGAAGTGGAAATCAGCGGAGCGAAAAACGCCGTCGTCGCGATCCTGTCGGCGACCCTGTTGGCCAATGGCGTCTGCCGCATTGAAAATATACCGAATATCGCCGACGTCACGACCAGCCTGGATATTTTGGAAAATCTCGGCGCGGTGGTGAAACGTGTCAACAAAAACACCGTGGAAGTGGATTCCCGTCCGGTGTTCAGCCATACCGTGCCGCACGACCTGGCCAGGAAGATGCGGGCCTCCTATTATTTTATGGGGCGATGCTCAGCCGGTTCGGCGCCGCGAAGGTCGCGATGCCGGGCGGCTGTAATTTCGGGGTGCGGCCCATCGACAAGCATTTAAAAGGGTTTATCGCGCTCGGGGCGGATGTGGCCCCGATGGAAAACGGCATGATCGAGCTGAAGGCGGAGCGTCTGGTGGGGAGTTCTGTCTATCTCGAAGCGTCGGTGGGGGGCGACGGTGAATGTTATGCTGGCCGCCGTCAAGGCGCGGGGCGTGACGGTCATTGAAGACGCGGCAAAAGAACCGCATGTGGGCGATTTGGCCAACTTCCTGAACCCATGGGTGCCGACATACGCGGGGCCGGTACCGACGTCATCAAAATCCGGGGTGTAGACCGCCCGTACGGCACCACCTATTCCATCATTCCCGATCAAATCGAGGCCGGTACCTTTATGGCGGCGGCCGTGGCGACCGGGGAGACGTGCTGGTGCGCAACGTCATCCCGAAGCATTTGGAATCCATTACGGCGAAGCTCCTGGAAATGGGGGCCGAGGTGGAGGAATACGACGATTATGTGCGGTGTGCCGCCGCGGACCGATCCTCCACTGCAATGTCAAGACGATGCCGCATCCCGGTTTTCCGACCGATATGCAGCCGCAGATCGCGGTGCCCTGGCCATGGCAGAGGGAACCAGCATCATCACCGAGAGCATCTTCGACAACCGTTTCCAGTATATGGATGAGCTTCGCCGAATGGGGGCCGACATCCTGGTCGACGGCAAGGTGGCCGTGATCCAGGGCGGCAAGCCCCTGACAGCTGCCCCGGTCAAGGCCGTGGATCTGCGGGCGGGCGCCGCGCTTGTCATCGCCGGGCTGGCCGCCAAGGGGACGACCGAGGTGGAAGATATCCACCATATCGAGCGGGGCTATGAATGCATCGTGGACAAGCTCCGCCATCTCGGAGCGGATATCGAACTGGTCCAGCAGGCGGAACCGGGACTGCGTACGGCACTGTAAGAATGGAAGGGTGTCTTCAAATGCAGCGGTCGTCCCATGGGACGAGAGCATTTGAAGACACCTTTGTTTCAACCGGCCGGAGGAGGGGAACACATGACTGTCACATGCGTTTGGGAGCATCATGGAAAGGCGTCGCTCATATATGCCGACCAGTTTCCGGGTGCTTATACACGAGGGGCGACCAAAGACGAGGCCTTATCCAAAATGCCGGCGGAAGTCCGGTCTTACATAGCATGGAAAACCGGGCGATATCCGCCCGGCTGGCCCGAAATCCGGATTATACAGGAGAACGCCTCGGAATTGGCTATTGAAGACGCGGACACCGACGTGCTGTTCGACCGGGAAATCGGGGTATTGGATGAGAAGGCGTATATTACCCTCAAAGCCCTGGTACTGAAATCCGCCCGCGACTTTCAGCGTCTGTATGACGCCGTGCCGGACAAGGACCGCAGCGTATTGCCGGAAAGGAGTACCTTTACGGATCCGTACCGCGTACGGCCCGGCAGATGTATGCGACCATACCAGGGGTGTGAACGCATTTTATTTCGAAAATCCAGGTACCCGCGGACGATGCGGACGGATAGACGATTGCCGCGAGCGCGGCTTTGCGGCATTGAGAGCCTGCCCGGCTATCTGGAAAAACCGGGTGTCCGATGACGGGTTTGGGGAAACAGGAGCCTGAAAAAGGTCTGCCGCCGGTTTATCTGGCATGACCGGATACACGCGAAGGCCATGTACCGCATGGCAGAGCGGGACCTTCGGCCCCGGCAGCGTGCCGGACGTCTTCTGTTTCGGCGGGATTTAGCTCATACTCAGGATGAACATGGGGAAAGGACCAGGAACCCTTATGGCACGATTTTGTCCACTTTTCAGCGGAAGCAGCGGGAACTGTACATACATCGGGACCCCCGAAGGCGGCATCCTCATCGATGCCGGTGTGAGCGCCAAGCGGATTGAAACCGCTTGCTGGGATCGCGGGATCGGGATGGACAGCATTCGGGGGATTTTTGTCACCCATGAGCATTCCGACCACACGGCCGGACTGCGAGTGCTGCAAAAACGCTTCGGCATACCGAGCGCATCTCCCGGGACACGCGCCGGACTGATCGGGGGCGGCGCGCTGCCGGAAGATGCGGATTGCCGGGCAATGGAGGAGGCCGTGGAACTTGCGGGCATGATGGTTCGGTCGTTCCGGACGCCGCACGACAGCCGGGAGAGCACGGGCTATCGCGTGAGCACCGGCGACGGCCGTACACTGGCCGTCGCAACCGACATGGGGCATATGACGGAAGAGGTGCGGACAGCCTTGTGGGGCTGTGATCTGGTGATGATCGAATCCAAACCACGATATCCGTATGCTGGAAAACGGGCCGTATCCCTATGTCCTCAAGCGGCGGATCCTAGCATCGACCGGCCACCTGTCCAACGACGCTTGTTCTTTGGAGCTGCCCGAGCTGATCCGCCGGGGGCGACACGGCTGTTTCTGGCGCATCTGAGCAAGGATAACAATTCCCCGGAGCTCGCCTATCTGACCGCGCAGTCAGCTCTGACGGAGGCGGGGATGAGAGAGGACATGGATTTTGTACTGCGGGTGGCGCCCCGCACAGATTTGGAACCGGTTATGGTGTTTTAAATGTGATAACAGTCAAATCCGGTGGATCTTTATGTGCGGCTACATCCTTTCTCCGCGCGGAGAAAGGATACAAAGAAGCGACAAACGGGGCTTCCCTTTGTAACCTACTGTGATTCAGAAAGGAAACATCGCGAACTATGACCACTCTGTATCTTTGTGCGCCACTGCGAAGCCATGGGAAATATCCGCCGGATTTTTCAAGGCCACATCGATGAAGGGATCAGCGGCAACGGACGGCGGCAGCTGGAACGGCTGACGGAACGATTCCGGGATGTTCCGCTCGATGCCATTTATTCCAGTCCCCTGCAGCGGGCTATGTATACCGCCGAGGCAGTGGACGGCGCACATGGATTGCCGATCGTACAGGATCGGCGGCTTATGGAAATCCATGGCGGCGTTTGGGAAAGCCCTGAAAATGTTGCCGTTGCTCTGCCCGGTACAAAGCTTCAAATGGGAACCGTGCGCCTTTGGGATTTCCATCCCCGGAAAGGGGAGGCCATGCGGGAGGTATACAGCCGCATGGCGGAGGCGCTGACCGAGATCGCGGCGGCCCATCCGGACGAAACGGTAGCCGTGGCGTCCCATGGATGCGCTATACGCAACGCCCCTGTGCTGGGCCAAGGGCTGGCCTATTGAAAGGCTTTCGGAGGTGGCCTGGTGCGACAACACCGGCGTGAGTGTCCTGCGTTTCGACCGGGACCGGGTGGAGCTTATATTGGAGAACGACAACACCCATTTGAACGAGGAGCTTTCCACCTTGCCAAACAGACCTGGTGGAAGGGAATGACGGCACACCCAGCTCCAGAGATCCTAGAAGCTGTCATATCTCCCCTGAAAGGATGGCATGGCATGAAGGACAAAGCGAACGAGCGCCTATTGGGCATCGATCTTGGAACGGTGAGGACCGGCTTTGCCGTGTCCGATCCGGGCGGCTTCTTGGCCTCTCCCATCGAAACGGTAACGGAACGGGATCTGACCCGTCTGGCTGACCGGGCTTTTTCCATTGCCGCCGGACAGGGACCGCCCGGGTGGTGTGGGCCATCCGCGCAACATGGACGGCCCAGGGGAGAGAGCGCCCGCCGGGCGGAGGAGTTCGCCGCGCTGCTGACTGAACGCGGCTCGAGGTGATTCTCTGGGATGAGCGGATGACCACCCTGTCCGCTATCGGTTTTCTTAACCAGACCAACACACGGGGAAAAAAAGAGGAAGGGCGTGGTGGATACGGTGGCGGCGGTTATCATTCTGCAATCGTATCTCGATTCCCGCAAAAACCAGCCGGCCGGATCCTGACCGGAAGAGGGAGTATAAAACCCATGGGCAAAACTGCTTTGGGTCGGTCTGGGCGGAGCGGTGGGAGCCATCTGCCGCTACCTGATCGGGCGTATCCCGGTCCATCTGGATTTTCCGGTTCTGACATTGCTGACCAATATGGCGGGAGCGGTTCTTATCGGTGTCGTGACCGGTCTGGCGCCTAGGGGCCCGGGGCTTTCCGATGCCGCTCTTCTGTTCTGGAAAACGGGTGTGTGCGGGGGATTCACCACCTTCTCGGCATTTTCACTCGAGTCACTGGGGCTGCTGGAATCCGGCAAGCCATTCTGGGGAGGCCTGTATACCTGCTCAGCGTCGGGTGCTGTATCGGAGGCGTGGCGCTCGGCCAGGCCATCGTCCGCCTCTTCGTTAAACCCGTATAAGACGAAAAACAGGGACCCATTATAGGCGTATGGGCTGAAAAGAGAGAAGTCAAACGACGTTGACTTCTCTCTTTTCTGTCGGATGCCCTTTCAGCGGCATTCACATGGCTTTTTGCAAGATACAGAATATATGTATCCAGGAATACGATCCGATTGCCCGCCTCGAGAACAGCTTTCCGGAGGCCGTTATAGAATAGGCTCCTGTAAGGCTCGGGAATCACGATGTGGTCGCAATGTGTGCCGGCAAAGGCCACGTATTCATCGGCGGTAAATTCACGTCTGCCGCCATATTCCCGTTTTTCCAAACCGGCATATCCATACTCAGGCGCGTTCGTATACGGAAGGCACCATGCACGTATGCGGTTTCCGGTTTGAAATATTGGGAATAGACCCGCTGGATCGACTGATACAGCGCTTCATTCGGCGTTTTGTAATCGCTTTTGGTCAGCATCATCGCCAGGGTCCCGCCCGGATTCAGCAGCTCAAAGGTCTTCGAAAAGGCAATCTTTTCGGGGATCCATTGAATCGTTGCCGCAGAATAGATCACGTCGAATGTCTGGCTGCCGAAGTCGTGGGTGATAAAAAGTCGTCATGAATCAAATGGAAGTTTGGACGCCCGCCATACTTGCGCTTCATCGTTTCGGCCAGATGCTCACCGAGCTCGATGGCGTGGTAGCCGCATCCCGTATCGAGTATGGGGCGCGGTAGCCTGCCCGGTTCCCGGACCAAGTTCCAGAACGAGTTTTGCCGGGGCCGATTCCGGCGTACTGATCAGATCGGCAAACAGTTCCGCACAGTATCGCGGCCTGTATGTATCGAACTGATCCGGTATGGTATCGAACACTTTTCGGAATTCTAAACCCATTTGTTGTCTCGCCTCCTTGAAGAGCTCCACACTGGCTTTCAGCGGGGATCATCCCGGTTTGGATTTACAGGGGCCGAACGGAACCGAAAGGCTTTCAAATATAGCAGGAGAGGCCGTGCCCCCGCCTCTGCCGATGCAAACACGGTATCGATGACCTTCATGACTCGCAATACCTGAGAAAGCTGCACGGTCGCTTTCGCCCGGCCCTCCAGAACCTCGACAATGTTGCGATAATATCCGACCAATCGGATTGTACGTCGGGCAGCGGCAGCTCCTTGGTGGTATGGACAGGGCGGGGGCCATGGTACGGGTGGGGCCCGCCCCTCGGTGTAAACGATATCGTCGGCCCATTCCATTTTTTCATCGGTGTCTAACTTCACGATTTTGCCGTGGCAGCCCCAGCCCTCGACCACGGCAGTGCCGTCGGTTCCGGAGACATGCCAGCGGGGCAAATTCACAAAACAGTTCGTCGACATCTCACACAAGGCGGACAGGCCGTTTTCGAACCGGAGCAGGATTTTGATGTTATCCTCCACCTCGGGAGTGAAAACGCTGAGCAGATGCGCGTCTACCGATACGACAGGGGGAGTCGGTCATATCCAGGAGCTGGTCCACCAGATGCACCCCCAATCGAGCACCATACCCCCGCCGTTGACCTTGTATCCGCGCCAGCCATGCATGGCGCCGCGGGAGCCCTGTACCCGGCTTTCGATAAAGTAAGGGCGGCCGATGGTGCCGTCGGCCAGGATGGTTTTAACGATGCGATAATCCCGGTCCCAGCGGCGGTTGTGATGGACGGTGAACAGCTTCAGCCGGTTTCATCGGCGGCGGCAATCATCTCCCCGCAGTTCCTCCGTGTTCATGGCGACGGGTTTTTCGCACACCACGTTTTACCGCCCGCAGGCGGCGATGACAAGGTCTTTATGTACATGGTTCGGGGTGGCGACGGTGACGAGCTCTCGACGGACCGTCCTGCAGAAGCTCATCAAGGGAGGCATAGGCGTATAATCCATCCTCCCGCGCTTTCTCCGCGGCTTCCTCCCGGATGTCGTACGCCCCTTGACCAGCAGTTCCGGGATCTTTTCCGAGATGCTTTTATGGTGCCAGCCGCCCATCCCGCCGTATCCGATTATTGCCATGGTATGCTTCATGTGAACGTTCATCCTTTCGATGAGCCGCCAAAGCCCGGCGGCAGCCACTTGTTTTAAGACACTTGTTGACATTGTATCACGAGGAACTGTATAATACCAATCAACAAGTTGTAAAAACCACACGATTATTGCGGGGCGATGAGATGGTTCCAGTTTATGACACAAAAATCCGATTTGTTTCAAATCGATGTGGGAAACCGGATGGATTTCCCCCACATCTCCATCTGGACATGGAGCTTTTGTATGTCCAAAAGGGGTGGATTGCCGCGCAGGGGGGGGACGGGGAATAGAAGGTGGGGGCGGGCGAACTCCTATTTCTCATCCCCAATGCAATCCATGCGTACCGGGACTCTGACGCCGCCGGAAGAGACCGGATATCTTCTCATCATGGCGCAGCCGGGCTGCGCGGGCGATTACCAGAACCGGCTGCTCACCACCTATCCGGTCTGTCCTCTTGTGAGGGAGGAGGCTTTGCATGCCGATGTCCGGTATGCGTTGAACGCCCTGTCAAACGGGGGACAAATCAGGAAAGCCAGGATGTCCTCAAGCTTTTTTTTCCAGTTGATACTGGCCCGGATTCTTCCGGTGATGGAATGGGAAAACCAGGAAGCCATCCGGTCCCACAGCCTGACGGCACAAGTGATCCGATATATTTCCCAGCATTACCGCGAAAATTTATCGCTGGAGACGCTGTCCAGCCGGTTCGGCGTCAGCCGCTACCATCTCTCCGGCTTTTTCCCGGACGATCCACACTGGATTTTATGCATATCTCCATTCTCTGCGGGTCAATTACGCCAAGGGGCTGCTGCAAAACTCCAGTCTTGACATCCTGACTATCGCGATGGACAGTGGCTTTGAAAAACCAGCAGACCTTCAACCGGGTCTTCAAATCCCTGTGCGGCATGACGCCGAAGGAATATCGCCGGGCCGCTTGGGGAATCCGGAAAAAAAGAGGAAGAGGCTGTGGGGGAGCCCCTGAATCCGGACATGAGAATAGCGAAACGGACGGACCTCTCACCGGAAGAGAGGTCCGTCCGTTTTCATATCCTTCAAGGGAGTGGGAATACGCGCGAGGGGGGAGGGGTTAGAATCCCAACCCCTGCAGCCAGCCGAGCATAACCTTGGGCCATTCGCGTGTCCCGCTGATTCCCGAGGCCAATCCACAGCCATGATCCCCATTTTCATAAATATCCAGCAGGTGGGGGATACCAGCCGTTTCCAATGCCTCGGCCAACATGGTGCTGTTTTCTACCGGTACGGCGCTGTCAGGCCGGCAATGGAATACATACATCGGCGGTGTATCCGGACGGACACCCAGCTCGCCCGAGAAACGCTTCGCCAGCTCCCGGTCGGATGCCTCGGCGCCCAGGAAGTTGTACTTTGAGCCGCCGTGGGTGTATTTGCTGTACATGGATACGACCGGGTAGCAAAGCGACCGCCGCGTTGGGACGGGAGGAAGTTTTGTCGATGGCGTCTCCCATCTCTTTCCCGTAATCGAAATGCTCCGCCGCCATACAGGCGAGATGGCCGCCGGCGGAAAAGCCCATGATCGCAATTTTTTCCGGATCGATGCCATAATCCCCGGCATAATACCGGACATACCGGATTGCCCGCATCACATCCGACAGCGCGGCGTGGTAGTCATAGGGCGCGACGCGGTACTTCAGCACGAAGGCGGAAATGCCCCGGGCCATGAAGTATTTGGCGATGTCGACCCCTTCGTATTCGTAGGCAATGGAACCATAGCCGCCGCCCGGGCAGATGATAACGCAGCCCCCGGTCGTATTCCTGGATGACAGATACGGCGTTAGCGTAGGGATCTGGGCGGCAGTGCTGCTATCATAATACGGGATGTGACCGGTGGTCTTCCACAGGCTGATCCGGGCATGGCTGTTTATATCCACCGTTATGCTGGAGGGGATGTCCGCCGCATACGGCAGTCCGGCCGGATCCTCGACTACCGGCGCGTAAGAGGGCCTAGGAGCCTCTGTGGGGGCCGTCGGATCGGGGGGAATGGTTCCTGCAGTCGAAGAGACTGTAGTCGAGGATTGGTTGCCGCCCCCGCCGTCGTGGTCTTGACCGGACGGCGTGTTGTCGGATTCACTGTCGTAGCGGGCGTATCGCTGGAAATGGTGGATTCCTCCATTCCGGTGTTCGTGGTGGTGATTTCAGTTTCTGCGGTGGTATCCCATGACGGCTCTGCGACGGTCCGCTGCTGTCCGGCCCCTCCGGCGGGGTGACGGACGGCTTGGAACAGGCAGCCGCTGTCAGGCAGAAAGCGGTCACGAGCAACAAGGACAAAATCCTTTTCATATCTTTGCTCTTCTTTCCGTTCAAGTGCTCCTCCTTGTCATCATCAGCCAAGCGCTCTGAGCTGCTTGAGCATTTCCTCGGCAATAGCCCTGCCCCCCGCGTCATTGCAGTGGCAGGCATCCAGCATACGGGAAGCATCAAATGGCCCAAACCAGTCGTGCATGTTCCAGTACGCACACCCTGTGTTTCGTGCCACAACAGGGTACCCGTCGGTCAGATAAGTCGCCATGCTCTGCCGTGGGATAGGAAGATCGACATCAAAGGTGGAAGTCAGGGAGTATGTGGGCGTCCGGGAGAGCGCTTTGGACACGCTGGACAATGGTGGAAAGATAGCGAACCTCCGCCGAAGCGGCAAACCCATCGTTTGTCCCCAGCAGGATGACGACATAATCGGGATCCAGCTCTTTCAGCGCGGTTTTTGAAGAGGGTTTCGTCAATAGCGGCGAACTGCTTGGAATTCGCCGCGGCGTTCCCCAGTTGTGGACGACGCCCTCCATGCATTCGTTGCCTTTCTGGACAAAAACCTGCAGAGTGACCTTTGCCGCTCTGCGCCACCAGTTTGACCGTGTTGGTCTTTCCGGCTTCCATTCCCCGCAGGCTGGCCTTCTTCCCGGTCTCCAGCCTATCGCTCGAGGTATCGACCCGGATGGTTTCGCAGCCGTCAGCCTCAATGGTAAAGACTCCACCGCCCGGCTGCTTCAGGTAAAAGAAATCCGCGCCCGTCCCTTTGAACCGGACTGAGGTGGCGGCTCCGGCGGTTTCGGTGCTGATCCATATGCCGCAGGGGAGGCTGTGGCCGGGGGATTGCTGTCGGTCATATCGTGCCTTGTCCACTTACCGTCGTTTTTAATGTAGACACCGTTGCGGAAGCCACAGAGGAAGTTAGCTGACAGCGGCCGGTATCCGTTGGCATATTGGCCGCTGTTGCCCTCCAAAATTTCCTCCAGCTGGCCGGTGATGTGGCCGTATTCCGTATTGGAATCCCCGATCACCAACACGTTCATCTTCGGTTCGGGCTCCATCACCGGCGGCGGGGCTGCCGACGGTTCCGTCGGTGTTTCCGTCGCGGAAGCGGTGGGGGAGGTGATGGGATCCGTCGTTGTATTTTTTGGAGGTAGAGTCCGTCTTTGAGGTCGGTTTTGTGGAAGCGGTGGTATCCAATGCGGAAGAGGAGGTGTTCTCCATAGTATCCGTGGTATCCGCAGGCCCGCCCGATGGGGAGGTCGTTCCCGACGTACCTTGCGTGGTCGTGCCTTCCGTTTCCAGAGTGGGCGTCTGACCGTTATCTTTTTGAACAGGAGGGGAGGGTCAGGCCGATTGCGAGAATGGCCAATATGGCCAGGCATTTTTTCATAGACAGGATCCTTTCTTTTTCCGCCGTGGACGCGGCCGCTTTTATTGCTTGCCTTCCTGCTCCAGTACTTTTTGTATCTGTACATACAGCTCCTGCGCCATCTGCATCATGCCGTAATCGTTCGGATGCAGGCCGTCCACCGTCGTTTCATACTGAACCGAGTGGCCTCTAAAGCGATTCTGCATACGGCTGGGGTAAAAATAAAGGTGGCGGTCCCCCTGCGTGGCCCGCCGCCGGTAGGTTTCAATTTCCACCTGAACCTTCTGTTCCGTTACCGGAACGGATTCTGCAAAGCGATTGAATGGGAATACCGGCAGTGCGTAGAGCAGAATCGGCGTGTATGGGTACCGCCGCCGCAGAATATCCAGAAATGCCGGCAGATGTGCCCGCAGATATGAGGCGCTCGGGCAATTGCCCGCGGTATTGATAACGAACAGCCGGACGTCGTCGATTTCGCTCAGCGCCTTTGCCACCTCGGCTTCCGCTTTGCCGCTGCCGGAAAAACCCCAATTGACGAATTCGGTATTCATCCAGCGCGACAGGATATTGGTATAGGCCATGCCGGGCCGGCTGGCACAAGCGCCCTGGTCGATGGAGCCGCCGTAAACAGCGATCCGCCCCTGCCGCAGCGGATGCGGCGGCAGGACGGCAGCATCATCGTCCACACCCAGTTCCACCTTTTCTACGCCCTTGTACAGCGGAAAATTGAGTACGACGTTGAGCTCCCGTTTTTCGGAAAGGAGAAGAGGGTAGCGGTATACTCCCGGCCGCGCTCTTCCAGCCGCGCTGTGGAAACATACAGGGGCTCATCTGTCCCCTCGCTTATGTAACAGTCAAAGCCGCCCTCTCCGGTGGCGGGCATATGATCCATCTCCGGCTCCGCATTCAGCCTGACACGGATGTCGAGGGTTTCCAGCCCGGAAGCGGATAAATTACGATTTGCGCAGCTTTCAAGGAGATTAGCGGATCGCACGAAGTATCAATCTACCTACGGACAAAACATTCGCGAAGAGTCTCGTTCTGTTGGTAAGATACAGACGAATTTGAGAGTCGAGGAAAAATCGACACCATTGTAAATCGTAGAGGTTTTTGGATTTGAGCCATCTAAAATATTTCATATAGCCACCGATTTACTAATACTATCCGATGCAAGAATAATGAAGCGAACATTTCGCATGGCCGTAAAACTGCCATTTGGAATTTCACATAGTCATGGAAAGATAATCCGTGTACCGTATGAATGATGTTGGGAAACACAGGCGAGACGGGGCTCCTATACGTCCGATAATTCCAGGCTTTGTGGAGAGTATGAACAATATCAACGATATTGCCTCGCATAATTTGTAAATAGATATCAATGCCTGAAAATCAGATAAACCGAT
>VOFI01002210.1_pt1 | contig 20937 bp, 40 predicted proteins | sample 5384131 | NCBI WGS metagenome assembly VOFI01 (sample SAMN12384728, study PRJNA508395) | human gut metagenome | isolation source: healthy gut H | host: Homo sapiens | reverse complement strand
CCTTTCAGATTGTAGAGCATACAGGTGCGTTGAAAGCATCGCTGGCCAACATGGTCAGAGTCCTCAAGGGAAAAGAGATTCTGTTTATCCCTGTATGCGTTTTCGTATGTGGAATCATTTCCTCGACAGCGGGAACATGGGAGGAATACCTGGCAATTCTGCCCCTGGTCTATGTAGTCTGTATCAGCGCGGGATTTAACTCTATGACTGCAATGGCGGCAATGTTCTGTGGAGCAGGCGCAGGCTATGCAGGCGCAACAACCAATGCGTTTACTGTAGGAGTGGCGCAGACCATTGCCGGTTTGCCCATGTTCTCAGGTCTCCAGTACAGAATGATCATATATGTGGTTCTCTGCACTATTTCCTCCATCTTCATCATGCTCTATGCGCACCGCATCAAAAAGCATCCGGAACTTAATGATATGAGGGATATTGACTCCAAATATGCGCAACCGATCGATATTACCAACATACCAAAGATGACAATCAATCAGAAGCTGGTCATAGTGGTCTTCTTCGCATCATTTGTCGTCATAGCGGTGTCCGTAGTCAAGTTTGGTTTCTACATGGATGAGATGGCAGCCATATTCTTGATCGCGGCATTGCTGATCGGAGTCTGCGCCAAAATCAAACCGAATGATTTTATCGATATTTTCCTTAAAGGCGCTTCTGATTTAGTTTGGATAGGATTTATCATCGGTATGTGCATGTCCATCAGTTCCATCATGCAGGATGCAGGAATACTTGACACGCTGATCTACTATGCCGGAGGGCTTCTGAAAGGACTGGGGGCGAAGGCGTGTGCCTGCGGCATGTTCTTCGTACAAGATCTGCTTAACTGTATCATACCGTCAGGATCAGGACAAGCAGCAGTCACTATGCCGTTTATGGCGCCTCTGGCTGACATGACCGGCGTATCCCGTCAGACTGCAGTATTGGCATTTCAGATGGGGGATGCCTATACCAATCTGGTAACGCCGTCGGCCGGAGATATGATGGCGGCGCTTGCGATCTGCCACATTCCTTATCGCAGATGGTTAAAGTTCTTTTGCACCGCTTTTGGCAATCTGGGTCGTTGCTGCCTGTATCTTCCTGGTAGTAGCCGTTTCCATCGGATATTAAAGGAGGGGTAAAATGATTATGCTAAAAATTGTCGGCTGATTCCAGAGCTGACAGAGGGCTTTGACTTGGCGAAAGCGGATGTTATAATTGATGAAGAGAAGATTCGTAAGCTGGCAGAGCCGGGCAGCATTGCGGATTTTGACGGAAGAATCGTGATGTCAAAGGGCAACATTGCTGCCGGGATTTTTCGATCTGCATGCCCATCTGTACCTGTCAGAACTGAACCTTGCGGTCGTTGACAACAAGCCTGCTGTAGAGACCTGCTTTGATGCCTATGCGTTTACCAGGGGTATCTGCGGCAAGGGGTACCACGATCCGCGATGCGGAAGTCCATATAATCTGACCAGGGGCATGATGAAGGCCAGAGAAAAAAGGAATCATTAATATTCCGGATATCATCTCTTCTGGACATGCCCTGACGCCGACGGAGAATGGAAATAAGGAGTATACGCTGCTCTACGAAGTGGCCGACGGTCCCTATGAATTTCGAAAGGCGGCTAGAAAACAGCTGGAAGCAGGAAGCGATGTCATCAAAGTCATGGTGACGGGGGCATTTCTCAACGAAAGCGGAAATCCTGGACAGACGATTGTTACCGAAGACGAACTGCGGTCTGCCGTTGAGATTGCGGAACTGAAAGACACCTATGTTCTCGGCCACGCCCACGGCGCTGACGGTATCAAGCTAGGCATCCGCTGCGGGCTTCGCACCATTGAACACGGCTGTTTCATCGACGAGGAAGCCATCGAAATGCTGAAAGAAAATGACCGTTGTTTTCTTGTTCCGACAGGGACTGTGAGTATTGCCTGTCTTGATGAAGACGCCGGCGGCCTGAATGACGGCGCGACGGAGAAAAGCAGGATTTATGAGGAACAGGAAAAGGCGTGTATCAATAAAGCGTACAGAGCAGGACCGAAAATGGGTTTTGGTTCAGATGCTGACTACGAACACTTCGCAAAGCAGCCGGGCATGGAGTTTATCACTGCCAGAACGGACTGGTACGATTTTTGAATATTTGGATATCCTTCTCCAAGCCACTAAATACAGTGCAGAGATTGCGGGAATGGCAGACAGAAAGGGCACCATCTGTGAGGGGAAAGGCTGCAGAACTGGTGGTCGTAGAAGGCAATCCTGATGAAGATATCTACGTGATGAAGAAAACCAAAATATGTATTTTTCCGGGGAGAAGTCATTGAAAATTAACTGTATGAAGTAACAGTGCAAGAAGGAGGCAGTATGCGTATTTCCATCGATAGAGACTCATCGGCTCCGATCTACAAGCAGATCGAAGGCAAGATAAGGAATAAAATTTTGAATAATGAAATCGCTTATGGAACTCGTCTGCCTTCGAACGATACCTGGCTTCGGTACTGGACGTCCATCGCAATACGGTGATCAAAGCCTATAAATGCCTTGTGGATCAGGAACTTGTCAGCTGCACCCCTGCCAGGACGCAAAGGATATTTTGTTATTTTTCGATTCACTGGCGGAGGCTGAGGGGAGAACAGGGGCGGCAAAGCGGCAGGCCGTCTTTCGCTACAGAGGAGAACCTAGAAGATATGAGAGACTCTTTGACACAATATACAACATATCTTTTGATGAACGATGGATCTCTTTTGAGGGCATATCCTGCCAGCCTCGCTGATCCAGCTTGACGAGATCAAGGAAGTTTTGGCGAAGGTTGTGGACCAGTACGGTGTGGAGGTGTTCACCTACTGTTCCAGCAAAGGTATGACCCCAGCCTGCGAAAGCAGCTGTCCCCTTTCTCTCGGGGAAGAAGGAATAAAGGCTACGCCGGGAGAAATCGTCATTATCAATGAAACTTTTCAGGGATTGGAATACGTGGTAAAGCTTCTCGCGGAAAAGAACGACTACGTGGTCACGGAGAGTCCGGTCATGCCTGATGTTTTGCGAATCTTGCCATGCAGGGATTGAATGTCCTGACTGTGCCATTGAAAGAAGACGGCGCTAACCTGACCCAGCTGGAAAACCTGATACGGAAATATCAACCCAGGTTTTTTCATACCATGCCGGATTACCATGCGATTACTGGCGCCCGCATGAGTCTGAAAAACGTTACAGCCTGCTGAAGCTGGCGCACCAGTACAATCTGCCACTGATCGAGGAGAAATGGTATTCGGGGATAAATTTCACGGAAGAGGTGATCCCATCTCTGTACGCTTTAGATGAGCGCAAGTTGGTGATTACCATCGATAATGCCATCAACTTTTTCTACACAGGAGCGAGGATCTGTTATCTCCTGGCGCCGATAGAGACCGCAAAGCTGATCGGGAAAAATATCAGTAATGCACAGGTACATCTGCAAAGTCTGGAGCAGGCCATGTTTACGGAATATCTGCAGGAAGGGTATCACATCTGCCAGCAGGAGCGGGTGTGCAGGTTTTATAAGGAAAAATGCCAAAGATGGACCAACTTTTCAGCCGCTGAAGAAGTTGGGAGGTAAGCTGGAACAAACCGCTGGGCGGCATGGGGTTTTGGTGCCGTCTTCCTTGTGGCGTAAACGATGCGGTTATACGAGGCGTTGAAAGAGAGAAAAGTGCTGATTGCCCTGGAAAAGGTTTTTTTTGACCCCTACGGAACCGAGGCGGAAACTTTATCAGACTGTCTTTTTCTAATGTAAGCGACGAAAAATGAAGGAAGGAACGAAAATTCTGTATGAAGAACTTGACAAAATCTGCGGAAAAGATCTGGCAAAATAGCCAGCCCCTGACCGAGAGTAATCTGCCTTTGATAAAGCTTTTGACGAGAAGCCTGATTGCTGCAATGGGGCTCGTGACTTTGCGTCAGGCATCTATATGACTATGCAGGCTAATATTGGTGTAGCACCGTGGGACTGTTTTACCTGGGTATACAGAGGACCTTCGGCATACAGTACGGTAATATATCCGTAGGAATTTCCGCTATCATCATTATCATCAACCTCATCATGAAAGAACATATTGGTATCGGAACAATTCTGGACGCTATGATTGTAGGAAAAAGTGTGGACCTCTGCAATTATTTGGAACTGATTCCACAACAACAATCTGTTGCCAGCGGCATTGCATGGATGCTTGCGGGGCTGTTGATAAATGGAGTGGGACAGTACATATATATGCGCATGGGGACTTTGCTGCGGACCAAGAGACGGACTAATGGTCGGCCTGAGCAGAGCGAATGCCAAAGGTTCCAATTGGCATGGTCAGCAACTTATGCTCCTTGCTATAACCCTGTTTTTGGGATGGTGTCTCGAGTGGGCGGAGTGGCATTGGCACAATTGTGCTTTCTGTATGGGCCCTGCCATGCAGCTGGTGTTTCTGCGTGCTGCATTTTGATGCTGCAAAGTTCAGCATCAGGATCTGTTTGAGACATTGCGGACCTTTCGTCGAAGATAAAGGCGGAGGATTGTGTGGTGCACCAATTTTTCAAATGTAAATTTATTTAAATAAAACATAAAGTTCAGCATCAGGATTTTTCAATTTTCATCAGGTAATTTCTACGGAGAATTGTCCCCACTAGATGAGGGGGCGAAGGTGTTCGCCGGCTTTTTGTTCTGTGTAAAAAATAAAGAAACGCACGGAGCCGTGTGCAAAAGTAAGCAAACCACCGCACACGTTACAAAGTGGGCACTTGATCGGAATGTCCCGGATCATGAGAGAAACCCCTTGTACAAGCATAGCGCAAACAGTACAAAAATTAGGAGGAAGAAAATGAGCGAATTACAGAAAATCAGAATTAAGCTTAAGGCCTATGACCACGCGTTATTAGACCAGTCAGCAGCAAAGATCGTAGAAACCGCTAAGAAAACTGGCGCAGATGTTTCCGGACCAATTCCACTGCCGACAGAAAAAAGAGGTTGTTACAATCTTAAGAGCTGTTCACAAATATAAGGACAGCAGAGAACAGTTCGAACAGAGAACTCACAAGAGATTGATCGACATCACAAACGCTACACTGCAGACAACTGACGCTTTGACTAAGACTGGACTTACCTGCAGGCGTAGACATCGAAATTAAGTGTAAATTATGGTATTAAGGGTACTCCCCTTTAGTAAGATTGCATGAGAGGGCAGTGCTTTGATTCTCCTGTGTGAATGAAAGCAGACCATACCAGGGCAATCCGCTGTAAGAATTAGGGAGGAAAACATATGATAACACTATTAGGAAAGAAAATCGGAATGACTCAGATTTTCACAGAAACAGGAAGGCAGTGGTTCCTGTAACTGTTATTGAAGCAGGTCCTGAAGTTGTAACACAGATTAAGACAGTTGAAACTGACGGTTACAATGCAGTGCAGGTTGGTTTTGAAGACCAGAAAGCTCACAGAGTTAACAAGCCTTTGACTGGCCACTTCGAAAAAGCAGGAGTTGAATTAAAAAACACCTAGCTGAATTCAGACTAGAAGAAGGCGAAACTTACGAACTAGGGACAGGTTATCACAGTTGAAGCTTTAGAAGAAGGCATGAAGTTAGATGTAACTGGTACTTCAAAGGTAAAGGAACACAGGGTAACATCAAGAGACATGGACACCACAGAGGCCCGATGACTCACGGTTCAAAACACAAGAGATTAGCTGGCGCATTGGCCGCTGGTACTTATCCTTCAAGAGTATTCAAGGGGAAATGCCGGTCCAGGTAGAATGGGCCGCGAAACTGTTACAGTACAGAACGTAGTTTTAGCAAAAGTTGACACTGACAGAAATCTGATGCTGGTCAGGGGTGCAGTTCCCGGCGGCAAAGGCAGTCTGGTAAAATCCAGTACGCTGTCAAAAGGTCAGGACAAATAGAAGAGACTTCAGAAAGGAGGAAGTACAAATGGCAAAAGTAACTATGCTGAACATGGCCGGAGCAGAAGCCGGAACAATTGAGCTTAAAGACGAAATATTTGGTATCGAGCCAAATGCTGAACGCTGTTCACGCAGTTGTTGTAAACTATCTGGCAAACCAGAGACAGGGGCACTCAGTCAGCAAAGACGAGAGGCGAAGTCAGAGGAGGCGGAAGAAAGCCTTTTAGACAGAAGGAACTAGTCGCCACAGACAGGGAAGCACGACGGACCCTTCACAGGTAGGAGGCGGTATCGCTTTCGCTCCAAAGCCAAGAATTACAGATATACAGTGCCTAAGAAGTTAAAGAGACTGGCTATGAAGTCAGCGCTTTCTGCAAAGGTACAGATAACGAAATCATCGTTTTAGACGAATTAAAGTTTGATGCTCCTAAGACTAAGGAAATGGTAAAGGTTTTAGAGAACGTCAAAGCAAATAAAAAAAGCTCTGATCGTTACTGCTGAAAAAAAAGACGAAAACATCGTAAAGTCAGCAGCCAACATTCCAGGAGTAAGAACTGCTCTTGTAGGAACCATGAACGTTTACGAAATCGTAAACTACAACAGCTTCATCGTAACAAAAGAAGCTATCGAAAAAAATTGAGGAGGTGTACTTATAATGAGATCTGCATACGACGTAATTATCAAGCCTGTCATTTCAGAGCAGAGCATGGATCAAGCGCAAGAAAAAAAGTACACATTCAAAGTTGCAACAGACGCTAACAAGACACAGGTTAAATTAGCAGTTGAAGAAATCTTTGGTGTTGAAGTAAAAAAAAGTAAACATTATGAACGTTGACGGAAAAATGAAGAGAATGGGAAGAACCATGGGTAAGACTCCTGCTTACAAGAAAGCGATCATTACGCTGACTGAGGGGAAGCAAAGAAATCGAGTTCTTCCAGGGTCTGTAATATAGGAGGTAGGCACTAATGGGAATTAAAAAAATATAATCCGACTACTCCTGGCTTAAGAGGTATGACGGTTTCTACTTTCGAAGAGATTACAACGAACAAACCGGAGAAATCTCTTACGGAAACTTTAAAGAAACACTCAGGAAGAAACGTCAGAGGTAAGATCACGGTAAGACACAGAGGCGGCGGTACTAGACCGAAATACAGAATCATCGACTTTAAGAGAAGAAAAGACGACATTCCAGGAACAGTTAAGACAATCGAGTACGATCCAAACAGAAGCGCAAATATCGCATTGATTTTCTACGCTGACGGCGAAAAGAGATATATCATCGCTCGAACAAATTAAAAGTAGGAGATGTTATCTACTCAGGTCCTGAAGCAGACATCAAAGTTGGAAACGCACTTCCGATCGCCAACATTCCGGTAGGTACGATGATCCACAACATCGAGCTGAAAGCCAGGCAAAGGCGGACAGCTTGCAAGATCAGCAGGTAACGGCGCACAGCTGATGGCAAAAGAAGATAAATACGCACAGGTCAGACTGCCTTCCGGAGAAGTGAGAAAAGTCCTCATCTCCTGCAGAGCAACCATCGGAGAAGTCGGTAACCTGGATCACGCCAATATCCAGATAGGTAAGGCAGGAAGAAAAAGACATATGGGTATAAGACCTACCGTTAGAGGTTCTGTAATGAACCCTAACGACCATCCACACGGCGGTGGTGAAGGTAGAGCGCCAGTTGGACGTAAGAGTCCAGTTACACCTTGGGGTAAACCTGCTCTTGGCTACAAGACAAGGAAAGAAGAACAAAGCTTCAGACAATATATCGTAAAGAGAAGAAATGAGAAATAATAGGAAGGAGCATAGAGAATGGGTAGATCACTTAAAAAAAGGTCCTTTCGTAGACGTGAAGCTTCTGAAAGCCATCGAAGCCATGAACGAAGCAAACGAAAAGAAAGTTATTAAGACTTGGTCAAGACCATCTACAATTTTCCCACAGATGGTTGGTCATACTATAGCAGTACATGACGGCAGAAAACACGTACCTGTATATATTACAGAAGACATGGTAGGACACAGACTTGGAGAATTCGCTCCAACTAGATCTTACAGAGGCCATGCCGCAGATAAGAAATCTAAAGTTAAAGATAAGAAAAGGAGATAGGAAAATGGAAGCAAAAGCAGTTGCAAAATACGTAAGAATGTCTCCTATCAAGCTTAAACCTGTTACTGATTTAGTAAGAGGTAAGGACTTAAACAGAGGCGCATTAACAATTCTGAAGTTCACACCTGGTAAAGGTTCAGAAATAATCGAAAGTTGTTAGATCAGCTGCAGCAAACGCAGAAAACAACTTTGATATGAATCCAGATAATTTATACGTTGCAGAAGTATACGCACATCAGAGGTCCTACAATGAAGAGATGGAGAGCCGGAGCTCAGGGAAGAGCGTCGATAATCCTAAAGAGATCTAGCCACATTGGCGTGACTCTGAAGGAAAGAGAGACTAAGATAGGAGGTTCATTGAATGGGTCAGAAAAGTAAGTCCACATGGATTGAGAGTGGGCGTAATCAAAGACTGGAACTCAAAGTGGTATGCAAATAAGAACAATTTCGCAGACATGCTGATTGAAGATAATAAAGTCAGAGAGTACGTTAAGAAAAAATTATATGCAACTGGTGTTTCAAAGGTGTTAATTGAAAGAGCAGCTGAGAATAAAATCAGAGTCATCATTTTAACTGGCAGACCGGGAATGGTTATCGGAAGATCCGGAGACGGAATCGACCAGCTGAAGGGCTGCGCTGGTAAAAATGACAGGCAAAGAAAGTCGAGATTTCTATCGAAGAAGTAAGAAGAACAGAACTGGATGCACAGCTGACTGCTGAAAGTATCGCACAGGCTCTGGAAAGAAGAGTGTCCTTCAGAAGAGCTATGAAGCAGGCGATCGGCAGAACGATGAAAGCCAATGCAAAAGGTATCAAAGTTCTTTGCTCAGGAAGACTTGGCGGAGCTGAAATCGCCAGATGTGAATCTTACAGCGAAGGAAATGTTCCTCTACACACACTAAGAGCTGACATCGATTACGGATTTGCAGAAGCAGATACAACATACGGTAAAATCGGTGTTAAAGTTTGGATCAACCACGGTGAAATTCTTGACAAGGGACTGCAGAGCCCGGTTCGTGAAGAAAAAAACGCGACAAGAGAGACGGCCGCAAGGGCAGAAAAGACGGCGACAGAAGAAGAAACGATCGCAGAAACGAAATGACAACAGAAGGAACGACAGAAGAAACAACAGAAACGATCGCAATGCCGCGCCTGAAGCTTAAAGGCAGTAAACCCGAGAGTCAGAAAGGCACCGAAAGCAGCACCAAAAGCAAGCGAACCACAGGTAGAAGCAGCAGCACCAGCTGAAACTGCTGAAACTGAAGAATAAGCACTAGAGAAAGGAGGAACACAGCCATGTTAATGCCAAAGCGCGTTAAACGTAGAAGAGTCCACAGAGGAAGAATGAAAGGCGTAGCGACCAAAGGGTAACACCATCACTTACGGAGCGTACGGCCTTGTAGCACAGGAATGTGGATGGATTACTTCAAACCAGATCGAAGCAGCCAGAGTTGCTATGACAAGATCTATCAAAGAGGCGGAAAGGTATATATTAAGATTTTCCCACATAAATCAGTAACTAAAGAAACCTGCTGAAGTAAGAATGGGTTCCGGTAAAGGTGCTCACTGAGTGCTGGGTAGCAGTTGTAAAACCGGGCAGAGTAATGTTTGAGATTGAGGGTGTAACAGAAGAACAGGCAAGAGAAGCTATGAGACTTGCAATGCACAAGTTACCAGTCAAATCAAAGTTTGCCATCAAAGAAGAAAAGCAAAGGGTGGTGAAGCATAATGGAATTGAACAAGATGAGAGAGATGACAGATATCGAGCTTTACTACAGAACTGGAAAAGATGAAAAAAAAAGAACTTTTCAATCTGAGATTCCAGCATGTAACTGGTCAGCTTGAAAACCCAGTAAAGATTAGAGAAGTAAAAGAGATATTGCCAGAGTTAAAACTATCATCAGAGAAAAAGAACTTGAAAAGGTTCAGGCTTAATTGAAAGGAGGATGCTCTAATGGCAGTTGAAAGAAATAGAAGAAAGACTAAAGTCGGCATCGTAGTAAGCGATAAGATGGATAAGACTGTAGTTGTTGCAATCGAAGACTTCGTAAGACATTCTCTTTACGGCAAGGCTGTAAAGAGAACTAAGAAGGTTAAAGCTCACGATGAAAACAACGAATGTCAGATAGGCGATAAAGTAAGAATTATGGAAACAAGACCTCTTTCAAAAGATAAGAGATGGAGACTTGTTAACATCGTAGAAAAGGTTAAATAAGGAGGCACCGAATATGATTCAGACAGAAACAAGATTAAGAGTCGCTGACAACTCCGGTGCGAAAGAACTTTTATGTATCCGTATCCTGGGCGGTACTTCCCGTCAGTATGCGAATATCGGTGATGTAATCGTTTGTGCTGTTAAAGAAGCAACACCAGGCGGCGTCGTTAAAAAAGGTGACGTTGTCAAGGCTGTAGTGGTTAGAACGAAGAAAGGTGCCAGAAGAGCAGACGGCAGCTATGTAAAGTTCGACCAGAACGCAGCAGTAATTATTAAAGATAAAGAAGACAAGAGCCCAGTAGGAACACGTATCTTCGGACCTGTTGCTAGGAGCTCAGAGATAAAGGCTTCATGAAGATTGTGTCATTGGCACCAGAAGTATTATAGGGAGGTGTTGACAGATGCGTATTAAAAGACGATACAGTAATTGTAATTACTGGTAAAGATAAAGGCAAGACCGGAAAGGTACTGCGCGCGATGCCGAAGGAAAACAGAGTTGTCGTTGAAGGCGTAAACATGCAGACCAAGCATCAGAAGCAGACCAGAACGGAAAAAGCTGAGATCAAACATATCGAAGGCCCGATCGATGTTTCCAACGTGATGTTCTATGACGCAAAAGCGAAAGAAGCGATCAAGATTGGCTACAAGGTTGACGGCGACAGAAAAGTAAGAGTAAACAGAAAAACAGGAAATGTAATCGACTAGGAAAGGAGGAGAGGATTTTGACAGCAAGATTAAAAGAAACTTACAAAAACGAAGTTTTCCCTGCTTTAAAGGAAAAGTTCCAGTATGAAAACGTAATGGAAGTACCGAAGCTTGTGAAAGTTACAATAAATATGGGTCTGGGCGAAGCGAAGGAAACCGCTAAGATCATGGAAGTTGCAGTAAAAGAATTGGGCTTGATCAGCGGCCAGAGACCTGTCACTAAAAAGCAAAGAAGTCCATCGCTAACTTCAAAGTAAGACAGGGAATGCCAGTTGGAGCAAAAAGTTACTCTGAGAGGCGAAAACATGTATACATTCGCTGATAAATTCTTTAACATCGCTCTTCCAAGAGTAAGAGACTTTAAGGGTGTAAGCAAGAACTCCTTTGACGGCAGAGGAAATTATTCCATGGGCGTTAAAGAGCAGTTAATCTTCCCTGAAATCAACTATGATGATGTTGACACTATCAAAGGTATGAACATCGTGTTTACAACTACAGCTAAGACAGACGAAGAAGCTGCAGCATTACTGGAACTTCTCGGCATGCCGTTTGAGAAATAGGTAGGAGGGAAAATATGGCTAAAACATCTCAAAGTAAAGCAGCAGAGAAAACCAAAGTATTCAACACGTGCATATACAAGATGTAAAATTTGTGGAAGACCACATTGTTCTAAAGAAATACGGAATTTGCCGTATTTGCTTTAGAGAACTTGCTTACAAAGGTGAAATCCCAGGCGTAAGAAAAGCTAGCTGGTAAAATTAAGTTAAATCAGTGTGTAGGTCGAAGCCCTAACCCAAATAGCTGATTTGGCGAGTAGGTCTCGTGCGAGAGTTGCAGGACTTTAGTCCGTGGCAACTTACCGCCAAGACAGCCATTCAAGAGACAGCGTTAGCTACTCGATACCGCACAAGAGGAAGGAGAAATACTGTAATGACAATGACAGATCCAATAGCAGATATGCTAACAAGAATCAGAAATGCCAATACTGTAGGTCATGAAAACAGTAGAAATTCCTGCATCAAACATTAAAAAAATCCATCGCAGAAATCTTAGTTGAAGAAGGCTACATTAACGGGTTTGATGTTATAGATGATAACAAACAGGGCACAATCAAAGTTCAGATGAAGTATGGTGCTAACAAAGAAAGAGTAATTACTGGAATCAAGAAGATTTCAAAACCGGGACTCAAAGGTTTATGCAAAAGCAGGCGATGTACCTAAAGTACTAGGTGGCCTGGGAATCGCAATCATCTCCACTTCAAAGGGAGTTGTAAGCGACAAGAAGGCTAGACAGCTTGGTGTCGGCGGCGAAGTAATCTGTTATGTATGGTAGGAGGAAATTGATATGTCAAGAATAGGTAATAGACCTGTGGCACTTCCTGCCGGTGTAGAAGTTACCGTTGATGCAAACAACGTAGTAACAGTAAAAGGACCGAAGGGTCAGCTGCAGGAACAGGTTAGCAAATTAATCAATATAGAAATCAAAGATAACGAAGTCGTATTCACCAGAGAATCCGATGCGAGAGAATACAGATCACAGCACGGACTGGCAAGAACACTGGTAAATAACATGGTTATCGGTGTGACTGACGGATATGAGAAGAAGCTTCAGTTAGTAGGCGTAGGTTACAGAGCTGAAAAAGAAGGGCGATACATTAGTTATGGGCCTGGGATATTCACACCCTGTAGAAATGAAAGATCCTGAAGGAATTACAACTGAAGTGCCTGATGCAACAACAGTTGTGGTAAAAGGAATCAACAAAGCAGTCGTTGGAAACTATGCGGCAAAACATCAGAGCTTGAGAGAACCTGAACCGTACAAGGGCAAGGGAATCAAGTACGATGACGAAGTTATCCGCAGAAAAAGAAGGAAAAGCTGGAGCTAAATAAGGAAGGAGTGAAATAGAATGGCTAAAAGAAAGCAGAAAGACAGACGTGTCAAGAGACACGAAAGAGTAAGAAAAAATTTATCTGGAACTCCTGAGAAACCGAGACTTTGCGTTTTTTTAGATCGAACAAGAACATTTCTTGCCAGATCATCGATGATGTTAACAAAGTCACTTTAGCTTCTGCGTCTTCCCTTGATAAAGACTTGAAAGCCGAGATCGGTTACGGCGGAAACAAAGGAAGCTGCAAAGAAAGTTGGAGAAGCTATAGCAAAGAGAGCACTGTGCAAAGGGTATTGAAGAAGTAACCTTTGACAGAGGCGGATTCCTCTATCACGGAAGAGTTAAGGAACTTGCTGACGGTGCTCGTGAAGCAGGTTTAAAATTCTAACAGGAGGAGATAAGGAATGCGTAATATCATTGATGCATCCAAGCTAGACTTAAATGAAACTATTGTAAACATTAGACGTGTTGCTAAGACAGTTAAAGGGCGGACGTAACATGAGATTCAGCGTTACAATCGTTGTTGGCGACGGAGAAGGACACGTTGGCGTTGGTCTTGGTAAATCTCAGGAAATTCCTGAAGCCGTAAGAAAAGCGACAGAAGATGCAAAGAAGAATTTAATATATGTTCCTACAGTAGGAACCACTGTACCACACAGAAACTTAGGTGTTTTCGGAGCAGGCAGAGTTCTGATCATGCCGGCGTCACAAGGTACGGGAGTTATCGCAGGTTCGTCTGTACGTACCGTACTGGAAGCTGCTGGAATCAAAGACGTTAGAGCAAAATCAATTGGTTCAAACAATACAGGCAACATGGCTTATGCAACATTAGAGGGTCTCAGATCTCTGATGACTGTTGAAAAGGTTGCTAAGCTGAGAGGCAAAGCCCCTGAAGAGATTTTAGGATAGGAGGAATACGCAAATGGCTAAAATGTTAAAAAATCACTTTGACAAAAAGTACGATTGGCGCTTCCCCTAAACAGAAAAAGGTTGTAGAAGCGTTAGGACTCAAAAAGATGCATCATTCAGTTGAAATGGCTGACACACCTCAGACTCGTGGTGCTGTTGCAAAGGTATCGCATCTTTTAACTGTAGAAGAGTTATAGGATAGGAGGTGCAAAGGATAATGAAACTGCATGAATTAAGAGCGGCAGAAGGTTCAACTAAGAACCGCAAGAGAAGAGGCCGTGGTACAGCTACTGGCCAGGGTAAAACTGGCGGCAGAGGTATGAATGGCCAGAAATCGAGAAGTGGCGGTGGCGTTAGACCTGGTTTCGAAGGCGGACAGATGCCTCTTTACAGAAGAATCCCGAAGAGAGGATTTACGAACATCTGGGGAACAGAATATACGACAATCAACGTAAAAGATTTAAATAGATTTGAAGCAGGAACTGTAGTTACACCAGAATTGCTGGAAGAGACAGGACTGGTAAAACAGGTAAAAGACGGAATCAAAGTTCTGGGTGACGGAGCTTTAGAAAATAGCCTGACAGTAAAAGCGAGCAAATTTACAAAGTCTGCGGTTGAAAAAATTGAGGCTGCCGGAGGAAAGGCAGAGGTGATCTAAGATGGAGATGCTTAAGACTATTTCGCAGGCCTTTAAAGTCGCCGAAATAAGAAAGTAAGATCATTTTCACCTTATTGATGCTGGTAGTATTCAGAATCGGATCCAACATTCCTGTACCGGGAATCAACAGATCCGCATTGGCCCAGGTGTTTGCTGGTGACACAGGACTTTTCGACCTGTTCGATTTGTTCTCTGGCGGCGCATTCAGCAACTTCACCATATTCGCCCTGAGTATTACGCCGTACATTACTGCTTCCATCATTATTCAGCTTTTGACCATCGCCTTTCCGTATTTCGAAAGGCTGGCAAAAGAGGGTCAGGAAGGCAGAAAGAAGATGGCTCAGATCACTCGTTATCTGACCATCGTCTTGGCAGTAATACAGGCTTTAGGCCTTACCGTTGGTCTGTTCAGGCAGGCAGTCGTCGACCAGAGTTGGTTCTCCTTTGTTGTAATCATTTTGGTGTTGACTGCTGGTACTGCATTCCTGATGTGGTTAGGGAGAACAGATTAACGAAAAGGTATCGGTAATGGTATTTCACTGATCATCTTCGGTGGTATCGTTGCGAGGCTGCCGAGCGGACTTCGCAGCCTGTGGACACAGTACTCTGACGGAACCCTCTCAATCATCACATTGTTACTGTTTGCAGTATTTGCAATCGTTGTAATTTTAGGTGTTATCGAGGTTCAGCAGGGAACGAGGAGAATACCGGTTCAGTATGCAAAAGAGAGTAGTAGGAAGAAAGATGTATGGCGGCCAGTCTACACATATTCCTCTAAAGGTAAATCAGGCGGGGAGTTATTCCAGTCATCTTTGCTCTGTCCATCCTGCAGTTCCCGCTGACAGTCACATACTTCTTCCCCGATTCAGGTTTCACCGACTTTATCACAAAGTGGCTGTCCCCTGCCGGAAATCCAGGAGTATGGGTATATGCGGTACTCAACGTATTGCTGATCATCTTCTTTAACTATTTCTACACAGCGGTTACTTTTAACCCGGTAGAAGTTGCACAGAACATGAAAGCAAACGGCGGATTCATCCCAGGTATCAGACCGGGAAAGGCTACAATTGAATATCTTAACAAAGTTATGTCAAGAATCTCATTTGTAGGTGCAATCTTCCTGGCTGTAATCGCAACGATGCCTACACTTGTCAGCCAGTTCTCTGGTCTTGACATGAGATTTGGAGGTACTTCCCTTCTGATCGCAGTGGGCGTTGCACTTGACACAATGAAACAACTGGAAAATCAGATGATAATGAGAAAACTATCAAGGATTTCTAAAATAGAGGAGATGAGCAAATGCTTAGAACAGTTTTGTTAGGCCCTCCAGGTGCTGGCAAGGGTACACAGGCAGTGAGAATTGTGGAAAAAAGTATAACGTTCCACACATTTCAACTGGTGACATATTTAGAAAAACATCAAAAAACGGAACCGAACTCGGTAAAAAGGCCCAGGAATATATGAACAAAGGTGAATTAGTTCCCGATGATTTGGTCATCGACCTCGCCACTTCAAGGTTGCTTGAAGACGACTGCAAGAACGGATTTCTGTTAGATGGATTCCCGAGAACCGTTTATCAGGCAGAAAAAGCTGGATGAGTTTTTAACAGCTCACGGCATGAAGCTGGATAAGGTGATTGATATCGAAGTTGAGAAGGAAGAATTGATTACAAGACTGACAGGTAGGAGAGTCTGCAAAAAATGCGGCGCATCCGACCACGTCGTAAATATTCCTCCTAAAAAAAAAGGCATTTGTGATATCTGCGGAGGCGAGCTATTCCAAAGAGCTGACGATACTGTTGAGACTGTTGAAAACAGAATCGAAGTTTACAACGAACAGACTATGCCGCTTGTGGACTATTATAAAGAGCAGACAATATCGTTACCATTGACGGTGCACTTCCACTTGAGACAGTGTTTGCAGAGATAGTAAAATCTATAGGTGAATAGTATGATCATCATCAAATCTAAGCAGGAAATTGACATGATGAGAACGGCCGGCAAGGTGAACAGCTTGATCTTAAGAGAGCTTAAGAATATCATAAAGCCAGGTATCTCTACGATGGATATCGACCAGTTCGTTGAAAAAACAGTGAAAGAGCACGGGATGATTGCCTCCGAAAAAGGGTATTGCGATTATCCTGCCAGTGCCTGCGTCTCTGTCAATGAAGAAGTCGTCCATGGTATTCCAAGCAAAAACGGATTTTGCAGGAAGGAGATATTGTCAGTGTCGATCTGGTCGTCGAGTACAAAGGCTATATGGCTGACGCCGCAAGAACTTACGGCGTCGGCGAAATCAGCTCAAAGCAAAGCACCTGATTGATACTGCTGAAGCCGCCTTTTTTTGAAGGGATAAAATTTGCGAGAGGGAAGGATATCGCCTCTATGATATCTCACACACGCAATTCAGCAGAAGGTTGAGGGAGAAGGATTTGGCGTCATCAGAGATTTTGTCGGTCACGGTATAGGCAGCGAGATGCACGAAGAACCGCAGATTCCCAACTACGGCAAAGCTGGAAAAGGACCGAGGCTTCAGACGGGTATGACATTGGCCATTGAGCCGATGATCGTAGACGGCGCTTATGAAGTGGATGTCTATGAAAATACTGTTGTAATAACTGATGGTGAGCCTGAGCTGCTTACCCTATAGTAAAGAGAGAGGTGTAATTAATGGCGAAAAAAGACGTCATTGAGGCAATGGGAACTGTTGTCGACGCGCAGCCAAACGCGATGTTTAAAGTTAAACTGGACAATGGTTTTGAAGTGCTTGCACACATTTCAGGTAAAATAAGAATGAACTATATAAGAATTCTTCCGGGAGATAAAGTGAAAGGTAGAACTTTCACCTTACGACCTTAACAGAGGAAGAATTATATGGAGAGATAAGTAAAAATCCTCGATTATAGTGAACCTTCGGTTCGTCAGCGTTGCTGCAAGGAAGATTTTTATATAATTTTCTCGGCTGCGCTCGAAAATTATAAAGACCAAACAGAATGGAGGAACAGAAATGAAAGTTAGAGCTTCCGTAAAACCAATCTGTGAAAAGTGCAAGGTAATCAAAAAGAAACGGAAAAGTAATGGTTATCTGTGAAAATCAAAGCACAAACAGAGACAAGGTTAATTAGTTAGTAAAACGGACTGCATGGACCAGGACCGCAGAATCCATTTAAATTATTGCATATGCAGAACGCCTGTCTATATCACTCCTGGAAACGTGACGGAAGATGGGGACAGGAGAAAAAGTATGGCTCGTATAGCCGGAGTTGACTTACCTAGAGAGAAAAAGAGTAGAAATTGGTTTAACCTATATTTTGGTATCGGTAGACCAACATCACTAGCAATCCTTGAAAAAGCAGGAGTAAAACCCTGATACTAGAGTGAAAGACCTGACGGAGGATGAAGCTGGTAAAATCAGAAAGATTATCGACGAAGATTACCTCGTAGAAGGAGATCTGAGAAGAGAAGTTTCTTAAACATCATTAAGAGATTAATGGAAATCGGTTGCTACAGAGGAATCAGACATAGAAGAGGTCTGCCGGTTAGAGGACAGAAAACAAAAACGAACGCTAGAACCAGCAAAGGTCCTAAGAAGACCGTAGGTAGAAAGAAGAAGTAAGAAGGAGGTAGGAAACAATGGCTAAAGCGGTGAAGAAAGCAGCTAGAAAAAGAGAAGAGAGCGCAAGCACGTTGAAAAAGGCCAGGCACATATCCAGTCTACCTTTAACAATACTTTAGTTACTCTTACAGATATGGACGGAAACGCCCTTTCCTGGTCCAGCGCAGGTTCTCTTAGGATTCAAGGGGCTCTGGGAAAATCCACACCGTTTGCTGCGCAGATGGCTGCTGAAGAAGCCAACAAAAGCCGCTATGGAGCACGGTTTGAAAGACTGTAGAGGTTTATGTAAAGGGACCTGGCTCCGGAAGAGAAGCCGCTATAAGAGCGCTCCAGACTGCGGGACTGGATATCACTATGATTAAGGATATTACGCCAATTCCACATAATGGATGTAGACCACCAAAGAAGAGAAGAGTCTAATTGAAGGGAGGAGAAAGATAATATGGCAAGATATAGAGAAGCAAACTGCAGACTATGCAGAAGAGAAGGCCAAAAGCTTTTCTTGAAAGGGTGAAAAGATGCTATAGCAGCAAAATGCGCTATCGAAAAGAGAAATTTCCCTCCTGGACAGCACGGTCAGGGCAGAAAGAAGACTTCCGACTACGGACTGCAGCTACGAGAAAAGCAGAAGGCAAAGAGATTTTATGGAATGCAGGAAAAACAGTTCAGAAATTTATTTTGATAAAGCAGAGAAGAAGACAGGGTAAGACTGGTGATAACTTACTTATCTTATTAGAGACAAGACTGGACAATGCTGTTTACAGACTTGGTTTTGCATCTTCAAGAAAAAGAAGCAAGACAGCTCGTCGTACACGGACACTTTACGGTTAACGGAAAGAAAGCGACAGCTCCTGCAATGGAACTGAAGGCTGGAGACGTGATCAAAGTGAAAGAAAAGAGCACAAACTCACCGAAGTTTAAAGAAATCAAAGAAATGTCAATCACGTACCTTCATGGTTGACAGTAGACGTTGAAAAGCTAGAAGGTAAAGTTGTTGCTATGCCGAGAAGAGAGGACATCGATACTCCTGTTGCAGAGCACTTAATCGTCGAATTGTATTCCAAATAATATAGCGGCGTGAAACCGGTATTACTTGAAGAATGAAGGAGGGTTTTTTAGTGATAGAAATCGAAAACCAACAATAACTAAAATTTGTGGATGAAGACGGTACCTATGGCAAATTTGTCGTAGAACCTCTTGAAAGAGGTTATGGCACGACTCTTGGAAACTGCATGAGGAGAATCCTACTCAGTTCATTACCAGGGGCAGCTGTAACATCTGTAAAAATCGACGGAATACTTCACGAGTTTTCAACTATACCAGGTGTCAAAGAAGACGTAACAGAAATCATCTTAAAACTTAAAGAAACTTGCTGTAAGACTGAATGGCGAGAACACGAAGAGAGTGATTATCAACGCTGTAGGACCAAAAGAGGTCACTGCTGCTGATATCATCGGCGATTCGGAGATGGAGATTTTCAATCCAGAACTGCACATCGCAACACTTGAGGAGAACGCTACCCTTGTTATGGAGATCAACCTCGCGAGAGGCAGAGGCTATGTGCCTGCTGACCAGAACAAGACGAGAGCACCCCGATTTCGTGATTCCAGTTGACTCAATCTATACACCAGTGAGAAAAGTTAACTATACAGTAGAGAATACGAGAGTTGGTCAGGTAACAGACTTTGATAGATTAAATCTTGAAATCTGGACTGACGGATCAATCACACCAGAAGAAGGCGTATCAATTGGAGCAAAGATCATGCAGGAACACCTGAATCTTTATCCAGCTGGATGACTCCACTGACGGAATGGAAATCATGGTTGAGAAGGAAGAAGACCAGAAGGAAAAAGCTCTGGAGATGACAATAGAGGAATTAGAACTTTCCGTTCGTTCCTTTAACTGCCTGAAGAGAGCAGCTATCAACACTGTTGAGGAATTAACAGAACGTACAGAAGACGATATGATGAAGGTTAGAAACCTTGGTAAGAAATCTCTTGACGAAGTGAAAGCAAAATTAGAAGAACTGGGACTTGGACTAAAACCTAGTGACGATTAAGTATTAATGAAAGGAGAATTGATATGCCAGGATATAGAAAACTGGGCAGACCGACTGCTCACAGAAAAGCAATGCTGAGAAATCTGGTCACTGACTTGCTCAGAGACGGAAGAATCTCAACGACTGACTGCAGAGCTAAGGAAGCTAGAAAAGAAGCAGAAAAAATGATTACACTAGCTAAACGTGGCGATCTACATGCAAGAAGACAGGTACTAGCTTACGTTTATGATGAAGATGTAGTTTCAAAGTTATTCGATGAAATAGCTCCTAAGTATGCTGATAGAAATGGTGGATATACAAGAATTCTGAAATTAGGACCTAGAAGAGGCGATAACGCTGAGGTCGTATTCTTAGAGTTAGTATAATTCCTACGCAGATAGTAAATAGGATCAATCCCATGGATTCAAACTGAATACCATGGGATTTTTTAATTCCTAGGAAATTGCGTTCAAGGATGAATTAACGTAAGCTTCAAGGAACTTATCTTTTTAACTTTGAGCAGCAGGGTGCAGAAGAAAGAGAATATTAAAGGGCTGACAGCCTCTCTTACGACATTTATGGAATATTTTAGGTAAAAACTACGATGTGACGTTAAAATGCCTCTGATAGGGGCTGTGGAGCCTTAATAGGCATGTGGATTAATACGCATAAGCCATTGCTTGACAGGGCAAAGGGATGATTCTTAAAATGACGCGAAAATGTCGAAAAAGAGTTGACAAAACCCTGAGTGAATGATATTATATTAAAGCTGTCTCAAAATAGAGAGTGTCAACAAAACCTGGGGGACAGGAAAAATGAGTTGACAAGCTGTCAGAGAGATGGTATAATGTAAAAACTATCCGCCTTCGATGAAAAGTGCATTTTAGT
>VOFI01004153.1_pt1 | contig 20950 bp, 24 predicted proteins | sample 5384131 | NCBI WGS metagenome assembly VOFI01 (sample SAMN12384728, study PRJNA508395) | human gut metagenome | isolation source: healthy gut H | host: Homo sapiens | reverse complement strand
AGGGAGAAGTCGTCCAGCACCCGCTTTTCCCCATAACAGACCGTAATATGTTCCGCTGATATCACAGCTTTGCCCCCTTCCCCAGCCGCCGGAACAGGAGGCCCAGGGCGTACTCCAGCAGAAAGGTGAGGGCGATCACCACCGCCGTCCAGGCGAAGAGATCGGGGGTCTCCAGGGTGATCTTGGCCCGGTAGACCTGGGTGCCGATGGCCAGCCTGGGCTGGCAGAGCACCTCGGCGGCCACCCCCGCCTTCCAGGCCAGGCCCAGGCCGGTGGCGCAGCCGCTGGCGAAATAGGGCAGCACCGAGGGGACATACACCAGCCGGAGGGTCTTCCAGCGGCCGAAGCGGTAGGCCCGCGCCGCCTCCAGGAGCTGCCCGTCAGTCTGGCTGATACCTTTACAAACATTGCCCCACAGCACCGGCAGCACCATCAGCCCCGAGACGATGGCGGGCACCCGCCCCGTGGAGGCCCACAGGAGCACCAGCACGATGAAGGAGGCCACCGGCACGGCGCGGATCACCTTCACCATGGGCCGGAACAGCCAGTCCGCCCAGGAGAGGGCGGAGGTAATGACGGCCAACAGGGTGCCCGCCGCCGCCCCCAGGGCGAAGCCGCCGAAGATGCGGCCCAGGCTCACCGCCGCTGTCCGCCAGAAGGAGGGCCGGGCGGCCAGGGCGGCCAGCCGCTCCCACACCAGCAGGGGAGAGGGCAGGAGCTGGCCGCAAGCTGCCAAGCCCCCAGCCAGAAGGCCAGGGGCACGACAACGCGCAGTATTTTTTGTGTGGTTCGATTACGGAATATAGTAGAAATTATCATCCGGGATGGCCCCTCCGATCGAGGTGGGGTCGGCGGCATAGAGCACCTCATAGTAGTCGGAGATGCCCTTCAGCTCGTCGCCGGTCAGGCAGACCATGTTGGCCTGGGGGATGGCCGCCTTGGCGACGGCGGCCTTGGGGACGATGCCGTACTGCTCGACCAGGGCGGCAGCCTCCTCCGGGTGCTCATTCACATAGGCGATGGAGGCGGCGTACTCATCCAAAATGGCGGGCACCAACTCCTCGTTCTCCGCCAGCCAGTCGGCCCGGGCCACCAGACAGCCCATGGTGAAGGTGCCGGCGGCCCCCACCTCCTGCCACACGTCGTTGAGATCGATGGCGTCCCGCACATCGGCGTTCTGCATCATGACGCTGGTGGCGGCGGGGACAGGGAGCATGCACAGATCGATCCCGCCGGAGGCCATGAGGGCCGTGACCTCCTCGCTGGTCTTCCACTCGATGGTCACGTCCTCGCCGGGGGTGAGGCCGCTCTCCTCCAGCAGGTAGTTGAGCACGTACTCGGTGTTGGTGCCCTGGTTGATGCTGTAGATGGTCTTGCCCGCCAGATCGGCCATGGAGTGGACCGTATCGCCGTTCTCCAGGATGTGGAGCACGCCCAGGGTGTTGAGGGCCAGCAGCCTGATGCTGCCCGCCTTGTTGTAGAGGGTGGCCGCCAGATTGGTGGGGACCGCGGCGATGTCCAGCTCGCCGTTGTTCAGCTTGGGCACAATGTCGGTGAACGGGTCGGAGCCGAGGGTCAGCTCATAGTGGAAGAAGGTCCCCTCCGTGGTGTCATAGGTACCCTCCTCCGCCTGGGCGAAGGCCGCGTCGCTGTCGGCGAGCAGTTTGGCCGCTCCCATGCCGGTGGGGCCGTTGAGCAGGCCCAGCCGGATGGTCTGGTAAGGGGCAACGGTCTCGGCCGGAGGGGTTTCCGCGACGGGGGAGGACGTCTCCGGCGCGGGGGACTCCTCCGGCCCGGCCTTGGGGGCGCACCCCGCAGCCAGGCCCAGCACCAGGGCCAGGCTCAGGCCCAGGGACAGCAGCTTCTGTTTCATGTCAATCTCTTCCTTTCCTAATTCTGTTCCAGCGCGTCCGGCTGAAGCACCTGCACCCGTCTGCCCTCCCGCCGGAGAACCCCCCGCCCGGCCAGGGCGTCCAGGGCGCGGTAGAGGGAGGCGCGGCTCACCCCCAGCCGCCGGGCCAGGCCGGCGGCGGATCAGTCCAGCTCCACCCATCCCCCCTCCAGCCGGGAGAGCAGGTGCTGGGCCACCTTCCGCTCGGCGCTGCCGGCGGTGAGGGCGTCGATCTTGCCGCTGAGAAAGCAGATGCGGCCGGACAGGTAGGCCACATAGTTGCGCCCCACCTCCGGAAAGCGGACCATCAGCTCCTCCACCAGCGCCTGGGGCAGGAGGAGCACACGGCAGGGTGCGCGGGCGGTGAGGGTGGTGGCGTAGTCCGCCCGGTCGTTGAACAGGGCCGCCGCGCCGAAGAGATCCCCGGCTCCAGCACACTCATGATGAGCGCGCCCTTGTTCACCTGCACCCGGCCCTCCAGCACCACGCCCAGGCAGCGGCGGAAGGCGTGAGGGGCGTAAATCACCCCGCCCTTACCGTTCTCCTGCCGGACCGTGCGGGGGTCGGTCCGGGCGAGCTCCACCGCCTCCGGCGGCGCACCCCGGAAGAGAAAGGTCTCCGCCAATCGGGCCCCGCTCGGCCGCTTCCCGGCTGTCCATTGGCTCTCCCTCCCCCAAATCTGTCTCATACGGTACAGTTTAGTGTAGCACGTATTTTCCAAATGTCAAGCGCAAATGGGGCTGCTTTTCCATAGAATGGGGTAAAAAGGAGGTAACTGCCATGTCAAACTGCCGTCAGCCCGGCCGGGATGCCCGGGCCCAGGCCGAGTCCCAGGCCCAGGCCATCATCGCCCAGGGCCGCCGGATGGCCCGCCAGCGGCTGGAGGGCGCCCCTCTGGAGGAGGAGCCCATGAAGCGCTACGCCCATCCCATCCCCTACTGCATCGACTGTCCTACCCCGCCGTCCGCCGACGGGCTGGACCGGATTCTGGAGGCCCTGGCCTGCCAAAATCAGCTTCTGGTGGAGCTGCTGGGGGCCGTCAACGCGCTCACCGCCGCAACCCTGAGTATCCAGAGCCGCCTCTGAGTTCTTACAGATTCGTGAAGTTTGCAAACTTTCTCTTGTCAGACGGCTTCCCATTTTATATACTAGTGGTTGCTTGTTGACATAATCACACCTGAGAAAAGGGGGCGCCTCTCTGTGGCCCAACGCCGTCGCATCCGCAAAAAAAAGCGTGTCTCCCCCCTCCGCCGGGCGGGGAAGCTGGCATATCGCATCCTGGTGGTCCTGTCCGCCATCATCGTGGTACTCTACTGCGCCTATCGCCTGGCCTCCAAAAAGCCCACCCAGGCCCCGGAGCCCACACCGGAGGCCCCCGCCGGCTCCCTCTCCCCGGATCAGACCGAAGCGCCTGGCCGCCAGAGGCGGGAAGGGACATACACTTTTCTGCTGGCCGCCAGCGACCAGTCCAGCGGCAACGCCGACACCATCATTGTGGCCTCCTACGACACTGAGGCTCAGAAGGTGGGTATGGTCTCCGTCCCCGGGACACCCTGCTGGAGAGCGGGAAGATCAACGCCGCCTACCACAAGGGGCCGGAGAACCTGCGGGACACCGTCTCTAACCTGCTGGGCGTGCCCATCGACTACTATGTGGCGGTGGACGTGGACGGCTTTGTGGCCCTGGTGGATGAGCTGGGCGGCATCGAGTTCGACGTACCGGTGCGCATGAGCTTTGACGATCCCACCCAGGACCTCCACATCCACTACCAGCCCGGCCTCCAGCACCTGACCGGCGAGGACGTGCTCAAGGTGGCCCGCTGCCGCAACAACTCCGACGGCCCCGGCTCCTACCCCGACAACCTGTACGGCGCCTATCCGGACGGAGACATCGGCCGCACCCGCACCCAGCAGCAGCTCATCGCCGCCATCCTGAAAAAAGCCCTGTCCAATCCGCAGAAGATCAACTCTTACGTGAACCTCTTCCTGGAGTATGTGGACACTGATCTGGAGTTCAGCGAGGCCCTCTGGTTTGCCCAGCCCGCCCTGGGCCTGGACTTCTCCACGGGCTTTGCCAGCGCCACCCTGGCGGGTGAGAATGTCTACTATGTGGACAGCCGGGGCTACCGCTGGGGCTCCTGCTACGAGCTGGACCCGGAGGCCGCCCTGGAGACCGTCAACTCCCTCATCAACCCCTACAACGCGCCGCTCACCGCGGCGGATCTCAACATTTTTCAGAAGCCGTGACAAAAAGGCGCCGCTGCAATGCAGCGGCGCCTTTTTGTCATGCCAGCAGATCGGGCCCGGGCAGATCCATCTCCCGCTTGCGGGCGGCGGAGTGGGCCAGCTTCTCCGCCAGGGCCGCCCGGTTTCCGGAGGCCAGCGCGTCCCGGTAGGACTGGAGGTTGTCCAGCAGCCGGTCCACCGCCGCCAGCAGGGCGGGCTGGTTGAGGGAGAAGAGCTGTGTCCACAACCCCACGTCCAGGGCCGCCACCCGGGTACAGCCCCGGAAGGAGGAGCCCTCGAAGCCCCTGCACTGAAAGAGCTCCGGATCGTCGCACACCGACACGGCGATAAGGTGCATCATCTGGCTGGTGTAGGCGATCAGGGCGTCGTGGGCCTGGGCGGTGGTGCGGCATACGTCCTTGCAGCCGATATAGGCCGCCAGCCGCTCCAGCAGGGCAATGTGCTCCGGCCTGCTGTCATCCCGGGGCACCAGCAGGAAGTGGGAGTCCCGGAACATCTCCGCAAAGGCGTGCTCCACGCCGGAGAACTCGGTGCCCGCCATGGGGTGGCAGCCGATAAAATCCACTGTACCGGGCAGCACCTGGGCCGCCTCCAAAATAGCGGTCTTGACGCCGCACACGTCCCACACCAGGGCCCCCGGCTTGAACGCATCCCGATACCGGGCCAGGAAGTCCACGATCCCCTGGGGGTGGAGGGCCAGGGCCACCACGTCGGCCTGGGGGAGCTCGGCGGCGGCGTCCTCGGTCACACGGTCGCCCACACCGTGCTCGGCGGCGTAGCGCAGGGTGGGCTGGGACACGTCCACGCCCACAATCTCGAAATCCTCAAAGCCCTTCAGGGCAAGGGCCAGTGAGCCGCCAATTAAACCGAGGCCCACAATCAGCATCGTTTGTTTCATCGCGCACTCCTCTTCTTTACTGAGGGCCGGTCACAGCTCCCGCCCCACGCAGGGGGCCAGGGCGGTCAGCCTGCCCATGAGGGTGTCAAACTGGGCCGGGGTGATGGACTGGGCCCCGTCACAGAGGGCGTGGGGCGGGTCGTTGTGCACCTCGATGATGAGGCCGTCCGCCCCGGCGGCTACCGCCGCCAGACTCATGCGCTCCACCATCCACGCCTTGCCGCAGGCGTGGGAGGGGTCCACCACCACCGGCAGGTGGGAGAGCTGCTTCACCGCCAGCACGGCGGAGAGGTCCAGGGTGTTGCGGGTATAGGTCTCAAAGGTGCGGATACCCCGCTCGCAGAGGATGACCCGGTGGTTGCCCCCGGCCATGATGTACTCGGCGCTCATGAGCCACTCCTCAATGGTGGAGGACAGGCCCCGCTTGAGCAGGATGGGCTTGGAGGTCTTGCCCAACTGCTTGAGCAGGTCGAAGTTCTGCATGTTCCGGGCTCCCACCTGAATCACGTCCACGCACATCTCGAACATCTCCACGTTGTCGGTGGACATGATCTCGGTAACGATAGGCAGGCCGGTGGCCTCCTTTGCCTCCTGGAGCAGGCGGATGCCGTCGTTGCCCATGCCCTGGAAGGCATAGGGGGAGGTGCGGGGCTTGAAGGCGCCGCCCCGCAGGGCGGCGGCGCCGCTGGCCTTTACCGCCTGGGCCACCCCCACAATCTGCGCCTCGCTCTCCACCGAGCAGGGCCCGGCGATCACCGCCAGCCGGTTCCCGCCCACGCTGCGGCCATTGGACAGCTCAATCACCGTGTCCTCGGGGTGGAACTTCCGGTTGGCCTTCTTATAGGGCTCCTGAACCCGCATGACCCGCTCCACGCCGGGCAGCAGGGACAGCTTCTCCTGGTCGATGTGCTCGGCGTTGCCCTCCGCGCCCAGGATGGTGGTCTCCGCCCCCTTGGACACCATGACTTTGACGCCGCCCTCCTCCATGGTGTGTACGGCGGCCTCCAACTGCTCCGGGGTAAACTCCCGCTTCATAATGACAACCATATTCTGACTCCTTTCACAAACAAAGAACCCGCAGCCGCCCAAAGGCGGCCGCGGGTTCCATCGGCTCCAACTGCGGAGCGCCGGAAGATTCCTGACAGGCCGGTTATGGGCAGGCAAACAGACCGCTGGCAAAATAGCAGCGGTAATAGCCGTATCCATAACCGACGTACCTGCGCATGAACCTCTCACGCTCCTCTTGTAGAGCACTTTAGCACTTTTTGGCGCGAAAGTCAAGTGGAAATTTCACTTGAAATCCTACCTGTTCCATGGTATTATATTTGTCAGAAAAGGTAGGGATGTGCATGAAAATTTCCACGAAAGGCCGTTATGCGCTCCGCCTCATGCTGGATGTGGCCCTTCACAGCCATGGCGCGGCAGTTCCGCTGCGGGATGTGGCCCAGCGGCAGGAGATTTCCGATAAATATCTGGAGCAGATTGTAACTCAGCTCTCCCGGGCCGGGCTGGTTCGCTCGGTCCGGGGCGCGGGGCGGCTACCTCCTCACCCGTGAGCCAGAGGAGTACACCGTGGGGAGATTCTGCGGGTGCTGGAGGGCAATCTGGCGCCGGTGAGCTGTGTGGATCAGGACGATACCTGCCGCTGCAACCGGGCCGACCGGTGCGTCACCGTAGAGGTGTGGCGGGACATTCAGGCCGCCGTCTCCAGCGTGGTGGACCGCCTGACTCTGGCCGACCTCGTGCGCCGCTATCATGAGAAGTGCCCCGGACATAACGCGTAGAACAGCCCAAAATAAATCAGAGCCGCCGTACTGATTTCCAGTGCGGCGGCTCTGATTGTCTGGATTACGCCCCTGCGATGCTGGCAGCAATATGAGCATCGCTATAGCCCATCAGCTTGCCATACCGGGTAGCCAGGTCGATCTGGGCCTTCTCTGTGTAGGTTCCTGCTGCAATCATGTCTTTCTCCTCCTGCTTCAGCTCCAGATACTCCTGAAGCACTGCGTCGTCGGCATAGAGGATATAGACCCACTGACCATCCATCTCCACAGTGGAAAACAGCTTGGTCAGAAGAAGATCCTTGTCGATGTAGTACTTTACACCGTATCCCTCGCACTTTTTCGCCACATAGGATGTAAGAAGGGGTTCGTCCTCGGGATCAAAGGGATCACTGAACGCCAGCTCCTTGGCTCCGGTCATGATTACATCGCAGAAGGCGCCCACGGTGCCGTCAAAATTGCCGAGCTGAAAGCTGTACTCGTCCACAGGGGGCTGAGCCGCAGCCTCAGAGGTGTCCGCCGTGCTCATGCGGGAGGTTGATACCGTCCGGCTGTCCGGGCACCAGGTCACTGCATAGCCGATGCCTTCAAAGAAGGCACGAACAGGGACGTAGTCTGCCCCATTCACCGTCTTGACGGGAAGCTCCGCCGACTGCTCACCGCAGGTCACGGTCACAGTGCCCTCTCCCTGCTCCAGAACCGCGCTGATGTTGCCCGCCAGATCCGAGGCGGAGGCATAAATGGTGCCGGGCTGCTCAATCAGCGCCCCAGACAGGAGGGTAACCGGCTTCCCCTGCCAGAGAATCGTAGGCTCGCTGGTGTCCTTGGTATAGACCACCTCGCCGCCGGAGACTGTCACCTCAGGACAGGTCATGTAGTCCCGGTCGATCACTACAAAGTCGGCCAGCTTGCCGGGCTCCAGAGAGCCCTTGAGATCCTCCTCAAACTGACCATAGGCGGCCCAGATGGTAAAGGCGCGCAGCGCCTCCTCACGGGTGACCTTCTGGTTGGCGTACCAGCCGCCCTCCGGCTCACCGGCGCGGGTCATACGGGTGACACCGGCATACAGGCCGTGGAAGGGGTTGACCATCTCCACCGGCGCGTCAGAGCCGCCGATAATGATGCCGCCCTTATCCAGAACGGTGCGCCAGGCGTAGGCCGTCTGAATACGCTCGGGGCCCAGGCGGTCCTCCGCCATGGACAGGTCCGAGGTGGCATGGGTAAACTGCATCGCGGTGAGGATGCCGAGCTCCAGGGCCCGGTCAATATCCTCCGGGGTAACGACCTGGAAGTGCTCAATGCGCAGGCGGGGATCCTCCCGGGGATTTTCCTTCAGCAGGCGCTCGTAGGTGTTCAGCACCTGGTGGTTGGCACCGTCGCCGATGGCGTGGTACGCGATCTGATAGCCGTTGTTGTAGGCCAGGCTCATCACGTTGTAAATCTCCTCGTCCGTAAAGCGGTATGAACCACGATTGCCCGGATCGTCGGAGTAATCCTCCAGCAGAGCAGAGCCGCGGGAGCCCAGAGCACCGTCGCCCAGCACCTTGACACCCATTATACTCAGATGGTTGTCGTACAGGCCGTTGACCGGCCGGTGCTCCCGGATGTAGCCGGCCTCGGCGCTGTCCGTGCTGTTGAGCATGGGCATGGCGTAAATGCGCAGCTTCAGCTCACCGCTCTCATAGAGATCCTCATAGTGCTGGATGTAGTTGACCTTTGTGCCTGCGTCCGTGGCAGAGGTAAAGCCATAGGAGAACAGCTCCTCCTGAGCCATGAGCACAGCGTTTTTCTGTGCCTCAGCACTCCAGGTAGGAATTACCTTGATGACCATTGACGCCGCGTTGTCGGTAAGGCAGCCCAGCAGTTCCCCGTTGTCCGTTTTGAGAATCTGGCCGCCCTGAGGCTCTGGGGTATCCTTGGTAATGCCCGCCATCTCCAGCGCCATGCTGTTAAACCAGCCCATATGGTTGTCTGCCCGGAGCAGATAGACCGGGTTGTTGGGCGCCACGGCGTCCAGTTCCTCCTTTGAAGGGAAGCCGGGCTCATCCCACAGGGTATCCAGCCAGCCGGAACCCTGGATCCACTCGCCGGGCTCCGCCTCCTTGGCGGCCTGGCGCACCATCTCCAGAATATCCTCCTTCGATTTAAAGTAGCAGTCCAGCTTCAGGTGGTTTTCCCCAGATTGCTGACATGCATATGTCCCTCGATGAGACCGGGCAGCACGGTTTTGCCGCCGAGGTCGGTGATCTCAGTTCCCGCACCCACATAGGCCTCCGCACCGGCTTGGTCGCCCACATACAGGATGCGGTCCCCCTTCACCGCCATAGTGGTGGCAGTGGAGAAGTCTTCATCCACGGTGTAGATGTTGCCGTTGATGTAGAGGCTATCCGCCACCTCCGCCGGGCATGCGGCCATGGCCGGCACCAAGCCGGCCAGCAGTGACAGGCTTAGGCCCGCTGCGCACAGGGCGCGCGCTGTCCTTCGTTTCATTCGCTCCATCCCTTTCCATTTTACCAGATTTGACAGGCCCCACAGCGTGCGGGCCGCACAACGTGATACAGTATAGAAAACCCCGCCGCAATTTTCTGTTAACCACTTTACAAAATCGTCATTTTCTGCGAAAATAAAGAAAATAAATTGGGTATCCATGTGCAAACCGCACGAACCGCCTCCCAATCTGTGCGGGGGCTGCGCGCGCAGAAACCTGGAGAAGGGTGAACACCATTGGAAAAAGAGCTTCGCTGGGAAAAGCAGTGGATTCCGGAGCACCTCTCCGCCGTTGGAAATGAACCGTGGGACACCGTGTGGGACAGACTGACCGACGGCTTTCGCCCGGAGACCGTCCCGGCGGGCACGGTGTTCTATCAGCAGGGCGACCCGGCCCGCGAGGTGATTTTTCTGCAAACAGGGCAGATCCGGGTGGAGTGCATCCACAGCAGCGGGAAAAAGCGGGTGCTCTGCCTGCTCTTTGAGGGGATTCCCGTGGGAGAGGACGAGTGCCTGTTCGGCGGCCCGCGGGAATACCGGGCCGTCGCAGTCACCGCGTGTCAGATTTTCCGCATCCCGGCGGAGGTGTTCAAACGGCGGGCCGAGGCCTCTCCCGCCCTGGCACTGAAGCTGTTCCAGATCTCCGCCCGGAAGAGCCAGGTGCTTGGCCGCATGCTGATCCGCGACAGCTTTCTAAGCGTGCGGGGGCGTGTCATTCAGTTCCTGCTCTCCGTGTCAGAGCCATACGGTACAGAGGAGGGGGCGGGGGTCCGCCTCACTATCCGGCTGACCCACCAGGAGGTGGCCGATTTTCTGGGCATCTCCCGGGTGGTGGTGTCCCAGTGCTTTCAAAGCCTGAACCGGGAGGGCCTGCTGAAAAAGACGCGCCAGCACTATCTGATCCCCGACCGTGCCGCCCTGGAGGCCCAGCTCCATACATAATATGGCTCCGGCCACAGGCAAAACGCCTGCGGCCGGAGCCATGCTGCCGATTGTGTCCACCGCGCTCTATTCACGCAAACAGCCCTGTAGAGAGGTAGCGCTCGCCAGTATCGGGGAGCACCACCGCGATGGTCTTGCCCCGCATGTCCGGCCGCTGGGCCAGGATGCGGGCCGCGTGGGCCGCCGCGCCGGAGGACACCCCGGCCAACACCCCCTCGGTACGGGCCAGCTCCCGGGCGGCGGCATAGGCCTCGTCGCCGGTGACGGCCACCACCTCGTCCACCACCCCCATGTCCAGGGTGCCGGGGACGAAGCCCGCGCCGATGCCCTGGATCTTATGGGGCCCCGGCCGGCCGCCGGAGAGGACGGGAGACTCGGCCGGCTCCACCGCCACCAGGCGGATGGCGGGGTTCTGCTCCTTCAGATAGCGGCCCGCGCCGGTGATGGTGCCGCCGGAACCCACTCCCGCCACCAGCACGTCCACGCCGCCGTCGGTGTCCCGCCACAGCTCGGGACCGGTGGTCTCGTAGTGGGCCCGGGCGTTGGCGGGGTTGTTGAACTGGTCGGGCATCCACGCGCCGGGGGTGCTCTCCAGCAGCTCCTTCGCCCGCTCAATGGCGCCGCCCATACCCCGGGCTCCTTCGGTGAGCACCAGCTCCGCCCCCAGAGCGGCCAGCAGGCTGCGCCGCTCCTGGCTCATGGTCTCCGGCATGGTGAGCACCACCCGGTACCCCCGCTGGCGGCCGATGTAGGCCAGGGCCACGCCGGTGTTGCCGCTGGTGGGCTCCACAATCACCGCGCCGGGCTGGAGCAGGCCCCTCTCCTCGGCGTCCAAAATCATGTAAAGGCCTGCCCGGTCCTTGGCGGAGGACAGGGGGTTAAAGCTCTCCAGCTTGGCCAGCACCCCTGCCCCGGGGGCAAACCGCTCCAGCCGAAGCAGGGGGGTGTTCCCGATCAGCTCGGGCAGTGTATTTGCAATCTGCATAGGTAATACCTCCCTCATAATTTAGATTCTATTCAGCAGTATACCACCAAATTCCTACAAAATCAATAGGATTTTAGTCGAATGAGACGGCCCGCTTCGCGGGCCGTCTGTGTGAACAGGACCTTAGAACACCGCCTGCACGGCGCCGGCATAGGTCTCGTCAATGAACGCCTTGACCTCGTCGCTGCACAGGGCCTTTGCCAGAGCCTGGATGGCGGGGTCGCTCTCCCGGCCCTCCTTGACGGCCAGCACATTGACATAAGCGGTGCCGGCGGTGCCCTCGGCGGACTCAATCGCCAGGGCGTCGGCCACCTTCAGATCGGCCTGGATGGCGTAGTTGCCGTTGATGACGGCAATGTCCAGGCTACCCAGGGAGCGGGGGAGCTGGGCGGCCTCCATCTCCACGATCTCATAGTTGTGGGGGTTCTCCGCGATGTCCAGCTTGGTGGGCTCCAGGCCCACATCCTCCTTCAAAGTGATGAGGCCCTGCTCCTGGAGGAGCAGCAGGGCGCGGCCGCCGTTGGTGGGGTCGTTGGGCACGCCGATCTGCGCGCCGTCCTGGAGCTCCTCCAGGCTGGCGGTCTTGCCGGCGTAGATGCCGAAGGGCTCGTAGTGCACATCTGCCACGCTCACCAGGTGGGTGCCATTCTCAGCGTTGAAGTTGTTCAGATAGGTGATGTGCTGGAAGTAGTTGGCGTCAATGCTGCCGTTCTCCACCGCGGTGTTGGGCTGGATGTAGTCGGTAAACTCCACGATCTCCAGGTTGATTCCCTCCTCCGCCAGCAGTTCCTTCACCACGGCCAGGATCTCGGCGTGGGGAGCGGGAGAGGCGCCCACCTTCAGGGTGGTGCCCTCCAGGGAGCCGGTCTGGGTGGGGGCGGCAGGGGTGTCAGTGTTTGCGGCGGGGGTGTCGGCGGTACCGGGGGTGCCGCCGCAGCCGGCCAGCAGGCCGAGGGCCAGGGCGCCGGACAGGAGCAGGGATGCGAGCTTCTTCATGGTGCATTTCTCCTTTTCATTGTTCCTCAAAGGGAGGTGGTATTCCCAAATCAGAGCACAAAAAAACGCCCTTGAATCCAAATTCAAGGACGAGAGCCTTCCGGCTTCGTGGTACCACCTTGCTTCACCCCTGCCTCACGACAGGGGCCTTATGGAGTACTGGCATACTCCCGCGCGCTGACGGGCGCTCCCGTCGCGGCCTGTGCCTGTGGCAGTCAGCCGCGCCGCTCCGAGACCATCTTCCCCAAAGCCTTCCGTACCCGTTTCCATCATTCCGGGCTCTCTGTGCCGTATCTCTCTGGCTACTCTTCTCTTCCTCGCGTTTGAGGGGCGTTATTCAGTTCCGCTTGGGTTGCACTTAGTTTACAACCGGAAGGCGCTCCTGTCAATCGCATATTCTGCACAAAAAGAGGGGGCGGCAAAGCAACTGCTTTGCCGCCCCCTCCAAAATTCACATGCCGCCGGGGCTGCGCTTGTCCCGGTTGATCTGCCGGCTGACGTTCCGACGGAGCTTTCTTCGCCCAGCCCGGTTGGTGATGCGGTGGTCCGTCCGGGTGGCCAGGGAGGTACCCAGTGACTGGAAAATCTGCACCAAACCACAATAAAGACCACGGCGATGAGCATCACCGCATAGTTGTATTTATAATAGCCGTAGTTGATGGCAATCTTGCCCAGGCCGCCGCCGCCGATGGCGCCGGCCATGGCGCCGTAGCCCAGAATGGTGATAAATGCGGTGGTGAAGCTGGCCACCAGGGAGGGCAGGCTCTCCGGCAAAATCACCTTCCAGATGATCTGGAAGGGGGAGCAGCCCATGGACTGGGCGGCCTCGATGACCCCCTTGTCCACCTCCCGCAGGGAGGTCTCCACCAGCCGGGCCACGAAGGAGGCCGAGGCGATAATCAGGGGAGGGATGGAGGCCACAGTGCCGATGGTGGTACCCACCAGGAGCTCACTCAGGGGAAGCACCATGATCATCAGGATCAGGAAAGGCACCGAGCGCAGGATGTTGATGGCAAAGTTGAGCACCTTCATCACCGGGCCGGGCAGGGGGCGCACGCCGTCCTCCTCCCCCGCCACCAGGATAATGCCCAGGATAATGCCCAGGACGCAGGCCACCAGAGTGGCCGCCACGGTGGAGTAGATGGTGTCCCAGATACCAGTCTGGAACTCCTTCCACAGGGCCTCGTTGGCAAAGGCCTCGCGCATCTGCTGCATAAATTTATCCATGGTAGTCGGGCACCTCCTCCACGGTGACGTCCTTCTGGGCCTTCAGATAGTTCATGGCACGGACAGCCTCTCCATGATCCTCGGGCAGGCCCAGGAGCATGGTGCCGAAGGCCTTGCCCTCGATGTTTCGGGTGTCGGCCCCCAGGATGTTTACCTTCACCCCGCAGTCGATGGCCAGGGAGGCGATGAGGGGCTCGTAGGAGGAGCCGCCGTTGAACACCACCCGCACCACGCCCGCCACGGGAAACTTGTCGATGTTGGCCCCCTCCGGGAACACCAGGCGGCGGCCCGCCTCGGTCTTGGGGTTGGAAAAGACCGCCTCCACTGTGCCGGTCTCCACCATGCGGCCGCGCTCCAGGATGGCCACGTGGGAGCAGATCTCCTCCACCACCGCCATCTCGTGGGTAATAATCACGGCGGTGATGCCCATGCGCCGGTTGATGTCCTGGATCAGCCTGAGGATGCTGCGGGTGGTGGTGGGGTCCAGGGCGGAGGTGGCCTCGTCGCACAGCAGCACCTTGGGATTGGAGGCCAGGGCGCGGGCGATGGCGATGCGCTGCTTCTGGCCACCGGAGAGCTGGGCCGGGTAGGCGTTGGCCTTGTCGGGCAGGCCCACGATGTCCAGATACTCCAGGGCGCGCTTGCGCGCCTCCCCCTTGGGCACCCCGGCGATCTCCATGGGGAAGCAGATGTTGCCCAGGCAGGTGCGCTGCATGAGCAGGTTGAACTGCTGGAAGATCATGCTGATGGAGCGGCGCTTCTCCCGCAGCTGGGGGCGGACAGCTCCATGAGATCCTGTCCGTCGATGGCCACCTGGCCCGCTGTAGGGCGCTCCAGCAGGTTGATGCAGCGCACCAGGGTGGACTTGCCCGCGCCGCTCATGCCCACGATGCCGAAGATGTCCCCGTCCCGGATGGTCAGATTGATGTCGTCCAGGGCTTGAAACACGCCGTCGGCCGTGGGAAAGGTCTTGGAAATGTGTTTTAACTCGATCACGGACCCATACTCCCTTATTTCTCACAAAGTTCCGTCCTATTTTATGACAAGCCCCGCCCTCTGTCAAGAAAAAAGCCCCGGAACCGCTTCGATTCCGGGGCCTTGCGTGTCCTGGCTCAGTGGCCGCAGGAGCAGCAGCCGTGCTCCTCATCCTCACAGGGCAGGCGGAGGGCTTCGGGCACCTCCCGGCCCTGGCGGCGGTAGTAGTCGGCCAGGGCGGCCTTGATGGCCTCCTCCGCCAGAACGGAGCAGTGCATCTTGTAGGCGGGCAGGCCGTCCAGAGCCTCCGCCACGGCGGCGTTGGTGAGGGTCAGGGCCTCCGCGATGGTCTTTCCCTTGATGAGCTCGGTGGCCATGGAGGAGGTGGCGATGGCCGAGCCGCAGCCAAAGGTCTTGAACTTCACGTCGGTGATCACGTCCCCGTCGATCTTCAGGTACATCTTCATGATGTCGCCGCACTTGGGGTTGCCCACCTGACCCACCCCGTCGGCATGTTCGATCTCACCCACATTGCGGGGATGTTCAAAGTGGTCCATGACCTTATCGGAATACAGCATAGCAGTTTCTCCTTTCCAGTTACAGCTCCCAGGTGGGCTTCTGTGCGTCCCGGTCCCATACGGGGGACAGCTCCCGGAGATACGCCACCACCTGGGGCACTTCCTTCAAAATGTAGTCCACGTCCGCCTCGGTATTCTCCGCGCCCAGGGAGGCCGCAGGGGAGCCGTGGGCAATGGCGTGAGGCAGGCCGATGGCCAGCAGCACATGGGAGGGGTCCAGGGACGCAGAAGAACAGGCCGAGCCGGAGGAGGCGCAGATGCCCCTGGCGTCCAGGTGGAGCAGCAGGGCCTCTCCCTCCACCCCTTCAAAGACAAAGGAGGCGGTGCCGGGCAGGCGGTTCACCGGGTCGCCGGTGAGGCGGGTGTAGGGAAGCCCGGTCAGGCCGTCGATGAGCCTGTCCCACAGGGCGGCCAGGCGGGGGGACTCCCGGCTCAGGCCGTCCACCGCCTCCCGCAGGGCGGCGGCCATACCCACCGCGCCGGGGACGTTCTCGGTGCCGGGCGGCGGCCCTTCTCCTGGCCGCCGCCCTGGATGAGCGCGGGCAGGCGCAGGGGCTTTTTCACGTACAGGGCGCCCACTCCCTTGGGGCCGCGGAACTTGTGGGCGGACAGGGAGAGCAGATCCACATTCCACGCTTCCACGTCCACGGGGATATGGCCCACGGCCTGCACCGCGTCGGTGTGAAAGAGCACCTTGTGGGCCCGGGCGATGCGGCCCAGCTCGGCGACAGGCTCTATGGTGCCGATCTCGTTGTTGGCGGCCATGATGGAGATAAGAATGGTGTCCGGCCGGATCGCCCCCTCCAGGGCGGCGGGATCCACCAGCCCCCGCCCGTCCACCGGCAGGTAGGTGACCTCATAGCCCTGCTTCTCCAGATACTGGGCGGTGTGGAGGACGGCGTGGTGCTCGATGGCGGAGGTGATGATGTGGCCGCCCTTCCGCCCCTTCAGGGCCATGAGCTCGGCCACCCCCCGCAGGGCCCAGTTATCCGCCTCCGTACCGCCGGAGGTGAAGTAGATCTCCTCCGGCCGGGCGTTGAGGCAGGCGGCGATCTCCGCCCGCGCCCGCTCCAGGTCGGTCTTGCCCTCCTGGGCAAAGCGGTACAGGCTGGAGGGGTTGCCGTAGGCCGTGGTGAAGTGGGGGAGCATGGCCTGGAGGGCGGTATCGGAGACAGCCGTGGTGGCCGCATGGTCCGCATAAATGAAGTGCGACATAGAGACGCTCCTTTCAAAACTTCTTAATTCCTATATGTTTACTATGATTATAGACCTGCCAGGCCCCTTTGTCAAGGAAATTTTTATGGAGGCGGAACATTTCATTAAACTTTGCTTAAATCGCCCGGATTCCGTTGACTGGCCCCGCCCGCCGATGCTATAGTGGAGGCAGATTATATGAAATTGGGAGATAGCATGGATAAAAAGCTGTTCAAAAGCATTCTGCTCCTCATCACCTATACGGTGGTACTGGTGATGGTACTCAGCCGCCTGGGCCTGATCGCCGGCGGGGTGGCATGGGTGCTGGGGCTGGTTAAGCCGCTGCTCATCGGCTTCGCACTGGCCTTCGTCCTCAACCGGCCCTGCCACTTCTTTTTTCCGCCTCTATGATCGAGGGCTGTCCCGCACCCGGGCCAGGGGGCGGCCCGCCCCCTGGCGGTGGTCACCTCCTATCTGGTGCTGATTCTGGCCATCGCCGCCATCTTTTCCCTTTGTGGTGCCCAAGCTGGTGGAGAGCATCCAGACCTTCGCCCTCAACCTGGGGGCTACCTGGCCAACGTCCAGGGCTGGTACAACGATATCATCGCCTACTTCCACCTGGATGTGGAGGCGCTGGACCTGTCTGGCCTGAACGATGTGCTCAAAAACCTGTTTAACTACGTGCTGGGCTTCCTGTCCGACCTGGGCCCCCACCTGCTGGAGCTCACCAGCGGCATCGTCTCCATGGTGGTCACCGGGGTGCTCTCCCTGGTCTTCTCCATCTATATGCTCTCCGGCAGGGACACCCTCATGAGCCAGTGCCGCCGGGTGCTGCGGGCCTATGTCCCCGCCCGGTTTGCCGACCCCCTCACCGATGTGGTCCACCTGACGGCCGACACCTTCACCCGCTTCGTCACCGGGCAGCTCATTGAGGCCTGTATCCTGGGCGGGCTGTGCGCGGCGGGGATGCTCTTCATCCAGGCCGACTACGCCCCTCTCATCGGCGTCATCATCGGCGCCTCCGCCATCATCCCGGTGGCGGGCGCCTACATCGGGGCCATTGTGTCCGCCCTGCTGCTGGTGATGGTCTCCCCCATCAAAGCCCTGGTCTTCCTGGTCTTCCTGGTGGTGCTCCAGCAGATTGAGGGCAACGTCATCTACCCCAAGGTGGTGGGCACCTCCATCGGCCTGCCCGGCATCTGGGTGCTGGCCGCCGTCACCATCGGCGGCGGCGTGGGCGGCCTGGTGGGCGTGCTGCTCAGCGTGCCCGTGGCCTCGGTGCTCTACGCCCTGCTCCGCCGGGATGTGCACAAGCGTCTGGCCTGCAAGGAATAAACGAACCCCGGAACCGCGTCGGTTCCGGGGGTTCGTTTTGCTCTGCTCAGTCCACCAGCTTGTCCAGCTCCTTGATGTGCTCGGTTTCGTCGGAGGTCTTGTGCTTGGCCTGCCGGGCGTAAAGGCCAACGGCGGCCTGGGACTTCTTGATGGGCTGCATGGTACCGGCGCCGGCCACACAGCCGCCGGGACAGGCCATGCCCCTCCAGCAGATAGCCGGGGTACTTGCCTGCCACCGCCTCCTGCATCATCTTGCGGCACTCCCGCAGGCCCTGGGAGCTGGTGCGCCCGTCGGTAGAGGCATCGTTGACGCCGTCCGGGTCCTCCTCGATGGTGGTCAGATCCACATGCTTGGCCGCAAAGATCCCCGCCATCTCCTCAAAGGTGAGCACGCAAAGATCCCGCACGCCATCCTCCAGCTTCTTGGCCGCGCAGGGGCCGATGAACCCACCTTGGCGTTGGGATGCTCGTGCGGATGAGGCGGGCGGTGAGGGTCATGGGGGTGAGGGCCATGGAGATGCAGTGGGCGTGGTCGGGGTGGAGACCGACCACGCCGGGCAGCAGGACGTGCCCATGAAGGGCAGCTCCTCCGGCACCTCCCGGACGAAGTCCTCCGCCTCCTGGGTGGCACAGAGGTCGGCGCCGATGGATGACATCGGAAAGCCGATCTTCACGGCGGCGCGGACTTGCCGGGGGTCACTGGGGCCGAACTGGCCCAGTTTACCCAGGCACATGCCGCAGGAGACGCCTGGAAGATCTTTGTCGGCGGCGCCGATCTCGGCCAGGCACATGCCGCAGGAGACGCACTTGTCCGGGTCGATCTCGGCCTTGCCATTGGCGTCGGTTCCGATGGCGTCCATTCCGCAGGCCACGGCGCAGGGCCGCTCCTGAATGATAATGGCCTTGTAGGAGCACACGTCGGCGCAGCGGCCGCAGTTGATGCACTTGCCGAGGTCGATGTGGGAGCGGCCGTTGTAACGGTCCAGCTTGATGGCGTCCTTGGGGCAGACCTCCTCGCAGGGGTGGGCCAGGCAGCCCTGGCAGCCCTCGGTCACCAGCACCCGCTTCTCCGCGCAGCCGTTGCAGGCAAACTTAATGACGTTGATGAGCGGAGGGGTGTAGTAGGTCTCCGGCCGGTCGGCCGCCTCGATATTCTCCGAGAGCGGGGCGTGCTCCGCCGCGCTCCGGCAGGGCAGGCCCATGGCCAGCCGCAGCCGCTCGCCCACGATGGCCCGCTCCAAAAACACGTCGTTGCGGAAGTTGCCCACCTCGCCCGGGATGATCTTGTAAGGCAGGCTCTCAATGCGCTTGTCCACCGGCCACTCCGTGTGGTAAGCCATGCGGGCCACCTCCCGGAACACCCGGTGGCGGATCTCCTGGATACGGGTTTCGACACCTCTCATCTGCTCTCTGTCCCTTTCTGTATCGGCCCGGCCCCGAGGCGGGGCAGGCCGGAATCGGTTGCTTTTTGACCTCTCCAATCATAACCGTTTGGTAAGTGTCCTGTCAATGAAAATGTTTCCTTGTCTTACCGTATTTTTGTACCCATTTTTCTGAAAACCATGCAGTTTATACCCCATCGTCTGAAAAAATGTGATATACTCTAGCCAAATGACACCCGGGAGGGATCTCTGTGAAGCCGGAACTGCTGCGTGCGCTGCCCAAAATGGATCTGCTTCTCGCCCGCCCCGCCCTGGCGGGCAGCCCCCTGCCCTACGCCCTGCGGCGGCAGGCGGCCCGCCAGGTGCTGGACGAGTACCGCGCCGCCCTGCGGGCCGGGGCGCTGTCTGCCGTCCCCGGCCTGGATGAGCTGGAGCAGTCCGTCCTCCGCCGGGGCGCGGAGCTGGCCCGGCCCGCCCTGGGGCGGGTGATCAACGCCACCGGCGTGGTGCTCCACACCAACCTGGGCCGGGCCCCTCTCAGTCCGCGGGCGGCGGCGGCGGTGGGAGAGGCCGCCCGGGGCTATTCCAACCTGGAGTACGACCTCTCCGCCCGCCGCCGGGGCCGCCGGGGGCGGCCGTCGAGGCCCTCCTGTGCGCCCTCACCGGCGCGGGAGGCGGCCCTGGTGGTCAACAACAACGCCGCCGCCGTGTTTCTCCTCCTCTCCGCCCTGGCGGCGGGGCGGGGGGTGGCCATCTCCCGGGGGAGCTGGTGGAGATCGGCGGGGGCTTCCGGGTGCCCGACATCCTGGCCCGCAGCGGGGCCCGGCTGGTGGAGGTGGGCACCACCAACAAGACCCGCCCGGCCGACTACGCCGCCGCCCTGGACGCGGGGGAGGCCCAGGTGCTGCTCAAGGTGCACCCCAGCAACTTCCGGGTTGTGGGCTTCACCCAGGCGGTCTCCCTGCCCGAGCTGGGTGCTCTGGCCCGGGAGCGGGGCGTACCCCTGTTCTGCGATCTCGGGCTCCGCCGCCCCCGGCTCCCCGGAGCTGGCCGAGGCGGTTGCGTGGGCCGATGTGTGCTGCCTCTCCGGGGACAAGCTGCTGGGCGGGCCCCAGGCGGGGATTTTGCTGGGGAAGGCGGAGCCGCTCGGCCGCCTGCGGGCCGACCCCCTCTTCCGCGCCCTGCGCCCCGGCAAGCTGGCCCTGGCCGCCCTGGAGGCCACCCTGCTGGACTGGCGGGACGGGACGGCGGTGCCGGTGTCCGCCATGCTCTCCGCCCCGCCGGAGGAGCTGCGGCGGCGGGCGGAGGCCCTGGCCGAAGCCCTCCCCCCTCCACCCCTGCACGGCGGTGGAGACCCAGGGGAAGTGGGGGGGCGGCGCCCGGCCGGGGGAGAGCCTGCCCGCCTGGGCGGCGGCCCTGGAGCCGGCGGAGGCGCTGGAGGCCCACCTCCGCGCCTGGCGGGTGCCCATCCTGGGCCGCATCCACCGGGGGAAGCTCCTGCTGGACGTGCGCACCCTCCTGCCCGGCGACGAGGCGGAGATCGCCGCCGCCCTGGCGGCGTGGAGGGAGGAGAGGGCATGACCTTCTGCACCGCGGGCCATGTGGACCACGGCAAGACCGCCCTGGTGCGGGCCCTCACCGGGGTGGACACCGACCGGCTGGCCGAGGAGCGCCGCCGGGGCCTCACCATCGAGCTGGGGTTCGCCCCCCTGGAGCTGCCGGGAGTGGGGCGGGTCTCCCTGGTGGACGTACCCGGCCACGCCCAGTTCATCCCCACTATGCTCTCCGGCTGCGGCGGGCTGGACGGCGCGCTCTTTACCGTGGCCGCCGACGAGGGCCCTATGCCCCAGACGGCGGAGCACCTGGACATTCTCTCCCTGCTGGGCCTGGAGCGGGGGTGGTCGCCCTCACCCGGGCGGATCTGGCCTCCCCCCGCCGCCAGGGCGGGAGGCGGAGGCGCGCACCCGTGCCCTGACGGCGGGCACCTTCCTGGAGGGAGCCCCCCGGATCTTCGTCTCCGCCGTCACCGGCGA
>VOFI01002753.1_pt1 | contig 20990 bp, 31 predicted proteins | sample 5384131 | NCBI WGS metagenome assembly VOFI01 (sample SAMN12384728, study PRJNA508395) | human gut metagenome | isolation source: healthy gut H | host: Homo sapiens | reverse complement strand
TACTGCCAAACCCTGCAGGGGTGTTTTTGAATGGTGCACGCCAGGTTGAGGTTACCATCAATGGTATCGGTGAGCGTGCAGGTAATGCTTCGCTCGAAGAGATTGCCATGATTCTGAAGTGTCACAAGCATATCAATATTGATACCAACATCAATACCACTAAAATTATTCCTACCTCAATGCATGGTGAGAGCCTGACAGAATATGCTCAGCCAAACAAGGTTGGTCAGGGCCGGATGCATTGTCATTCTTCCGGTGAATCTATCAGGATGGTGCCCTTTGAAGATCGCACAGACTTACGAAATCATTGATCCTAAGGATGTGGGATTATAAACAATGCTATCGTATTGACAGCCCGTTCTGAATAAATGCTACATTGAAGCACCGTCTCCATGTCAATGGCGTAAAGATTAATGATGAGGAGAAGCTCGACAAGATTTCAAAGCCAAGTTCCTCCCTAACTGGCTGATAAGAAGAAGGAAGTTACCGATGAGGATGTTTGATGTTGCCGGTGCTGATTCTTAACGATAAGCATGGGTGTTCAGTTTCGACTGGCTGCAGGTTACAGGTGGCGGCGGAAGAAAGGCAAGTATCGGTCTTTGACAGAAGCCGGTTGGAGCCGTATCATCTGGTAATGGTCCAAAGTTATCAATGCTCAAGGCCTATCACCAAGGAGATGAACCTCGGGCGGAAGCCCCACCATCCAGGCTATCGACAAGGGCCCTGATGATAAGTAAGGTTCATGCAGGTAGAATACGATGGTCATGTAGTATTATGGGTTTCGTGCAGATACCGACATCGTTACGCTTGTTGAGGCTTCGTTAATTTGATTCAAGGTAAGATAAAATTAATTCAGACAAATATATAACAAACAAGAGAAGCAGGAATATTATTCGATTTAAGATTTGGGGACAAGCATTGTCCAGATTGGTAGAAGACGGCCCTACACAGTTTTAAATATCGACTGCCCTACTGTCAGAAACATCACCAGGCATTCGCTGGTATGAGCACGCGGACTCAAGATGTTCCTGTCCAGACCAGATTTTCTGTATGCCCTGACACAATACTCCTACTCACGATCAGGATAAACCAATCGAGGATCCTATCTCAAAAAGAGGTAGATACCTTGGCAAAGAATACTGATTTCCGGTGTTACTCACTTTGCCATGAACACAAAGGATAATGGTATCATCCACGTAGTAGGTCCTGAGAAGGGTATTTCGTAGCTCCTGATGAGACAACATTCGAGTACAAGGGTCGTGAATATGCACCTAAGGGTGAAGAGTGGGACAAGGCTGTGGCTTACTGGAAGACCTTTGAAGAGTGGCGATGATGCTGTCTTCGACAAGGAGTTGACTTTCGAGGCCAAGGATATCGAACCACGTATCACCTATGGTTTTCCAACCCAGGTATGGGTATCGGCATTACCGGGGAATATCCCAACTCGATGAGATTCCTGAGGAAGAGCAGGCTGGTTTCAAGAAGAGCCTCAACTACATGGGTTTCCAGCCAGGCGAGAAACTCGAGGGTCATCCTATCGATTATGTATTCTTGGGCGCATGTACCAATGGTCGTATTGAAGACTTCCGTGCTTTCGCTTCTTGTTAAAGGAAAGAAGAAGGCAGATGGTGTAACAGCTGGTTTACCAGGTTCATGGTTGGTTGATAAACAAATACGTGAAGAGGGAATTGATAAGATTGTTGAGGCTGCCGGCTTCGAAATCCGTCAGCCTGGATGCTCTGCCTGCCTGGCAATGAACGATGATAAGATTCCTGCAGGCAAGTACTCTGTAAGTACATCCAACCGTAACTTCGAGGGTCGTCAGGGACCAGGTTTCACCATCTTACATGACCCATGCAGCTGCTGCCGCTATCACTGGTAAGATTACCGACCCAAGAGAGTTTATGTAATGTTAAGTGTTCAATGTTAAAATGTTAAATTGAAATGAAACAGAAATTCAATGTAATTACATCAAGCTGCATTCCTCTTCCTTTGTCCTCAAAGCCACGACAAGAGAAAGAGCTTTTTCGGTGAGAGGACCTGTTCCGTGACTGGCGTTACAATGCCGACGGAACGTGAAAAGGATTTGTATTGAACGACCCTACTTACAGTGGTGTGGATCCTCGTAGCCGGCAAGAACTTCGGTAGCGGTTCCCTTTGTGTGGGAACATGCGGCTTGGGCAATAGCCGGTTACGGTTTCCGGGTCGTTATCAGCAGTTTCTTTGCCGACATCCACAAGAACAACGAATTGAACAATTTTGTGTTGCCTGTGGTGGTCAGCGAGGACTTCCTGAAGGAACTGTTTTTCCATCGACAAGGATCACAAACAGAGGTAGAGGTAGATCTTCCTAACCAGACCGTGACCAATCTTGCTACCACCGGCAAGAGTGAGAACTTTGAAATCAACGGCTACAAAACACTGTTTGGAGAATGGTTTGGACGATGTAGACTTCCTCGTTCAGAACCGCATTTGAAAGGAGGTTGAGGACTTGGGAAGCTAAAAACAAGTAATTATGAACGTTAACGCAAAAGAAGCGAATTCCCGGATCAAGGAAGATAGAAATCATGGACTGTACCTGCGCGACGGGGAAGACCAATGGTGTCAGTTTCCTTCCGCATGAAAAGTTGATGATAGCCCGTGCGCTGTTGCAGGACCAACGTGGATCGCATAGAAGTGGCTTCGGCTCGGGTATCCGAGGAGAGAGGATGCGGTGCGTAGCATTTGCCGTGGGCGCGCCAGACTATGGGCGGCTCCATTCCGGTGGAAGTTTTGGGGTTTGTAACAACAAAGGTCTTTGATTGATTCATGAATGCGGGGTCAGAACATCAATTTGTTGTGTAAGGGTTCGGAGAACCATTGTACGAACCAGTTGAAGAAAACGTTGGAGCAGCACGGCCGACATCCGTCGTTCTTTGTGATTATGCCGAAGAACTGCATTGCCGTAAACGTCTAATTCTGGAAGACGGAAAGCAACGGCATGAAGCATTCGCCGGACTATGTCTTTGCATTGATGGATGCTTGAAAGATACGAAAAATTCGGCGTTTTATGTTGCCGGATACGTTGGGCATCCTGAATCCATTGGATTTGTTGAGTTACATCCGCAAGATGGTGAAACGCTATCCGGGCGTGCATTTCGACTTCCATGCCCATAACGATTACGACTTGGCCATTTCCAACGTGCCGGCTTGCCGTGTTGGGCGGTTGCCGGGGTATCCATACCCTCAGTCAACGGCTTGGGTGAGCGGGGGAATGCCCCCGTTGGCCAGTGTGCAGGCGATATTGAAAGACCAGTTCAATGCAATGCAGGGCATCGATGAGAGCCGGTTTGAACGAAGTGAGCCGGATGGTGGAAAGCTATTCCGGTATCCCTATCCCGCCCAACCGCCCGATTACGGGCGAGAGTGTGTTTTACGCAGGTGGCCGGTGATTGCATGCCGACGGGACAACAAGGCCAACCTTTATTGCAACGACCTTTGCCCGGAGTTGCTTCGGGCTCGTAAGCGGGAGGCATGCCTTGGGCGTGAAGCGCTTCTGGTCATCCTCAAGAACTTGGAGGAATTGGGTTTGGAATTGTCGCCCGAACAGACCCGCAAAGTGACGGAACGTATCATTGAGTTGGGCGACAAGAAAGAGTTGGTGACGCAGGAGGACTTGCCTTATATTGTGTCCGACGTGCTGAAGCATGATACCGTGAGGAGCATGTCCGGCTGTTGAGTTACATGGTCACCACGGCGTACGGCCTGAAACCGATGGCACAAGTAAAGCTGGAAATCAACGGGGAGGCTTACGAAGAGAATGCTTCCGGCGACGGCCAGTTCGATGCTTTCATGCGTGCTGCCCGTCATATCTATAAGAACCGCCTTTCGCGGAAGTTCCCTGGCTAGCCAATTACAGTGTGAGTATTCCGCCGGGGGGCGGACGGATGCTTTTGGTACAGAGCCGTCATTACGTGGAACTGGAACGGGAAGGTGTTCGTACGCGGGTCTGGATGCCGACCAGACGGAAGCCGCCATCAAGGCCACGGTGAAGTTGCTGAACCTCATCGAGGGAGATTATAAGGACTTGGAGAGTCATGTTTGATGATTGAAATAACGAATATAAACTGAATATTATGGATTTAAAGATTGCCGTATTGCCGGGCGACGGCATAGCCCCGAGATTTTGAACAAGGAGTTGCAGTGATGAATGCCGTGTGCGAGAAGTTCGGCCATCACGCAAGTTACCAATATGCACTTTGCGGTGCGGAAGCCATCGACAAAGTGGGCGACCCGTTCCCCGAAGAAACGTTTAAAGTCTGCATGGATGCCGATGCCGTATTGTTTTCGGCCGTGGGAGACCCTAAGTTCGACAATGACCCCACGGCCAAGGTACGCCCCGAACAAGGACTTTTGGCCATGCGCAAGAAGTTAGGCTTGTTTGCCAATATCCGTCCGGTGGAGACTTTTGATTGCCTGATTCACAAGTCGCCGTTGAAGGACGAATTGGTGCGCGGTGCCGACTTCATTTGTATCCGCGAACTGACCGGCGGCATGTATTTCGGAGAGAAGTACCAAGATGATGAAAAGGCATACGACACGAACGCTTATACGCGTCCGGAAATCGAACGTAATCTCCTTCTGCGTGGCGTACGAATATGCGATGCGCCGCCGCAAGCACCTGACGGTGGTGGACAAGGCCAACGTGTTGGCATCGAGCCGGCTGTGGCGTCAGGTGGCCAAGGAGATGGCTCCGCAGTATCCTGAAGTGGAGACCGATTATATGTTCGTGGACAATGCCGCCATGCGCATGATTCAAGACCCGCGTTTCTTTGACGTGATGGTGACGGAGAATACTTTCGGCGACATCCTGACCGACGAAGGCTCTTGCATTACCGGTTCCATGGGCTTGTTGCCGTCGGCTTCCACGGGTGAGCATACGCCAGTGTTCGAACTCTATCCATGGTTCTGGCCGCAAGCCAAGGGGCAGAACATCGCCAATCCTTTGGCCCAGATTCTTTCCGTGGCCATGCTGTTCGAGTACTTTGATTTGAAGGAAGAAGGCGCATTGATTCGCAAGGCTGTGAATGCTTCTTTGGATGCCAATGTACGTACGCCGGAAATTCAGGTAGAAGGCGGGAGCGTTACGGGACGACGGAAGTAGGGCAGTGGATTGTGGATTATATCAAGAATGCCTGACAGTATATGTAGAAAGGAGCAGCCAATGTGTCATTCTGTGGCACGTGGGCTGCTCCTTTTCTTTATGAGGATATCACAGTTTCTTAGTAGTCGATGAGTGGCAGGTTTGCCGGGTGAGCACACAGCAGTCTTTCCTTTTTTAAAACGACGTGCAGCCTGGCCGTCATATAAGCTTTTCTACGGTATAACCTTCCTTTTCAAAAATGTGGGATGATGTCTCCGTCCGTCATGTTCCTATGGGGGAGGGTGGCCAAGGAGTCCGTTACGTTCCAACTTAACGATGAAATGCGACGACAGTCGTGCGAGAGGTTACCTATGGCCGTGGATACCGATTCCTCCGGGATATATACGGGAGCACGTCCTTGCATACCACGATGTCAAAGGGGGTAGGGATCCAGTTCTTCCGTGAGGTCTGCGCACTTCGCAGGCAGCCTCCCGCTTCGAGGCAGGAGCATGCCCGACAAATCCCGGAGTGTGAGGGATTCGCGTCATATCCGAAGCAAACGCAAGTCGCGGCTTCTCCATTGCGATACGTAATAACTGGCACCACCCATGTCTATTCCGTCCTTGCCCTATGTCCCACCACATTTGCGTGACGAAATCGCAAAACTTCTTGTCATGCCCGTATTTCAGGAAACCGTCATACCTCCAACCTCCGGTAGGCATCAGACGAATATCCCCTTATCTTGCTTAACAGATACCGGTCTATCTGTCCAATAGCACCGTACTGCATGGCAGCTCGATTTTTCGTGCGAAAAGGTATTCGTCTTCCAAAAAGGTAATGGAAGTGTTCGCATCCCAAATTGGCCGACCGGTTGCCGTTTTTCATGTTCCAACGGATAAAACGGTGGAAGTTCAAGGCACGATGTCCTCCTCCCTTGTTCATCAGATTGACCGTACGGTGGCCACATAACTGCATTCCTCCACGGCACGAAGTCATCCACATCCGGCCATAAAGCGAGGGGAAGCGGTCGGTATAGTCCAACAAGGTGGTGGCAGCCTTTCGGGTAATGGACTACCATTGCGAGGCACTGCCGTACAGATGAAATGGTCCGAGAACTCATCGGGAATGGGGCGTTTGCCTTTTTGGCTGTTGTTTGCCTTACTGTTCTGAGCCCACCGCGCAGTTCCTTTTTTCCTGCGGCATAGTCGTATGGATAATAATATTGCAGTCGGCGGAGTATTGTCTTCCCAGTTAGGATGCGGCAAATGCAGGTATCCGATGTATTCTTTTCCCGCATTCCGGTCAAAAGAACTCAGGAAATAATCTAACGGACGAGTTGGGTAGTCTTGTCCGCTGATAAGATGGAAGTAATCGGCATCGCTGCGTTGCACCAGCCATACGCAAATTGGTGCATTTCGCTTTCAATACGCTTGTGGCCCCAGTTCACGTCATATTCACGCGAAACTACTTTCACTTGTTTTGTAACTACGCAACTTTTCTTCCTCTTCGCGTGTGACGGATTGCTTTTGTCTATATGGATAGAATACGTCGCAACCTTTTCGAGAAATATCCGGCCAACCTGCATAATTGCCCCGATGTTTTTGTGGGCTAAGATTAAAATGGCATGTCTCATGGCTTTAATGTCGTTGTGTGATTGAATCGGGAAGGGTTATTAGCATCTCAGGCTTGAACAAATCCTCCTTTATAGATGACTTTCCTCCAAATCTCTTCAATGACGAGTGAATCATGAGGGATTTCTTTGATGTACGTAGGATTTCGTCCAGGCTTTGGTTGTACGCCTTTCTTCCATCTAAAATTAGAATGATAAAAGCACGGTTTATCTGGTCTCCGAAATCCTTTTTTTACCGCTATCAACGAACGTATATAGCCACAGCCCTCGTGAAACAAGAGCGTGCCTTGACGCTGTCATTTTTCATCTGGTATATCCATCCTTCGCCGAAGTAGAATTGAGGGTCGCGGGGATATCGGGTGTGCAGTGTGTCAATAAACGAGGAGCGCGCTTTCCAAAATCCCTCCTGCATAATAATGTATTTAAACGCATTCCGGCCTGAAAACGCTTTCGTTTTGCTTTTCTTGTCTGACGGGAGAGTTTCATCGGAATGTTTGCACCCATGGATTACAGTTACAAAAGTGCAAGACACACTGTAATTGCTATCCAAGTAGGGCTTTTTACGTCGAAGAGGTATGTTTTTCTTTATTCATTTATAGTTCGTTTGACATTTCTTGGTTGTTTGAGTTCAGGTTGATAACTTTTTGGGAGTCTTTCAGGTGTATTTGTTACGATGCTTTTTGATGAAGTAGGCTTTGGGCGTGCCTTGGCGGACTTGGCATATAAGTTGTCCATTCTCAAATCGGATGATGATGTGATGCAGTGCCCCAACATGTTTGGGCGTGGCGATAAACAAGGTACCTCCATGTAAGATGCGACTGCTATGCGCGTAATTTTCTAGATGAGGCCTTCCTTTTTGCAAAAACGCTCCCAAATCCTTGGTGTTGTCATAGAAGTCTCCGTCAATGGTGTCGTTACCAGTACATTCTTGTAGGGTCAATGCTTCTACCTTATTTCCTTTTATTTGTAGAGGAATGAGTACGTTTCCTGAAGCCTGTGGAGGTGGTCGTGAATGTAATATTCGTCAAGCTGTCTGCGCATCCCTCTAAATAAGGTTCAATTCCTCCAACGAAGAGTCCATGTTTATAACCGGTCGGGACAGTCTCGAACGACAACTTATATAAGTTGATGCCATGAGCGAACGAATCGCATAAAGCGATTCGTTCAGCTTTGTATTTGACTTATATGGTATTTGTATGCCTTTTTGTGGTGAAATGCTGTATGGTTAAACCTATTGCCACGATCAGGATGAGCAAAAGCACTATTGCCGCAAAAAATACGGACGACAATCTTTATTAGTTTTATTATCAGCTTCATTCGTTATTTATTTGGGTGTGACATAGATGAAGTAAGCATCACAATTTTAGAATCATCGTCATAATTGAATGTCCATTTCCCGGGTAGGTCTCAGGCTGTCGTTGTCCATACGGATGGTTTGATAGTCCTTTTCAGGTACATTGTCTCCTATTCCTGCTTGCAAACAGTGAATTAGAGGATAATGGAATTTTGCCTTTCAGCAAGACGAAGACCCTACCGTTCTTATCGTTGTAAGGACAGAGTCAGATTCTTGACTGTTATAGAATCTTTCATCGGAGACATGCCATACCGTACAACGTCATTTTCCAACCACTGGGCAAAGGAGATACTCATTTGTATCTCATCCTCCATCCGGTCGGTAAAGGGTTCCCCGTCTGATAGCGGGACATGGCTTCTTGCCAGGAACGGATATGGCGGTCGATGGGGGCTTTGACGAAAGTGTTGACTTTTTCACCGCTTGAGGTTGTGACAATGTCCAGACGGAATGAAATGGAGTCTTTGTCTTGTTTTTATATCTGTCATGGGCATGACGAAATAGCCGCACTCGTAGCCTTCACGAGCTTGTTCAAACTCGTCACTCGTTCCCCAAAAGTACCCTTTCTTCAATATGCCGTTTTTCCAAATACAATTCCATATAACAGTCTTCGGGAAGCAAGTCCGGATAATGGTCTTGCTCTGGATTATGGTAACGATACCATAGGGTGTCAATGTCCACACGTTCTTGTGCGGAAAGAGGTATGGTACTAACTGAAATCAATGTGATTGATAAGATTATTGTAATGAATACAAACTTATGGTTGGGGATTTTCAAGGTGAATGCATCCATTGCTTTTTTCATTAAAATACTTGATATTTTCATCTTTTGATTTTATTTCTGATATAAATTGGTCGGGATTTTATGTGCACCCTTGTAGTGACCGAAGACATGGCAGTTACGGTTGGTGGCCAACACTTGGCATGTGCCGGGTTCCACATCCGCTATTCGTCCGAACCGCCTGCGGTAATGGCAGAATCCCACTCTCCGGCTTTGGATTCCGTTTTTCCATACATAATATAAAGTGACTATTTCGGAATAGAACGGATTCAGGTGGTTGATGTTCTCTCCCTCGATTCCGGTATCATTACCCTTGAAGAGGCGCATTACGTCATCTTCCAGTAATCCGAATTGTTGGATTTGTTCGTCTTTATGGTATGTGCACCAAAATGGTAAGGTCTTTCATTTGCTTTTCATTATGTAGGTTGTTCCAAATGTATGGAGAATGTTCAGGACGGCCAAATGTTTTCGTTACTTTTTATGTATATAAATAAGTCAAACCCGCAGATTGACCTTTTGTGGGCTAAGATTAAAATGGTATGTTTCATGGCAAATCTCTTTAATGACAGTTGAATCAAGGGAACGTTTTAGCCGTAAAGTTAATGCTAATGGTAAATCCTCGATATCCGAGTCGTCAGTTGCATGAAAGATATTCGAGGCTTCCTTAAATATACCGTCTTTACTGAACTCCAGTACCATGTAATCCGCATATGGAGACGGGGCGCGATGAGGAGTCATGCAACCTTTGGTGACGAAAAAAGAAATAGCGTTTCTTGCTTTCGATGTATCGGCCGGGTGTCCATTGGAGGTCGCGTGTCCAACATCCGCAATCGAGGGTGTCCGGAATGAGGGGAGAAGCATTCCGGAAAAGGTAAGTAGGCTTGTTGGGTGGAAGGTATGAATAAGGAATCGTTGACATAAGGTTTTTCCCATTTCTTAAAATAGGACATAAATTCGTCAAACCGGATAGGGGCGCGGTCGTTCTCCGGATTTTTAATGGTTTCTTTTTGGGCTGTTCCGGTTGTTCTCTCTTTGATTTTCCCGTCCGGGCTTACGTTGTATTCGTACGTTCTTACCGTGTAGGTCAAGTCTTGGTATCGGAGGATTGAAGTACAATCGTCCAAAGAGCCTTGCTCCACAAGGAAGTTTGGTGCCTGTCCGCTTTGGGGGCTATACGTGTGAAGTATGCCCTCCCGTCGTGTCCTACCGTTTTAAAATCCAGAATTTCACCGTCGCATGAATATGTGACGAGCATATAGTCGGTGACAAGATTCTCTATGAAATATTGGCTGTTCCCGTCCTTGTAGTCTTGGCAGTGCCTTTTCAGCATGACGGTGATAAAACCTCCACACTCCATGTAACTTCCTTTTGCCAAAAGACATTATACTGTTCGCAAAGGCAGTCGTCTTGTATGGGGAGGAAGAAAAAAACGGGCATACATGTCGCCGTCTATCAAAGCTGAATCGGATATGATTTTCTCTCCAAATGACGAAAAGATTGATTTGGGAGCATTTAAGCTTAAACCCAGACAAGAAAGTTCGAATGCTGACGGTTGGGCGGTTGCATGTGCAAGATGTAATATGGGGCTTAAATCATATTCCACGATGGTATAAGTCATTTTTTATATTGTCGTATCCTATTGCGTACAGATGCTTGTTGACAATAACTGTTGTATTGTCAGAACGATAGTGCGCCACCCGGGAAACCAACCGGTTGTCGCGTCCAATCGTGGCAAGCCGGAAATGGGATGTTTTTGTTATGGTGCGGCGTATCGTGTCTATTATTGCAATCGAACCGATGTCATAGTCTATGGAACCATATATAAGAAAGTTGTCAGTTTTTCCCATAGAAACCCGTATAAGGGGGATTGTTTTCCAAATCAATAAATACCGGTATGCCGTCAAGGCGCAACTTGGCAATGCCGTTTCCTCCGCTGACCTTATTTTGCAATTTATTAGGGTATGTGAAGAGATAGCCTATGTCGTGGCTTCTGTCATCGAGCAGAAACGCTGTCGGGTACATTATCGGGTCTTGCCACTACATAAAAACCGTTGTCTCGCAATTTCCCCTCAAGGTATTCCCCATCTATGTGTAGGGGGAAACGTTCTAACTTTCCCTTTGCCGCTTTTGTGGATACGAAATATGGAATTGGCTTCGTCCTGGTAAGAAATGAATTTGGCTTCATCTTTGAAATAAGTAGAGTTTTCCTTATCATAAGAATAAATGTATTTGACTTCATTTATGAAATAAATGGAATCGTTTACCATCTTGAATAAAAAGCATTCTGGCAGTGTCTCATGGACAAGCCGAGGTCTCGGCTCCATTCCATGTTCTCTCCCTATGAAACAAAAGCCAATCGGACGGGGTTCTCCGCCTAAAATGTAAAAATGCCCTTACCGTCCGTATCAAAACCTTTAATCGTACCATCGTACGCTCCGTGGTCGCATGGGAAATTCTTATCGTCATACCTGAATGTCCATTTCCGGGTAGGTCTCAGGCTGTCGTTCTCCATAAGTATGGTTTGATATTCCTTTTCAGGTGTATTGTCTCCCTATTCCTGCTTGCAAGCAGGAATAGGAGGATAATGGAATAAGTGCTAACAGATATCCGATAAACGTTTTTTCTTCATGACTATTTCCTATAAATATAAGATTAAAATGGCAGTCTCATGGTTGCAATGCGTTTCTTTACAGTCCCGTCCTGTCTTTGAGCAAGACGAAAGCCTTGCCCTCCCTCGTCCAATGTAAGGGCAAGTCAGGTTCTTGACCCTTACGGTGTCTTTTCTCGCAGACATGTTGTAGCGCACGGTGTAGTTTTCCAAGTATGATTCCATGGCGTATTTTCTTTTTGATGGTGTTGTTAAGGGATAAGTTCCACATCGGCTATTTTATATTTGCCGTCTTGGCATTGGAGGGTGACTTGAAGTTTTGTGTAACTATAGCTTACTGTGAAGCATCCTTTGTTTTCGGTGGGATGAATCTGCAAGGAGCTGTACCAAAAGGCATCGAAGTCGTCATTTCCTATGACGGGGTCGAACATAGGGGCTTCCAGTTCCACTTCTTTTCGACCGGACGTATTTTTCCTGCATGGCGGGGGTACAGTAGGTCTCTCGCAAGTGTTTCAAGCCTTGTTCCAAATCCGGTTCCATTTTTATGTAAGTATGGGCGTACGACTTGTAAAAAGGTTTCCACAAATGTCTTCCCGTCTTGGTGGTCTATGACCTTTTCCTCAGGAATATCAAACCAATAATCCCCGTAATTACGGTTGCCCCAATCAGGTGTTACGTACGAAATACGTGTCTTTCCCAAGGAATCTGTCGATGCGTAACGGGATATAGGTCGTTGAATCTTGGGGGTACGGGCGGTATGACACTTCGTACCAACAGCCGGACGATGCCTGCACCGTACGGACTGGATGGAATATTCCGTAACGTCTTGCGCCCGAATCATGGGGTCGCTATCCGTGGCGCACGCCAATCGTGCCCGTTTTTTCCTCATTTCCGGGGTGAGCAGGTTTTGAAGAAACTTTTCCTCTGTTTTTTCTGTCATCGGTGTTGATGGCCTCCATGTATTCCCTGATATGATTTTTGAGGTACTTTTCTATTTGCCTCCCGTCCGAAGGGACAGACAGAGACTGTGCCTTTACGGCTCTTGTCGTAAGGGAGGGACAGTAAGAGGACGAGGATTCTGAAAACCTGCATTTTGCCGGATGCAGGATGGGGTAATGTTTTGTCCTGTCCGTTTTGGGGGCAGGTGCAACAAATGGTAAGGTCTTTCATTTGCTTTTCATTATGTAGGTTGCTCCAAATGTATGGAGAAAGTGCGGGACGGCCAAAGGTTTTCATCATTTTTAATGGATAAATATTGAATCCTTATAGACTTGACAAAATGCCACCATTGACAGATTGCCATTTTTACCCTTTCAAAACTTCTTTATTTCGGCTCAACTATCAGGGCACTCGGAAATAAACGATTTACGCGGGGGCTAGCAGAATCGCTGTGTCAGCCTTCAGGCGGTTTGAACAGAACATCGTGTCAGCCGGAAAACCGTTTTTGCGCTTACCGTTCGTGGACGGGTGAGCCACACATCCCATTCTCCGTACAATCCGTCATGCGGAACTTGACATAAGAAATCATTCAAATAGAAGAATATACCCTCTCAAACCCACTTGGTTTTCCACTTTCAGGACAGAAAAACGCTGTTTTTCACCGAACCGAAAATCATTTTCAGCCAAATGAGAAATCATTCGGCTGAAAATGATTTTCCGTTTGGCTTTAAAATGATTCTTAAAAAGTGGTAAATATTCACTTGGGTTTAGCCCTGAATTGTGAAAGTTTGTATCTGATTTGCTCTGGTTTTGCTGTCGGTTGGAGGATTTATGAAAGGAAAGAGAGGCGGAAAAACAACTGTTATTGTGTCTTTTTGGCGCAATAATGTGTGTTTTGCTGTTATTTTGCAAGGACAGAGTCTCTGGGATGCTGAAACGCCCGTAGCCCTGAATTTAGGGGCGAAAAGTCGAGGCCGTGTCTGTCAAAATGCTTATATTTGCGAATCGAATCCTTCTCGCGAGGTTTCAGGTATCAATCAAAAAAGGAGGGAGTATGGGAAAGTGGAAATTGACTTTGGTGTTGTGTTTGGCGGCAACCGTCTGTCAGGCTCAGGTGTCGGACTATAGGGGCGTACGTGCGGCGGGCGTTGGAGTCCATGTCGGCGGACAGTACGGAGAAGGCCGAGCGTCTGTTCCGTGAGGCCATGCGCATTGAACCGGCGCAGCGTTCCAATGCCATGATATACTACCAGATTGGACGGATGCAGGAGCACCGGGGCAAGCCGGAGAAAGCCTTGGAGAGCTACACGATGGGGCTGAACGTGGCTCCCCACGTCTTGCCGCTCCGCATGGCACGGGCCAAACTCTACATGCAGTTGGGCAACAAGGAGAAGGCTTTGGTGGACTATAGCGACGTGTTGGACTGGAAGGCCGACGAGCAGGAAGCGCTTTTCATGCGTGCGTATATCTATACCGGGCAACGGCTTTACAGGAGGGCGCGTGCGGATTACGAGGCTTTGCTCAAGCTGAACCCTGCACACGAAGAGGCGCGTATCGGCTTGGTGCTGTTGAATGAGAAAGACAACCGTCCGCGGGAGGCCATGGAGCAGATCAATGCCATGGTGGCTGCCGCGCCGGACCATGCCATCCTCTATGCCGTACGTGCCGGTTTGGAACAGACGCGCAAGCAATACGAGGCGGCTGAGGCGGATTTCACGAAAGCGATTTCTTTGGAACCGAAGAACATTGATTATTTGCTCAACCGTGCCGCGCTCTACATCGAGACGAAGCGGAAGAAAGAAGCCCGTGCCGATTTGGACAAGGCCATGGAACTGGGAGCCAATCCCGAGGACGTGGCTTCCATGCGGCACGAACTGCGATGAGGAACATACGGAAAGCCCTATGTCGTGACGGGATATAAAGAGAGCCGGATTGCAGTGGGCAGTCCGGCTCTCTTTTGTAGGTGGGGGTTAAGGTTTCATTTTGTAGAAGAGGAGGACGGTGTCGCCGTTGCCCAATGCCTCTTCCGTGGCATTGTCAGCCGGAGGGAAACCGCATTCCACCAATGCCGCATAAGTGTCGTAATCGGAAATGTAGCTGACGAACATGTCACGGCAGGTGGCGACGGGCAACAGAACGCGCCGCTGCAATCCTCCTCGATGTTGGTGCAGAACACACTGTCCGTTTGTCATACAGTAGTCGGTGGAATATTCCGGTCCGGTGATGAGCATGCCGATGTAATGGGAGGTGAAAAACGGGGTCGCGCCCAGATAGTTGGCCGCGCTGCGGTCGAGCGGGCTTTTGCCCGTACGTTCCTCTTCCGTCAGCCGGTTCTCGAAATCTATGGCGATGTGTTCGTAGTTTTCGGGGTTATGGATATCGAAAGCGGTCATGCCGTCAAACCAATAGGAGGAGAAGTAGATGTGCTCCTCGTCGTGGGTGAAGTAGGTCTGCAGCCCCAGGGCATCCCGATAGTTTTCATCATACTCGAAAAGCCCTTTCCGTATCTGGAAATCCGCGTCTGTGATGAAGACGCGGCAGAGCGGTTGGGCGATAGCCGGCAGTCCTCCTATGTTCGGGACAAAGGTCAGGAGGAACTCTCCGTTGGTTGCAGCCTCGATGTCCCACGACATGACGGGCAGTGGTTTTTGTTCCTCATAGGCTCCTGTGCGGCAGTCGTAAAGGAGAACGGCGCGGCGCGTGTTGTCTGCCACGTAGATGTGTTCTCCATCCACCGTGAAGCTCTTGAAGTCCTGGTATTCCCCTTCGCCGTGCCCGGAGCGGTTGACAACGAATGCCACTGTCCCGTCGTTGTGGAAGGCTGCGACCTTGCGGCTGCTGAGGTCGCCGGCGTAAATCAGGCCGTTCCGGAAATACATCTTGTCGATGTTCCGCAGGGCAGACTGCTCCGTGGATTGCAGGGGCAGGTAGATGACCGAGTCCACCCCTTTCGTTGACCGATTGGCAGGCTTCTTCGGCAAAATGCAAGGTTTGTGCAAATTCCAAAGTGCTTTTCCCTGACTTTTCTGTGCAAGAGGTTAGAAAAGGCTATGAGCAGGAAGAGGATAGTTTTTTAACTTGTCTCATAAAGTGTAAACGGATAGAAATAAAGTTTTCAGAACAAATTTATACTTATTTTGACGGGGGGGGCAAGGTTGACTGGATATGTTTTACAGCATGGTGGATGGGAGGCGGGGAATGAGAAGCCCCGTCCTATAGGCGGGAAAAGGCCGGAAGGACGGGCTGTGCCCGAGCCTTAAGGGGGCGGCTCAGGCATTTGCTTATGAAACAGATTTTATTTTTTACGTACGATGGTCTGTGCGCGGTCGGGACCTACGGACAGATCGTAATCGGAGTCTCCAATTCCGTTTCGAGGAAACGGATGTAGTCTTTGAAAGCTTGCGGAACTGGCTCTCGTCCGTCATGTGCGACAAGTCTTCCTTCCAACCCGGAAGTTCCTTGTAGACGGCGGCTTCGCAGCCTTCCGTCTCGAAAGGCATGTCTTCCATCACCACGCCGTCTTTCTTGTAGGCCACGCACGCCTTGATGGTGTCGAACCCGTCGAGCACGTCGCTTTTTCATCATGATGAGCTGCGTCACGCCGTTGATCATGATGGCATACTTCAATGCCACCAAATCCACCCAACCGCAACGGCGGTTGCGTCCCGTCACGGCACCGTATTCGTGTCCTACTTCGCGAAGCGTGTCGCCTGTCTCGTCGAACAACTCTACGGGGGGAACGGACCCGAGCCTACGCGTGTGCTGTATGCCTTGAAGATACCGAACACTTCACGGATGTCCGTCGGGCCTACGCCCAGTCCCGTGCATACGCCTCCGCTAGTGGTATTGGAAGAGCTGACGAAAGGATAGGTTCCGTGGTCGATGTCGAGCATGGTGCCTTGAGCGCCTTCGGCCAACACGTTCTTGCCTTCCTTCAGGTAACGGTTGATTTCGATTTCCGTGTCTGTCAGGTGGAAACCGCGCAAGTATTCCACGCCCTCCAACCAGAGCTTTTCTTCGTCCGTGATGTCGTAGTCCGTATAGTGTAAGTCTTTCAGTATCTGTTTGTGGCGTGCTTTCAGAGCTGCATATTTTTCTTCAAAGCGGTCGAGGATGTCACCCACGCGCAAGCCGATACGTGCGGCTTTGTCGCTGTATGTGGGGCCGATGCCCTTGCCGGTGGTGCCCACTTTGGCCTTACCTTTGGCGGCTTCGTAGGCACGGTCCAGGACACGGTGGGTAGGCAGGATCAGGTGGGCGCGCTTGCTGATGTGCAGACGTCCTTTCAGGTCGTATCCTGCGGCCTCCAGTTCCTTGGCTTCGGCCATGAACAAGTCCGGAGCGATGACGCAACCGTTGCCGATGATGTTCACTTTGTCTTTTGCGAAGATGCCCGAAGGGATGGAGCGGAGCACGAACTTCTTGCCTTCGAAAATGATGGTGTGTCCGGCATTCGGGCCGCCTGCGAAACGGGCCACCACGTCATATTCCGGGGTAAACACGTCTACCACTTTTCCTTTGCCTTCGTCTCCGAAAACGATGCCTAACAGGGCATCTACTTTTCCTTTTTTCATATTCTTATAAAAGCTTTGTTTTACCAAACCGCACAAAGTTAATCTTTTTTTTCTTTAAAATCAGAATGATGTGCGTCCTATTTTTGGGAAGTTCAGAATCCGGCTTCCCGGAGAATCTTTTCCCCTGCCTCGTGTGCCGCGTCGTCCAATGCCTGGTATTTCTGTAAAGGCCGAGACGGCGGCGGGCGTACGGGGAGGGGCGCGCGTGCAGGGCCGTGCGGGCTTGGTCGAGAAAACTCGTCGGCCGAGGCGTTCGTTGGGGCGGAGGCCCTGCATGAACAGAGCGTGCCAGGATCAGGTAGCCGCATTGCTGAACATGTCGTCTTCCGAGGCAATCCATTCGTACGCTTTCTGCGAGGCGTAGGGCAGGCGGCAGAACAAGTTCTGCACGGTATGTTGTGCGATTTCCGTATTGGGCATCGCTTCCCACCCAAATGTCGGCGATTTCGGGATAGAACGTATCGGTGGGTTGGAGCATGGCTGCCAACAGCTTGCATTCCCGGATGTCTTCTTTCCACAAGGCTTGGGCCAGGTCGTGGTCTGCGGGAAACCCGGCGGCGATGTCACGGGAGCCGAGGAAGTTCCACCCCTCGAAGTTCAGTTTATAGTTCATGCCGTTTTCACGCATGTAGGCAGAAGCCACGCCGTTCATGGCGAGGCGCAACTCCGTTTTTATCTTTCGGATGGTTTCTGGTATGTCCATTATTCGTTGCAGTAAGGCAGGGGTGGCATAGTCCCGGCTGTAGCGCAGCATTTGTGCGTCGTAGGCTTCGCCGTATTCCACCTTGATGTCGGTGATTTCTTTTTGTTCATTGTAGACCGGGTGTAGACCGGATTGATAAAGCCTTTGTAGGGCGAGAGGATGCAGTGCTCCGGTAACGTTGCAGGATTTCGGTGTGCAGGTCCGGGTCGTTTTCACGCCGTAGCGTTCCACTAAGTCGCGTGCAGCCTCGTAGTCTCCTTCGCTTTTGATGCGTTGTATCTCGCTGAGCAGGAGGCCGAACAACTCGCGAAGCTTCTCATAGTCGCGGATGCGGACGTAGGTTTTCCCGTCACGTTTTACAAGTTCGGCCACCCTCTTCCCCGGCCGTGCTCGTAGGTCCACCGGGCGATGAGGGCACGGTTGCGCATGTGGGCTTCTTCGATGTCACGGCCCGGTTCGATGCGTACCGTTTGGGTCAACAGCCCGTTCATCATGTAGCCGTAATATTGTGCCTTGTAGGCTTCGGCATCGGGTGTCAGCCCTAATTCCACCAACTTGGTATCGGCCAGGTAATACAGTCCGAACAAGTCGGCCCGTGCTTCTTCGATGGCCGCCCCGTAGGCTTTCAGGGCATCCGGGTCCACGCCCGGCAGGAGTTTGCCGCTTCCATGCCCGAGGCATTCGTGCAGGTCGGTATGCAGGTCGTCGCAGGTGTCTTGGTAACGGTCGAAGCAGCCGGAGCGTTTCGTCGTCGATGACGAACTCCTGCAAGAAACCGTTACCGTGCGCCGCCTTGTTGTAAGCGTCTGTCAGGTTTCCGATGGTCACGCTTTTGCTACCGTATTCCGCCCGCACCCAGTTGGAGTTGGGCAGGTTGATGCCGATGGCTGAGGCCGGATAGAGGTCGCCTCCGAGGATGGCCGCCTTGATGACTTTGGCCGATACCCCCCGGCATTCCGCTTTCTTGAAACGGTCGTCCACGGGAGAGTGGTCTTCAAACCATTGGGCGTTGGCGCTTAGCTTTTCCGTACGCGCTGTGGCTTCCAAGTCCTTGAAGTTGGCGTATCCTTCCCAACTGGCTTTCAGCCCCAACGGGTCGCCGTAGGTTTCCGTGAAACCGTTGGTGAAGTCCACCATCGCCCGGTCTCCCCGTGCACTACGTGATGGTGTATTCGTCGAATGTCTTCAGGTCGCCGGTGCGGTAAAATTCGATGAGTTTGCGGAGCACCCGGCCTGTATTCCCGTTTTCAGCCACGTCGGCGGCTTTTTTCCAACCAATAGATGATGCGGTCGATGGCCGCGCCGTACAGGCCTCCTGACTTCCACACTTTTTCCTGCAATTTCCCGTCGGCCTTCACCAACCGGCTATTCATGCCGTACATGACGGGCGCGGATCGCCCTCCTGCTTCATCGCGTTGTAGAAGGTTTCCGCTTCCGTCTGGGTCACCCCGTCACCGTAGTAGTTGCAGGCCGGGGCTTTACCAAGTCGTCCCCGTCGGCTTGGTTGACGCGTTTAGGCATGACTTCCGGGTCGAAGATAACGGCGCGAGCAGGTCGCAAAGCTCCTCGGCCGTCTGTCCTTCTTCGAAGCGGAAGCTTGTCCGCAGGGACGTTCCGGACGGCTTCCCGGAAGAAAGTTTTGCTGAATCCCGGTTTGAACTTTTCGCAACCGTAATGGTGGTGTATGCCGTTGGAGAACCATACGCGTTTCAGGTAGACGGTGAATGCCTGGAAGTCCGCAGTGTTCCGGTCGCCGGAATAGTCGGTGTAGAGGGTCTCCAGCGTTTTCGTATCCGCAGGTTGTATTTCCCGTTCTGGTCCCAAAGTATGTCACGGCCGGTCAGTGCCGCTTCGGACAAAATAATATATCAGTTTTTTCCGGGCGATGGAAAGCCGGTCGAACCCGTCCACCCGGTAACGGAGCATCTGCAAATCTGCAAATTGCTCGTCATTATAGGAAAAAAAGTTTCTGTTTGCATGTCGGTATATGAATGAAAAAAGGGATATATCGCACGGATGTATCCCTTTATATTTGGTTCATGTCTGGTCAAGCCTTGGCTGCTTCCTTCTCTTGGCGAGATGTTCCATGCGGTAACCGCGCGGAGTGACACCTAAGATTTTATAGAATGCTGCGTAAAAAGACTGGCGGTTGGCAAATCCTACCATAGCCGAAATTTCCTCCATCGTCTTGTCCATGTATCTTTTGTCCGTCAGGAGATACTGGGCATCTTTGATGCGGTACTCATTGACCAGACTGGAGTAGTTCTGATGGAAGCGGATATTGACCACGGCACTGATATAACGCGTGTTGGTATTCAGTTCTTCAGCCAGTTTCTTGGCAGAATAACTTGGGTCGCGGTACTTTTGTCCACCACGAACACTTTCAGGATTTTTTCATACAACTCGTCTACCAGTTCAGCTCTTACCAGAGAACGGTAGGCAGCATTCTTCTCTTTCTTTTCTGTTAAATTATACTTTCCCATACTTCGGATTGTTTTATTAAAAAATAATCAGCCCTTCTTTGCCCCTTCGTCCGGATATGATTATTCTTTTTGTTTGTTCATTTTGTATGCAAAAATCGCCTTTTTTATTTCTTGTACAAGCCTATTCAATTAAAAAGATGCAAAAAAGGCGTATCTTTGTGGTGTTTTTTCACAAAATAGGTAGTGAATAATTATGCAGAATATATTAAAACGGTATTTTTGGCTTTTGACTCTTCCGTCCCTTTGCAGGAAGACATCATCGGAAAAGTTTTGGCCGGACATGATGTCGTGGTGCTCATGCCTACCGGTGGCGGGAAGAGCTTGTGTTATCAGGTTCCCGCGTTGATGAAGGAAGGGACGACTGTCGTGATATCTCCTTTGATATCCTTGATGAAAGACCAAGTGGAGGGATTGCGGCCAACGGTGCCGAAGCGGCCGCACTGAACAGCGCGAACGACGAGAGCCGGAGAGAGTGCCAGGGTGCGTGCCGCCTGCCTGGTGCGCAGCCCGACGCCTTCCACCTCGTGCACTCCCTTACAGATTTCCGTAAACCACCAGCGCCCCGCTTTGAAACTCGCGGACATGGTATTGCCTCTTTTCCTGGAAAGGCTGCAAAAACAGACTTCCGCGCGTAATTTTACTTTTTACTTTTATTGTACCAATGGGCAGGTTGGCGGCTTCAAAGGGCATTCTTCCACAAAGTTTGCCTCGTGCACCCAGCAGAATGCCTGTACAATTCTTGTGCAAAACTGCCTTTGTAAATTCCAGGACAAGTAATACGTAACTGAACGAAGTATACTG
>VOFI01004028.1_pt1 | contig 20999 bp, 23 predicted proteins | sample 5384131 | NCBI WGS metagenome assembly VOFI01 (sample SAMN12384728, study PRJNA508395) | human gut metagenome | isolation source: healthy gut H | host: Homo sapiens | reverse complement strand
ATGGAGAACCGCTTCCAGAGCATGACCATGAGCCCCCAAGGATGCGACGCGCGTGTAGCGCCAACCGCGCCCAAAACGCAAAATGCCCGCCGGTATCACGTACCGGCGGGCATTTTTATAAACGAGCCTTCTATCGACGCAAGCCTCTACGCCTCGCGCTCGACCTCACTCACGCATTCATTCTTGATGGTGCCAACGAGCGCCTGCAGCGCATCGACCACGTGCGGGCGAATGTCCCCGCCGATGAGCACGAGCATGATGTCGTCACCTACGGCAAGCTCGCCGCTCGCCAGCCACACGCGCACATAGCCGATACCCGGCATCGTGCGCGTCGCCTCGATAGCGGCCTGCACCTTTTCGGCATCGAAGCCAAACACCATGCCGCCCACCTTGTGGCCTGGCGCCACGCCATCGGTCTCGACTCCGCGCACTTCGGCCTTGGGCGTCGCGCGCACCACGCCGTTGTGTGTCAGGTACATACCGCACGCAGGTGCCGACGAATCGGCCTTGGCCTCGCGCAGCCAAGCATCAACCGAAGGCATCGATTTGCCGTTCTCAAGCATCATTTCTCCCTTACCGTCGTCGTAGCCAATTTGGAACGGGGCTTTTTAGCTACTTTCGAACAACTTATTCCTCGACCGGCGTGAGCACCATGACGGCACGTGTGTTGCTCAGCGATAACGAACGACAGGTCACAAGCGTTACGACCTTGGTTGCCGAAGCGGCACGATCGATGGCATCGCTCGCCACGGCAGAGGCACCGTCGAGCATCTCGGACAGGTAGTTCTTGAGCCCGTCGTCGCCCTCAAAATTGGGCGTGCGCGCCTTGGCATACGTGTCCTCGACAACTTTGGTCGCCAGTGGACGCAGCTTATACGTAGCATCCCGTGTGATGTAATACACGAACTCGATGCTATCGAACGTTGCCTGATCAGTGGTGTCCGAAATCACGTTGAACATCGACCCGTCATTCATGTGGTGGCCGTAGATCGTGGTCTGCTGATCCACCATGCCCGGCGCGGTGTCATTGCTATCCAGGAAAATGGCCCCGGATGCATTGGCCGTACCGTCGAACAGCGTGTTGAGGTATTTGGAGTTGTTGTTGGTCTGCACCACGGGATAGTTGATGTTGGTTCCCGGCACGTAAATCCAACCCACAATCTCGGGGTTTGTCTGAGCAAGCGCATCGAAGTCGATAGTCGGCACGCCGCTGGCGTCCTTATCGCTTACATATTGCTTCTCGATTTTCTGATACGACTCGCTCGCCTGCTTGTAGCCAATCTGAGCATTGATAAAGATAGCGGCGGCGGCGACAATCAGGCCGATGCCGATGATGATGAGCAGAATGGGAATAATGGAGCGGCGCTTTTTGCGCGGCGGCTCGGTGTAGCTGGACGGAGCAGCGCCCGACTGTTTCGTAGAACGCGATTCTTTCTTGGCCGTATCATACGACGAAGGGCGATATGCAGCTGGCGTATCCTGGCGATGATGGGACATCGGCGTTACGGGACGCGGCGCGCGCGGCTGCTGAGGAGAGGATGTCCGACCCTGCTGTGCCGCATGGGCAGCACCCGGCTTCGACGGATCGGGAATCTGAGAAGCCTTGAATCGTTTTCCCTGATAGTCGGACATGGCTCTCCTTATACTGCGGTGAAACGGCGGAACGCCTAGGCGTCGGCCATCTCCTGCTTCATCTTCTCGATAACCTTGCGGTACTCGGGGTCGCAAGCGCCTAGAATCTGCGTGGCGTAGATGGCGGCGTTCTTGGCGCCGTTGATGGCAACGCAGGCCACAGGCACACCCGAAGGCATCTGCACCATCGACAGCAGCGAATCCATACCGCCCAGGTCACTCGTCTTCATAGGCACGCCGATAACCGGCAGCGGCGTGAAGGCAGCCACGACACCACCCAGGTGAGCGGCCTTGCCGGCGGCGGCAATAATCACTTTGATACCGCGATCGGAAGCAGTCGAGGCCCACTCATGGACCTTCGCCGGCGTGCGGTGTGCGCTCGCAATGACGAGCTCATAGGGCACGACCAAGCGCCTCGAGCTCGGCGGTGCAGCCTTCCATAACGCCCAGATCGGACTTGGAGCCCATGATGATCCCGACAACCGGCTTCTGACCTGCCATAAACAAAGACCTCCTGTTGAGAGCGGCGACGCGGCGGATCCGCGACCCTTTAACTACTGAGAGTAGTATAGCTGCTCCCGTCCCTGCGGTCCCCAGGTGCCCCGGCGGGCTGGGTTTTTATCTTCGCTCCCCCTTGCTTCGCAAAGTCGCTCAGACAATAAACCCAGCCCGCCGCGGGGCACCTCGGGACACGCAGGTCACGCCGCGACGCACGGCCTCGGTACGTAGCAGGTAGCCATCGCCACGCGAGCCCGGACCGTACGGCGTGTTGATGATTACCGCAATCTTGCCATCGGCGATGAGGTCGCCGATGTTGGGACGCTCGCCGTCGTGCGGGCCGCTGATCTTCTCCACGACCTCGCAGGTCACGTTACCGCCGCGCAGCACGCGCGCCGTGCCCTCGGTGGAGCAGATGTCAAAGCCCAGGTAACGCAGGATACGCGCGACCGAAAGGATGTGGCGCTTGTCACGGTCGCACACCGAGATGAACACGCGGCCGTTCTCAGGCGTGGGCAGCTTGTAGTCAATCGCCAGCTGCGTCTTGGCGTATGCCTCGGGATAGCTCTTGGCGATACCCATGACCTCGCCCGTCGACTTCATCTCGGGCCCCAGGATAACGTCGGCACCGGGGAAACGACCCCAGGGCATAACGGCTTCCTTCATGCAGAACCAATCGAGCTGACGCTCGTCGCTCGGCAGGCCCAAGCTCGCGATGGAATCGCCCGCCATGATGCGCGCCGCGCACTTGGCCAGCGGCACACCGGTGGCCTTGGAGATAAACGGGACGGTACGGCTTGCGCGCGGGTTGGCCTCGATCACGTAAACGGTCTCGCCCTTGATGGCGTACTGCACGTTAACCAGGCCGCGGACTCCCAGCGCCATCGCGATGCGGCGCGTGGTCTCGCGAAGCTTCGCCTGCAGGCTCTCGCTAAAGCTGAACGGCGGAATGCAGGTCGCAGAGTCGCCGGAGTGAATACCGGCCTCCTCGATATGCTCCAGAATGCCGCCGATGTAGACCTCTTCGCCATCGCACAGGGCGTCGACATCGGACTCGATCGCACCCTCCAAGAAGCGATCGAGGTACACCGGGTAGTCGGGGCTAATGCGCGCGGCCTCGGCCATGTAATCGCGCAGATGCTCGGCATCGTAGGCGATCATCATGCCGCGGCCGCCCAGCACGTAGCTCGGACGCACCAGCAGTGGGTAGCCGATGTGCGCGGCTACGGCCTCGGCCTCCTCAAACGAGGTGGCCTGGCCCGCCGGCGGGTACATGATGCCCAGCTTGTCGAGCAGAGCGGCGAAGCGCTCTCGGTCCTCAGCAAAGTCGATGGCATCGGGCTTGGTGCCCATGATGTTCACGCCGCTTTCCTCGAGCATGCGCGCCAGCTTAAGCGGAGTCTGGCCGCCAAGCGTCACCACGACGCCATCGGGGCGCTCAACATCGATAACGTCCATGACGTCCTCGTAGGTGAGCGGCTCAAAGTACAGACGGTCGGACGTGTCGTAGTCGGTCGAGACGGTCTCGGGATTGCAGTTGACCATGATGGTCTCGAAGCCGCGGGCCGCCAGCGCGTAGCTCGCGTGCACACAGCAGTAATCGAACTCGATACCCTGGCCAATGCGGTTGGGGCCGGCGCCCAGAATCATCGCCTTGGGCTTGTCCGCCGGCGTGGTCTCGTCGGGAGGCGACGCCGCGGCGGGCGTTCGGACTCGCGCATGAGATTCTCGTAGGTCTTGTAGTGGTACTCGGTCGCGCTCGAGAACTCGGCCGCGCAGGTATCGACCGTCTTCATGCTGGGAACCACGCCCAGACCCTTGCGATAGGCGCGCACAAAGCGCTCGTCGCTGCCCGTGAGGTGCGGCGATCTGCGCATCGGAGGTGCCGTACTGCTTGAGCAGGCGCATCGTATCGGCGTCGATATCCTCCACACGCAGGCCGCGCAGCCCCTCCTGGACCGTGACCATGTCGCCGATGCGGTCGAGGTACCACGGATCGATGCGGGTAAGCTCGTAGAGGCGCTCGACGGTCCAGCCGCGGCGCAGGGCCTCGGCCAGGTAGAAGATGCGCTGCTCAGTGGCGCGGGACACGTTCTGCGTCAACTCCGCGTCCGCGATCGACTCGAGCGCGGCCGCTCTTTGGCGTCAGCGCCCAGACCGCGATGACCGTCCTCGAGCGAACGCATGGCCTTGCCAAAGGCCTCCTCAAAGGTGCGGCCGATCGCCATGATCTCGCCCACGGCCTTCATGCGGGTGGTGAGGGAGGGGTCGGTACCCTTGAACTTCTCGAAGGCGAAGCGCGGCACCTTGACCACACAGTAGTCGATCGTGGGCTCGAAGCAGGCCGGCGTGGCCCGGGTGATGTCGTTGACGATCTCGTCGAGCGTGTAGCCCACAGCCAGGCGCGCGGCGGCCTTGGCAATGGGGAAACCCGTGGCCTTGGAGGCCAGCGCGGACGAACGGCTCACGCGTGGGTTCATCTCGATGACGATGAGGCGGCCGGTCTTCGGGTTCACGGCAAACTGTACGTTGGAGCCGCCGGTCTCGACGCCGATCTTCTCCAAAATGGCGAGCGAGGCGACACGCATGCGCTGATACTCAAGGTCGGAGAGCGTCTGCGCCGGCGCCACGGTGATGGAGTCGCCGGTATGCACGCCCATGGGGTCGAGATTCTCGATAGAGCACACGATGATGCCGTTGCCGGCGTGATCACGCATGACCTCCATCTCATACTCTTTCCAACCCTCGATGGACTCCTCGACCAGCACCTCGTGGGCCGGGCGAAAGTTCGAGGCCCTGGGAGACGATCGAGACGAGCTCGGCCTCGTCGTGCGCGATGCCGCCGCCCGCGCCGCCCATCGTGAAGCTCGGGGCGCAGTACGCACGGGATAGCCCACGCGCTCGGCGATGGCCTCGGCGCGTCCAACGGAATAGGCGTACCCGGAACGGGCGACCTCCAGGCCGATCTCGGCCATGGCCTCGTTAAAGAGCTTGCGATCCTCACCGCGCTCAATGGCGGCAAGGTCGCAGCCGATCATCTCGACGCCGTATTTCTCCAGCACGCCGGCGCGGGCGAGCTCAACGGCGGCGTTCAGGCCGGTCTGGCCGCCCAGCGTGGGCAGCAGCGCGTCGGGGCTCTCTTTCTTGATTACGCGCTCGATAAATTCGGCGGTGATGGGCTCGACATAGGTGCGGTCGGCAAGACCCGGGTCGGTCATGATGGTCGCCGGGTTGGAGTTGACGAGCACGACCTCGTAGCCGTCCTCCTTGAGAACCTTGCAGGCCTGCGCGCCCGAGTAATCGAACTCGCACGCCTGACCGATGACAATCGGACCGGAGCCGATGACGAGAATCCTCTTGATGTCTGTACGCTTGGGCATGTTATGTACTCTTTTCTACTGCGGCTTTCCCAGGCACCTAACCTCGTCCTTCAATCGTCGGGTGTCGCACGTTAGGCGCGGTACCCTCCTCTTTCAGGCCGATCTTCGACACCTGGAAAACCCATCTACGCTCTAGCTTTCCATTCAGCAGCCAGAAAACCTCTAGCTGCAGAACTTAAAAGCTCCAGCCGTGCAGTCGGTCGCTCGCGATGTCGATGTTCAGGTAGTCCGCGTCGCCGTCCATAAGTCGCGTAAAGGCGGTAAAGAGATAGTGGGCATCGGTGGGGCCAGGCGAGGCCTCGGGGTGGTACTGGACCGAGAACGCACGGTGGTCGAGCAGCTGGATGCCCTCGGCGGTGCCGTCGTTGAGGTTCACATGTGTCAGGCGAATGCGGCCAAAGCGCTCGTTCTCCACCACGGGGGCGATACAGCGCTCGACCCAAAAGCGCAGGTCGCCATTGGCGGGATGCTCGGCAACGCCGCCCGAAAGCTCCGGCACGAGCGCGCCCACGCTGGGAGAACACCCGGCCGAAAGCCATGGTTTTGCGCGGTGATCTCCACACGGCGCTTACAGCAGGTTCATAACCGGCTGGTTGCCACCGCGGTGACCGAACTTAAGCTTTTCCATCTGGGCGCCGCAGGCCAGGCTGATCATCTGGTGCCCCAGGCAGATACCGAACACCGGCACCTTTCCCAACAGCTCTTGAACCTGGGCGTACGTCTCTTCCACAGCGTCCGGGTCGCCCGGGCCGTTGGAGAGGAACAACGCCGTCGGGATTCATGTCGAGCACCTCACTCCGGGGTGTCCCACGGCACGACGGTAAGGTCGCAGCCCGCGCGGACCAGACCCTCCAGAATGCCGCGCTTCACACCGCAGTCGTAGGCGACCACGCGGTACGGGCGCGGCGCGTTGCGTTCGCAGAAAGGGCGAACTCATGCGCGGGCGGCAGATCATCCGCCGTAAACGGATGCGCTTCGGGGCTGCTTACCGTCTGCACGAGGTTCTCGCCCACCAGCTGCGGTGCCGCCGCGAGCTTGTCCGCCAGCACAGCGAGGTTGAATTCCTCGGTCGACACGATGCCCATCTGGGCACCATGGTCGCGCAGGTGCTGCACCAGGGCGCGGGTGTCGACGCCCTCGATAGCGACGATGCCGTGTGCGCGCAGGTACTCCGGCACGGACTGGGCCGAGCGCCAGTTAGAAGGCGTGGCGCACATGTCGCGAACGATCATGCCGCGCATAGCCGGAGCGCTCGCAGGGCGCACGTCGTCGCCGGGGAAGGCCGACTGGACGTCGGTCTCGTCGATACCGTAGTTGCCGATCTGCGGATAGGTCATGGTTACGATTTGGCCGGCATAACTCGGGTCGGTCATGACCTCAAAGTAGCCCTCGAGCGAGGTGTTGAAGCAGACTTCGCCGGTCGCGGTGCCCGTCGGCGCCGCATGCACGTCCATAAAAAATGGTCCCATCCTCAAGATACAGGATGCAGGGACCGCAGGTGCCCTTGCTGGTTTTTTGGCCAGCATGCGCTGGCAAAAGCTCGCTGGGCGCGAAGGTGCGGGCGGCAGCGCCCGCGGTATGGTTGTTCGCCATAATTCTCCTTCCCGGTCTCACAGGACCGGCTTAAAGGTGTGTAGTTAGGCCTCGCGGTATTGTAACCGCAAGCATGCCTCATGGCGTTAATTTCATCGAAATGTTTACGAAATGATAATTATGACTTTCTATGCATAATGATTTTTCTCGGGGATTAAAAAATCATTCTGAGAGCAGAGCTTTGTCGCCAACTGCATACATGACAGAATGATTTTTGAATCCCCGTCCCAGAAAAATCATCCCGCGAGGCTTGTGGCTCACGCGGGATGATGACGTCTTACTTTCTCTTGTCCTGCTCCAGCAGTTCGGACGGTGAGCGATCGGGCTTGCCGCCGCGGAAAATCTCGCGGCCATGCAGACGATGTTCCAGGTCACGTTCGGCCTTTTCCTCGTCAATCTTGGTCTGGCTCACCACCGGGTCCTCAATCAACGACGACACCGAGTTCACCTGCTTCTGAATGCGCTCGGCGATGGTGTCATCCATACTCACGATGCGCATCTTCCAGTCGATACTCGTGGCGTTGGATGAGCTCTTGGTCCACACGAACGTCAAAATGGCGCTCTGGTGGCCCCGCGCGGGGAACATGCCAAAGAAGGAATCGTGCTGAATGTTGCTATCCTCGTCGATATAGGCGTGAACGTTATACACCACGCGGTCGATCTTGTCGTTGAGCAGCGCGTTGGTCGCAAGCGCCGCGGCCTGGATCTGCCCGTTGGACAGCAGCTCGAGCTCGTTGGCAGACGATGTGTCCAACACCGTCACCTCGACCGTGCCCGTACGCTCATCGGCTTCATCGACGGTAAAGTCGAGCGGGAACTGCGTAAAGCCGTTGCCCCACTCAAGGCCGCCCTTGAGCGCCGTCGAAACGGTATCGACCGAAACGCTCTCGGACAGGTTGGCGGTATTCAGGCGACGCATCACGCCGTAGCCAATCTGCATGCCCACGATCAGCACCAAGATGCCGATAACCACGGCCATGGCGGTCTTCGTAATGGTATGGCTCACCTGCGAACCCGAAGGATCGTCCTCGGACAGCGGGTCGATATGTTTTGCCTGGCTCGCGCGGTCCTCGCTGCGCAGCTGCGCTAGCGCCGCTTTGTCACCGCGCTTGGCCGCAGCCTCCTTCTCACGCATGCGCTCGGTACGCTTTTTGGCGAGCGTGGGATCCAAGACGCCGGATGCATCGATTTCGGAGAATAACTCCGTCACTTCTTCCGGAGTCAAAGGGTTCTTGTCAGCCATAAACTTCCTGTCATATCAATCAGTCGAGCTCGTGCGCACGCGCACCTTCGAACTGCATTCGATAGTAACGGGCATAGGTGCCGCCACGGGCGAGAAGCTCCTCGTGCGTGCCACGCTCCACAACGCGACCATGCTCAACGGTCGCAATCTCATCGGCATGCTTAATGGTCGAAAGACGGTGGGCGATAATAATCGTGGTGCGGCCGCGTGCCAGCTCTTCGAGTGACTCCTGCACCGCCTCCTCGCTCTCGTTATCCAAAGCACTCGTCGCCTCGTCCAAAATCAGGATCTTGGGGTTCTTGAGAAACACGCGCGCGATGGCAACGCGCTGCTTCTGTCCGCCCGAAAGACGGCTGCCGCGCTCGCCCACCACGGTGTCGTAGCCCTGCGGAAGCGACTCGATAAAGGCATCGATGTTGGCGCGACGGGCGGCCTCGGCGATCTCTTCTGCCGTGGCGCCCGGCTTGCCGTAGGCGATGTTCTCGCCAATCGTACCGTCAAATAGATAGACATCCTGCTGCACCAGGCCGATGGCGCGGCGCAGGCTCTGCTGCGTCACATCGCGCACGTCCTGGCCGTCGATGCTAATGGATCCGGCAGCCACGTCATAAAAGCGCGGCAGCAGCGAACAGGTTGTGGACTTGCCGCCGCCCGAAGGGCCAACCAGCGCGATGGTCTGCCCGGGCTTGATGGACAGGTCATATGGTCGATAACGGGACGCTCGTCGGCATAGCCCTCGCCCAGCTCGACATCCTCGTAGTTAAAGCACACGTCGTGATACTCCACGGCGCCGGCAGTCACCTGCAGATCCGTAGCGCCCGGCTTGTCCTGGATATCCGGCGCGGTCGAGAGCACCTCGTCCATACGTTTAAAGCCGGCGATAGCCTTCTGATACGTTTCGGCCGAATTGACGAGCGTCTCGAGCGGCGTGCAGAACAGCGAAATATAGAGTGCAAAGGTCGCCATATCGACCGCCTGCAGCTGTCCCTGGGCGACCAGCCAGCCGCCCAGCAGCACCACGATCACATAGAGCACACCCGAGAGCAGGCCATACGTCGCGGTATAGACGCCCATGGCGTGATACATGTTCTCCTTGGACGAAAGGTAGCGATCGTTAGAGGCACGGAACTTGGCGCGCTCGGTCTCCTCGTTGGCAAAGCTCTTGACTACGCGCATGCCCGCAAGCGAATCCTGCAGCTGCGCATTGATGCCGCTGATCTTTTTGCGGTTGTCGCTAAAAACCTCGCGCATACGCATGTTCTGCCAAAACATGATGACCGCAAACGCCGCCGTCACCACGGCCATGGCGAGCGCCAGCACCGGGGCGATGGTAAAGAGGATCACAAACGAGCCGATAATCTCGATACCGCAGATGATGATCCACTCGGGCACGTGGTGCGCCGCCTCGCAGATATCGAACAGGTCGTTGACCACGCGGCTCATCATCATGTCGCCCGAGCTGTTGCGGTCGAAGTATGCAAAGCTAAAGCGCTCATACTGGTCGAACAGGTCCTCGCGCATTTTGGACTCCATACGCGCGCCCATCACGTGACCCCAATAGCTCACAAAATAGCGGCAGGCGCAGCGGACGGCATACATCAGCACCAAGCCCACCGCGATCATGCCGAGCGCCTGCATAATGGCAGCCTGACCCTGAGTAAACAGCCCACCGGTCAAATTGCGCAGGATAATGGGGAACGCCAGGTCAATGGCGGCAAGCACCAGAGCACAAACAGTATCAGCAACAAAAAGCCCCATCTGGGGCTTGTAGTAAGAAAGAAACCTCTTCAGCATGTGATCCTCAAAGAAATATCAGCAACGTAAGGCCCTGGGACAAAGCAATCAGTAGTACTTGTCCCAGGGCTATTCCCTGCTCGTTACAGCTCGGCCCCACCCAAGCGGTGCGCGATGCTATCGCAGGCCAAGGCGCCCACGACGGTCTTGGCATCTTCGATCTTGCCGTCGAGCACGGCGTCGATCAGCTCGTGCAGCGGCACGAGGTCCACGTTGACAAACTCGTCATCATCGGGGTTGGGTGCATCGAACTCGAGCTTGGTGGCCAAGTAGATGTGGATGATCTCATCGCAGAAGCCGCAGGACGACAATCGACGTCAAAAAGCGAATGCGACCGGCCCTAAAGCCCGTCTCCTCGTGCAGTTCGCGCTTGGCGCAATCGAGCGGGTCCTCGCCTGGATCGAGCTTGCCGGCGGGAATCTCGACCGTCACGCGGTCGATGGCGGTGCGGTACTGACGCACCAGTACGATCTTGCCGCTCTCGGTCAGTGCCACAACGGCCGCCGCACCCGGATGGCGAACGATATCGCGGGCGCTGCGGTGACCGTTGGGCAGCTCAACCTCAAGACGGTGGACGTCAAGGATCTTGCCCTTCCAGGCGCACTCCTCCGAAAGAATCTTCTCGTGCAGCTCGGCATCGTGCGGGTCGTCGTCGCCCAGCACCAGCGCCGGCTCGTCAGCGACCTCGCCACCAGGCTCGCCCTCGGCGTGCCCATACATGCGGCTGTCCTCTTCGACGATCTGCGCGTCCACGAGCTCTTCGTTCTTCTCGTCCATCCGTCTCATTCCTCTCGGATTTTAGGCATCCCAGGCGTCGCGGCCGCGCAGCGCGCGCAGGCCGATATCGTGACGCAGGGTCTTGCCCTCAAAATCAATCTTCTCGCAGGCCTCGTAGGCAAGGTTGCGAGCGTTCTCGAACGTGTCGCCCAGAGCGGTCACGGCAAGCACGCGGCCACCATTGGTCACGAGCTGGCCGTCCACCACGGCAGTGCCCGCGTGGTACACGGTCACGTTCTCCATGGCCTCGGCATCGGCGATACCGGTGATGACCTTGCCCTTCTCGTAGCTGCCGGGATAACCCGCACTCGTCAGGACAACGGCCACGGCCCACTCGTCACGCCAGTCGAGTTCAATCTGGTCGAGCTCGCAGTTGGCACAAGCCAACATGACCTCGACCAGGTCGTTCTTAAGGCGCGGCAGAACGACCTGCGTCTCGGGGTCGCCAAAGCGGGCATTGAACTCCAGCACCTTGGGGCCGGCAGGCGTGAGCATAAAGCCGCCGTACAGGCAGCCGCGGTAGTCGATACCCTCGGCAGCAAGCTCGGCCACGGTCTGCTCCATGACCTTCACCATGGTGGCGAGCTCCTCATCGGTCACGATGGGCACCGGGCTGTAGACGCCCATGCCACCGGTGTTGGGGCCCTTGTCGCCCTCGAGCGCGCGCTTGTGGTCCTGCGAGGTGGCCATGGGGCGCACGGTCTTGCCGTCGGTAAAGGCCAACAGCGAGCACTCGGGGCCGGTCAGCATCTCCTCGATGACCACGGTATTGCCGGCATCGCCAAAGGTGCCGCCAAAGCACTCGCGCACGGCCTCCTCGGCCTGATCAAGTTCGGTCGCCACGATAACGCCCTTGCCCGCGGCAAGGCCGTCGGCCTTCACGACCAGCGGGGCGCCCTGCTCGCGCACGTAGGCGAGAGCCGAAGCCTCGTCGGTAAACGAACCATAGGCTGCCGTCGGAATGCCCGCACGCTCCATGAGCTGCTTGGAGAACAGCTTGGAGCCCCTCCATCTGGGCGCCCTCGGCACCCGGGCCAAAGCAGGGGAATACCCGCCGCGCGCACGGCGTCGGCCACGCCCGCCACGAGCGGAGCCTCGGGGCCAATTACCACGAGTCCGCATCCGTGGCTCTGCGCAAACGCCGCCACGGCCGCAGGATCGCAGTCGTCGAGAACAACGTTCTCGCCGCAGCTCGCGGTGCCGCCGTTACCCGGCGCGATGTAGAGCTTGCCGGCGCGCGGTGATGCCGCGAGCTTAGCTGCCAAAGCATGCTCGCGGCCGCCGTTGCCCAACAACAGGATGTCGATGGTTTGAGTGTCCGCCTTCAAGGGTGCCTCCTCTATGGATGAACGGCCCGCTCCGCGCGAGCCCTTTGCAAGCAAATATACCCCTCGGCCGCCCGTCCGGGCTGCAAAGGGGTATATCGCAATAACCAAATAGTCCCGATTACTTCCAGAATCGGTTGATGATCTGTTCGCGACCAGCGCCGACGCCAATGAACGTCACGCGGGTGTGTGCCAGATCCTCGATAAACGCCACGTAGTCCTGAGCCTCCTGCGGCAGCTCCTCAAAGCTGCGGCAACCGGTGATATCGCACTTCCAGCCAGGGAGCTCCTCGTAGATGGGCTTGGCATGCTCAAAGCGCACCTGGTGTTCGGGCACGCTCGTGTAACGCTCGCCATCGACGTCGTAGGCAACGCACACCTTGATGGTGTCGAAAGCCGAAAGCACGTCGAGCTTGGTCACGGCGATGTCGGTGAGGCCGTTGACGCGCGAGGCATAGTTGGCGATAGGGCCGTCAAACCAGCCGCAACGACGACGGCGACCAGTGGTCACGCCGTACTCATAGCCCTCCTCGGTCAGCGTGTGGCCGGCCTCGGACTCATAGGAAAGCTCGGTGGGCATGGGGCCCGAACCGACGCGGGTGATATAGGCCTTCATGACGCCCAGCACGCGGTTGACGTTCTTCATGCCGACGCCAGAGCCGGTGATGGCACCGCCGGCGGTGCAGTTGGAAGACGTCACGTACGGATAGGTGCCGTGGTCGATGTCGAGCAGCGTCGCCTGGGCGCCCTCAAACAGCAGGTCCTTGCCCTCATCGATCATGTTGTTGAGCAGCAGGCTCGTCTCGGTGATGTAGGGACGCAGGCGCTCGGCCATCGGCAGGTACTCGTCGCAAATCTGGTCCACGGTGTAGGTGGGCAGGTTGTAGATGAGCTCGAGCTCGGGGTTCACGCGGGCGAGAGCGGTCTCCAGCTTGTCGCGGAACAGTGCCTCGTCCAGCATGTCCTGCATGCGCAGGCCGATGCGGGCCATCTTGTCCTGATAGCACGGACCGATGCCGCGCTTGGTGGTACCGATGTTCTTCTTGCCGAGCTTCTGCTCAAAGGCGCCATCCAGATCGATGTGGTACGGCATGATGACATGTGCGTTGCCGCTAATCTTGAGGTTCTTGGTGGTGATGCCGTCGGCCTCGAACATATCGATCTCCTCAAGGACAACCTTGGGGTTGACGACGCAGCCGTTACCGATCACCGACACGTGATCGGAATACATGATGCCGGAGGGCACCTGGTGCAGGCCGTACTTCTTGCCGTTGACGACGATGGTGTGGCCGGCGTTGTTGCCGCCCGAGTAGCGCACGACGGCATCGAAGTCGCCGGCGACCAGGTCGCAAATCTTACCCTTGCCCTCATCGCCCCACTGGGCACCGACCAAAACGGTTGACGGCATGTTTACTCCTTACATTCATGGACTGTCTACGCGCCACGCCGGCACGCAGAAGCACAAAACATTCCCAGTATACCCGTGCAACGGGCGCCTGTCCTACTCCTCGGCATGTGCCCCATCAAGCTCATAGAACTTGGTGGATGCCGGCAGGAACATCAGATCGACGTCGCCGATCGGGCCCGAACGGTTCTTGGCCACGACGATACGCGTAACGCCCTCGTCGGGTCGATCGTCGCGCGAGGCCTCGGCCTCGTCGGCGGAGCGGTCCAAGAACATGACGATATCGGCGTCCTGCTCGATGGAGCCCGATTCACGAAGGTCGGAAAGCTGCGGACGCTTGCCGGTACGGGATTCGACCTGACGCGAGAGCTGCGACAGCGCGATGAGCGGAATCTTGAGCTCCTTGGCCATGATCTTCAGACCACGCGACATCTCCGAGACCTCGACGGTACGGCTCTCGGAGCGGCGTCCCGGCGGGAGGACTCACCAGCTGCAGGTAGTCCAGGATGATGATTGCCTTCTCCTTGTTATGGAGCATGCGGCGGCTCTTGGCGCGAATCTCGGTCACTGTGGTGCCGGGCGTATCGTCAATCAGAATATCGAGCTTGGACAAGGTCTGCGTGGCCTCGTTGATATTGGCCCACTGCTCGGGGCTAATGCGACCCATGCGGAAGTCACTGATCGAGATCATGGCATAGGCGCAAATCAGACGCTGGGCAATTTCCTTACCCGACATCTCCAGCGAGAAGAAGCCGACGGTATAACCAGCAGCGGCAGCGTTGAGCGCCAGGTTCAGAGCGAACGACGTCTTACCTACAGCAGGACGGGCGCCGATGATGATGAGCTGGCCCTCGCGAAAACCCATGAGCATGCGGTCGAGTGACGGAAAGCCCGTGGGCACGCCCGCAGCCTGGCCACCGGCCTGGCACACTTCCTCGGCCTCGTTATAGGCCTCGACCATAAACTCGGTCAGCGTCTTGTAGCTCGACTTGACCTCGCGCGCCGTAACCTTGAGCAGCTTGCTCTCGGCCAGCTCCACGACCTCTTGGTGTCGGTGGGGGCGTTATATGCCAGCGCGTTGATCTCGTTGGTGGCGCCGATCAGCTCGCGCAGCATCGAGTCACGGCGAACGATGGCGGCATGGTGCTGCCAGTTGACGAGCGACAGGGTCTGACCCATCAACTCCAAAATGTACGCCTCGCCGCCCACGGCATCGAGCTTGTTGATGCTTCGCAGGTAATCGATCAGCGAGATGGAGTCGATGGGAATGCGGCTGTTGTACATATCGACCATCGCAGTATAGATGGTCTTATGAATGGGCCGGTAGAAGTCATCGGGCTGCAGCTCGACCTGGGCCTCTTCGACCACCTCGGGCGATAGCAGCATAGCGGCCAGTACATTGGCCTCTGCATCTTGGTTTTGGGGAAGACCCAACTTTGAGCCGCGGTCCTCAACCGTCAGCCCGGTCTCCCTATCGTCATATGCCATGAGCATCCTCATTCATATCGCTTGCGAGCATCCATAGTATCAGCCACGATCCCAAAAACGCGCCGCGCGCCGCCAATCATCACCGAACCAAACGGATAAACGGTCCTGTATATAGGACTTCGACGCAACGTTCACCATGACACTCACTCAGCGCAAAAAACAAAAGGGCGCCCTGGTCTCCCAGAGCGCCCTTCTTAGAACAAGATTGTTGCGTTGCAGCAAATGCTACTCGGCAGCAGCCTCAGTCTCGACCTCGGCGGTCTCGGCCTCGGCGACCTCAGCGGCCTCCTCGACCTCAGCCTCGGCAGCGAGCTCCTCGGCGGTAACGCCGACGAGAACGACAACCTCGGCCTTGATCTCGCGGTACAGCGAGATGGCAACGGTGTGGGCACCGGCAACCTTGATGGGCTTACCGAGCTCGACGCGCTTGCGGTCGATGTCCATACCGAGCTGAGCCTTGATGGCATCAGCGATCATAGCGGCGGTAACGGAGCCAAAGAGGATGCCCTCGTCGCCGACCTTGACGTCAACGGTGACCGTCTTGCCCTCGAAGGCAGCCTTGGTCTCGTTGGCGGTAGCCAGACGGACGGCCTCGCGCTTGGCGATGTTGTTGCGACGCTCGTCAAGCTGCTTGAGGTTGCCCTTGGTGGCGGCAACAGCGAGCTTCTTGGGGAACAGGAAGTTCTCAGCGTAACCCTGAGCGACCTCTACGACGTCACCCTCGCCGCCCTTGCCCTTGATCTCATCGAGAAGAATAACCTTCATGATGCGTCTCCCTTCTTAGCCGCGGTCGCGGTTGCCACGAGAGGAAACCACGGGGACGGTGTACGGCAGGAGAGCCATCTCGCGGGCGCGCTTGATGGCGTTGGCGATGTCATGCTGATGCTGCGTGCAAGCGCCAGTGACGCGACGGGGCTTGATCTTGCCACGGTCGGTCATGTACTTACGGAGAAGCTGAGTGTCCTTATAGTCGATGAACTCAGTGTTCTCCTTGCAGAACTGGCAGTACTTACGACGCGGCTGACGTGCAGAAAAATCATTAGCCATGTCAAAATACCTTTCATTTGGCAACTTCGGCGAACCGAAGCCGCCTCTCACTCAAAAATAGGTGAACAACCCCTAGAACGGGATGTCCTCATCGTAGACGTCGACCGCGGGCGGCGTAGCCACCGGTGCGGCAGGACGTGCTGCGGGCGCGGGAGCTGCGGGGGCGTAACCGCCCTGATCGTAGCCACCCTGGCCACCACGGGAGCTCATAAACTCGATCTCATCGACGATGACCTCAAGCTTGCTCCGGCGCTGGCCGTCGCGCTCCCAAGAGCTGTAGCGCAGCTTGCCCTCGATCGCGACCTTGTTTCCCTTTGCCAGGAAACGGCTCACGGCCTCGGCGCGGGTGCCGAACATGGTGCAGTCGACAAAGTTGGGATAGTCCTCCCACTCGCCAGTCTGCGCGTTGCGGCGACGATCGTTCACGGCGACGCCAAAGGACAGAACCTGGGTTCCGCCGGCGGTGGCGCGCAGCTCGGGATCGCGGGTGAGGTTACCGGTGATGTTCACTCGATTGATGCTCATAACTCACTACTTCCTCTTGGGGCACAAGCCCAGTCCAAAACGACAGTCTTACTCCTGGTCGTCGCGGCGGACGATCATGTGGCGGACCACAGCGTCGGTGATGCGGAGGACGCGATCGAGCTCGGCGATCTGGGTAGGATCTGCGTGGAAGTTGATGAGGGTGTAGTCACCATCGGTGAGGTCGTTGATCTCGTAGGCGAGCTTGCGCTTGCCCCACTCGTCAACGGAGTCGACCTTGCCAGCGCCCTCGGCGATCGTGGTATCGATACGCTTCATAACAGCGAGACGAGTCTCGGGGTCGAGCGACGGGTCAACAAAGAACAGCAGTTCATAAGCCTTCATATTGTCACCTCCTCTGGGCAAATGTGGCCTCGGGTCGTGAAGGTGCGCCTGAAGCAGGAAAAGACTTGGTAATAATATCTTTCAACCTTCCAGGCTGCAAGAATATGCAGCTACAACCTCATGACCTCCACATATGCCCATACTCACGGCACTTCATGCGCATTCCAACCAAATGCTGACCAAAAGCTTGACGAATCTGTGGACAAGATACGGTGCCGCGGGGACAAGCTGAGCCAAGCCACAGGTCAACGGACACAAGGCTGTGGTCGCAAAATGCATACCAGTGGTCCACAACACCACCCAAAGAATTTTATATTCATTGCCAAGTCGCTCATGAATACCCCTTTTTGAACAATTGAGTTGATCAACCACGCTGGTCGGAAGCCGTTTTTTGGCACCTCAAACCCCACTGCAACGCCAAGCGCGGCCGAGCGTTTTAAAAATGCCAACTTTTCTGTTTGCACTTTGCGATTCCTCGTGTATACTGACTTTCGCATTTAACGGAGAGTTGTCCGAGTGGCCGAAGGAGCACGATTGGAAATCGTGTAGGCGTCAAAAAGCGTCTCCAGGGTTCAAATCCCTGACTCTCCGCCAGTTAATTCCAAAGCAGGCCTTCGAGCCTGCTTTGTTTTTACCCCACGCGGAGGGGTGGCAGAGTGGTTGAATGCGGCGGTCTCGAAAACCGTTTGGCCTGTATAAAAGGTCACGAGGGTTCGAATCCCTCCTCCTCCGCCATTTTGGTTGAGAAAGCTCCCGGGAATGGGAGCTTTTTGTTTTGAGTCCCTAACAAGCAACTACGGCGGAGGAGGAGGGATTCGAACCCGCCAGGCGCGGAGCGTAAAGAAAAACGCGCCCGTGGCGCGTTTTTAGCGCAGCGCGGTCGGCGTAAGCCGACCGGATAAATTTTGAGCTCCGCTCAAAATTTGGACATCCCTCCTATTCAGCCACGCCCTCATCACGTTCAGCATCAACCCGGATCCCCAAACATGTACATCACCCTCCAAAAACGACATTTTTTGACATCTTTGGAGTGTGATGTACACGTTTGCATATGACGCGCACCGAGCATGAGTCGATTTACTCACATCCGGTATATTTCCCCACTTCAACGGACATAAGAGTTGGGTGTCAGCTCGAAGCGAGAGGTCCCCAATGGATACTCCTGTTCTCATTTCGCATAAAACGGCGTGGCTCGTCCATCATGCACCGCGGAATCTGGTTCAAGCCGTCGCACAACGCGACTACCAGATAGGTGTGCGGGGCCTCTCTACCCAGCGACGCATCGCGCGCATTCGGCAGGCACTTACCGACTGCGGCATTCCGTCCACCATGCTCAAGACTATCGACATCTCCGTAGTATTTGCTTTCGAGCGAATTCGCGCCAACGGTGTCACTTGCCACGTTCTCGGCCAAAACCTACCCTACGACCATATTGTCGAGCTTGCGCCCGGCATCTTTATCACCGACGAAGCCTTCACCTTCGTGCTCGCTGCCAAGTGGATGGACAGGATCGAATACCTCGAGTATGGTTACGAAGTTTGCGGCGACTATCGCATGGGGCTCAATCCCTCTGACCCTTACACTGAGCAACCAGCCACCACCTCCAAGGACGAAATTGTCGAGCTACTTACGATCGGCACCCTCGGCAAACCCGGCGCCACACGCGCCAGACTCGCGCTCAGACACATCTACGACCACTCAGCCTCGCCCATGGAGACCGCATCGTCCATCGCCCTCTCACTCCCAACAAGCGAAGGCGGCGTTGGTATCCGAGGTATCGAACTCAACAAACCGCTCGAAATCCCTCAGCGTCTCTGGCATTGCACAAAAGCCCGAACGCTCAAAATCGACGCTCTTGTTACTTATCAGCGCAGAGAACTCGGCATCGAATATAAGGGCGGCTTTCACGATGAGACCGAGCGCAAGGGAGCAGATGCGGAACGAGAGGCCGTGCTCGCCCAAATGGGATATCGAATCGTTACGCTCACCTCGGCACAGTTCGCGAATCAGCTTGCCTTTCACCGCGCCATGAACAGCATTCGCGAAGCACTCGGTATGCCCGCTGCACGGACGCCGAGTTTTGCCGAGCAATAGGGTCGCAATCGGCGCCGAACATGTACTATGTACGGGCATTGTCTAAACCCGTAACTCAAAGGACCCCATCTTGCCCGTTGCCGCCGCTATGATCGTTACCGCACACGCCTCGGATGCCATGGTTGCCATCCCGTTTTGGCTCGAGATGTTCGCCGTCGTCGCGGCATCGATCTCGGGTGTGTTGGTTGCACGCGAGCACAAGCTCGACCTGGTGGGCGCCGTCGCGCTCGCGGTGGTCTGCGGTCTGGGCGGCGGTCTCTTGCGCGATATGACGCTGCAGGTGGGCAACGTCTATCCTCAACCAGCCGATGGCGCTCCCGCTCTCCATCGCCACCGCGGCCATCATCTACATCTTCCCGGCAATCGTCGACAAGCCCGAAAAGCTCATTCCCCTGCTCGATATCATCTCGGTGGGTATTTATGCGGCAACCGGCGCAGACAAGGCGCTGGTCTACGGCTTTGCGCCGGCGGTGTGCATCATGATGGGCTTTTTTACCGCGGTGGGCGGCGGCATGCTGCGAGATGGCTTTATGGGTGTGGTGCCGGGTATCTTCCAGCGCACCAACTTCTATGCCATCGCGGCCATCGCCGGATCGGCAAGCTATGTTTGCCTCTCGTCATGAGCGGCTTGGTGAGCAATGTCGTCGCACTGGTCGTTTGCGTCGTCGTGACCATGGGACTACGCTGGCTCTCGCTGCGCTTTGATATCAAAAGCCCCACCGAGGATGACATCGCACGCTTCTTGCACCGCAAAAAGTAGGTGGCGCGGCTCGACCCTTCGAAATGCAACCGAGAGGTTCTTTTTAGAGCGCCCACGCGTTGGGTACCCTGTTAGGTGCATGTCAAGCATCTGACGAAGGATTCACTATGCCCTGTAATCAATTCCCGTCGACCCAGCGCCGTAAAGCGTGGGGCCGCATCACGATCTTATTCGCGCTCATCGCTCTAGCGGTCACCGCGCTTCCCACGGCGTCGTTCGCCGGCACGGACACCGCAGGCAACGTACTTGCGACCGACAATGACGCCAATTCGTCCGGCGTCGAAGGTGACCTGTACTGGGTCGCCCAGTTGCCAAAACACCTGGAGTCCCAGAACCCGGACCAGGACATTCAATTTACATCAACAGCCCCGGCGGCTCTGTGACCGCGGGCATGGCCATCTATGACACCATGCAGTATGTCAAGTGCGACGTGTCCACCATCTGCATTGGTATGGCGGCCAGCATGGGCGCCTTCCCTGCTGGCTGCGGGGACCAAGGGCAAGCGCATGCCGCTGGCCAACGCGGAGATCATGATCCATCAGCCCTCCCGCAGGGACCCAGGGCCAAATCACCGACATGGCGATTCACCTGAAGCGTCTGGAAGTGATCCAGCAGCGATGAACCGTATCCTTTCGGAAAACACCGGCAAACCCCCTGGATGTGGTGACAGCTGACTGTGAGCGGGACAATTTCATGTCCCGCTCAAGAGGCCATGGAGTATGGCCTCATCGATAAAGTGATCGAAAAGCGCTGATCAGACCATGGAAAAAAAGGGGGGCGTGGGTCCCCCTTTTCCTGCGTTAGTAAAGAGGTGAAACGACTTTGTCCAAGAACGACGAAAAGCGTGCCATCCGTTGCTCCTTCTGCGGCAAACACCAGGACCAGGTGGCCAAGATCATCGCCGGCCTGGGGCCTACATCTGCAACGAGTGCGTCCATCTGTGCATGGACATCCTGGAGAACATGAACCCGCCAGAAGAGCAGCTGGCCAACCCCGATATGCCGGAGATCATCCCCAGCCCCAAAGAGATCAAGGCATACCTGGACGAATACGTCATCGGCCAGGACGCGGCCAAGATTGCCCTGTCCGTGGCGGT
>VOFI01003185.1_pt1 | contig 21047 bp, 31 predicted proteins | sample 5384131 | NCBI WGS metagenome assembly VOFI01 (sample SAMN12384728, study PRJNA508395) | human gut metagenome | isolation source: healthy gut H | host: Homo sapiens | reverse complement strand
TCAGGCCGGAGGCCCCGCTTTTTGCGTTCTGCGGCCCTTTTCCCCGTTGTCAAATGTGTAGAAGTTTACGCCTGTCAAATAGGCAGGTTGACGAAAGCCCAAAACGGCTCAACATCAAGCCCTCAAAATACAAGGGGGGTAGTGCGCCCTTTTTTAGAACCGCTCCGGCTGGCAGGCCAGGGCGTTTTTTGCGCCTCCCCCCTCTCACTCTCCCCCCTAAATACTTTTACCAGCTGGGAAAGAACAAGCTACGCTTCGTTCTTAACCAGCAGGAAACCAAGTTTTAGGCAACAGCCAAGAAAGGATGAACAAAACCATGAACATTGGCATCGACCATGGCTACTACGCCATCAAGACCCGGCATTTTTTCTTTTCCAGCCGGTATCACCGCCTATTCCCATGAGCCCTACACCCTTCAGAACACGCTGGAGTACGGTGGAAAGTTCTTCGTGTGCGGGACCGGCAGACAGCCGATCCTGCGAAACAAGATGGAAAACGAAAACTACTACCTGCTGACCCTTGCGGCCATCGCCAAAGAGATCCAGCAGCGGGGCGCCAAGACGGAGTGTTCCGTCACCATCGCAGCCGGCCTTCCTCTGGCCGGGTTTGGCCGGGAGAAGAAATCTTTCCGGGAGTACCTTCGCCCTTCTTCCCAGCCGGTAAGCTTCCAGTTCGAGGGCGTCCCCTACAAAGTGACCGTCGAGGATGTGAAGCTGTTCCCACAGGGGTATTCCGCCCTGATGATCCACCCGGAACTTCTCCAGAATGAACCCTCCGTCCTGCTCATGGACATCGGCGGCTGGACGGTGGACCTGATGCGGCTGGACAACAATGTTCCCCAACGCCGCCACCTGCCGGAGCCTGGAACTGGGGATGATCCGCTGCATCGATGAGGTGAAAGAACAGGTCCGCCGGGATGTGGGCTGTCTGTAACCGACGCCCAGGTGGAGCGAGTGCTGGCTGGAAAGCCCTGCAGTATGGACGAGGATGCCCGCGGCATCATCCAAAAGCAGGGCCGCCTCTACACCGAGCGCCTTCTCTCTGCGGCTATGGAAGCAGGGTTTGACCTCAAGGCCATCCCGGTGGTGATGCTGGGCGGAGGCGCAGCGGTGGTCAAGCGCAACGTCGCCCCCCAGGACGGCCTGTGTCGGGTTTTTGCCCTTTTAGACGACCGTGTAAACGCCGAAGGATTCGAGCGGATTTTGGGGCGTTTGTCGGGCGGTGTGGGCAAAGGATGAGCAGGCCCCTTTTTATGTTCCGCCCAAACCTCCAGAATGAGGACCACCGCCGGGCATGGGCTCTGCTGCAGGCTGTGCCGGAAGGCCAGAAAAAGCGCCTTTCTGGTGAAAGCGATCCTGGACAGCGCCAGGCAGGACGCCTGGAGTCCACCCTGCGCCGCATCCTGCGGGAAGAACTTCAGGCTGTCCCTTCCCAGCCGGTACGGCAGCCGGAGGAAACCATCCCACAGGAGATGCTGGGCTTCCTCAACACCCTCATGGATGATGGGTAAAATCCCCCAAAACAGCCCCCAGCATAGCCGTTATTGCTTGTGACGTTTGTTGCCACTACTTTGGCTGAAAGGTTGTTGGTCTTGGTAATAGCTTTCTCTTCGCTCTTCGGATATGCTTGTGTTGCCCGAAAGGGAAAGAACCAAGCAAAGGAGCGATGGCCGTGGAGACCAAGGGCGTGACCTGCAAAATCCCGTTGGAACTGCACAACAGGATCAGCGAGGAGATCCGGGAAACGGAGAGCACCATGAGCAAGTTTATTGAAATGATCATCCAAGAGCATTATGAGAAAGGGGCTGGCAAAGTCATGGCAAAAGGCAGAACACTGGCATTTCAGGTGAGCGAGGAATTGTTCCAGCGGGTCAAGGAATCTGGAACGCTTTGAAAAAGTCCACCACCGCCGCCTGACGCAAAAGGAGTTCATCATCGGGCTGATCGAGCAGGCGCTGGAGGAAGCGGAGGAAGAATTCGAGGCCGCTGAGGCCGCCGGGCAGGGAGCAACACGAAGAAAAAGCACCTGGGCCACCGCCCAGGGGGGGAAACCGGCGAGGGCGAGAATGACCCCAGCACAGACCTCCCAGCGAATACGCCGCCTGGAGCGTCCCACAGGAGGACGGACAGGAAACGGCGGATGAGGACGAGGGAAAGCCGAGGACGAAGCGGCTGAGGCCGAGGATGCTGAAGAAGAAATCTACGCATAAGAGGAACAACAGCAGCCCGCAGGATTGGGTTCACCCCAGCCCCTGCGGGCTGTTTTCCTATCATTTGACACTGCACCATGAAAGGGGTGATGCCGGTTGATTGTGTAGCAGCGTTTCACCAAATTCATAAAAGGAGCGTGATGCCCAAAGCCATAACGTATATTGACCTGTTTTCCGGCATCGGCGGGTTCCGGGAGGGACTCAGCCGGGCCGGAGGTTTTGTCTGCGTAGGCCATTGTGAAATCGACAAATATGCCGACCAAAGCTACCGTGCGCTGTTCGATACGAAAGGAGAGTGGTTCCGTGAGGACGTCCGAAAAGCCGACCCCGATGAAATGCCCGACTTCGACCTGCTGTGCGGGGGATTTCCCTGCCAATCTTTTTCTATTGCTGGACACCGTGGAGGGTTTGCAGACCCAAGAGGTACGCTGTTCTTTGAAATCGCCCGGCTGACTGCGGCAAAAAGGCCTGCGTATCTGCTGCTGCTGAAAACGTACCCGGCCTGCTTAACCATGACGGAGGCCGGACGTTTGCAGCCATCCTCCATACGCTGGATGGATTGGGGTATGGTGTGGAGTGGCAGGTGCTTAACAGCAAAGATTTCGGCGTCCCTCAATCCCGCAAGAGGGTGTACCTTGTCGGATATCTTAATGAACAATGCAGAGGAAAAATACTTCCTTTCACCGAAACAGCAGGAACGCCTCTTAAGCAAATCCGCCCCGGCGCACAGGGGGAGCGCATCTACTCCCCGGAAGGGAGTAAGCTGCACCCTGACCTCCCAGGCAGGCGGGATGGGCGGGAAAACCGGGCTGTACTGCACAGGCGTCCCCATCAAGGAAAACACGAAAAAGGGATATAAAATGGCGTATCCCGGCGACAGTGTGGATTTGGCCTATCCCACCCTCAATACCCGCCGCGGCAGGGTGGGCAGGAAAATCGCCCACACCATCACAACCGGGAGCAGCCAAGGCACCCTTTGCTGTGTGGATCTGAACGAGGAACCGGAGCTGACGGACTATGCCCGCTGCCTCACCGCCAAGCAGAACGGCGGGATCCGCAGCCATAAACGGGAAGCCTCCGGTGTGTGGGACGGATGCCGCATCCGCCGCCTCACACCACGGAATGCCTGCGGCTCCAGGGTTGGACAGATGAGCGCATCGACCTTGTCCTGCCGCTCCAATCCGACGCCCAGCTTTACAAGCAGGCCGGAAACGGCGTCACCGTCAATGTGGTGGAGGCCATCGGAAAGCGGCTGGCCACCGCCCATCGGGAGGTGAACGCTGTCGATTGACCTGAAAGACCAGTTCTTCGGCTGCGAGATCGAGATGACGGGGCTGACCCGCCAGCAGGCTGCGGAAGCGGTGGCCGCCTTGTTCGGCACCACCGCTTCCCATTCCCGTTCCTCCCGCACCTACGACCCCTGGGAGGTCACCGACAATGAGGGGAAAACATGGCGTTTTGTCTTTGACGCCAGCATCTGCGCCACCCATCGGAGTGGGCGCAGGCAGCTTTCCACAGGCGATGACACCTACAAAGTGGAGATGAACTCCCCAAGCTGGAATACAGCGAGATGGGCAAGCTCCAGGAAGTGGTGCGGGCCCTCCGCCATGCGGGGGCTGTGGTCAATTCATCCTGCGGGATGCACGTCCATGTGGACGCGGCCAACCACACGCCCCAAAGCCTGAAGAACGCCCTGACCATCATGTACTCCAAGGAGGACATCCTGTTTAAGGCCCTCAAAGTGGACGAGCGCCGGGTGGAACGCTGGTGCCAGAAAGTACGGGAACCCATGCTGGAAAGGATCCGCAAGCTGCCCACCAACACCACCATGGAACGCCTCAAGCGGGAATGGTATGGAGGTACCGATGGCAGCTACGAGCACTACAACTGGACCCGACACTACGCCTTGAACCTTCATTCGGTGTTCCATCGCGGCACATTGGAGTGGCGCTGTTTTGAGAGCACCCTCCATGCCGGTAAGGTACGCGCCAATATTACGCTGGCGCTGGCCATCTCCGCCCAAGCCATCAATCAGAAGCGGACGGTGATGCGGAAAACCGAGATCAGCGAGAACCCCGCCTTCACCTTCCGCACCTTTTTGCTCCGCCTCGGCCTGATTGGGCCGGAGTACAAAAATGTGCGGGAACACCTGCTCTCCAACCTTCCCGGCGACAGAGCCTGGCGCTACGACAAATCCCAGTACCCCAAGCCTGCAGAGCCGCAGCAATCAAGAACGATAGGAGATGATGAAAAACCAAAGGGAAACTTTACTTTGCCTACGGCTCCAACATGAACCTGAACCAGATGGCCTTCCGCTGCCCGGACGCCCAAGTGGTGGATACCGTCCGTCTGGAGGGATACCGCCTCGCTTTCTGCATGAATGGCGGCGGGCATGGTGTTGCCACCATCCTGCCGGAGCCGGACAGCTTTGTGGATGGCGTCCTCTGGCGCATTTCGGAACGGGATGAGCAGAGCCTGGATCTTTATGAGGGGTTCCCCCGGCTGTACGGAAAGGAGTCTGTCACTGTGGTCGACCCGGATGGACTGAAGCGGGAGGTCATGGCCTATACCATGAACAGCCCCTACAAAGACGCCCCCGCACTGCCCTCACAATCGTACCTGTCCGGCATCCTTCACGGCTGCCGGCAGAACGGGATCGAAATCGAGTCTGTGCTGGACGCTGTCTGGCGCACCCAGCGGGATACGCACCACAAGGTGATCCCCCGAAAAAAGCCCCGCCAGAAAAATGGCGAGGAACGATAAATCTGCTTTAGCCCCCGTGGGTTTGAGGTTTCTACTCAAATCTGCGGGGGCTTTTTTTATTTTGCCTAAAAGGAGACTATTATGAAAAATCTTAAAAGAGTGCTGTCCCTGATGATGGCGGTGCTGCTCTGCTTTGGGCTCTTCCCTGGCAGCGCCCTTGCCGCCGAGAATGATTATGACGGATACCTCGCCATGATCGAATACAAAGACCGCCGTTATTCTCTCAGCGAAAACCTCCCTGCGCCTTTTGGCGGGCGTACAACCGAGGAATTCTTCGAGCTGCGGATCAATGATTTACGCACATACCGCACCGCCTACTGCATCCAGATGGGTGTACGGGCCAACAGCGGCATCGGCTACGAGGCATCGGATGATTACGCCTCTTTCACAGAAGAACAAAAGGCGCTGATCAACACTACCCTCACCTTGGGCTACAACATGGAAACCGGCACAAAGTACGGGGGCAGCGCCATCGATGAGTACATCGCCACCCAAATCCTCATCTGGCTCATTGCCCACAACCAGCTTGGCACAGGGTATGAGAGCCAGATCGTGGACGAGATCACCGCCAACAGCCCTGCGGCGAAGCCCATCTTCTATACCCTGCGGGAAAACGTGATGAACTACCGCATGATCCCGTCCTTACCACAGACGACCCCAGTGCGGTTGGGGCCTATACCCATGCCCTGCAGTACAACGAGAGCACCGGGAAAAATGAAACGACGCTGGTGGATGAGAACAATGTGCTGGGCGATTTCACCTTCAGCTGCCCTGGCGTAGATTTTTCCGTGGACGAAAACCAGCTGCACGTTTCCACCAGTGAGACGGAATTCGGAACCATCACCGCCGAAAAGAGCCTTCCCTCTTCCATCCCCGGTGTGGTCACCGGCGGCACGAAATACTGGCTACGGGATACCTATCAAAATGTCGTCACCTTTGATGTGGAGGGCGAGGCCCAGACGGTGAAGTGCTACTTCTCCCTCGAAATCAGATCCGGCACCCTGCAGATCGTGAAAACCTCCGAGGATGGCGAGGTTTCCGGCATCCCCTTCCACATCTCCGGCAATGGGGTGGAACGGGATGTGGTGACAGGCCCTGATGGTACCATCGGGGTGGACAATCTCCAGGCCGGCACTTACACCATCACCGAGCGATCACCGGACCGATACGTCCAGCCCGCTTCCCAGCAGGTGACCATTTACCCCGGCCAAACCGCCAGCGTCAGCTTTTCCAATGTGCTGAAGAAGTTCACCGTCACCATGGAAAAGGTGGATTCCGTCACCGGGGAAGCCCAGGGCGACGCCTCCCTGGATGGCGCGGTGTACGGAATGTTCAAAGGTGAAACCCTGCTGGACACCTACACCACTTCGGGCGGGGGAAAATTCACCACCAAGGAGTATCCCTGCGGCCCGGATTACACCATTCGTGAGATCTCGCCCAGCGAGGGGTACCTGCTGGATGAAACCGTCTATCCTGTGGGCGCAGAGCCGGGGAACTTCACGCTGGAACACAACAGCGTCCCCATGACCGCAACGGAGGATGTGGTGCTCGGCTCCATTGCCATTACCAAGCACACCGACCAGCCCGCCATTCCAGAGCAGGACGCTCCGGCGCCTGAGACAGAGTCCCCCACTGAGGAAGAAGCTGCCGTACGGAAGAACAGCAGACTGAAAGCACAGAGGAAGTCCCCGTTTCCAGCACACCTGAAAATGGCGCTGCTTCTGAAAGCAGCTCCGAGCCTTCCAGCCAGCCGGAGGAAAATGAAGCAGCCATCGAGGCCAGGCCGGGGATGGCAGCGCCGCCCCGGAAAACGACGCTGTGCAGGAACCAACCGATGTTGACCAGCCTGAAGTAGCCGATGCGGAAGCAGAAGCTGTGCCGCTGGCCGTTACCAGCGATGAGGTGCAGATCGAGCAGCCGGAGGCCGGGGCTGAATTTCAGGTCTACCTGGCCAGTGCGGGTAGTTACGAGAACGCCAAAGAGTCTGAACGGGATATCCTGCTGACGGACTCCTATGGTTTCGCCCAATCGAAGTCACTCCCATACGGCCTGTATGTGGTGCATCAAACCGCTGGCGCCGAGGGGCAAAAATTCGTCCCGGATTTCTCTGTGTTCATTTCCGAGCATGGCAAAATCTATTACTTCATCCTGAACAACCCCACCTTTACCTCCCTCATCCGCTTTGAAAAGAGAGACACCGAATCCGGCGAAATCATCCCGCTGGCCGGCACCTCCGTGAAGATCCGCAATGCAGATACCGGCGAATGGGTGGTGCAGCACATCAATTATCCGAGCCCCATGGACATCGACACCTTCGTGACAGATTCCACAGGAACCCTCATGCTGCCGGAGGCCCTGGGCTTTGGAAATTACGAGTTGTATGAACAGCAGAGTCCCTGGGGTTATGTTCTGGACGATGAGCCGGTACCCTTTGTGGTGGATGGCACCCAGGACGTTGTCACCGTGACCAAGTACAACACGGTTCAGAAAGGCACCATCACCGTCCACAAGGAGGGCGAGGTGTTCAGCCATGTAGTAGAAGCCGGTGGCCTCTACCAGCCACAGTATGAGGTGCAGGGCCAGCCGGGCGCCGTTTACGACATCACCGCTCTGGAGGATATCGTCACTCCGGATGGCATCGTTCACGCAAAGGCGGGAGAACTGGTGGCTGCCCTGACCACAGGGAGCGATGGGACTGCCACATCGGAGCCCTTGTACCTGGGCCGCTACCAAGTTTCTGAACGGACAGCGCCCGCAGGCATGGTGCTGGATTCCGATCCGAAGGAAGTCACCCTCGCCTACGCTGGCCAGGAGGTGTCTGTTACCACCGCCGAAGTGGGCTTCGTCAATGAGCGGCAGAAGGTGGAGATCAGCCTTAAAAAGCTGCTGGAGCAGGATGAGACCTTCTCCGTCGGGATGAATGAGGAATGGAAAAACATCACCTTCGGCCTGTTCACCGCAGAGGAAATCGTCGCCGCCGATGGCAGTTCCATCCCCGCCGATGGCCTCATCGAGACCAACGGCATCGATGAAAACGGGAACGGCGCCTTCAAAACCGACCTCCCCTGCGGGGCCTCGCTGTATGTAAAAGAGATCGGTACGGATGAGCACTACCTGTTGAGCGACGAGAAATACCCTGTGGTGGTCGAGTACGCCGGACAGGACGTCGCCACCGTGCAGCTAAAGGTCAATGACGGAGAAGCCATCGAAAACACGCTGAAGTATGGCAATGTATCCGGCTGGAAGGTGGACCAGGATGGAATCAAATTGGGCGGCGCCATGATTGGCCTGTTCCGCTTTGACGAAACCGAGTTCACAGAAGAAACCGCCCTCATGGTCACCGAGAGCAATCCCATCGGGTACTCCGGTTACCCAGGCAATTGGGTCATTCGTGAGATCGCAGCGCCGGAAGCCTTCGTACTGAGCGAGGAGACCTTCCCTGTGGAGATCACCGAAGATGGGCAGGCAATTGAGATCACCATGGAAAACCAAATCATCCGGGGTACTGTGGAAACCACCAAGGTAGACGCCGACTTCCCGGAGAACACGCTGTCTGGAGCCATCTTCGAGGTGTACGCCGATGTGGATCACAACGGGGAGTTCGACCCTGACATCGACAAGCTGGTGGGTGAAATGGCTGAGTCCGAGGGCGGCATCTATCAGCTGAAGGACTTGCAGTACGGAGATTACTTCCTGCATGAGAAGGAAGCCCCTGCATTTTTCCAGCGTGACGAGGGGTACTATCCCTTCTCCATCACGGAAAACGGCGCCATTGTGCGGGTAGAAACCGAAGCTGGCGTGGGCTTCCTCAACCATGCGCAGACCGGCTCCCTGAAGGTGGTAAAGACAGCCGATGACGACCAAATCGAAGGCCGCACCTTCAAGATCACCGGCACCGACTTCATGGGCAACGCCTATGAGCAGGAGTTCCAGACCGATGAGAACGGTGAGATCAACGTCACCCTCCGGGTGGGCGAGTACACCGTTTCCGAGGTGGCCGGTGAGGATGCCAAACAGTATATCCTGCCGGATGACCAGACCGTGGAGATCCTGGCTGGTGAAACCGTCACCGTGGCGATGCACAACAAGCTGGTGCCAGAAGTTCCAACCGTTCCTCAGACTGGGGACAGCCCCTGGATGCCCGCAGTTTTGATTGGCCTTTCCGCTCTGGCGCTACTGGCAGGCGGCGGGCTCCTCGCCATGCACCTTGTGGGCAAAAAGAAGAGATCCGCAGGCGGCGATGACAGGGACCAGGATATCCGATGAAAACCTTTCTGAAAGGTTTCTGCATCGGCCTGCTGTGCCTGAGCCTGTTGGGGCTTGCGTGGTTTTTGGTGCTCCAGCCGGAGCTGACCAATGGAGAAGCGCAGACCCTAAAAGAGGAATACAGAGTACAGCCCCTCCCCGGAGCCGAAAGCTCCGGGGAGGAACCGGCTGGGAATGAACAAACCGTGCAGGAACAGGAGCCGGAAGCCATTGTAAACCTCCCGGCCTTGCAAGCGGAATACCCGGATATCAAGGGGTGGATCACCATCCCCGGAACCTGCGTGGACTACCCTGTCCTGCAAAGCGGCGCAGATGATCCCGAATACTACTTGCGGCGCACCTATCAAGGGGAATGGCGCACAGCCGGCAGCATTTTCTTTCAGTGGGACTGCACCCCGGAAAGCCGGAACACCGTGGTCTACGGACACAACATGAACGACGGGACCATGTTCGCTGTGCTTCAGAAGATGGCCGATGCAGCGTTCCGGGAAGAACATTCCGAAATCCTCCTGCAGACGGAAACTGGGCTGCAGAAGTACACCATTGTGGCTGTGCTGAAAACGGATATCCAAAAGCTCTCCTTCAACCGCACCGTATTTGCGGACGATGGGGATTTTCTGTCCTTTCAGAAGGAACTGCTTGCACAGCCGCTGTATCACGACCCAGCATTTATTCCCGGCGCAGACCACCGCCTGCTGACCCTTGTTACCTGTTCCTATGAATGGGATAACGCCCGCACGGTGGTTGTCGCCGTACAAAAGTGAGGTGAACTTGACTCTATGGAACCGAAAGCAATTATAGTCATTGTCCTGTGCGCTGTCATTTTAAGCGGTCTTGTTTTCCTGCACATTCGCAACCGCAGGAAAAAGTAGCAGAGATTTGGTTGGGTGGGGCGCTGAAAAGCGCCCCGCTTTTTGTATTTGATTGCACTGGAGGGATTGATTGAAGAAACTTGGACTTTTAGACCGGCTGGCAGAGCAGCACCGCACCTTCATCTCCAACCTGCGCCTGCAGCCCACCCTCAAATGGGAGGCCCTTGGAGACTTGTACCATCTGGAGAACAAAGAGCAGTACCCGCTGAAGGAGTGGGAAGAAGCCGTGTCCTACCTGCTGGGCTGCGAGGTGCGGTTTACCAATTATGAGGACATCGGGAAAAGCCTCAAGCCCTTTTCCCTGAAATTGAGGTGATGCCATGAATCAATTTTACACCGCCGAATCCGTCACGGAAGGCCATCCGGATAAGCTGTGCGACCTCATAGCCGACAGTGTTCTGGATGACTGCCTTCCCATGACGCCCTCTCCCGTGTGGCCTGCGAAGTGCTGGCCACCAAGGGGCAGATCATCGTAGCTGGTGAGATCACCAGCCTGCACGAACCTCAAATCCCGGCCATTGTCCGTTCCGTGCTGCGGAAGGTGGGCTACGACCCCGCCCGGTACGCCATCCAATGCCTCATCCATAAGCAAAGCCCGGATATCGCCGCAGGGGTGGACTGTTCCTTAGAGCAGCGAAGGGGATCGCTCCAAGATCCTATCCTCCGGTTGGGCGCCGGTGACCAGGGAGTCATGGTTGGATACGCCTGTTCGGAAACCCCGCAGATGATGCCTCTTCCCGTTGTACTGGCCCACCGGCTGGCCGGCTGCCTCACCACCGCCAGGAAATCCGGCATGGTGCGGGGCCTGCGCCCGGATGGAAAAGCCCAGGTCACCGTGGAGTACGACGAGGATGGACGCCCCCTGCGGCTGGACACGGTTGTCCTCTCCGCCCAGCACAGCCCGGAGAAGCCCGCCGATGAACTGTTTTGGGAACTCACCGACAAGGTGCTGGCCCCGGCGCTGCAGGCGCTTCCCCCGGACGAGGATACCAAAATCCTGCTGAACCCCTCCGGGCGGTTTGTGCTTGGCGGCCCGGAGGCCGACACCGGCCTCACCGGGCGGAAGCTCATGGTGGACAGCTACGGCGTGTTCGCGCCGCACGGCGGCGGCGCCCTTTCCGGGAAGGATCCCACCAAGGTGGACCGTTCTGGGGCATATATGGCCCGCTACATCGCCAAAAACCTCGTGGCCGCCGGGCTGTGCAGCCGGTGCCAGGTCACGCTGGCCTACGCCATCGGGAAAGCCGTGCCGGTCATGGTGGAGGTGGACACCTTCGGCACCGGCGCCATCTGCGCCGACGATTGCCTGTCAGATGCGGTGCGCCTTGTGTTTGGGCTGACCCCTTCGGAGATCATCGCCCAGCTGGACCTGTTGACGCCCCGCTATACCCAAACCGCAGCCTACGGGCATTTTGGAAAGCCGGAACTCCCCTGGGAGCGCACCGACCAGGCCAAAATCCTCCGGGCGACGGTAATCTAAGACAAAGGAAGGAGTATTCCCATGCCCGGAGTGAGCAAAGAGCAGATCACCGCCGCCAAGCAGATGACTGCCATCGAGTTCCTGCGCCGGTTTCGCCCCCACGAACTGGTCAGAAGCGGCAGCCGTGGTGAGTTCCAGCTGAGGGAGCACGACAGCTTCAAAATCAATGGGGAGTCCTCCATCTGGCATTGGAAAAGTCGGGATATCGGAGGGAAATCCGCTCTGGACTACCTCATCAAAGTGGAAGGGATGAAGTTTGTAGATGCGGTGCTGGCTCTGTGCGACGAATGCCCCGGCTATATCCCGCCTTCGCCTCAACAGAAAAAGAGGCCGGAGTTCATTCTCCCACCGGCAGCTGTGAACAACCGCAGGGTGTTCGCCTATCTGCTGAAGCGGGGGATTAGCCGTGGAGGTCATCGAAGCCTGCATCCGGGCAGGGATCCTCTATGAAAGCGCAGACTACCACAACGCTGTTTTTGTCGGCAGGGATGAAACCGGCACTGCCCGGTATGCCTTCCTGCGCGGCACCTACACACGGGGAGAACCCTTCAAGGCAGAGGTGCCGGGCAGCGATAAGCGGTTTTGCTTCCTGCTGCCGCCGAAGGGAAAAACCAACCGGGTGGCCGTGTACGAAGCCGCCATCGAAACCCTCGCCCATCTGACGCTGGAAGGGACTACAGACAAATGGCGGCTGTCCCTCGGCGGCATCTATGCGCCGGAAGAAGGACAGCGGCAGGAACGGGAGGCCAAGAACCCCCTTGCGCTGGACGCTTTTCTGGAGCGCCACCCGGAGATCGAGGAAATCGAGATCTGCACCAACAACGATTTTGCCGGGCGCTGGGCCGCAGCCCACATTGAGAGAGCCTATCAGGGCCGGTACCGCATGGTGAAGAACCTGCCCCGGCGAGAGGGCTGCGACTATGGCGACTTGGCAAAAGAAAACTATGAACGGCGGACCGCCCGAATCCTTTCGGGCGGTTCCCGATAGAAAGAAGGTCATGCAATCGACAAACAGGAAATCACACTGAAACTTTACTCCCCGCTGAAAGGGGATTTCTTTCCCCAGGAGGTCTACGACGATATCGATTGGATGGATCGAGTGGGACCGGACGAGTTCTCCGGCTTTGAGCTGGCGGATTATGAGGAATCCATCCAATCCGCTATAACGGCCTCTCTGAAAGGAAGCGGCGGGGATCTCATGCCCTATTTTTCAGAGCAGCGAAACCCCGGCGTCAAGGCAAAGGTGCTCAGCGCCATCCCCTCGGTGGAACTCCGGGACGGGGAACTGATGGGCTGCACCACGGTCCGGCTGAAGGAGCCTCTGAACGATGTGGAAATGAACGCCCTCCAGGAGTATCTGCGGGGCCAGTTTTCCGATGGTAATGCCAAGTGGTTGTTAATGTAAAGTGAAAGCGAGAAAGAGCTGAAAATACAGCACTTTCCCGCTAAATACTTTTGCATAATATTTTGTTTTTTCTTGTGAGTTCATTAGAATTGCCTCTCTTTCTGTTAAGATGTTTATGCGGGCAGCGCCCGACATTTTTAGGAGGGTCAGTACATGGAATCACAAAAATTGTTGTCGGACTTGACAACAGAACTTGAAGAAATGCTTGTTGCCAGAGGGCAGTCTTCAAATGCTGTAGCGCAGTACCATTATATTTTCCGAATATTTCTGGCATATTTCCGGGCTCATCATGAAAGCTACTTTTCACAAAGTACAATGGATCAATGCTTGCGAGAGCATTACGGAATCACAGACCAGCGAATTCTTTCCAGCCGCCAACATTACAAAAAAGAAAGTGATTCGAGCCAGTAAATTGCTGAGTGAACTTGCAGCGGGGAAGAAATTGACAGATCGTTACATCGAGCCGAAATCCTTGCTCATAACAGATAGCTATACCCTTGCTGTCACAGCATTCTGTAATCATTTGCAAAAGATTGGACGGAGCGGAAAAACTATTGATAGCTACCGGAGATATGCGGCACGTTTTTTAAATCATATGGAGCGGCAGGGTATCACACAGATCGCAGATTTATCAGTGGATCTCATAAACAGCTACACGCTGACACTGTCTGGCCTCAATAAGGCCACCGTTAAATCAACGCTTGGTCCAATTCGGATCTTTCTGCGGTTTCTTTATACAAATGAATACACAGAACAAGATTTAAGTCAATTTGTCGGTACCGTCCAAATGCGCAGCCAAACGAAAATCCCCTCTATCTGGGAAAAGGAAGATGTATTGAAATTGCTGACCGCCATAGATAGAGGGAATCCATCCGGGAAACGGGACTACGCAATCATTTTGCTGATTGCACGTTTGGGAGTTAGAGTTGGGGATGTAAACAAACTAAAATTTGAGAATATCGACTGGAGAAAGGGTTGCATTAGGTTTGTGCAGAGCAAAACACAGAACCCTGTCTGTCTTCCGCTACTGAAAGATGTTGGATGGGCCATCATTGACTATGTGCAGAATGGACGCCCCAAGATCAATTCACCGTACATTTTTCTGACGCATACCCCACCTTTTTAAGAACTATGCAGATGAAAACCATCTCCACGCTACAATTCAAAAATATATGGCGATGACCGATATACAAAACCAACCCCGGAAAAAACTGCGTGGAATGCACTCCTTAAGATACTCACTGGCGAGACTCCAAAAATGGGAATGACCGCTATGTTCCTATGTCACAGGAGTTGACGGCGATGTGCCGCGATTATGCGGCAGAAGTGCATGGCAAATTCACTGGACATCAATATTTCTTTCCCGCGCCGGATGACGGCATGATACCCGAAATCAATATCTACACAAAACTTCCGCCGTTTCTTGCGAAAGGCTGGGATTTCTCATGGCGGCAAGGGGAAAGGCCCTCGCATCTATGATTTTCGACACACCTTTGCGGTTCATAGCCTTAAACAGATGGTTCTTGCCAATAAAGATCTCGCTGTTTACCATCAGGTATTAAAAACCTATATGGGACATTCTTTTTTCAAAGTATACAGCTTACTATCTCCGTCTTACGAAAGATATGTTCCCGGATATACGCCAAAAAATAGAGTCGCACTACGAATCGTTCATAACTGGCCCGGGAGGTGACTATCGTGATTAAGCAAAAGGATTTTGCGTATCACCTTACCACCTATCTGACAGTGTATCTCCCCAGCGTCAAAAAAACTTCAGTGTGAATACCATACGATCCTACCGAGATACATTCAAATTGCTTATACGGTATTGCGAGGAAGAACTGCGACTGCCGGTGGGAAAACTGCAGATCAAGACTCTGTCTCCACAGACAATATCTGGGTTTATCGACTGGCTGAAAGAGAAAAGAGGAAACAGTGTCGCCACCGCAAACCAAAGGCTTGCCGCTTTGCACGCTTTTTTTCAAGTATTTGCAAAACAGAGAGCCGCAGTATCTTTTTGCAATGCCAGCAAATCTTAGCTGTTGATCTTGCGAAAAATACAAAACCGATAATTGACTTTCTATCTGTGGAAGAACTTCAACTTATTTTCAGTCAGATAAGCGAATCGTCTTACCGAGGGCGCCGCGATGCCGCCCTACTGCATTTGCTTTACGATTCTGCTGCAAGAGTACAGGAATTGTGTGATTTGCGTGTACGGGATGTTTTTCTCAAGGACACTCCTCATGTGTTGCTTCGTGGAAAGGGAGGCAAGTCCAGATATGTTCCCATTGTGACAGATGTAGCTCATCGTATTGCGGAGTACCTTGTAGAAAATCGATTGGATGGCGAGGAGTGCAAAGATCGACCGCTGTTTTTTAATCAGCAACGCCAAAAACTCACAAGAGCCGGCGTGTCCTATATTGTTGCTAAATACGCAAATTCCGCCAGATTACAATCCCCAAGCATACCGACTAAAATTACACCTCACATCTTTCGGCATACAAAGGCGATGCATCTTTCTTAAGGCAGGGTATTGACATCATTTATATCAGAGACATTCTTGGGCATATCGATCTTGCCACAACAGAAATTTATGCACGGCTGAATATTGAACTACTGCGGGATGCATTAGAAAATGCTTATCCTGAGTTGCCCTCTCATGGACTCCCAAGTTGGGCAGAGGATGACTCTCTTATGAGAATGCTTAATAATTTATAAATGGAAGTTAAAACTCTGGTCGGGTGTTCTCGACCAGAGTTTTAACTCTTTGAAAGGATGAAGAAACTTTGAGAAAAAGAGAACGGCCTTTTTATGCAAAGTATTTAGCGGGAAAGTGCTGTATTTTCAGCTCTTTCTCGCTTTCACTTTACATTAACAACCACTTGGCATTACCATCCTTATGTGAAGTTTCACATAACGATGGCTGGGGCGAGGGCTTCGAGCAGTGGGAAATCTATACGGAGGATGGTACGCTCTACGTCCATTTTTGGAACGAGGACTCCTTCTCCTTCGAAGCCGTGCCGGTGCAGGCCGCAGAACCTACAAAAGAGCCGCCTGTTCCCAAGCGCCCCAAAATGAAGCTGGCCGGCATGGACGGAAACATCTTCTTTATCCTCGGCAAGGCTTCCCAGCTTCTCAAGAGAAGCGGACAGCCGGAGCAGGCCAAGGAGATGACGGACCGTGTCTACAGATCCGGTGACTACGGAAAAGCCCTGTCTATTATCAGCGAGTATGTGGAAACCGAGCTGTCGGTAAAACCGCCTGCGAGATCCAGGAAGGAACGGGGTGACGCCAGATGAATGAGAAAAAGTATGAAATCACCAATGTCGCCCATCCCCATTACCCGTGGCTGCACCGCATCCGGGCTCTGCGGGATGTGCGGGAGGACGTCCATGCCGGTGACCTGGGCGGCTTTGTACAATCGGAGGAAAATCTGAGTCAGGAAGGCCAGTGCTGGATTGCGGGAAACGCTATCGTGGCTGAAGATGCCTATGTGTACGGAGACGCCCTCCTGTGGGATCACGCCTGCGTCCGTGGCTGTGCGGCCATCTCCGGCCCAAGCAGGATCGGAGGAAACGCCATCATAGAGGATTACGCCATCATCACTGCCGGGTACGTTCACGGCAATGTCCATATTTCTGGGAACGCCAAGCTCTTTGCCAATTCCGTGACCGGCGGCATCCCCGATGGTCATGGAGGGAGCGACTGTCTACGGTGAACTTGGCGGGGAGATCGAAGTGCGTGAAACCGCTGTGATTTTGCCTGGGGTCACCATAGACAATCCCACCAGCGACGTGATCCACATCGGGCCAGACGATATCGCCATCGAGCGCAAATTTAAGCGTGAATCGCCTACTCTCACCCCGCCGCCCGGCTTCCAGCCCAAGCAGCACACCACCGCCAAAAAGCGCCATCGGGGTGAGGAACGATAAAAACAAAACAGGAAGGATGATGCCTCTGAACCAAAAGAACGAACTTGCTCAAGTTGTAGAAGAATCCACTTTGCCCATCGATCACAACGGCGGGGATGGATGGACCATTCTGCATGGGGACACCCTGCAGATCATCCGTGCGTTCAAACCCCAGGTGTTCGATGCCCTCATCACCGACCCGCCCTATGCATCGGGAGGATGGAAGCCTTCGGAGAAAAACCGCACCACTACACAAAAATACAGCAGCATGGACAAAGAAAACGCCCTGCCCGACTTCGACGGAGATCAAAAAGGGATCAGCGAAGTTGGACCGATGGATGGCTGAATGGCTTTCTGACGCCCGAAAAGCCTGCAAACCGGGAGCGCCGATTTGTCTGTTCATTGACTGGCGGCAGTATCCTTCATCACCGACGCACTGCAGTGGGCAGGCTGGATCTGGCGTGGCTGTGCGGTATGGGATAAGATGACCAGCCGCCCCCAGAAAGGACGTTTCCGCCAGCAAAGTGAATACATCGTATGGGGTTCCAACGGACCTATGCCGGTGAATAGACCGGTTGGCTGTTTGCCCGGTGTGTTCCGTTACGCCAATCCTCAAAACAGAATTCATGTAACGGAAAAGCCCTTGCAGCTCATGCGTGACCTTGTAAAAATCTGCGTACCGGGCGGGAGAATCCTCGATCCCTTCTGCGGAGCCGGAACTACCGTTCTCGCTTCCCGGCTGGAAGGATATGAATCCGTAGGGATTGAAGTCACCGACGCCTATTATAAGCTGGGTTCCGACCGTGTGCGCTTTTGCCTTGGAATCTCATTCGGAAACAGAAGAAACCTCCGAATAATCTCTATGGCTATCCACGTGGATAGCCAACAATCATCCTCACCCGCAGGCTGGCTATCCAACTGGATAGCCAGCCCCGTTTATCAAGCAAATATATATGAAAAGAAAGGAAATCACTATGGAAAAAGCATTTGCCTATGTGTGCGCCTCATCCGATGCCGCGCCCCGCCTGTTAAAACGCTACTGCCGCAAGATTTATGAACTGGGATATGTCCCGATCTGCCCGAAACTTTCGGACAGCCAGTACCTGCAGATGGAAAATGCCGATGAAAAACGGGAATTTCAAAATATTTCCCGTCAGAAGCTGTGCCGATGCCGAATGCTGGTGGTATGCGGCAATGAGATCAGCAACTCCATGTCCGCTGAAATCGGTACAGCCGAAAAGCGAAATATTATCTGTACGACGCTGGAAGGTCTGGCAAAAATCAAGGAATCAGATGAACACCCTGCAGGCGGCGGTGGACTATGCCCTCAATAAGGATAAAACCGAGCAGGACCTGTTCTGCTCGGCCATTGGCTGTACGCTGGATTCCGCCTTTGAGGATATGTGCCAGATTAAGAGGATGTGGCACAAGGAGAAAGGGGTGCAGGGCTTCCACCTGGTGCAGAGTTTCGCCGCCGGAGAGTAACGCCGGAATTGGCCCATCAAATTGGCCAGGAACTTGCGGACCGTTTGCTGGGCGGCAAATTTCAAGTGGTCATCAGCACCCACTTGAACACCGGGCATATCCACAACCATTTGGTGTGGAATTCCGTTTCCATTCAAACGGGGAAAAAGTACCGGAGCAATGAAAAAAGCTACGTCACCGGGGTGCGCCGGATCTCCGATGAACTGTGCCGGAAATACCATCTCTCGGTCATCGACACCGAGAAATCGGAACGGGTAGCCCGCCCCTATGTCCAATGGCTGGCCGAGCAAGAGGGAAAGCCCACTTGGAAAACTGTCATCCAGCAGGATGTAGACGCCGCCATCACTGCCTCTCTCACATGGAAGCAGTTCCTGCGGGTGCTGGAGCAACAGGGATACACCTTCCGCTTTGACCGCAAGTACATGACACTGAAGCCGCCGGGCAAGGATCGTCCTGTCCGGTTCAAGACCCTGGGCAAAAACTACACGCCCGAAGCCATTCAGCGCCGCATCTTGTACCCCAGGCGCTCCGCACCGGCTGGAAAAAGGACACCGCCCGCCCATGGGCTGCTTCTCCTCCTTGGGGAAACGCAGCCCCGCAAGCTCACCGGCCTGCGGGCGCTCTATTATTCCTATTTATATAAGGTGGGAGGTGCTTCGCAAGAAACCGCCCTACCCCAGCTATGCCGTGCGACAGGATATCCGGAAGCTGGACCAGCGGATCGAGCAGGCTGAGTTCATCTTTCAGCATCATGTGGAGGACCGTGGCCAGCGGGCCAGCCTCCGGCAGCAGGCAGAGGATGAAATTGCCGTGCTGTTAAAGCAGCGCCAGAAACTCTACCGCTATGAGCCGGACTCCCCGCAGATCAGCGCCCTCACCGAGAAACTCCGGCAGCTTCGCCACACCGCCAAGCTGTGCCGGAATATCGAAACACACTCTGTGGAGATGGAGCAGCGCCTGCTGGCGGCCCAAGAGGAAGATCGTCGACGTCAGGAGCGGGAAGAAAAACAGCAAGAACGTAAAACGAAAGACGGACAAGGAGGTGATGGATTGAAAGGATCCCCAGCGAGAACAGGTGGAACGCCTCCGGCAGCGATACCCTGCCGGAACCCGTATCGTGCTGCACTCCATGGATGATGCCCAGGCCCCGCCGCCTGGCACCATGGGCACGGTTGTCTATGTAGATGATATGGGGCAACTCGGAGTCGAATGGGACAACGGTTCCGCCCTGTCTCTTATCCCCGGTGAAGATTCCTTTTCCAAGTTTCTGCGCCGGAAAAGGAAAAGCAGAAACGCTCCCGTGATTTGGAGCGATGAAAGCGAGGTGATTTGACTGAACTACGGAAGTGACCCCGCCGACCAAATTGTCCGATTTACCTTGGAAGGGACGGAGGTGGCCCTCAAGCTGTCGGGGTTGGCGGCAAAGAATTTTGCGCTGTTCGTCTATGCGGTATTAAAGGATCAGAAGAAAACCCGTGGTAAAACACGGCTGGTGCGGATGCTGCGGGAGCAGCGCCCCTTCAAATTCTTTAAGGTGCCAGTAAGTTATATGAAGGAATTTGCCAGGGAAGCCAAGGAGCACGGGCTCCTATACGTCCCCATTCGGAACCGGCAGAAGTCTGAGCGCATCGAGGTAGTCGTGTTTGCAGATGACGCCTCCAAGATCCAGCGCATCTATGACAACCTCGGCCTGGATTACGTTGCGGCCCAGGCTGGTGACGCCACTGTGGAGAAAGCGCCTGTGCAGGAGAAACAGCCTCCCGCCGCCGCTGCCCCCAGCAGGATGGAAACTGTCCAGACGGAGCATGGTGCGGTGGAATTTGAGGTGGGCGGCTTCGAGGATGAGATTGAACTCTCCTCCGTACCAGACCAGGAGGAAGGGGCAAATTTTACTTCTGGCCGGGAGAAGGACCCTGTACAGGGGGATGCGGCAAGGAGTCCGTCAGAGAATTCCTCGCCCGACAGAAGTTCTTCGCCCGGTCCAACCGGCAGTGAACCGACGCCTGAGCAAAAGCCCTCTGTGAGAAAACAGCTGCAGGAGATCCGGCAGGAGCAGGCTCAGAAGAAGGAGGAACGGACCAGGCAGCCCCAGCGTGAGCACGCTGCGCCCAGCCGCAGCAGGAAAAAGAAAAAGCAGAAAGGAAGGTAATGCAGTATCGATTTAAGTACATTGATTGGCAAGCAGCAGGAGCAGCAGCCCCAGCAGGGGACGCCCCGCCTTTCCAAAGAGGAATACGCCGCCATGCGAAAGGCGGAACGGGAAGAACTCCAGGCGCGGGTGGACGCCCAGGCCCAGGAGGTGTTCCGGGATGACGCCTCCATGAAAGGGTTTCTCAATTTTATGGCGCAGTGCACCCCGCAGAGCACCCGGAACCTTCTCATCCTCTATGAACAGGATCCCACCATCACACATCCCCGCACCTTCGACAAGTGGAAAGAGGCCGGGCGTTCTCTGCGAAGCGGTGTGACGGGGTATGCGTTCTACGCCGACCAGGAGTATGAACGGGAAGATGGCACCAAGGGCAACGGCTTCACCATCACCAAAGCCTTTGACATCTCTCAGACCAGGGGCCAGCAGCCCCTGCCCTCCCAGCAGCGGCTGCCGGAGGAGATCATCGCCGCCCTGGTGGAGCAGAGCCCTGTTCCACTGGCCATT
>VOFI01003483.1_pt1 | contig 21062 bp, 29 predicted proteins | sample 5384131 | NCBI WGS metagenome assembly VOFI01 (sample SAMN12384728, study PRJNA508395) | human gut metagenome | isolation source: healthy gut H | host: Homo sapiens | reverse complement strand
ATCAGTACGTACTTCGTTCAGTTACATTGCCCTGCGCGCCATCCTCAATTACTCCGTTGTTCCCGTGGCCGCGACCACGACCTGCCCGTGACGCCTACTATGACAGCAAAAAATATGGAGCTGGCCGTCAATCCCTTTCTCAGACAGCGAGGCATTTGCGGCCATCGCCGCTAATGGCCACTCCCGCATCCACGCCAAGGGCCAACCCAAACTATGACCATGAGGAGGTGGACCTGGACGCCCAGAGCATTTCCTATATCCTGTGCCGCCAGTTTGGCATCAAGCGGGACACGCCGGACCTGTCCGCCTGGAGGAGCTGTACGAGGGCTGGGACCCCCAGCAGCGGCAGGCGCCCTGGATCAGATCCAGGGGATGAGCAAAAAACAGTTCGGCGGCTCCATTGAACGGAACATCACCCCCAGCAGAAAGCCGCATCCGCCCCAGCGCCAGAGCCAGTAAGGCCGCAGACCACAGGGCGTCTCCCCGTGGGGGAGACTAATCCGCCCGCCGTCCCCCGTCAAGGCCGGGCGTTACCATTGTCCCGCCCGCGAGCCATGATCTGCCAGGACTGGGCGGGCCTTAACCAGGAGCCGTCCGCCGGATTATGCAGTCTCCGAGGGGAGGACGCCCAAAAGCCGCCTGACGCGGCGGCACGCCGAAGTAATGAGAACAGGTGCGTCTGTCGCCGCCTCTCCCGCACGCAGGGCGCGCCGTTCAAAAAGTCAATTTGAGGGACTTTTGGCCCCCAGTTTCCCGTTGCCTGTTTCCGCTCCCCATGATATAATATTTTGAACTTTCTCTCAAAGGCAGGTGACTGTATGAGCGGCAACGCTTTATTAGAGCGTATCGACGCATACGCCCAGGCGATCCGGGGCGCCGCCCCTCACCACGGACGAGGTGAAGGAACTGGACGCCTATTTCCGCATCGGCATGACCTATACCTCCAACGCCCTGGAGGGTAATTCCCTCACCCTCTCCGAGACCAGGTGCTCCTGGAGGACGGTATCACCGTGGGCGGCAAGCCCATCTAGGAGTTGCACGAGGCCACCGGCCACGCCAGGGCCTATGACTATATGCTGGGGCCGCCGGGGGCGAGCCCTGCAATTCAGGAGGAGGATATACTCCGCCTGCACGCCCTGTTCTACGGCGGCATTGACCCGGAGCACGCCCGGACGCTACCGGGAAGGCCAGGGTGTTCATCACCGGCACGGAATATGTCCCACCCACACGGCGGAGGTGCCTGGCCTTATAACCCGGGCTGGTGGAGGAAGCTGAACAAACGGAGGGACGCCATGCACCCGGTCCTGCTGGCCGCCTACGCCCACCGGAGGCTGGTGGATATTCACCCCTTCCAGGAGGACGGCAACGGGCGCACCGCCCGGCTCCTGATAGATCTGATCCTGGTGAACAGGGGCTACTGTGGTCTCATCCACTTATCTCGCCATGACTATTACCGCGCTCCAGCAGGTAGCGGGCCCAAGGCTAACGACACGCCTTTATCAGACTTATTTGTGAGTGTGAACTGGAGGCCCAGAAGGACTACTGCCGGATGTTCCGCATCAAACTCGGGCGGAGGAAAGACGCCCGGAGCGATAACCGTAGTCCCCGGGGACTTTTTCCTTTGCCCGGAAACTCCCATCAATTTGAGGAAGTTTCGGGCCATTGATTGAAGGAGTTGACCCACATGAAGAAACGCCGCGCCCCTGTTTCTGGCGGTGCTGACCGCCTGTGCTGGCCTGCCGGCGCGGCATCAGGCGCCCACCACCTCCGTACTTTACCCAGTAGAGTGTTTTGGAGCACACGGAGACCGGGCAGACCCAGGACAGCAAGCACTCTACGAACTCTCTCTGCGGATGATCACGCTCATTCCCACCGCGACTGAGCGGTCAGCTGTCTCTATACCCTGCTGGATATTGTCAAGCGAGGACCAGACGGACGACGGACAGCAAAGTATTACATACGAAACGTGCACCCTGGACAGCAGAGCAAGGACATGGAGTGAGATCATGCCCCTCAAGCTGACCGCCACCTGTATGAGGCTGTCACGGAGGACGGCTGCCATACCGGCCTCCTCACCCTGGACACCACTTCATTGGCTCAGGTGGAGGCACGTCGGCTATGCCACGTCCACCCGGAACGTCTCCACCGCCGCCTGCCCAATCTCTCCGAGGCGGATGTGTGTCCCTGGTGCCCAAGTCTATTGAGGACAGCAGGCGCACCCTCACTTTCGCTTGAGATGTTCAATGGCAGGAGGCCGGGGGCTTCTACAACGCCGCCGCCACTGCCGGCACCGCTTCAGCAAATACGCCACCGGCTACACCGTCACGGCGGACTACGCCGGAGGCGACCAAGACTACCAGCGGGACCGTGCTCTATACCGCGTTTTCGGCCTGGCAGAAGCAGGAGGCCGTGACCGCTATCCCACCAGCCTGCCGCGGAGGGGCGGCGGCTTTGACTGGCGCTGGCTGCTGGTCCTGCCACCCGGGGGCGGGCGTTGTCGGCCCTGGTATTCTGGGCCGCTTCCTGCTTTCAAAAAGTACAAATCCAAGAAAGAGTGGAAGAGGTACAACAAATGAGGCTGAAAACCCTTTGTCTGGCTGCCCCCTCATACTGGCGCGCCGTCTGCGTCACCGGCCAGCGCCCTGGGAATACACCATGGACGCCCCGGACGATTACCTGTTTGCCCGGCCCGCACCAGCGATACCACCGTCTATGAGCATGAGGGACCCCCAACGTGGACCGGAGCAGAAATACAACCTGATCCCGCCCGGCTTCGGCACACCACCAGTTACCTCCCCATTTCCGGCGTGGCCCTGACCCCTAATCTGGTCCCCGGAGCCCTGGACGGCGTTGCGGTTTGGTCTCCCAAGTGGGGGTGTCACATACCCTGCCGTTGATACGGGCTCCGGCTGGACCGGGACTACCGCCACAGGCTGGACGGATGTGACCAGCGATCTCTATTACTCCGGCGGGCACCTGGGCACCCTCAAAATTCCCGCCATCGGTTTGAGCGTCAAGGTTTTACGAGGGCACGCGCAGCAAGACCTTAGCCAAGGGCGCGGGCCACTTCGAGGACACCAGCCTGTGGGATGGAAACTGCTGCATCGCCGCGCACAACCGCGGCGTGAACAACGGCACTTCGGGAAGCTCCACACCTGGAACCGGGCGACACCATCACCTGGACTACCAAGCTGGGCACACGGACTTATGAGGTGGTCAGCGTCCAGAAGGTGAAGGAGACCGACACCAGCGGTACCGCCGCCACCAGCGATAACCGGCTCACACTTTTTTACCTGTGTCCGGGACCAGCGGGACTACCGCTGGATGGTCCAGGCCGTGGAGGCTTGAGGCGTCAAAATCTTCCCTCAATTTGAGGGGACTTTTGACGCCTTTTTTTGTATCTTCAATTTCCGTATTTTACATTTTAAAAAGTCAATTTGATTGCGGAAGGAGGTGCTGATGTTTTCTGTGCCTCCTTCTGCCCATTTTTGAGGCAATATGAAAAAACTGCTATCCCTGTTCCTGGTTCTCGTGACCCTTCTTGGTATCCTCCCGACGGCGGCCTTTGCCGCAGACAGTGAGGAGGAGGCCCTGGGCGAGGTCAATATCTACAATGGAGAGTATGAGCTGGGTTATCTCTCCATCAACGGCTCCGTCCGAAAGCAGATCTATACCTATTTTTTCTCTATGAGGCCAACGATGGCACGCAGAAGGAGTCCCCCGGCCTACTGCGTCAACCCAAACCAGTACGGCGTTCCGCAGACCGTGGGCCCGGCGAGAGCATCAAGTATTTGGCAGAGGAACGGGCAAGCGACCCCAAGGTGGTGGGCATTATCTCCAACGGCTACCCACACCGCAGCCTGGGCGAGTTGAAGCTGGACAATAAGTACCAGGCGTATTACGCCACAAAAATGGCGCTGTGGTGTTACCTGATGCCGGACTGGAACATTGCCAACCTGAAGGTGGCCCCCGGCCTCTCCGGGAGTGAACTGGACATTGGAAACCGCATCCTGGCCGCCGCCAAGGACATCTACAAGCGGGGCACTACCTACAACTATATGCTCACCCCCCGCATGACCGTCACGGCGGACAAATCCACGGCCTACCCCGTGACCATCGGGGGCGAGGAATACAAGCAGCAGGTGTTCACCGTCTGGAGCGAGACGTGGGTATATGATTACGACGTGTCCGTGGCCTTTTCCAATCCCGACGAGGTGCCGGAGGGCACGAAGATCGTGGACATGAACAACAACGAGATCACCGCTGTCACCACTGAGGGAACCAGCGACGGCTACGCCGGGCAGTTCAAGGTGCTGTACCCCGTGGGCAGCATCCAGGGGCAGAGCGGTAACGTCCAGCTCTCCCTCTCCGCGTCCGTGGCCCAGTATGCAGCCATGTATGCCGTCTGCCTGGAAAAAAAGACCGATACGGCAATCTGCAAAATTATATCTGCGACCTGGATAACAACCGCCAGATGGAGCTGGCCGCCATCAGCAGTTACGCAGATAGCACGGAAGATGTGCCGGGCGAGACCCTGCTGAAAATCGTGAAGCTGGAGGAAGGGACGGAGACCCCGCTGGAGGGGCTGTGTTCAGCGTGGTTGACCCGGAGGGCCGCAAAGTAGGCTCTTTCTCCAGCGATGAGAATGGAGAGGTCCTGATCCCCCTGACCTTGGAGGGCCATTATACCGTGACGGAGGAGATCCCGCCCGGTATCACCTGCTCCCGGAGGAGACCACCCAGCACGTCGATGTGGGTATAACAAGACCGCCATCGTGACCTTTACCAACGCCCCCATGGCTCCCTGCGGGTGGAAAAACAGGCGACACCGGCGACGCCCTCTCCGGCGTCACCATCCAGATCAAGCATATTGAGACCGGGGAGACCCGGACCGAACAGACCCGCAACGGCGTGGTGGTGTTCGATGAACTGGCCCCCGGCGGCTGGGAAGTCAGGGAGACCGCAGGTATTGAGGGCTGGATTGCGGACACGGACACGGTGCAGACGGTGGCCGTGGTGGCCGGGGAGGAATCCAGCGCCACCATAGTCAACAAGGAACTGCCTGGACTGCGGATCACGAAATATGAGCGGGGGCACTATGACCCTTATGCCCAATGTGTCCTTCGAGATCTTCCGGGACGCTGAGAGTCTGGGCATCTTCAGACGGATGAGTTCGGTCAGATTTTGCTCACTAACTGCCAGCCTGGGACCTACCGGGCCGAGGAACGGGACACCGGCGGGGACGGCCATGTACTGGACACCACCCCAAGAGGTGGAGCTGAAGGCCGGGGACGGGATCAGGACCTGGTTTTCTTTAACGACCGCCTGCCGGAATCCATTTAATCAAAGGTGGACAGTTCGGACCTCTCCCCCAGCCCATCGCGCTAACGCCCGTTTCCGTTTTGAGGCGGTGGACGGCAGCTTCGGCCCGGTGGAATACACCACCCTGGAGGACGGAACCATCGACCTGAGCAAGCTCCCCGCCGATACCGCCTACATCGTGACGGAACTGGAGTGCCCGGCTATATCGTGGACGACGCCCAGCGCATTATCCATCTGGATGGCGGCGAACAGGCGCAGTTCGTTTTTACCAATTCCAAGCTGCCCTCTCCATCTGCATAAGGAGAGCGCGGACGGTACGCCCCTGGGCGGCGTCACCTATCGTCTCGCCAAAATCGAGGACGGCTCCCGGTATCTGGACCGCACCTCTCCGGCACAGGTGAAATCTGCTGGGAGGGCCTGGAGCCTGGCGTTTATTCCCTAATTGAAACCTCTACGGTGTCGGATCACCTGCTGGACACGACCGAGTACCATGTGCAGTTGTTCCCCCGGCCAGGACTCTACTGTGGTCCTGCAAAATGACAAGCGGCCCAATTTGACGGTGGTGAAACGGGACGCCGACAGTGGCGAGCCTGTAGCCGATACAGTGTTTTTAGTGGAGGGGGCGGACGGCCACAGCGTGGACGAAATCAGGACCGGGCCGGATGGAACGGCCGTTTTGGAGAATTTACTGCCCGGCGTGTACGAAATTTCCGAAAAAATCGGTGCCGTCCCCTTACCTGATGGACGCGGAGCCCCAGCTTGTCACCCTACCCCAACCAGGACCATGACCGTATATTTTGAAAACCACAAGCGGCCCACCGTCACCGTGCGCGCCCCAGTCTTTCTATCTCTCCGGTGAGGACCAGGACATTGTGACCCTCTCCATGACCAACAAGAGCCTCTATACCAATGTAGCCATCCAGAAAACCGGCTATGCCGAGGTCATGCCCGGCCAGAATATCCGCTACTCCTTCTCCGGCATCGCCAACAACTCCACGACTTCTCTCACATCGTTCTACTGGCGCGATACCCTGCCCGTGGAGGCGGTGCGGCTGGCGAAGATCACCACCGGCACCTACAATGCTGCTGGAAGCTATAAGATCGTCTACAAGACCAATCTCAGTGGGAGCGAGTACCGTGTGCTGGCGGACAGCCTGAACACGCAGCAGAACTATGTGCTGGACGCCTCACCCGTAGCCCTGCGGCTGGCATCCAATGAGTATGTGACAGAGGTTATGTTCGTGTTCGGCGTCGTGCCCTCCAACTTCCGGCAGGTGGAAACGCCCATAATCGACTGCTCCGTGGTGTCCTGGGCCAAAGGCGGCAGCCAATTCGTCAATCAGGCGGATGTGGGCGGCGTCTATGACGGACAGTGGATTATGGCTACCTCCCGGTGGGTGACGAAGGTCTACGCTCCCCTCCAAGCCCCTTCCCCGGACGGGTTATTAAGCGCATCCCCCGCGGCCCGCACAGCGGGCCGCTTACATACCCATTCGCACATTTGAAACCATTTGCCTTTTCCTGTACGATATAGGCAGAGAGAAGGGAGTTGTTTCAAATGTTCAAACGGGAGAAGAAAGTGTATCTGGAACTGACGGACGCGGAGCGCCGCCTTGTGCGGATGTATCTGATGAGCTGGCGGAACAAGCTGACCGCCCAGGGCCGGGACGCTGGGCCGGTCAATGACTTATTGATAAAGCTGATGACATAATCAAAGCATATTCCTCCTGCAATACCGTACATACACCGCTCTCGGTCTGCCGGACATAGGGTGGCGTAAATTTTTGAACAGGAGGAACCAGTGAATGGACCATACACCCTAGTACGGCGGTCTGCACTTTATCCCGGAACGGCGGTTTGAACCGCAGGGCCAATGCCACCGCCGAATACCGCTATCCCGTATGGGGGAAGGCTGCGGACGCCAACCTATTCCCCAGCAAGTTCGCCTACTCCCACAGCGGCTTTTATAAAGCGTCTATGGTAAAAGACTGCGACATATTCCGCTGTGTGGAGGATGGGCAGTTGTATGTCCCCAGCGGGGACGGCTTGCGACACTACAATGAAAGGCCCGACCCTGAAAGGGGGCGGAAGTATGAACGCTGACGGAGAGAAGCCATAGAGGGCAATTTCCATGCTGTCTCCCTTTCAGGAGGCAAGGACAGCACAGCGATGCTTCTGCTGATGATCGAACAGGATATGCCCATCGATGTGGTGCTGACCGCCGATACCGGCATGGAGTTCCCGGAGATGTATGAGCATCTTCAAAAACTGGACGATCTGCTCTGCCGTGAGCGAGGCATCCACATCACGACCCTGCGGCACCCCAAGGGCTTTGAATGGCTCATGTTTGAGGAACCGAAGGTAAAGCAGTCCAGCATTGAGAACCGGCAGCGGCTTGGGGTATCCCTCTATGGCAACGGTTGGCCTGGCCCCCGCGTGCGCTGGTGTACGGGTCCGTTAAAAACGCACCTTATCCGCAAAGAAGTGAACCGTCTGAAAAAAGAGCGGAACGCCATGCACTATGTCGGGATCGCCGCAGATGAACCAAACCGTATCAAGGGGGAACAATATCCTCTGGTGGATCAGGGTATCACAGAAAGTGAAGCCCTGCGGATATGCTATGACCGGGGTTTTGATTGGGGCGGTTTGTATCAGATATATAACCGCTGCTCCTGTTGGTGCTGCCCTCTCCAACGGATCGGAGCGCTGAAAAAGTTACGCACCCATCACCCTGAATTGTGGGCGCAGCTCCGGGAGATGGACCGGCGAGCCATTGAGCAGTTTGGGCACACCGCTTTGGGACAATTTACAAAGAATTGGACAGTAGAGCAGTTAGAGCGGAGATTTGCCAACGAGGACAGGCAGATCTCCGTTTCTGTTAGAGAGGAGCGATAATCATGGGTAAAGGAAAAGACATGGGCGAGGAATTATCGGGTATGTTGCGAGGTGTTCCACCGCAAAACATCCTGATTGCCTTTGACGATAAGCCCGCCAAATCCCTGGCGGATCTGAAAGAGCAGGAGAAAAAGTCCATCCCCAAAAAGCGTAGACCGCGTCGTGACCGGGAGAGGTGACGGGGATGATGGATAAAAAACGAATGATCAAGAACTTTGAGATCATCCACTCGATTCAGATCGGGGCGCGGGAGCTTGTAGTGGGCGTCAGCCCGGAGCTGGAGTTTATGTGCTGCTTCTGCACACAGGATGATATTGCTGAGTATTATTCCGAGGTCATGAGCAGCAGCGAGTATCTGGAGATCATGGAGCTTTACGCAGACAGGCTGAAAGGACAGATAGCGGCAGTTCAGGCCCAGCGTAATACCCTCCACATCCCGCTGAATATGCTGGGCCGTGAGCATTGTTTCCCGCTGCTGGACGGCGATGACATCGCCAATAAGGTAGTGGCAATCAACCCGGCTTCCCTGCGCTATGAATATCAAAGAGCGGACTGCCAGTTGATTTTAGTGACAAGAGAAAGCGGGGCACGGAGCAACCCCCGCGGCACTGCGGTCTATGGTATCAACGTATTCACAGGCCGCAGGGCTAGCCAGTGGAAACGTGGTGATATTTTAGGCGAGGTCAGGCCAGAGTGTCTACCGCAGTGGGCAAAGGGCCGCTTGCAGGTCATTCAGCGGGAACGCGCTCTGAAAAGGAGTCTATCTGATACCAGGTAAAAGAACAGTTGAAACCACATGCGCAACAGCGGCTTTCAGTGAATAAACTGGAGGCCGCTGTTTACTTAAGAGGGTCTGATACAAACGAAACTTCTGATGGGCGGTTCGCCCTGTACCCATTGGAGTATCGTGCAGACTCCGAACCGGGAAACACAGCCGGAGGGCATGGGCTGGGAGTTATTCCGCAACTATTTGATTGCCAGAGAAGAGCGGCGTAAATTTTTGGAAGGAGGACTTCAAATGGACATAGATCAGGAAAAGCGTATGGCCGGAGACTATGAGATCATCCATGCGCTTCACATTGGCGACCGGGAGATCGTGCTGGGGGAAAACCCGTCAGCGCCGGAGGATGAGCGGTATGTATGCGCGTTCTGCCAGCAGCATGAGATATTCGCAAACTATACCGAGGTCATGGTCAGCGATGACTACCCGGAACTGGTAAAGCTGTTTGGGGAGCGTGTGGCGGAACAGGCGGAAAAGACCCGTATCGCCTTGAACGGCCCGAAAATTCAGGGCATCCCCAATTCGGCCATCATCGCCGAGGACTGTGAACAGGTCAGTTACCAGGAGGACATCCGGGGCAAAGTCGTGGTGATCCGCCCGGAGGTGCTGCGCCGGGAATACCGCCACGCCACCTGCCAGCTCCAGTTGTGTACCAGCGGCTCCGGCGCATACCCCAACAGCCGCGGCTCTGCCTGTTACTGCACAGAGCTGTATTCCGGGCAGAGGGCGCGGTTTGAGCGCAGCGACATTCTCGGCGTCATCGCCCCGGAGGACCTGCCCAAATGGGCAAAGCATTACCTGGAGCTGCGACAGGCTGAAAAGGAACGAAACTCTCGTGACAGGGAGGGCCGCTGATATGGGCAACCGTATGAACGCCGGCTATCTCATCACCGACTCCATCCACATCGGGACCACCGAGTTTGTGCTGGGTGTGAGTATAACGGAACGGCCCACGTTTGTGACATGGGCCTGCCAGGGAAGTGATTACTACTACTGGGGCCATTATCACTCCAATCTCCTGGCCGCTAAAAAGGACCTTCTGGAACGGGCCGGGGCGGAACTGGAGTACCAGATGACAAAGCAGGAACGCTCCGGCGAACAGCCGGAGAAATCGGGGAAGGAGCGTGAGCGGGAATGAGCTATGAGCCGGCCTATTCCCCCTGGGGGCTTATCCAGACCCGCAAGACCCTCTGCCCCGGTTTCTTCGATGTTTCCACAGCCAGCCACGGCGGGATCATGGTGGCGCGGGAATTTGTGGCCGGGAATTTATCACCCACCGCCCAGCGGTACGGGTTCTGGGAAGGCGGCTATCTGTGCTTTGAGGAGGACTGCGACGCGCAGATCGTCCTTCGGGAGCTGATGGACCGGGGGCTTTACACCGCGCCGGTCAATAAATACTTCGGCCCCGGAGAATACAGCAAATGTATTGATGATACTATCCGGGTATGCCATCCCGACTACTGGCGGGCGCATGAGGCCGGACTGACACAGCCAACCCAGCAGACGAAGATAAGGGAGCGTGATCGATAATGGAACTGACTTTTCGTGCCGCTGCCCCCAGGGGAGCGGCTTTATATCGCCAGGCAAAGCACACAGATCGAGGGCCAGACAGGGAGTGTCGGGCACCTTCGAGTGGATATGGGTGAGGATGGCAAGGGCTTCTTTCCCAAGTGGACCAGCCACCGGGAAAATCTGGACACCGAGGACTTTCAGCAGGAGCTGGAGTGTGTCATGGAGGCCCTGGTGGGCGACGAGCAGTACGGCGGGTTTCTGAAAAGCCGTGACGCCATGCGGGACTTCTGCCGGGGACACCAGGAGAGCGCGCTTGACCACGGCTTTTTTTTCATTCGGCTTCCGGGCGGACACAGCACAGTATGCCTGCCTGATCCGGCTGCACCCCTACAAGGGGGAGGAAAATCTGTTTCTCTACTGCTACCGCCGCGACTGGCTGGACCGGCACATGGAACAGGCTGAAAAGGGCATCCGGTTCATCGGCCCGCACTACAAGGAGTTGTTCCGCATCCCGGACGGTGGACAAGTCCGTATTCTCCGGGAGGGCTGCGCGCCTATTGACCGGACCTGCCGCTATATTGATGACTGCCATGTGGAGGTAGGCAACGGCTGGGACAGCCTGTTCCACATCTGCCAGTTTGCCGAGCAAATGGAGCGGTGCCACAACGAGGTGATCCCTCCTGACGCCGCCCCTGCCGGAGAAGTGCTTTACCGTCCAGCCGTCATCCGGTGAGCTGATCGCCATAGAGCGGTACAAGCCGGGGTATCAGGTGTCCCCCATGGCCCATTTCAAAGGGAAAACGTCCCAGCAGACGGCGGATGTACTCAACGGCGATATGGGCGTGACCAGGGCGCAGGCGGCGGCGATGCTGGCCGGGGCGACCCAGGGCTGGACTTCCCGCTGACCCGAACCGCTACAACGAGCGAGGACGGCCTGTTAAGCCCCGCCGCCACGAAAGGGGCGGTTCACGATGACAGAGCAAAGGCACTTAATATGGAGCAACTACGATCTGGACTATGAGGACTGGAGGGACGATCTGGAGGAAGATCATCCGGAGCTGACCGAGGACGAGCGCATGGCCCTGATGTATGAGATCAATAACCGCTATCTGGACGATGAGCGCGTCAATCTGAACATCCAGCTTGACCAGCCCATCCTTGTGATCGCTGACCTGGGACTTTGGAATGGGCGGCGTACAGGCTATCAGGAGATCTCCAGCGGCAATATCCGGGACTGCCTTTACAGTGGCCGGGATATTGAATACGCCACATGGTATGTGGATAAGCTGGGCGACCTGCGCTGCGACGCCATACACCACGACGGTACGAACCATCTTCTTTACCGCACCTATAAGCCCGGAGCACGGGACTCACAAATTGACTTGCTGAAAGAAAAACTATATTACGGAAAGGCCGTCCGCACCGATATAACCCGCATTACCCGCAGGCTGGGAGACGAGATCGGCAAGGTGTACGGCTGGGATTTTCCCAAGCACTGGCAGGCCGTTTCCGTGGAAAGGTAGGACGATGATGGCACAAATACCCAACACCAAATTAGAACTGCACCCCTCTATGTTTGACCTGTTGATGACTGTCCTGGCATACAACGCCGCTAACGCCCCCGTGGAGAGCGTCCGAAGCGGTGCGAAGGACTTGATGGAGAAACGTATGCGCTTTACCCGGCTCTATATGAGTAAAGACGGCGAACAATACGCCAGTCTGTGTATGTATGAAAATGAAGCGGAAGAAATGATCTGGCAGCTCCTTTTAACCGCAGCCCTCAACTATGATGTGAGCGAGGAATATCACAAAAAAGTTGAAGGTGGAAAGCAGGAGTGATCCCCAATGAAGGGCGTATCCATTGACGAGGCCCTGTGCGCGTATCTGAAGAAGTACCACAAGGAGGACAGGAGAACGCAGCTTCCAGCAAGGAGCTGGAGGCCGCGTTTCATGTCGGCGGGACGGAGCTGCGGCGGGTGGTCAACCGCCTGCGCTGTGACGGCCACCCCATTTGCAGCGCCGATGCAGGCTACTTCTACGCGGCGCGACGATCAGAGGTCAGGGCCACCGCCGCCCAGCTCACCGGGCGCATCTCTAAAATCGCCGCGGCGGCAAAGGGCCTGCTGCAATCTTATGAGGAAACGGAGGGATAGAGCGTGGCGAAAAAACTGGACTCTATTGTAGAGCTTGCAGCGCAAAAGACCCGTGAAATTTCCGCCAACAGCGGGAACTATATGGCGTTCCTGACCACCGCCGCCCACAACTTCAAGTACAATTTCCGCGACCAGCTTTTGATTTACGCGCAGAAGCCGGACGCCACCGCCTGCGCCCAGATCGACTTCTGGAATAAGCATGGCCGCTATGTCAACCGTGGCACCAGGGGGATCGCCCTGCTGGTGGACACCGACCGGGGTTACAAGCTGCGGTATGTCTTTGATATGTCTGACACCAATAGCCGCCAGGGGCGCATGATCCCCATCTGGAAGATGGAGCCACGGTATGAGGACGCGGTAATCGAGGCGCTGGAGAACAGCTATGGCGAGTTCCCGGACCTCTCCTGGTCTTGCTGCCTGCCTGCTGGAAACGGCGAAGGTCATCGTGGAGGACAACTTTGGCGACTACTACACGGAGCTGCGGGGCATCAAAGAGGGCAGCCTGCTAGAAGAACTGGACGATCTCAGCACTGAAGCATGGTTTAAGGGCCTGGTGGAGAGCAGCGTGGCCTTTTATCATGCTGACCCGGTGCGGCATCGACCCCATGGACTATTTTAGCGGCGAGGATTTCGCCCATGTCTATGACTTTGACACCCCGGAGACCCTCTCCATCTTGGGCGGCGCGGTGAGCGATATTGCGGAAATGCCCCTGCGGGAGATCGCCACTACGGTTTTGAGCCTGTACCGGGCGGAGCAAAGGGAAAATCGCACATTTGACGCAAACTCTGAACAGGCAGTATCATGATGGCAGGACAAATCAGAAAGGAGCGTTGAACATGGAACTGACATATCGAACGGAGGGCGACTACCGTCTGCCCAATCTGGAAGCGCCGGAGGCCCCGAAGGTAGGAAAATATGGGATGCTGCGGCGCAGCTACCTTCAGAGCCACAGGAACGCCTACTACACGGGGATGCTCCTCAGCGGCAGGCTGAATGCCCATCTGGAGAAGATCGACCGGCAGGCCACGGAGATGGTGGAACAGTTGACGGCGCGGATGGCGCGGGAGCAGGGCGTGACGGAGGAGCTGAAAGCCAGCGATCAGATGAAGTGGGTGGGCCTGATGAACAACATCCGGGCAGCAGCGGAGGAAGTGGCACTGACAGAGCTGGTCTACGCGGACACATAAGCGGCCCGCTTATTGCTGGGGAAGAACTTCCGCAGGCCCCTGTTGACGGGACATTCGCTACTGCCGGACTTCAAAGCAGCCACCACGACTTTAATGCCCGCACGGACATCCCTTACTATCATGAGGACAGCGAGAAACTGGAATTACTCCGCGTTAGCGACGCCCTAAAAGACCATAGGATCGAGATCGCCGCGTTCTTTGAAGCCCATGAGGACAGAAAAGAGCGCGGCGATTTCATTAAGGGCTTCTTTAACAACACCTATGTGGAGAAAATTTTGAGCAATGGCCAGCGGGCCGGGTATCGGGCATGGGACGATGTGCTGAACCTCTGGCGCGGGACGTACCTCTCCCGCGAGAAAGAGGACTTCCTGCGCTGGCCCCATGTTGCCGACACCATCTACGGGATGATCCTGCTGGACCAGTGGCTCGACCCGGAGGAACGGCCCCTGCCCAGCGAAGCGGAGCAAATCACATTCATTGAACAGGCTGAAAGAGAAAAGAGAGAAGTTTTCACTCTGCCCCAGGAGGCCATTGACTATGTTCTGTGCGGCGGCAGCGGAGTGTCCGCAGGGAAATTTCGCATTTAGGGTACGAATGGCAGCGTGGGCGAGAGCGTGGAGTACACCGATGCGGAGGAATTTGTAGCGGCAATCAAGGAAGAAAACCATGCTGGCGCGCCCATGCAGATCGTCCTCTACCGGGACGGCCAGGGCCAGACCATTTCCCAGGACTTCCTTGCCGAACTGGACCCGCCGCCCCAGGGCTTCCAGGTCATTGATATGGTGCAGGCGCAGTTGGAGCGGGCAAAATGGCTCATCAACGCCTACTGCATGGAAGTCTTTGAGCAGGAGGCCGACTTCTCCGCCCTCTCTCATGTCCCCCTGGCGTTCAGCTCCACCAGCGACAGCGCCCATACCGTAGAGATCAGCGCCGATCTGGTATCCTTCCGCCTGTCCTATCTGGTGGATGGTGCGGAGGCAACATCCATCCAATGCGCCGGCTTCCGCGACCTGAATGAATTTCTCGCCAACCTGGATTTTGACGAGTTGGTGGCCTTCGCGGAGGAGGAGTATAACAAACAGCAGACACAGAAAAAGCAGACGGAAGTGCAGCAGACAGAGGATGATCCTTTCCCGGAGATAGACCCCGCCGCCATCCGCAGAACTCTTGCAGAAAGAGACATTGTGGACGGAAAAGTCATTGACCCGGATAAGCTGAATGCCGCCCCCTTTATTCAGCAAGTCATGGCCGATGGGAACAGGCTCCGCCCGTGTGCCACAGTCTGATGAACGGCTTTTCCCCCATCGAATGACCAGAACGGCTACGCTGTGTGGGACAACATTCGAGATGAGATTTATGTGGATGATGAGGGCGTCAGCGAGGAATTTACCAGCCGGTGGCAGGCAGAGGAGTACGCCCGCCAGTTGAACCAGGTGAACCCCCTCGCCCGGTATTATGGGGAGGGCGAAACCATCCTGATCCGGCAGTACCCTAACGGCCAGTATTATGTCCAATACTGCTATGACGATCAGGATGACACGGTGTATGCAACAGCGGGTGGCTTTGATACCTTTGAGCAGGCCGAAGCAGCACTTTATATCCATCGTCCCAAAGCAAAAAAAGACCCCATCGCCGCCCAGGACCTCGCGTACCGGCAGGCAGCGGAATATTGGTCCGGCGACGAGCATCTTGTGATTTTCCGGGAACCGAACGGGACCTTCTGCAATCAGTACGGCTTCATTTCCGGTAGGGTGACGCCCACGACCGGGAGCTTTTCCAAACTGGAGGAGGCGGAGAACCAACTTTATGCGGACCGCCCTCTGGCCCAAAAGGTCCAGGCACGGGAGAAGCCGCCCGCCCATGCCCCGGCGGACCGGGACGAAGCGGAGCACCGGTATCAGGTGGTGGTCTACCACCACCTGGAAAACGGCATGGACGAGAAGCTGGAGTACGCGACGCCGGAGGAAGCGGAACAGGCGGCACGGGGCTATCTGGAAGGCACGATGGAGCCAGACGGCTTTGCCTATGAGGGGACGGCTGTCTACGACCTGCTGGAGAAGAAGTGGCTCCGCGTGATCGGGGACTTCCCCACACCGGAACCTCCCGCCGCAAAAGAGGAACAACCTCTGCCCTCGCGGGAGGATACGGAAACGGCTGCTTCGGACCGTGACCTGCTCGGTAAGGAGATCACGCTGGAGGGCCGGCGGTTTCGTGTAGAAAAGATCGACGAGGATGGCCGGGCCTCCCTGCGGGATCTCACCTTTGAGGGCGCAGTTGGTTTCCCCATCGAGCGCGTAGAGCATATTTCCGTCATTCGGCGTCTGATGGGACCGGCTGAAAAGATAGCGGGACCGGGAAAGGGCGTGGAAAGTTTAGCAGATGGGCACGACCAGGGCGGTAAGGAGCCGCCACTGGCCCCGCCCCAGCCCCAGCGCAGGGCCAGGGTGTCCCCCTTTGTCCTCCACCCTGAAGTCCCCAACGCGGACCGACATGAGTACCACATCACCGATGACGCCATCGGCACGGGAACGCCGGGAGAGCGGTTCAACAACAATGTCCGGGCCATCCGCCTGCTGAAAAGGCTGGAGGCTGAGGACCGGCTTGCCACACCGGAGGAGCAGGAGGTGCTGGCGCAGTATGTGGGCTGGGGTGGGCTGGCAGACTGCTTTGACGAGCGCCACAGCAAGTACGCTGAGCTGAAAGCCCTGTTGACCGAGGAGGAATATGCCGCGGCCAGGGAGTCCACCCTGACGGCCTTTTACACTCCGCCCGTGGTCATCCGATCCATCTATCAGGCCCTCACGAACATGGGCTTCCAGACCGGAAATCTGCTGGAGCCGTCCTGCGGCATCGGCAACTTCATCGGTATGCGCCCGGAGGCCCTGGCGGACTCTAAAATCTACGGCGTGGAGCTGGACGGTATCTCAGGCCGCATCGCCCAGCAGCTTTATCAACAATCGTCTATCGCCGTCCAGGGGTTTGAAAAAACAGACCTCCCGGACAGCTTTTTTGACGCCGCTATCGGGAATGTGCCCTTCGGCTCCTTCAAGGTGATCGACAAGCGGTATGACCGATACAATTTTCTCATTCACGACTACTTCTTTGCTCGGACACTGGATAAGGTCAGGCCGGGGGGGATCCTCGCCTTTGTCACCAGCAAGGGTACAATGGACAAGGATACCCCCACCGTGCGGAAGTACATTGCCCAGCGTGCCGACCTGCTGGGGGCCATCCGTCTGCCCAACAACACCTTCAAGGACGCCGCGGGCACGGATGTGACCAGCGACATCCTCTTTTTGCAGAAGCGGGATGCTCTCTCCAGCGAGGAACCGGATTGGGTACACCTGAACACCGACGCCAATAGGCTGAAAATGAACCAGTATTTTATCGACCACCCGGAGATGGTCATGGGTGAAATGCGAGAGATCAGCGGCCCTTATGGGCCGGAAACCGCCTGCCTGCCCATTGAAGGTCGGGACCTGGGGGACCAACTTGCCGTTGCTATTCAGAGTATCCAAGGCTCCGTCACCGAGTATGTCATGGACGACCCGGAGACCGAGGGCGAGGACAAATCCATCCCCGCGGACCCGGAAGTGCGAAATTTCAGCTATACTATCGTGGACGGCAAGGTGTACTACCGGGAAAACAGCCGCATGAACCCGGTGGAGGTGTCCGTGACGGCGGCCAACCGCATCAAGGGGCTGATCGGCATACGGGACTGTGTGCGGACGCTCATTGAGTACCAGACCGAGGACTGGCCCGACCAGGACATTCAGGCCCAGCAGCGGAAGTTAAACGCTCTTTACGACGCCTTTGTGGACAAGTACGGGCGGATCAACTCCCGCGCCAACAGCTCCGCGTTCAGCATAGACAGCGCCTACTTCCTCTTGACCTCTCTGGAGGTGCTGGACGACGAGCGCAACTTTGTCCGCAAGGCGGATATGTTCACCAAGCGCACCATCAGGCAGAGGGTCACGATCACCCATGTGGATACCGCGTCCGAGGCCCTGGCCGTGTCACTGGCTGAAAAGGCAAAGGTGGACATGGACTATATGGCGGAGCTGACCGGCAAGACCGAGCAGGAGGTCTACGCTGACCTGACCGGCGTGATTTTCCTGAACCCCATGCACGGGTATGGCGGTGGCGCCGGGGAAAAGTACCTCACCGCGGATGAATACCTCTCCGGGAATGTGCGGGAGAAGCTGGAATGGGCAAAGCGAAGCGCGGAACTGTACCCGGAGGACTACGCCGCAAATGTGCAGGCTTTGGAACGGGTACAGCCGGTGGACCTGACCGCCAGCGAGATCGCCGTGCGGCTGGGCGCTACATGGCTTCCACCCAAGATTGTGGAACAGTTCATGTTTGAGCTGTTCAGTACCTCCAACCGCAGCCGATGGAATATCCATGTCCACTATTTCAAGTACACCGGTGAATGGAATGTTGAGGGCAAATCCTACGATAAAGGCAACATCAAGGCCCATAACACCTACGGCACCACCCGCATCAGCGGCTATAAGATCGTAGAGGAGACGCTGAATCTTCGGGATGTGCGAATTTTTGACTATGTGGAGGACCATCACGGCAACCGCGTTCCCATCCTGAACAAGAAGGAGACGGCTATCGCCCAGGGCAAGCAGGAGCTCATCAAGCAGGCGTTCCAGGACTGGATCTGGAAGGACCCGGCCCGGAGGGAGCGTCTGACGCGGCTCTACAACGACAAGTTCAACAGCACCCGTCCCCGCGAGTACGATGGGAGCCACCTGAACTTTGTGGGCATCAACCCGGAGATCACCCTGCGGCCCCATCAGGTGAACGCCATCGCCCACATCCTCTACGGAGGGAACACCCTGCTGGCCCATGTGGTGGGGGCAGGGAAAACCTTTGAAATGGTAGCCGCCGCCCAGGAGAGCAAGCGGCTGGGCCTGTGCCAAAAGAGTCTGTTCGTGGTGCCCAACCATCTGACAGAGCAGTGGGCGTCCGAGTATTTGCAGCTCTACCCCTCTGCCAACATTCTGGTAGCCACCCGCAAGGACTTTGAAACCAAGAACCGCAAGCGGTTCTGCGGCAGGATCGCCACCGGCGACTATGACGCCATCATTATCGGACACAGCCAGTTTGAGAAAATCCCGGTGAGCGCGGAGCGCCAGCGGTATCTTCTGGAACAGCAGCGGAGTGAGGTCCTGGATGGCATCGCGGAACTGAAGGCCAATCACGGGGAGCGATTCTCCATCAAGCAGATGGAGCGCACCAAAAAGTCCATTGACGCGAAGTTAGAGAAGCTGAACGATCAGAGCCGCAAGGATGATGTGGTGACATTTGAAGAATTGGGCATCGACCGCATCTTCATCGACGAGGCCCACTACTATAAAAACCTCGCCGCCTTTTCCAAAATGCGGAATGTGGGCGGCATCAGCCAGACGGAGGCCCAGAAGTCCAGCGACCTCTATATGAAATGCCGTTACCTGGATGAGCTGACCGGGGGCCGGGGCGTGATTTTTGCCACAGGCACCCCAATCTCCAACACAATGGTAGAGATGTATACCATGCAGAAGTATTTGCAGTACCAAGCCCTGGAAGAACACGGCCTGCTCAATTTTGACGCCTGGGCGTCTACCTTTGGCGAGACCGTCACCGCCATCGAACTGGCCCCGGAGGGCACCGGCTACCGGGCCAAGACCCGGTTCTCCCGGTTCTACAACCTCCCGGAACTTATGTCCATGTTCAAGGAAGTGGCGGACATCCAGACGGCGGATATGCTCAAACTCCCCGTCCCAAAGGCTGAATACCACAACATCGTGCTGAAACCATCAGAACAGCAGAAGGAGATGGTGGCGGCGCTGGGAGCGGGCGGAGAAGGTCCGCAACCGAATGGTGGACAGCACCGAGGACAATATGCTGCTCATTACCAACGACGGGCGCAAGCTGGCCCTGGACCAACGGCTCCTCAACCCCTGCTCCCGGACAGCGACACCAGCAAGATCAACGCCTGTGCTGGGGATGTGTTTGATATATGGCAGCGCACAGCGGACCAGCGTTCCGCGCAGATGGTATTCTGCGACCTCTCCACCCCTGGCAAGAACCGGCCCATTGAAATGGTCCCAAACGAGCAGGGCGGCTACGAGATGGCGGAATTTCAGAATGTCTATGATGACCTGCGGGATAAGCTGATCGCCAGGGGCATACCAGCCGAAGAAATCGCCTATATCCACACCGCGAATACGGAGGCGCAGAAAAAGGAGCTGTTTGGCAAGGTGCGCTCCGGGCAGGTTCGGGTGCTGATCGGCTCCACCCAGAAGATGGGAGCCGGCACCAATGTTCAGAAGAAACTCGCGGCGCTGCACCACCTGGACTGTCCCTGGCGGCCTACCGACCTCCAGCAGCGGGAGGGCCGGATCATCCGGCAGGGCAACGAGAACAATGAGGTGGACATCTATACCTATGTCACCGAGAACACCTTTGACAGCTATCTCTATCAGCTGGTGGAGGGCAAGCAGAAGTTCATCGGGCAGATCATGACCAGCAAATCCCCGGTCCGGTCCTGCGAGGATATAGACGAAACCGCCCTGTCCTATGCGGAGATCAAGGCCCTCTGCACCGGCAATCCCCACATCAAGGAGAAGATGGACCTGGACATTGATGTGCAGCGCCTCCGGCTCCTGAAGGCCAACCACCTCAGCCAGCGGTACGCTCTGGAGGATCAGATCATTAAGACGCTGCCTCAGCAGATTGCCAAGTATGAGCAGTCTATTGAGGGCTATCTTTCCGATATGGACCGGCTGAAGGAAGACACACACCCCAATGAGGACGGCTTCTCCCCCATGGAGGTGGAAGGGACCGTCTACACCGACAAGAAGGCCGCGGGCAGCGCCATCCTCGCCGCTTGCAAAGCTATGACCAGCCCTACTCCTGTTCCTCTGGGCCAGTACCGGGGCTTTGCCATGGACCTGTCCTTTGAGAGCCTGACCAAGCAGTTCAAGGTCACGCTGAAAGGGGCGCTGTACTACACCACGAACCTCGGCACAGATGTTTTTGGCAACATTCTCCGCCTGGACAATCTGCTGGAAAGCATGGAGGAGCGGATCAGCACCTGCCGGGAACAGTTGGAAAATACCAGATGCAGCTCGAAAATGCCAAGCTGGAGGTGGAAAAGCCCTTCCCCCATGAGGACGAACTGAAAACAAAATCCGCCCGTCTGGACGAGTTGAACATCCT
>VOFI01003226.1_pt1 | contig 21075 bp, 29 predicted proteins | sample 5384131 | NCBI WGS metagenome assembly VOFI01 (sample SAMN12384728, study PRJNA508395) | human gut metagenome | isolation source: healthy gut H | host: Homo sapiens | reverse complement strand
CCAAGGTAACGAAGGGCGGTCGCACGTTCAGCTTCTCGGCGATCGTCGTCGTGGGTAACGAGAACGGCGTCGTGGGCTACGGTCTGGGTAAGGCTTCGGAGGTGCAGGCGGCCATCGCCAAGGGTGTCGAGGATGCCAAGAAGAACCTGGTGAAGATTCCCGTAATCAACGGTACGATTCCCCACAAGCAGGAGATGCGTTTCGGCGGTTCGCAGGTGATGATTCGTCCGGCCGCTCCCGGTACGGGTATTATCGCCGGCGGTGCCATGCGTGCCGTGCTGGAGTCGGTAGGCGTGAAGAACGTGCTTGCCAAGAGCAAGGGTTCGTCGAACCCCCACAACCTCGTGAAGGCTACCATCGCCGCTCTGTGCGAGCTGCGCGACGCTTACAGCGTGGCACAGTTGCGCGGTATCTCGATGAGCAAGGTGTTTAACGGTTAATTGGAAAGAAGACTATGGCAAGATTGAAGATCACTCAAGTTAAGAGCCGCATCGGCGCCTCGGCACAGCAGCGCAAAAATCTCGATGCTTTGGGTCTTCGCAAGATCCGTCAGAGCGTCGAGCATGAAGATTCGGTCATCATCAAGGGCATGCTGGAGCGTGTGAAGCACCTCGTAACGATCGAGGAGGTTAAATAATTGAAAATGTTTAAGAACTGATAAACGATGGAACTCAATAATCTCAAACCCGCAAAGGGATCAACGCATCACGATAAACGAATCGGCCGCGGTGCAGGTTCGGGACACGGTGGTACGGCAACGCGCGGTCACAAGGGTGCCCAGTCGCGTTCGGGTTATTCGCGTAAGTTAGGTTTCGAAGGCGGTCAGATGCCGTTGCAGCGTCGCCTGCCGAAGTTCGGCTTCACCAATCTGAAGAGAGTGGAATTCAAGCCGATCAACCTTTCGACGCTCGAAGAACTCGCAGCCAAGAAAAACCTGACGGAGGTGACGATCGACACGCTGGTAGCTGCCGGCTTCATCTCTTCGAACGACAAAGTGAAGATCCTGGGTAACGGTGCGATTACGAAAGCCCTCACGGTGAAGGCTCACGCTTTCTCGAAGAGTGCCGAAGCTGCGATTACGGCAGCCGGAGGCAACGTGGAAAAATTGTAATAACCCGCAAAACCCAATATTATGAATGGTTATGGTTATCTGATTGTTGGTATCGTCCTAGTTGCGATCGTCGCGCTCATGGCGACCAACAAGAAGTTAGTAGAAACCCTCAAGAACATATACAAGATCGAGGAGCTGCGCAAGCGTATTCTCTACACGCTGGGCCTCCTTCTCGTATATCGCTTGGGCAGTTTTGTGGTTATTCCGGGTATCAACCCCAACGCCCTGGGCGAGGGGTCGGCGCTTGCCAGTCAGTTGGAGGGCAACGGTCTTCTGGGCCTGTTGAACGTATTCTCCGGCGGTGCATTCGGCAATGCGGCGATTTTTGCACTCGGAGTGATGCCGTACATCACCGCTTCGATCATCATCCAGTTGATGGGCATCATGATTCCTACTTCCAGAAGATGCAGAAGAGGGCGAGAGCGGCCGCCGCAAAATGAATCAGTGGACGCGCATGCTGACGATCATCGTCCTGTTGATCCAAGGTCCTGCGTATATTACGAACCTGTACCATCAAGTACCCGAGGCATTCGTTTACGGAAACACGTTCCTTTTCCTTGCGTATGCGACGGTCATCCTGATCGCCGGCACCATGTTCATCATGTGGCTGGGCGAGAAGATCACCGACAAGGGTATCGGTAACGGTATTTCGCTGATTATCATGATCGGTATCGTGGCCCGTCTGCCGCACGCGTTGCTCGCCGAGATCAACGCCCGCTTCCAGACCTCCGACGGTAGCGCCATCATGCTGATCCTCGAACTGGTGTTGCTGTTCCTGGTCTTCATGGCTACGGTTGCCCTGGTACAGGCCGTTCGTAAGATCCCCGTTCAGTATGCGAAGCGTATTGTCGGAAACAAACAGTACGGAGGTGTACGCCAGTACATCCCCCTGAAGATGAATGCTGCGAACGTGATGCCTATCATCTTCGCACAGGCGCTGATGTTTATTCCGATGTTGTTCGCCAATGTTGCGCCCGGTTTTGCTGCGGCATTCTCCGACATGCGCGGCTTCTGGTACAACCTTACGCTCGGCATCCTGGTAGTCGCCTTTACTTATTTCTACACGGCGATTATTATCAATCCTCAAATGATGGCTGACGATATGAAGCGCAACGGCGGCTTCATCCCGGGTGTAAAGCCGGGCAAGGCGACGGTGAACTATATCGATACCATCATGACGAGAATCACTCTTCCCGGTTCCATCTTCCTGGCTCTGGTGGCGATTCTGCCGGCGCTGGCCATGAAGTTCCTGAACATTCAGCAGGCGTTCGCCTATTTCTACGGAGGTACTTCGCTGCTGATTATGGTCGGTGTGATCCTCGACACTCTGAAGCAGATAGAGAGCTACCTGCTGATGCGTCACTATGACGGTCTGATGAAGACAGGACGCATTCAGGGCCGCTACTAATTGTTGTTCAAGAGAGTTCTGAAAGAATGATATACTTAAAGAACGAAGAAGAGATCGAACTGCTCCGCGAGAACAACCTTCTCGTGAGCCGGACGCTGGCCGAAGTGGGTCGCCACATCGCACCGGGCGTTACGACCAAGGAGTTGGATACTCTCGCCGAGGATTTCATCCGTTCGCACGGAGCAGTTCCTGCTTTTCTCGGATACCAGGGATTCCCCGCTTCGCTGTGTATTTCGATCAACGAAGAGGTGGTGCACGGTATTCCGTCATCCAAGAGAGTTCTCCGTGAGGGAGACATCGTATCGGTGGATTGCGGTACGTTTATGAAGGGGTTTGTTGGTGATTCGGCTTATACGTTCGCCGTGGGAGAAGTTGCCGAGGAAGTACGGCAACTGATGGAAGTCACCAAAGAGGCTCTTCGCAAAGGTACGGCACAGGCCAAGGCTGGAAATCGCGTAGGCGACATTTCCGCGGCTGTGCAGGAGTATGCCGAAAGTTTCGGCTACGGCGTTGTCCGGGAGTTGGAGGGACACGGTCTGGGGCGTAAGATGCACGAGGCCCCGGGTGTTCCGAACTACGGCGCACGCGGCAGAGGACCGCTTCTCAAACAGGGAATGGTCATCTGTATTGAACCCATGATCAACATGGGCACCAAGGCGGTGGTTTTCGAACGGGACGGTTGGACGGTGCGTACGCGCGATCGCAAGCCGGCGGCTCATTACGAGTTCGCGGTGGCTGTGGGCAAGGACGGACCGGACGTTCTGACGGATTTCAGTATTATCGAACAGGCAATAAATAAGTAAGACTCTATGGCAAAACAAACTGCGATCGAACGGGACGGTACGATCATCGAGGCGTTGTCCAACGCGATGTTCCGCGTGGAGTTGGATAACGGCCACGTGATCACGGCCCATATCTCCGGCAAGATGCGAATGCACTACATCAAGATTCTTCCCGGGGATAAAGTGAAAGTGGAGATGACGCCTTACGATTTGAGTAAGGGGCGTATCTCGTTTAGGTACAAATAACCATTAGATTGCTTGAAAACCATGAAAGTAAAAGCATCAATCAAAAAGAGAAGCGAGGATTGCAAGATCGTGAAGCGTAAAGGCAAACTTTATGTGATCTGCAAGAAGAATCCCAAGTTTAAAATGCGCCAAGGGTAATGTTTAAACGATTAATTAAAGAAAGAAAAATTTTATGGCACGTATAGTAGGTGTAGATTTACCAAAAAACAAACGCGGCGAGATCGGCCTGACGTATATCTACGGCATCGGTCGCTCGACCGCCCGCAAAATTCTCGACGAGGCCGGTATCAGCTACGACCTCAAGGTTCAGGATTGGTCGGATGAACAGGTCGGCGCAATTCGTTCGAAGATCGCGGATATGGGTATCAAGGTCGAGGGCGAATGCCGTTCGGTCGTACAGCTCAATATCAAACGTCTGATGGATATCGGCTGCTACCGGGGTATCCGCCACCGTCTGGGTCTTCCGGTTCGCGGTCAGAGCACCAAGAACAATGCCCGCACGCGTAAGGGCAAGAAGAAGACCGTCGCAAACAAGAAAAAGGCAACGAAGTAATAATTAGAGAGTTATGGCAAAGAAAACTGGAACAGTCAAGAAGAAGGTTGTTAAGGTCGGTGCCGTGGGTATGGCCTACGTACACTCTACTTTCAACAACGTGATCATCACCATCACCAACGAGGTCGGCGACGTAATCAGCTGGTCTTCGGCAGGTAAGATGGGTTTCCGCGGTTCGAAGAAAAATACTCCCTATGCAGCGCAGACGGCTTCTGCCGATTGTGCGAAGGTTGCTTACGACATGGGTTTGCGTAAGGTGAAAGTTTACGTGAAAGGTCCGGGTGCAGGCCGTGAGTCTGCCGTGCGTACCATCCACGGAGCCGGTCTGGAGGTAATGGAGATCATCGACGTTACTCCGATGCCGCACAACGGTTGCCGTGCTCCTAACCGCCGTCGTGTATAATTCGGCCGGCAGGTGTTACGTAAAAACTATTTTATCTGATTTTAAAAAGTTAATACAATGGGAAGATATATAGGACCTAAATCCAAGATCGCCAGAAAGTTCGGCGAAGCTATTTTCGGTGCGGACAGAGTTCTCGAGAAGCGGAATTTCCCTCCCGGACAGCACGGTCTTGCACGCAAGCGCAAAAAAGTATCGGAGTACGGCCAGCAGCTCAGCGAGAAGCAGAAGGCGAAGGCTACGTACGGTCTTCTGGAGAAACAGTTCTCCCGTACGTACGAGCAGGCTGCCCGTATGGGCGGTATCACGGGTGAGAACCTGCTGAAGCTGCTCGAATGCCGTCTGGACAATGTGGTATATCGTCTGGGCATCGCTCCGACGCGCGCCGCTGCCCGCCAGTTGGTGTCGCACTGCCACATCTGCGTAAACGGCAACGTGGTGAATATTCCGTCCTACTCGCTCAAAGTGGGCGACATCGTGTCGGTACGTGAAAAGTCGAAAAGTTTGGAAGTCATTGTCGGATCTCTGGCCGGCGGTTCGAAGAGCCGCTACGCTTGGCTCGAGTGGGACGGTGCGGCTATGGCCGGCAAGTTCCTGCAGCGTCCCGAGCGCGAGGAGATTCCCGAAAACATCAAGGAGCAGCTTATCGTCGAGTTGTATTCCAAGTAGTAATTAAACAACCAATTCAATATTATGGCAATATTAGCATTTCAGAAACCTGAAAAGGTTATCATGCTCGAATCCACTTCGTCGTTCGGAAAGTTCGAATTCCGACCGCTGGAGCCTGGGTTTGGTATGACCGTCGGTAACGCTTTGCGCCGTATCCTGCTCTCCTCGCTGGAGGGGTATGCGATTACGACCGTCAAGGTAGCCGGCGTAGACCACGAGTTTGCCGCTATCCCTGGAGGTGATGGAGGGTATGATCGATATTATCCTGAATCTCAAGCAAATCCGTTTCATCCGTACGGTCGACAACCAGGACGCCGAGAAGGTGTCGGTCAACGTGGCGGGTGTAACGGAGCTGACCGCAGGATATATTTCGAACTACCTCTCGTTCTTCAAGGTATTGAATCCCGAATTGGTTATCTGTCATCTGGCACCCGGTACTAAAATGCAACTCACGCTCACCATCGGCAAAGGACGCGGTTACGTGCCTGCCGAGGAGAATACTCCCGCCGATTGTGAGTTCGGTACGCTTCCGATCGACTCGATTTTCACGCCCATCAAGAACGTGAAATATTCGATCGAGAACTACCGTGTCGAACAGAAAACCGACTACGAGAAGTTGAATTTGGAGATTACTACCGACGGATCAATTCACCCGACGGATGCTTTGAAGGAAGCAGCCAAGATTCTCATCCAACATTTCATGCTCTTCTCCGACGAGAAGATCACCGTGAATATGGAGGATACGAACGGTGCGGAGGAGTTCGACGAGGATATCCTGCACATGCGCCAACTCCTCAAGACGAAACTTTCGGATCAGGATCTGAGCGTTCGTGCTTTGAACTGTCTGAAAGCCGCCGATGTGGATACGGTGGGTGACCTGGTGAAACTCAACGATCTGCTCAAATTCCGCAACTTCGGTAAGAAGTCGCTGACGGAGCTCGACGAGCTGCTCGCGTCGCTCAATCTGAAGTTCGGCATGGATGTATCTATCTACAAACTTGATAAAGACTAACTTAAATGAGACACAATAAGAATTTCAATCACCTGGGCAGACAGGCCGGCCATCGCAAGGCTATGTTGTCGAATATGGCATCGTCGCTGATTCTGCACAAGCGTATCGAGACCACCGTTGCCAAGGCGAAGGCTGTGCGCAGTTCGTGGAGCCGCTGGTGACCAAGTCCAAGGAGGACACGACCCATTCGCGTCGTATCGTATTCTCGTACCTCAAGCAGAAGGAGGCTGTGACGGAGCTGTTCCGCACGATCGCTCCGAAAATCGCCGATCGTCCGGGCGGTTACACCCGCATCCTGAAGACCGGATTCCGGTTGGGCGATGCCGCCGATATGTGCATCATCGAGTTCGTGGATTTCAACGAGGCCTACACGCTGGGCGTAACGCCGGCCGCACAGGCCGTCGAGGCGAAGCCCAAGACCCGCCGTTCGCGCAAGCCCGCCGCCAAGAAGGCGGATGCCGTCGAGGATGCGAAGATCGTCGAGGCGAAGCCCAAGAAGGTCGCTGCCAAGGCCGGCGGCGCTACGAAGGCCGGTGCTGCGAAGGTTGCCAAGAAGACCAACGTCGGCAAGAAGATGTGATCTTGTTTCGATCCCGATTCATACGGGCGATCCGCTGAGGATCGCCCGTATGTGTTTTTCGAGAAGGTGCGGCAGGAGCCTCCGTCTGTCAGCGGCGGTCGGAGCGGTCCGGACAGGGTGAAGAATCGGCGTCGGGTGGTGGGGAAAGCCGCCGGTCGATGAATTCCGATCTGTCGTATGGAGGTCAGATCGTGCCGGCAGAGGATGTCTGCTGCGTGGGACGGCGGTGAGCGGAGGTGCGGGCCGGCGAACGGTACCGGTCTTGCATCGAACGAGAAACAGCAGTGCGTTTCGAGGAGTCCGATCTCTTTCGGACGGCGCGCGGGAGCTTTGCATATCCGGCTGACCTTGCCGCGATTGCGGGGCGGCCGCGTGCAAAAGGGAGCTTCGGGAGCGTAAAAATCGCCGCGGAGTTCCGAATCCGATATTTTTCATTATTTTTGTAAAGAATAGTTCCGCCGCCGCCCCTCTCGGGCGACGCCGCGGCGGGACGGAACCCAAACCTACGACGAACGATGAAAGATACGGACAAGGTGATTCATCTGAACGAACGTCAGAACCGCATCATGGAGATCATGCGTCAGCAGAACGCCGTATCGGTGGCGACGCTCTCCTCGCTGATGAAGGTTTCGGAGGTGACGATCCGCAAGGATCTCACGATGCTCGAAGAGCAGCACATGCTGTACCGCGTGCACGGTTCGGCCATTCTCGTGAACCGTTACATCAACGACCGCTCGGTGGCCGAGAAGGAGAAGCTCTATGCCGACGAGAAACACGCCATCGGCGTCTATGCCGCGCGGCTGATCGGCCCCGACGATACGATCATGGTCGCGTCGGGTACGACGACGCTGGCCATGGCGCGCGAGATCGGCCAGAACGACCGTCTGACGGTCATCACGTCGGCGTTCAGCGTGGCTTCGGAACTCTCCACGCGCCGTTCGGTGGATGTCATCCAGTTGGGCGGCATGGTTCGGCGCAGTTCGCTCTCGGTGCTGGGTCCCTTTGCCGAGCAGATGCTGGGCAGCCTCTCGTGCAGCAAGCTCTTCATGGGCGTCGACGGCGTCGACCTGGATTACGGCGTGACGACGACCAACCACATCGAGGCGAGCCTGCACAAGCAGATGATCGCCTCGGTGCAGAAGGTGATCGTGCTGGCCGATTCGTCGAAGTTCGGCCGTCGCGGGTTCAGCAAGATCTGCGACATGAGCGCCGTCGATCAGATCATTACCGACGACAAGGCGCCCGCTTCGGTGATCGAGCGGTTGCAGGAGTCGGGCGTCGACGTGACGGTCGTACCGGTCGGCCGCCGCGAATAGACTGCGCCATAGGAAAGAGCGTCCCGGTACGGAATCCGTACCGGGACGTTGCGTTCGGTGTCCGGCCGCGTGAAGGACGGGCCTTTTGCGGAGTTACTCTTGCGTGTCGACGAAGGCGCAGGCGAGCCCCCACACGGTGAAATTGTCGGAGCTGACGACTTCGAGCGCTATTTCCGTGCCGTTTTTCCAGACGGGCGAGCGGTAGATCTCCTCGTAAGTGCCGTAGTCCATGTCGGCGTTGCCCGCGACGTAGATGTCGCTTCCGGCTACGGCGAGGCCCGTCCCCTGGCACAAGGCCATTCCTTCGGAGATGACTTGCACGCCCTCTTCCGTCCAGATGCAGGTGACGATATCGCCGGAATCGGCCGTCATGTTGCCTTCGATGATGTATTTCCCCTCCTTGACGTAGAGGCCCGTCACTTCGGTTCCGACCTCTTCGGTGAAATAGGTGGGCTGGCCGTCCTTCCACAGCACGCCCTTCCAGCGGCCGCCCGACACCTTCTCGGCTCCGGCAGCATAGAGCACGCCGCCGTCGATGCAGATGGCGTTGACCTTGGCGAGCGTCGAGCCGTCGGTCAGGTTCTGCGCCACGCCGTTCTTCCAGATGCAGGCGATGCCGCCGCTCTTGTTGTCGGCCGGTTGGACGTAACCGCCCACATAGACGTCGTTGCCTTCGGCTGCCACGCAGTAGGCCAATGCGTCGGTCGAGCCGTCGCTCAGGTACTCCATCTGCCCGTTACGCCAGTAGACGGCCTTTCGGTCGGAGTTTTCCAGCGTTTCGAAACCTGCGGCGTAGATGTTTTCGCCCGCCGCCGCGACGGCGACGGGGGAGGTCGCGCGTTTGCCGTCGCTCAGGACGGAGCGCGTCACTTGCGTCTCGTTGCCGACCTCGAACTGCCACATGACGCCGACGTTCAGCGGATAGGGGTTCGTAGTATCCGTCGTCGAACAGATCGCCGATCGCTTCGCAGCCGACGACATAGACCTTGTTTCCGTCGACGTAGACGCCGTTGCAGAAACTGTCCGCCGAGCCGTCGGTGAGCAACTGGCGCTTGCCGTCCTTCCACAAGGTGGCATAGTAATGCCCTTGACCGGGTACGAGCTCCTGTCCCACGGCGTAGAGGATGTGCGGCACCGAGGGCTGCGGTTCGCTTCCGCCCTCCGCTCTCGGGACGGTGACCGTCCTGCCGTCGGGCAGGGTGAAGTAGACGTAGTTCTCGTCCATGTCGACGAGTATGCCCGCTCCGTCGTCGCCCTTCTCGCCGGTGGCCTTGTCGAGTTTCGTCCATGTCGTGCCGTCGTCGTAGGAGATATACCAGTACTCCTCCTCGATTTTCAGTTTGGGCGAGGTGCCGTTTTGCCCGGAGACGGGGAGTTTCTTGCCGCCGTCGGTGATCCACTCGCCGTCGAGCGTCCAATAGTAGATGCCGTCGGTATCCTTCTTAACGGAGACGACGGGCGCCGTGCCGGGTTTGCCGTTGTAGACGACGATGGGCGTCCCCTTGGCGAACCGGATCGTGTAGCCTACCATGCTTCCGTTTTCCGTCAGCGGTTCGACGGAGGTGATGTAGTCGCCGCGGTCGAGTGCCGTGACAATAGTCTGCATCGAACCGAGATTGGTGTTCATGTCGTTGCAGAGCCGTTCGAGTCGTTCGAGCCGCTGCTCGAAATCGTCCAGTCGTTTCACGAGCGCCGAATCGTCGTACTCGTCGTTGCAGCCGGCCAGCAGCATCACGCACAGGCCGGTGAAAAGGGTAAACAGTCTTTTCATGGAAAAGAGAGGGTTTAAGGGGTGAACAGGCGTACTATTACGGCTGTTTTACAAATATAATATAAAATTTGCGGAATCGAACGCCGCAACCGGCTGTTCGTCTGTCGGTTGGATTGACTGTTTCGCATGCGGGGACAGGGATTTCCGACCGATTCGGAAGCCGAATGCGCACGATGGGCAACGATCCGCGGCGTGCGGGGGCGATTCGGTTGCGATTCGTAATTTTTCGGATTTTTTGCGACTTTCCGGTCGTGCCGGGTATTCTGTCGGATAAGGAGGGCGTTTGCAATCGGATGTACCGTGCAGTGAATCGATCTGGGATAAGATGACAGCGAAAAGTTTTCGAAAAGCCAATCGCTTGCCGAGGCCGGTGTTTTTGTTTTGGAGGGGCAGTGCCGGATAAGATGACTGGGTAAAACCAATCAGTTGAATTTAGTATGATTGTGCATGGAAAGAGATGCTATTGATTTCGGTTCGCTGAAGGTTTCGGTATTGTTCCGCCGTCTGTTTATTCCGACTTTGTGCGGTATGCTCAGTATTCGGCTGTCACGGTGGCCGACGGGATTTTCGTCGGGCAGGGCGTCGGCAGCGACGGCATCGCCGCCGTGAATATCTACGTCCCGCTGCTGATGCTCTTTCAGGGAGTGGGCTTCATGATCGGCATCGGTTGTTCGGTCGTCGCCTCCATTCATCTGTCGCGGGCGAAGGTCAAGGCGGCCCGCCTGAACGTCACGCAGGCGATGGTGTTCGTGACGGCGCTGACCTTGCTCCTTTCGCTGCGATCTGCTTTTTCCGGACGGACGGCCTGCCTGCTCGGTTCGTCCGACCGGTTGTTGCCGCTGGTGAAGGATTATCTGCTCTGGTTCACTCCGGCGCTGGTTTTCCAGATGTGGACGGCCGTCGGACTGTTCGTCATCCGGCTGGACGGAGCCCCGAAGCTGGCGATGTGGTGCAGTGTTATCTCGGCGCTGCTCAATGTGGTGCTGGACTGGCTCTTCATTTTCCCGCTGGGGAGGGCGTCATGGGTGCTGCGTTCGCTACCGCGATCAGTGTCTCGGTGGGTGGTGTGATCGTGGTCGTCTACCTGTCGTTTTTCGCACGCACGCTGCGTTTCCCTGTCCGCTCAAACGCAGCCGCAAGAGCTTGCGTTTGTCGCTGCGCAACGTCGGTTACCAGTGCCGCATCGGTTCGTCGGCCCTGCTGGGCGAAGGCGACGCTGGCGATGCTGATGTTCGTCGGCAACCTGACTTTCATGCACTATCTTGGCGATGACGGCGTCGGAGCGTTCGGCATCGCCTGCTACTACATTCCTTTTGTGTTCATGGTCGGCAACGCCATTGCGCAGTCGGCACAGCCGATCATCAGCTATAACTTCGGGGCAGGCGTCCGCGAACGGGTGATCGAGGCTGCGCAGATCGCGCTGGCGACGGCCGTGGTCTGCGGCGCGGCCGTCACGGCGGTCTTCATCGGCAGCCCGCGCCTGCTCGTCGGGCTCTTCCTCGATCCGGCGACGCACGCTGCACGCATCGCCATCGAGGGGTTACCGTGGTTCGCCCTGGGCTTCATCTGTTTTATCGTCAATCTGACGGCGATCGGATACTACCAGAGCCTCGAACGGGTCGGGATCGCTTCGGGTTTCGCACTCCTGCGCGGGTTCGTCTTTCTCGTTCCGAGCTTCCTCTTCATGCCGCGGCTCTGCGGTACGGAGGGCATTTGGCTGGCCATGCCGTTGTCGGAGCTGCTGACCGCGCTGGTCATTCTCGGCGTCAGCTTCTGGCGGCGTCAGCGGATCGGCTGATCGGCTCCGTCCGATTGCGAACGAAACGGGATGCTGCCGACGGCAGCATCCCGTTTCGTTCGTTCCGGCGGCATCAGACCGTCATGATCTCCCGCTCCTTGCGGTCGAGTGCGGCGTCGAGCGTTTTGGAGAACTTCTCCAACAGTTTCTGTACCTGCGTTTCGCCGTCTTTCGACTCGTCTTCGGGCATTCCCTCCTTCTGTGCCTTCTTGAAGGCTTCGACCGCGTCGCGGCGGGCGTTGCGCAGACTCACACGGGCCGTCTCGGCCTCCTGCCGGATCTGTTTCACGAGCAGTTTGCGGCGCTCCTCGGTCAGCGGCGGGATCGACAGGAGAATCTGCTCGCCGTTGTTCGAGGGGGTAAGGCCGATATTGGAATCGATGATCGCCTTTTCGATCGGTTTGATCATCTTCTTGTCCCACGGCTGGATCAGGATCGTCTTCGCATCGGGTACGGTGACGCTCGCGACGCCCGATACGGGGGTCATCGAGCCGTAGTAGTCCACCATGACGCCGTTCAGAACGTTCGGCGACGCCTTGCCGGCGCGGACGTTGTTCAGCTCCTCTTCGAGATGGTCGATAGCACGCTGCATGCGGCCTTCGACGTCGGTCATAATCGTCTTTGTATCTGCCATATCCTTGTCGTTTGTTGAATTATTTCTGCTGAATCTCCGCGTCGGCCGCACGCAGGAGTTCGCCGAACTCCTCGTCGTCGTAACCTACCGTGGCCTTCACCACGCGCCCCGTGCGGTCGATCAGAAAGTTGCGCGGGATGAAACGGGTCGCATAGCGCTTGTAGATCGTCTCGTCCGTGTCGAGCCCCATCGGGAAGGCGTAGCCCGTTTTGGCGCGGAAGGCCTCGACCGCTGCACGCTCTTCGCCCCGCGAGATCGGCAGGAAGACGAACTCCTCTCCCGCGAAGCGGTCTATGACCTGCTGCTGCACGTGGCTCAGCTCCTCGCGGCAGGGCGGGCACCACGTCGCCCAGAAGTTGAGCAATACGACCTTGCCGCGCAGTTCGCTCAGGGCGACCTTGCTGCCGTCGATCATCTCGACGGTGAAATCGGGGGCCTCGGCGCCCTCCCCGGCCAGCGTCGCGGCGGTGGCTTCGGCCGCTTCGTCGGCGGGCTGTTCCGCTGCTGCGGCGGCTTTACCCTCCCGTTCCACCTTGTCGGCGTACCACAATGCGACGCAGACCACTGCGATCAGGGCCAGCAGGATGACGAGCATCCGGTTGTTCGCTTTCTTACGTGCCATATTTCCGAAATGTTACGTTCTTAGAAATCAAAAGGTGTACCAGCGTGCCGATCTTCTCGCCCGCGAGCAGCCGCATCAGGTTGCCTTCGGTGTCCATGTCGAAGACCTCGATCGGCATCCGGTTCTCCTTGCAGAGCGTGAAGGCGGTCAGATCCATGACTTTCAGGCCGCGGCTGTATACCTCGTCGAACGAGACCGCGTCGAACTTCTCCGCCATGGGGTCTTTCTCCGGATCGGCCGTGTAGACGCCGTCCACGCGGGTTCCTTTGAGCAGGACGTCGGCTTCGATCTCCACGGCGCGCAGCGCCGCCGCCGAATCGGTCGTGAAGAAGGGATTCGACGTCCCGCCGCCGATGATGACCACCTCGCCTGCCGCGAGGTACTCCAAAAGCGCGTGCCTTGGCGTAGTATTCGCCGATAGGCTCCATGCGGATTGACGTCAGCACACGGGCCCGCACGCCGTCGTTTTCGAGCGCCGATTGCAGCGCCAGCGAATTGATGATCGTGGCCAGCATCCCCATCTGATCGCCCTTCACGCGGTCGAATCCCCGCCCGGCGCCTTGCAGGCCGCGGAAGATGTTGCCGCCGCCGATCACGACGGCGACCTGGACGCCCGCTTCGACCGCCTGTCGGATCTGTGCGGCGTAGGAGTGGAGAACGTCGGTCGAAAGACCGTAGCCTTGTGCGCCCTGCAACGATTCGCCGCTGAGTTTCAGAAGGATTCGATTGTATTTCATGGTGTTGCCTGTTTTTACAAGTTATCCGTTAGGCGAAGGTACGAAAAAATCCGGAATTATCCTTCGCCGGCCGCGATCTTTCCTGTCGGATTGTGCGGGCGGGGCGTGTCGTCGCCACGGAGGAGTGTCGTTGCCGGAGGAATTTTCGGGGGAACCCTTTCACTTTACCGCAGAAAGTGCTACCTTTGTAGTTCATGGAAAAGCGGGAATACAACTGGCTCGATCGAGTGGATTCGCCGCGGGATCTCAAACGGCTCTCGCTCGACGAATTGCGTCTCTATTGCGACGAGCTGCGGCACTATATCATCGAACAGTGCGCGGTCAACCCCGGCCATCTGGCGTCGAGCCTCGGTGCGGTGGAGCTGGCTGCGGCGATCCATTACGTTTTCGACACGCCCGACGACCGGCTGGTGTGGGACGTCGGCCATCAGGCCTATGCGCACAAGATCATCACGGGGCGCCGCGAGGCGTTCCGCACCAACCGCAAGCTGGGGGGCATCAGCGGCTTTCCGCGCATCGCCGAGAGTCCCTACGACGCTTTCGGAGGGGGCCATTCGTCGGTCTCGATCTCGGCCGCTTTCGGTATGGCCAAGGCCGCCGAGCTGCGCGGCGAGAAGCGGCAGGTGATCGCCGTGATCGGCGACGGCGCCATGACGGGCGGCCTGGCTTTCGAGGGGATGAACAACGCCGGGGCGAGCCGCAAGACCAACATGCTGGTCGTTCTCAACGACAACAACATGGCTATCGACCAGGCTACCGGCGCCCTGAAAAGCTACCTGCTGCACATCTCCACGTCGAAGCGGTACAATGCGTTCAAGAACCGGTTGTGGCGTTGGTTCGCCCACGTGCCGCCGCTGCTGACGCTCTGCCGCCGCGCGGGAAATGCGATCAAGCACGGCCTGTTGCAGAAGAGCAATCTCTTCGAGAGTTTCAACTTCCGTTATTTCGGGCCGGTGGACGGTCACGACGTGCGGGCGCTGGTCACGGTGCTCCGTGCGCTGAAAGAGATCGACGGTCCGAAGCTGCTGCACGTGATGACGGTCAAGGGCAAGGGTTATTCTCCCGCCGAGCATAACCAGTGCGAGTGGCATGCGCCCGGTCGGTTCAATCCCGAGACCGGCGAGCGGATCGCCTCGGCCGACGGCCGCGACCGTTATCAGGATGTCTTCGGGCAGACGCTCGTCGACCTGGCGCGGCTCGACCGGCGCGTGGTGGGGATTACGCCCGCGATGCCTTCGGGCTGTTCGATGAACCTGCTGCTGCGTACGATGCCGGAGCGTTGTTTCGACGTCGGGATCGCCGAAGGACATGCCGTGACCTTCTCGGCCGGACTGGCCGCCGCGGGGATCGTCCCCTTCTGCAATATCTATTCGACCTTCATGCAGCGGGCCTTCGACAACGTGATCCACGACGTGGCGATCCAGCGGCTGCCCGTCGTCCTCTGTCTGGATCGGGGCGGCCTGGTGGGCGAGGACGGTGCGACGCACCACGGGGCGTTCGATCTGGCCTATTTCGGCTGCATTCCCAACCTGACGGTGGCCTCTCCGCTCGACGAGCGCGAACTGCGCAACCTGCTCTATACGGCCTTGCAGAGCGGTGTGCCCTTCGTCGTGCGCTATCCGCGCGGCAAGGGCGAGGGTGGCATGGCGCGACGAGGCCTTCGAGCGGTTGCCGATCGGCCGCGGCCGCCGGCTGACGGAGGGCGACGACATGGCCGTGCTGACGATCGGGCCGGTAAAGGGGAACGTCGCGGCGCGCGCCGTGAAGCGGGCCGCCGCAGAGGGCGTTTCGGCTGCGCACTACGACCTGCGTTTCGCCCGTCCGCTCGACGAGGAGCTGCTCGACGAGGTGGGGCGTCGCTTCGAGCGGGTCGTGACCGTCGAAGACGGCGTGGTGCGGGGCGGCGTGGGGAGCGCCGTGCGCGACTTTTTCGACCGGCGCGGTTACCGTACGCAGGTACGTTCGCTCGGTATTCCCGACGACCGGTTCGTGGAACACGGTACGCCGGCGGAGCTGTATGCGCAGTGCGGATTCGACGAGGAGGGAATCCTGCGGGCGATTTTGGAGCGCTGAGTAGGGATCGGAGCGATCGAAAGCGGGGATCGGCAGCTGCCGATCCCCGCTTTCGTCATTGCGGCGCCCGCAGGAGCCGCAGCCGGTCGAGCGGATAGCCGCGCCGTTCGGCCAGCCCCACGATGTGACGCAGCGTGTCGCGCCGGATGCGGGGTTGCCGCGAGAGGATTTGCAGGTGCAGCGGTGCGGTGCTGCCCACGAGCGCCCCACTGGTACTGATCGTCCAGTTCCAGAATGCAGTAATCGGTGTGGAGGAAAATGAAGTTTTTTACCCGCAGCCGTCCGCTCCGCTGCGTTCGCCGGGCGTGCCGGCACGACGTGTGCCGGTGTCCGGTGCGGATGTCGATGCCGGCCCGTTCCATCTCGACGTTCCCGTCGGCCCGCAGCGTATAGCGGGCTTCGATGTTGCGCAGCCGCCGTTCGAACGGACGGTCGTAGCGGGCGATTTCGTACCAGCGTCCCATGTAGCGTTCCAGTTCCAGCCGCCGCACGGTGCGCATGTCGATGTGTCGGTGCCGACGCCGGTAGAGGAGCGATGCGATGATGAAAGCCAAAACGTAGAGTGTAATCACGATCGGAAATTTACGGCGGGAAGGTGCAAAATCCGCGCCGCAAACTCCTATCGGACGAAACGGGTGAAGGGGACGAAGGGCATGACGGTGAACTCGGCTGTCAACAGATAGTCGCGGCGGGGGTGTTCGGTGTAGACCGGTTTGCAGATGCGGTAGCGGCCGAATGCGGCCGGAAAGAGGCGCGGGTGCAGACGGGCCGTGAAACGGTGTTCTGCGGCGCCGTTCTCCGGTTCGAGACAGATCAGCAGGGAGTGCCACATGCCGCCGTCGGGCAGCCGTTCCCAGCGGTCGCCGTGCAGGCGGCAGACGGCGTAGTCCGTTCCGAAGCAGAGCCGTTGCCGGCCGGCGTTGCGGATCGTGAGGCGCACGGTGTCGGCATCGCGGGGTAAAGGGGCGTATTCGGCGTGCATGGAGAAAAGAGTGCGGCGGGTGCCGTGCCGCCTTCGGGCGCGGGCGGATAGGGGACGGTGCCGGGATCGAATCCTGCGAGGCGGATCCGGCGGCTGTCGTGCACGCAGCGGCGGAAGCGGGCCTTCATCGCCGAATCGGCACGCAGCAGATGTACCTCGACGCAGCCGTCGGCCTCGTCGCTCCACGCCGTCGTGAAGGCTTCGGCGAGCAGGTCGTCGGGATGCGCGGCCAGCCACCGTACGACGCTGTCCTGCAATGCGCGCAACTCCCCGTCGGCTCTGCACGGGCTTACCGCCGCGAGGACGGCGAAGAGCGTCAGGGCGAACAGCAGGCATTTCATGGCGGAAGGGTGTGGCTCCGGTACGGACCGGAGTTATTCGATCACCATGTCGAACCGGTCGCAGGCGCCGGTGCGGTGCGCCAGATGTTTGGTAAGCGACGAGATGCCGAACAGGGGCGAAGTAGGTGCGCACCTTGATCGTCCGGCCGTCGGGCAGGAATTCGAGGATGCGCAGCCAGCCGTCGCCGCCGTTGCCCTCCCAGCCGCCGCCGAGGATCTGGACGTTGAACATCATCTGGTGGACGTCATGTCCCGCGCGGTTTTTTGTCGACGCGGTAGGCAACGGCGTCCTCGTAGTCGCCCGGCTTGCCCGTGTGGCCGCAGACGACCATACGGATGTTCGGGGAGGGTTCGATCAGTTTGCGCCAGATTTCGGCGCCGGTGTTGCCCGGGGTGAGTTCGTAGCTGTTCTTTTCGATCCGTTTGGCGGAGCGTTCGTGCAGGAAGGCGTGGGTCATGAATATCACCTTGCGGTCGCGGTATTCGGGCTTGTCGATCAGCGCCGCCGCCCAGTCGAGCACTTCGTCGCGGGGCAGGAACTCCGTGGTGACGACGAGCAGGCCGCCCCATGCCGGATCGTCGAAGGCGAAGGCGGCGTTTTCCAGCGAGATGGCGCCGTTGCGGTTGGGATACGTCGCGACGCAGACGTCGCGCCACGCCGGATTGCGTTCGAAGGGGAAGTAATCGGGGAAACACGTGCGGCTGTTTTCGGCCTTGCGGTATCCGTAGTCGTGGTTGCCCGGCGAGACGATGTAGGGGACCTTGCCGTCGAGCCGTGCCAATGCGTGCGAGGCCGCCTCCCACATCTCGCGGCTGGTCTGGTTGAGCATCTTGCGGTTCAGAACGATGTTTTCGTTCTGTTCGACCAGATCGCCCGTGCAGAGCACGGCCTTGATGTTGAGGTGGTCGACGTTGTCGGCGATCCACGCCGTGCAGAGGTCGAACAGCGGCTGGTTGATGTCGTATTTGGTATAGCCCTGCGGGTCGCCCAGCAGGATCATGGTGAACGAATCGGGATCGGTGAGTTCCTGACGGTCGGCGCGGTCCTGCGCCTGAGCGGCGAAGGCGACGAGCGCCGCCATGCAGCAGAGAAGTAGTTTTCGGTTCATTATCGGGAAGTTTTAAACGGGTTTCAGGCTACGGGACAGGGGATGCCGAGCGCTTCGACCCGTGCGGCGATGCGTTGCAGCTCCTCGCGGGGAATTTTGCGCAGCGTCCGGCACGGGGTGTCGCGGTCGAGCGAGTAGACCATCACTTTCGACGGGCGGATCTCCTCCACGAGCCGCAGCCATGCCTCCACCTCCCGTTCGGCGGTGTTGTCGATCGGTTCGCCTTCGATCTCGCCCGCAAGAAACATCGTTTGGAGGATCATGCGGCCTTCGAAACGTTTCATCAGTTCGACTGTCCGTGCGACCGAGTAGTCGCCCGCCGGATTGTTCATGCGGCGCACGGTGGCGTCGAACGCCGAGTCGAGTTTGAGAATGTTGTTGTCCACCCGCAGCAGGGCGCGGCGCACGTCGTCGCGGTGGATCTGCGTGGCGTTGCTCAGTACCGAAACCCGTGCCGAGGGGCACAGTTCGTCGCGCAGGGCGAGCGTGTCGTCGATGATCGCTTCGAAATCGGGGTGGAGCGTAGGTTCGCCGTTGCCGGCGAAGGTGATCACGTCGGGCGGGGTTCCGTCGGCCGTCATGCGGCGCAGTACGGCGCCGAGTTGAAGGCGCGGACCTCTTCGCGCGGATTGAACCGCCGCCGGCCGGGATGGTCGGCGTTCCAGCCGCATTCGCAGTAGATGCAGTCGAACGAACAGAGTTTCGATTCGGTGGGCAGCAGATTGACGCCCAGCGAGAGACCGAGCCGCCGCGAGTGCACCGGCCCGAAGATGATGTCGTGATAGAGCGATGTCATGCGACAAAATTAAGAATTAAAAGCGAAGAATCGCCATCGGGCGTGCATAAATGTCGCTGTTGTCGGTGAAGGGTGTTCCGGTTCGTGTCGGGAAGAGTCCCGGATCGACCGGCGCTCCGGTGGAAGGGCGGTTCGAATTTGCGCGGTTGCGGAGCGTATCCTTGCTTTCGTCGCGTCGACGCGGTAAAGTGCAACCGTTTGTGCCTGCTTGCTGACTTCGATTCGGGGTGAGCGGAATTCGAAGACCTTCCCTCGGGGATGAGCTTCGAATGGGGTCGGATTTGCAACCGTTGCCGGAGGCCGCGACGGCGCCGTTCGGGAACCGGCAGCAGCGGCGATTTCGGATGGGCTTTCCCGAACCGTTGGGTGTCGGCGGCTATAAAGCCCCCCCTGAGGGAGGGGTTTGGGGTGGGGTCGGATTTTGCAACCGCGGCCGGAGGCTGCGACGGCGCCGTTCGGGAACCGGCAGCAGCGGCGATTCGGGATGGGCTTTCCCGAACCTTAGTAAGTATAAATGCGTATTTCGAGCCGGCGAATGCCAAAAAGAAGCGTTTCGCAGCCTGCCTTTTAGGAGTTTTTCATACCTTTGTGTACCAAAAAATTGGGACTAACTAAAATTCAAACAGGATATGGTGGATATTTTTGCCCGTCTCGAAAAAAATGCGGGCGGCCCGATCGGTCAGTACATGCGGGTGGCACACGGTTATTTCGCTTTTCCGAAGCTCGAAGGAGAACTGGGGCCGCACATGCGTTTCCGCGGGAAGATGATGCTCAATTGGAGTCTGAATAACTATCTGGGCCTCGCCAATCATCCGGAGGTACGCGAAGCCGATGCCAGGGGTGCGGCCGAGTTCGGCATGGCGGCTCCGATGGGTGCCCGCATGATGAGCGGTCAGACCAAGTATCACGAGCAGCTGGAACGCGAGCTGGCCGCCTTCGTAGGCAAGGAGGACGCCTTCCTGCTCAATTTCGGCTATCAGGGCATGATCTCGATCATCGACTGCCTGCTCGCCGCGTGCGCTCGACGTGGTGGTTTACGATGCCGAAGCGCACGCCTGCATCATGGACGGCCTGCGTCTGTACAAGGGCAAGCGGTTCATGTACGCCCACAACGACATGGAGTCGTTGCGCCTGCAACTGAAACACGCCACCGAATTGGCTGAACAGCAGGGCGGCGGCGTGCTGGTCATCACCGAGGGCGTCTTCGGCATGAAGGGCGACTGCGGCAAACTGGACGAGATCGTGGCGTTGAAGAAGGAGTTCCCGTTCCGTCTGCTGGTGGACGATGCCCACGGATTCGGTACGATGGGTCCCGGCGGCCGCGGTACGGCGGCGCACTACGGCGTGGTGGACGGCGTGGACGTGCTCTTCAACACCTTCGCCAAGTCGATGGCCGGCATCGGTGCCTTCGTCAGCGGGCCGAAATGGCTGATCTATCTGTTGCGTTACAACATGCGCTCGCAGCTCTACGCCAAGTCGCTCCCGATGCCGATGGTCATCGGCGCGTTGAAGCGTCTCGATCTGATCCGCAAGCATCCCGAATATCAGGAGAAACTGTGGGAGATCACCCGCGCGTTGCAGGGCGGTCTGAAAAAGAACGGATTCGACATCGGTCCGACCAATTCGCCCGTGACGCCCGTCTACATGAAGGGCGGCGTGACGGAGGCGACCAATCTGATCGTCGACCTGCGTGAAAACCACAATCTCTTCTGCTCGATCGTGGTCTATCCCGTGATTCCGCGCGGCGAGATCATCCTGCGCGTCATCCCGACGGCGGCCCATACGCTGGAAGACGTGAACTATACGATCGAAGCCTTCAAGTCGGTGCGCGACAAGCTCGAATCGGGCTTCTACCGCGACAAACCCATTCCCGAAGGTTTCGCTCAGGAACTTTAATCTCCGGGCCATGCGATCGCCGGCACGGATCCTGTTCGTCCTGTTCACCCTGCTCCTTACGGTGCAGGGTGAACCCGTTTTGGGCGCCCGCACGAAGGTGATCGTCCGTCCTGCCGCCGGCCGATCCGTGCCCGAAGAGGCTTACGGCATCTGCCTCCCCGTCCGGCTGTCATGCGACGGCGTGGCGGTCTGCGGCTTACGATGCACAGCTTCCGACGGGTGAACGGGTGGCGGCGCTG
>VOFI01003695.1_pt1 | contig 21107 bp, 33 predicted proteins | sample 5384131 | NCBI WGS metagenome assembly VOFI01 (sample SAMN12384728, study PRJNA508395) | human gut metagenome | isolation source: healthy gut H | host: Homo sapiens | reverse complement strand
ACAAGCAGAGGGTCATAGGTTCGAGCCCCATTGTTCCCATTTTTGCAACAAGAGATTGTTGCAGATTTTAAGATAGTTCAGTTGCAAAATGTGACTGATGCTGAATGCCGCAGTGGCGGAACTGGCAGACGCACAGGACTTAAAATCCTGCGGGACTTATACTCCCGTACCGGTTCGATTCCGGTCTGCGGCATAGTGAAAAGTGGAGGAAACGTTGAATTAACAGCGTTTCCTCTGTTTTTGTTTAGGTTGGAGGAGATCAAAATGAAATCGTTTACTGATAGGACAATCCAATATGGCAGGGCGTGGATTTTTACATGAGGTCAAACCACTTATAATGAAAAAATATCCTTATGCTCAGAAACGGCAGGTGGCAGATGATGGCGGGAAACTGATTCCTTTGATGTAGACGGTCGCTGGTATTGGTCCGGCAGCGTCATTTGCACAGGCATGGTGTAATGCAACAAGAATGAACAAGTTGGACTGATTCCTTGTGCAGAAGGTGGTAGTTCTATTGATGAATGGAATGTTGAAGGAGCTTTTATTTCGTCATGCAATTAGTGAGAGGCGAAGTTTGCTATGGAAACTAGCGACTTGATTGCAATCTTATGGCATCAGGGAGAAAGTGATAGCCATAGTGGAAAATATAAAGATTATTATCACAAACTTAATGTCATGGTTAATTCATTCAGAAAAGAATTGGGCGTTTTGGAGGTCCCGTTTATTGTTGGCGGTTTGGGTGATTATTTGGGAAAATCTGCATTTGGGCGGAGTTGTGTAGAGTATGAATTAGTTAATCAAGAATTACTCAGATACGCAGAAAATAATAGTAATTGTTATTTTGTAACTGGAGAAAAATTATATTCAAATCCTGATGGTATTCACATTAATGCAGAGTCTCAAAGAAGATTTGGTATAAGATATTATGAGGTTTATCAGACAAAAATCAAATCTGAACAAGTCATTAGACGGCGAGGCAGAAATTGTAAAGGTATACTGTGAAAAGAACACACCATTGCAGAAAAAAGATATATGGCATTAGAGCAATTTACCTTTGGGAAAAAATTGTTAGAAGAAGTAATGGAATTTTTAAAGTAGCTTCATAAAAATTTCAGTCTGCAGGCTCCCATCTGCGGTATTTAAAGGAAAACCAGTAATCTACATAGTGGATTTCTGGTTTTTTCATTTAACAGGGAAAGTTCTCCGTCGAGGGATTGTTAATCAAGAAAGAACTCCCACGAGCGGGATTCTTTTTTGATTGAAGGCGGTGTTTGTTTACTTTTTCATGTTTCAGAGTATAATAACCAGATAAAAGTCTGATGGAAATTTATCTTTTTAACTGACCAGAGGGGTGGACTGATGGGAGCTGATTCGATGTTTGAGATTCTATTAAACAGCCTGGGGATACGGCTGTATATGTGGTAATGAAAGGACGACTACAGAATTTTGTATTTTAATGATATTGTCGGAGAAATGGTACCCGGCATTCGAAAAGGAGATTTTTGCAGAGAACTTTGGACAGAATACATAAGGAAGCTTGTATCTTCAGCGGCATTGGAAGCAAAAAACCATACTCTGCGGTAGGTTCGATGACATTCGAGCGACAGTAATGCTCACAGCATCTGAAATTGAGTGGGGAGAGAAAACACCGGCTTTTGCAATTACTGTTAAACTTTCGCGATGAGTGGGACGGAAGAAAACGGGGAAAGAGGAGAAAGAACTTCTTCTTTTGCGCAATGCGCTTATTTGGTGAAGTATTTCTTTTAGATATAAATACCGGACGATACCCGTTTATAAGAGCGACGGACTGCCGGATACAATATTTGAGGAAGCTCTTTGTGGATTTTAACCGCCTGTATGGAGAAAATTTAATACATCCTCATGACAGGCAGGTATTTTTATGATTCCTTTGCACTGGAAAATATAAGAAACCGTGCCAGGGAAAGACAACAAATGATTTCAGCCGAAGTCCGCAGAAAAGACAGGTCGGGAGAGTACCGTTACTGCGAATTAATTGGAAATATTTTATAAAGATAGGGAAGGCATTTCTGAAAAATGATGCTGACATACCGCGATACGGACGAGAGTTGGCAAAAGCCCGTATTAGAGAGACAGGCGAACCGGCGCTTTGTCAGGGCAGTAAACGAGTCTTATGACGAAATTTATGAGGGGGAATTGTATACTGATTATCTGGCGGCAGTGGAAAGGAGAAAATCGACTCCATATTTTCGTTTCAGCCCTTCCTTTTCAGAGAGCAGATAAAATGGGCGGTAGATACCATCGTACATCCTGAAGAGAAGGAGGTCTTCCTGAGCTGATTATCGCCTGACCGACTGAAAGAGGATTTTGAAAACGGCAAATCGGAGGTTACAATCAGTTACCGGCGTTTGACCCATCCGGTTCTTACCGGTGGCATTCTTTATATGTCCGTCTGTCTGAGATGACTACCGATTGCATTCGGGTCATGTTGTATCTGAAGGACATCGATGACGTAAAAGAAGGAGGAAGAGAGAAAGCAGCGGGAGCTTCAGAACGCGTTAGCTATGGCTGAGAAAGCCAACGAAGCAAAACAGACTTTCATCCAGGATGAGCCATGATATCAGGACGCCAATGAATGTTATCGTCGGAATGGCGTCGGTCGCAAGGTTTGTGCTGCAGAGTGAAGTGAAGGGAACTGCGAATTCCAGTGTGATGAAAAAAAACAGGAATTATGCAAAGCTGCTTAATTGTCTGGAAAAAGATAGAAATGTCGTCTGCTTTTTTACTGTCGCTGATTAATGACATTCTTGACATGTCAAAGATTGAAAGCGGAAAGATGAAGATTGCCAACAGGGAAATGAATTTGAAAGACACGATACGCAATATAAAGGTGATGATTGAGGCACAGGCAGAAGAGCGGAGGCAGACATTTCTGGTTTCCGGTTGCGCCGGAGGTGGGAGAGTTCTATTATTGTGACAGTCTGAGGCTGAATCAGATTTTACTGAATTTGCTGGGCAATGCACTGAAATATACTCCGGAACAGGGGAAATACGTCTGTGCGTTACGGCGGGGAAGGTGGAAGCGGGGGAGCAGCTCATATGGTTTATTATCAGTGATACGGGAATCGGTATGTCGGAGGAGTTTATGGCCCGGATGTTTGACCCCTTTGAACAACAGGATTTTGGAGGGAGCCGGATATTTGAAGGCACTGGGCTTGGGCTTTCTATTAGCAGAAAGCTGGTTGAACTGCTGAACGGAACCATCAGTGCCGAGAGTGAGCCTGGCAAAGGGACTGTCTTCACGGTGAAAATTCCGATGAAAATTTCAGATAAAAAACAGAAGGTTCGAAAGCTTGGAGAGACGCAGCATGGGAAACGGACAGAGAAGATTCCCCTTCGCAACAAGAGGGTGCTTCTGGTCGAGGACAATGAAATTAACAGGGAAATCGCAGTGATGCTGCTGGAACAGACAGGAATCCGGTGCGAGACGGCGGTGAATGGCGCAGAGGGCGTATCATCCTTCGAAAAAACTGTGCCGGGCTGGTATGATGCCATTTTAATGGATATCAGAATGCCTGTTTTAAATGGAATTGAATCAGCAAAAGATACGGGAGATGGAACGCCGGGATGCCAAAACCATACCGATTATAGCAATGACGGCCAATGCATTCAGTGAGGAACGGGAGGAAGCTCTGGAAGCAGGGATCAATGATTATTTGACGAAACCGATTGATGCGGAGGTTATGTATGCATGTCTTAGGAATTATATGCGGCGGTAACAGTTCATGCTGTTGCACTGTTCCATGCCGCGGTGAAAAGGATTAAAAAAGCGAAATATTCAGTTGACAATTATGGAAAAGCATTGTATAATTAGTATCGTTGTTAAGGACAATGTCCTTTAATATGTGTGTGTAGCTCAGCTGGATAGAGCACTTGGCTACGGACCAAGGTGTCGGAGTTCGAATCTTCTCACGTACGTACGAATCCCCCAAGTGGAGAGTTTCTCCAGGGGATTTTTTTTTTTTATTGGGGAGTCTCCCAGGACAGACTCTATTCTACAGCAGCTTTGCAGGAAATTCTTATTTCAGTAAAAGTTCTCACCGGCCCGGTTTTTATGTTATAATGTAATAAAATGTCGATGGGGGATTTTCTGTATGGATTCAGGAAAAATTGAAAGAAAAATCTATTATTATGATATTTTATTGTACGCCCATGGGGAACATAATGAGGTCATACCATATGCAGATCAGGAATCGGTAATTAGAGAAACCTTTTTAAGTATATCTATCAGGCGAATTTGGAAAATTGATGGCCTAAAAGAGGAAGCGGCGCTGAAAGCGGCTCTTCGAAAAAATAGAATGTCCTACGGTTCATGGTGACAAGATTCATATTCTTGTGGAAGAAATAAATAAAATTGAGGATATTGGATACGCGAAAGGAATAAAGTTTTTAAAAATAGTGCTATGCAGGAAAGACGCCTGGCCTTATTTGAGAAGGACGGGAAGCTGGAAAATTATTTTCCAAACTCCAGGATAATTACAGCGTGGCAGAGGTAACTCATTGTGTCATTTTTCCGGAGAAGAATATCATGGGGGCGGAGACGAATTTTAATGGAGCGCGTCCCAGTGCAATAATTGATTACCTGCCCAGGGTATTTTTCGAAGGTGGCATACGTATCATGCACGGGAAAACTGCGAAAAAGATGTTTTCGAGAGAATTGCTGATAACAGGGGCTACAGTCTGTTTGAGATTGGGGTGAAAACACACCGTCCATGAGGAAGGTGCTCCGGGACGGCATGGGACTGCTGGGCGCATTCTTTGACGACATCGATGAGGTGGATACTTACGAAATAAGTTTGAAGAGAAGAATTACCAGGAATAAAAAGGATTTCGGCCGCCGGTTAATATTAAGGAGTTAGAACAAATTGTTATTGAGAACAGGGAGGAGATAAAGTCTTTCCGCGTAAGTCAGGACTGTACAAAGACAGTGTCGATCTTTTCTGAGTGACAAAACTGGTATGTAAAAAGAATTTATTATCACGAATGATGTAAGGTGATCGATTCAAATGAAATGTATGCAAGACAATAATTGAATTTTATAATGATGTAGTAAGCGGTGCATAAAAAGAAAGAAGGATGCACGATGAGTAAAAGAAAACATAGGTGAGACGCGGTGGCATTGCGGTTATTCCAATAGTTATATCAATTATTTTTCGTTACATACCGGTTAATGTGACGGCAGAATCTTTTTTTGCTTCATTACAAGTGATAATCGGGGTTGGGCGACATTGTTGGGCTTTTTATTATAACAACGGTTTCATAATTTTGTTAACCTTTTTACAGGAAGTAAATTAACAGAAGAGATAAAAAGCAACGGGGCATTATAGTAAGACAATTCTGTTTTCATATCTGCTGACCTGCTTTGAGCTGCTTATATTTTTACTGCTGTCTTTGCTCGTATTAATTACAGGTGTTTACAGCGGCATAATGGTAAGGTTCTGATCGCGGGCGTTATAATTTCGCTGACCGATATCTTCATCTGCCTGTTCTTTTTAACACTGGTGATTTATACGCTGTTTAAATAAAACTATCTGAAGAAGAACCGTCTGAGGGCGGTTCTTTTTGTACAGATATTTGACTTTTCCCCGCAATGCCTTATATAATATATAAGCTGCAGTTACGCTGCACAAATCAGGCATCCGGTGCCTGAAGGAAATTATGATAATCGAATACTGGGAATAAAAGTCAGATCTTTTGTAAAATGGCTGATCCTATTTTTTCTGGCCATATTTTTTACTGTTTGGCTGCGGCCCTGCACAGACGCAGGAGAGCCGGGCGACATGCCGGTACATCAGGGAGCAGGCAGGGCAGGCGGAGACCTCTGCCCTTGCTCTTGACAAAGATGGAAGTTATACCAGTAAAGAGGATGTTGCCCTTTATATCCATATATATGGGGGACGCTGCCGGGCAATTTTATCACCAAGAAAGAGGCGGAAAAATGCCGGCTGGGTGAGCAGGGAAGGCAATCTTTGGGATGTGGCGCCCGGAAAGAGTATAGGAGGAAGCCCTTTTCGGTAATTATGAAGAGATATTGCCGGATAAGGATGGACGGAAGTGGTTTGAATGCGACATCAACTTTGAAGGAGGCTTCCGAATGCGGAGCGTCTTGTTTATTCCAACGACGGCCTGATATACCTATACGGCGGATCATTATAAAAACATTTGAACAGATTTACTGATAATGATAACAGATTATGATAAGAAAGACGATTGATATAAGACAGGAGGAGATAAAGAATGAAACTTTTGCTTCTGGATATGAAACGAGATGGAGAGCGAGGAGGCCGTGCATAATTATCTGATGGAAAACTGGCGTTTCCCGACTATTATGGAAAAATCTGATGCCCTGTCTGATATGCTGACGGACGGAGCGGCCGGGAATGTCTGCGTGGAACTGGTCCGCTGTACGGCACTGGACGCCCCTGTAAAGAAATTTGAGGCAAAGCTTGAAACGGTGCTGGAAGATGCGGCACAGACGGTTGAAGAAAGGATGGAAAATTCTATGCCGTATTTGCAGGTTTTGAACCCCGGAACCCTCATCCATGTGGGGATGAGCCTACGGGAGAATTTATCAGCATACCATTTGAGATAATCCGTTCGTCCAGGAAGACGATGGCACTTCAGATAGCACCAGACGGGCATCTTGTGATGCGACTGCCTCGGAGACTGCCGGAGAAGGAGGCGTTTAAATTTTTGCCATGAGCCATGAAGGATGGATTGGAAGAAACTACCGGAAAGTGACGGAGCAGAAGCGGGAACGGCCGGTATACGGTGAAGAGAAATACGTGCCTTTTATAGAGCTGCGCCCGGTGCTGGAACACCGGGTTTCTTATTATGCATCTCTGATGAAAGCGGATTATGGAAGAATTACAATCCGGAACCAGAAGACGAGATGGGGAAGCTGCAGTTCGGGCCGGCAACCTGAATTTTAACTGGAGGCTTTCACTGCTGCCGGAACCGCTGTGTGATTATGTGATTGTGCATGAGCTGGCCCACCGTCTGGAGATGAAACCATTCGGCCCGTTTCTGGATGCAGGTGGCGCAGATTCTGCCCGATTACAAGGAAAAGACGGCGGCTTCTGAAGGCATATAGGATATAAGCGGCTCAGCCGCTTCGTAAAACGAACAGATAAAGGAAAGGCAGAGGAACAGATGGCAGAAGAAGTCTGGATGGTACAGACAAAAAAGCGGATTTTAACAGAATCGCAGAGCGTTTCGGTATTGACCCGGTGACGGCCAGAATTATCAGAAACCGCGGCATTGAAGGTGAGGACAGGATAAACCTGTATCTGAACGGGACAGTGGGAACACTATTTATGACCCGAGGCTGATGAAGGATATGGAAAAAGCGGCGGCCATTTTAAAAGACAAGATAGACAGGAAAAAAGATACGGATTGTGGGCGACTACGATATCGACGGGAGTGTGTTCTACCCACATATTATACAAAGCGTTTCTCAGGCTCGGCGCTCCTGTGGATTACGATATCCCTGACCGGATCCGGGACGGATATGGAATTAATGAATCGATTATTGAAAAGGCGGCGGAGCAGGGAATTGACACGATTCTGACCTGTGACAACGGCATATCGGCATATTCGCAGATTGAGCTGGCCAAAAGAAGGGAATGACGGTAGTCATCACGGATCACCACGAGGTGCCGCTGGAAGAAGGAAAAGAGATAATTCCTCCTGCCGACGCGGTGATTGATCCAAAACGTGAAGAATGCTCTTATCCGTTTCCGGAAATCTGCGGAGCAGTTGTCGCATGGAAGCTGGTGCAGGTGCTGTTTGCGGAGTGCGGTGTACCGGCGAAGGAGGGGAAGAACTGCTGGAATTTGCGGCAATCGCCACGGTAGGCGATGTCATGCGCCTGCAGGATGAGAACAGGATCATTGTAAAATATGGTCTGAGCAGGATGGAACACACGTCCAGCATCGGACTTAGAAAAAGCTGGCTGCCAAGAACAATCTGGATTTATCCCAGATTACGGCATACCATATCGGTTTTGTAATCGGTCCCTGTCTGAATGCGGGAGGCAGACTGCAGACGGCAAAGCTTGCGCTGTCGCTTCTGCTGTCCGGTGATGAGGAGGAAGCCGACCGGCTGGCCACGGAGTTAAAAGAGCTTAACGATATGCGGAAGGATATGACGGAGCACGGGGACGGAGGCGGCCAGACTTCAGGTCGATACGTAATTACAGCCAGGATAAGGTGCTGGTTGTATATCTGCCTGAATGCCATGAATCACTGGCAGGAATTATAGCGGGCCGTCTGAGGGAACATTACCAGAAACCGTCCATCGTACTGACGAAGGGGGAAGAGGCAGTCAAAGGCTCGGGACGATCGATTGAAAGCTACCACATGTTCCAGAAGCTGTCTGAGGTCAAAGAGCTGATGCTGAAATTGAGGCCATCCGATGGCGGCCGGACTTTCCCTGAGGAAAAAATATCGGGGAATTCAGAAGGCAGCTCAATGAAAGGTCCGGACTTAGGGAGGAAGATTTTAAGGCCAAGGTCTGGATTGACGTGCCGATGCCGGTAAATTATATGACGGAACGGCTGATAAGAGAATTCCGGTGTCTTGAACCGTTCGGCCAGGGAAATGAAAAACCTCTGTTTGCGCAGAAGAACCTGAGGGTCAGGAATTCCAGGGTTATCGGAAGGAACAGGAACGTGGTGAGACTGACGCTGGAGGAGGAAAACGGTTTTGCAATGGAGGCCATATATTTCAGGGGACGGAATTGCTTTTGAAGATGAGAGAGGCGGCCGCCGGGTAATGGACATCGTTTACTATCCGGAGATAAATGAATACAACGGCAATAAGAGCCTGCAGGCGGTAGTCAGAAAATATAAATTTCATTAGGCGGTACAGTGCAGGAGGCGGACAATGATAGAACGAAAAGACGTGATGCCTGTCAATTTCCTTAAAAAGAAAATTTTACCGGAAGCGATACAGGCATGCGCTACCGTATGGAGAAAGCTTCAAAAGAGAGGAAGAACGGTTCTGGGTTACGGTGTGGCCGGGCCTTATGGCTATGACGCCACGCCGCCGGAACAGAAGACAAGCGAGTATTTTCCGTTTACTGGGAAGGAATCGTAAGGGTGTCGCGTGGCTGAACAGCCGGCACGAAAGTAAAACTGTTCACACCCCCGCCCAAAAGCGGCGTGCTGTGAACAATAACATCGTTCGGATGCACAGAAACGGCAAAAAAACGCCGTTATACTGCGCAATACAGTTTCTGCGTTCACCGCAGAAAACTGGCGCTGTTCCCATGTTCCGTCAGGAACATGGTATAATCCGCAGAGTTTGGGTTAATTTAATTAACAAGGCAGGAGAAAGTAAAATGAGTTGGAAAAGAGCATACAGGAAGGGCTGTAAAAGCGGTATTCCCATTGGAATGGATTCTGGCGGTTTCAGGCGGGCTGCCGGTTTGGGTGGCGGTGATGATATCCCTGACTAACCTGACGAGTGCGGGCCAGTTTGCGGGGACGAATCTGATTCTGGCCGGTTCCGTATATTTTGAAGTGGCGCTGACCACGTTTGTAATTAATATAAGATACATGCTGATGTCCCTTTCACTTTCCCCAGAAGCTGAACGGACCACAGGTACGCTGGAACGGCTGGTTCTTGCGTTTGGAATCACGGACGAGACGTTCGTCGTCAGCTCTCTGCATGAGGGACAACTGAAAGCTCCTTTTATGTTTGGATTGATGACAATGCCGATTCTGGGATGGAACCTGGGCACGCTGCTCGGCGGTTCCATATCGGCGCTGCTTCCCCAGGCTCTGCAGAATGCGATGGGAATTGCACTCTATGCAATGTTTATTGCACTGATCATTCCTGCCGCCAGGAAATCTGTAGCTGTACTGTGGGTAATAGGCGCGGCGGTTGCAGTGACATGCATTTTAAAATACATACCGGTTTTTGGGTTTATCTCATCCGGGTTCCGGGTAATTCTGGCCACGATAGCAGCCTCTGCGCTTGGGGCGCGGCTGTTTCCCTCGGATGAGTACGGAGAGGAAAAGGAAGACGGGCAGGGAGACTGCGGCAGCGCCGGAAATAACAGAAGAGGGGGGAGTTTTGAGTGAATCTGACGAGAGTCGTGATATGCGTGATACTGTATGGCGCTGGTAACTTATATTCCCAGGGTACTTCCGGTTACAATTTTCAGAAAAAGAGATTAAGTCCAGATTTATACGCTCTTTTTCTGGATTATACCCCCCTATGCGGTTTTAGGGGGCATTCCCAGGATGTCTTTTCTCAACCGGGCATTTTTTATTCGGCGGCCGGCGGAACGCTGGTGGCGGTAATTCTCGGCTACAGGGGCAAGAGCCTGGTAGTGGTTGCTGTGGCCGCGATTATTTCGGTTTACCTGCTGGAACTGGCAGGGGGAGTTTTGGCGGCAGAATGGTTGACGGCATTCGTAGTATATTGAAATGAGGGGCAGAATGATTACATTAAGAGGAGCTGAAGTATCAGCAAAATTAAAAAGTACAGGTGGAAGAGCTGCTGAAAAGGCTGGGACGGATTCCACAACTTGCCATCGTCAGGGTGGGTGACAGCCCGGACGATATTTCTTATGAAACAGGCGCTGTGAAAAGATGCATGCCTTTGGACTGAAAGTGGAAAAGTTTGTTTTTCCGGAAGATATCAGTGACAGGGAGTTCAAGGAGGCCTTTAAGAAGATAAATGAGGACAGCCGGATTGACGGAATTCTGGTGGATGCGCCTCTCCCTCCCCAGATTGTTCAGGAGGATATTGAGAGAATGATCGATCCGATGAAAGATTTGGACGGCATTTCACCCGTTAATATTGCAAAGGTATTCAGCAGGGACAGCACCGGTTTTTGCTCCATGTACCGCGGAAGCAGTCATGAATGCACTGAAGCTGTATGATATTCCCGTGGCAGGTAAAGAACGGTGGTGGTCGGCCGGACATGGTCGTCGGACGCCCCCGGCCATGCTGCTTCTGCAGGATAATGCCACTGTGACGGTCTGCCATACAAAGACTGTGGAATTGCAGGATATCTGCCGCCGGGCTGAGATTCTGGTAACCTGCAGGCAGCAGAATGATGGGGACGAAAGCTACGTCCAGGAAGGGGCCGTGGTCATTGATGTCGGAATTAATGTGGATGAGAACGGCCATCTGTGCGGCGATGTGGATTTTGATGCAATCAGTTCTGTTGCAGCAGTGTGCGACTCCCGTACCGGGGGATTGGCAACGAACAGACTGCCGTTCTGGCGAGGCGCCTTGTAAACGCAGCCCCGGCTCAGGAAGAAGCCGAAAGTGAAAAGTGATATTTTCAGAAATAAGATATGGAAAGTTAAGGTAAAGAAAACATCCTGGATGTCTTTCGGTTATAATGATTATAGCTTTGAAAGACATTCAGGGATGTTTTTCGTATAACAGGAAAGAAGAGGAGGAAATACTTAAGGAATCATTTAAAAACAGGGCTTTGCAGCCGTTCTTATCTCGGCAGGGCCCTTACTCTTACGGCTTGTGGAAGCACTGCAATACCGGATACGATCAATGTACAGAATGTGGAAAATAATGTAATCAGCGTCAGCAGCAGGGAGCAGGTCAAGGTGGAGCCTGATATAGCAGAAATCATTTACAGCAAGTTTATTCCCAGGCGTCGGATGTCCGACATGCCAGACACAGAATAATTCAGATTTGGATAAGGTTCTCACAATGTTAAAGGAACAGGGAGTGGAGGAAAAATCAATCCAGACATCCAATTATGGAATGAGTCCGATTTACAACTGGAAGACGGAAAGACGGTCAGCGGATATGCAGATGACAACGCAGGTCACGGTATCTGATATTCCGATTGATCAGGTAGGGCAGCTTATCTCAGAATCCGTGGATGCCGGCGTGAATTCAATTGATTCTGTCAACTATATGTCCAGTAAATACAATGAGGCATATCAGCAGGCTCTTGCAAAAGCAATTGATGCAGCGAAGGTGAAGGCACAGGCCATGGCGGATGCGGGCGGATGCAAGCTTGGCAAAATTGCAAATATTAGGGAATACGGTGATAATCAGTCTGTGCGGTATAATGGATATTCTTCCGGAGCCGGAGCCGCAGCCAAGGAAGCGGCCATGATGGATATGGGGAGTGATGCCGGGGTGAGGTTGAGATTGAGGCCAATATTGCGGGTGGGACTTTCTATCGATTAAAATTCATTAAGATAAGTAAATTCCTTTTTGAAAGTTATAAAACTTCCGCACCTATGAGATAATAAAAAATATCGAATAGAATGCGGAGGTTTTATTATGTGGGGATTTATTATCGCCCTGGTTTCCGGTGCCCTTATGAGTATACAGGGCGTATTTAACACGGAAGTGACAAAGCAGACGAGTATCTGGGTGTCATCGGGATGGGTGCAGTTCAGTGCATTTATTGCCTGTGTAATCATGTGGTTTTTTTACAGGCGGAATGAAGTGGGAGGCCCTGTTCAGGAGAACCCAAAGTATATGCTGGCCGGAGGTATCATGGGCGCCCTGATTACCTATACCGTTATAAAGAGTGTGGGTACGCTGGGGCCGGCTAAATCCGCGCTTTCTGATTGTAGTGGCTCAGATTATTGTTGCCTATGCCATCGAAGTGATGGGGCTTTTTGGCGGATAAGGTCGGTTTTGAATGGAAGAAGGCCATTGGCGCTCTGGTTGCCATTGCCGGGATTATTATTTTCAGGTGGTGGTGACAGGGAAATTCTTTTATTTTTTCGCTTGTGTTCAGGGTGGTATTTAGATAGATAGAAATACGGGCAAACAGTATCTTCCGATATGAACGGAGGTACATTACATATGAAAAAAGAAACAGCACGTTTAATGATTAAAACAGCAGCAGCCGGCAGCGTAATGTTGGCAGCAGTCATATGCTAATGTAGAGTGGGAAAGGGAAAGCTGGGTGACACGGCGCAGTTTCATTTTGACCGCTCTGCAGGAGGAGACGGCGGAGGAGGGTACGGATGCCCGGCATGCAAGCCGGGTGGAAAATCATAGTCCGGAATATGCAGGGAACACCGGTGTGATTCAGAAACGGATGACCCTGGACGGATTTTTGCATGGCTGTATGCGGTGAAGTGGCCATGGGGAGTATATGAGATGAAAGAAGGAAGTCATTTACCAGGCGGTGGAAATGGCCGGAGGCTTTGACGGAAAAATGCTGCCGGATTTTTTAAACATGGCCGGGAAATCGACGGCATGAAGGTACAGATTCGGACCGGAAGAGGCCGTCCAGTGGAGCAGGCAGCAGCCTATCCGGGATCGGCTGGGGCGGCCGGCGGTGCTGTGACTAAAATTAATCTGAATACGGCGGTGAAAGAGCAGCTTATGACGCTGAAAGGGGATCGGGGAGGCCAGGGCCGAGGCGATCATCGCTTACCACCAGGAATATGGGCCTTTGCCAGGATTGAAGATATTATGGAGGTTCCCGGAATTAAGGAAGCAGCTTTCAGAAGATAAAAGAAGACACAAGGTGAAATGATAGGTATGAGGTGGAAAAATGGCAAAAGTGTTAGTTGTGGATGATGAAAAACTGATTGTTAGGAATCAGGTTCAGTTTAGAGCAGGACGGTATGGAAGTGGACTGTGCGTACGACGGGAAAGAGGCTATCCGGATGGCTAAAGAGACGAGAGTATGATATTGTGCTTCGGATGTGATGCTGCCGAAGTTCGACGGGTTTGAGGTCTGCCAGGCGATCCGTGAATTTTCGGAGATGCCGATTATTCCATGGTAACGGCAAAGGGCGGAGACATGGATAAGATCCTGGGCCTGGAATATGGGAGCCGACGATTATATCACTAAGCCCTTCAATATCCTGGAGGTAAAAGCCAGGATCAAGGCTATCATGAGGCGTAATGCCAAAAAAATCGAAAAAAAAAAAGAGTCACAGAGCAGCGGAAAAGTAGTCCAGGCGGGGGACTTAAAGCCGGATACGGACAGCAGACGCGTCTTTATTGCAGAAAAAGAGATTAACCTGACGGCAAAAGGAATTTGACCTTCTGAGCTTGTCTGCGCAACCCCAATAAAGTTTACAGCAGAGAAGAACTGCTGCGCTTTGTATGGGGGAATAAAGCGGCTGCCGGAGGCGATGAGGACGGTGGACGTACATGTAAGGCGTCTGAGAGAGAAGATTGAACCAAGCCCGAGTGAACCGAAGTATGTTCATACAAAATGGGGAGTAGGGTATTATTTCAGAGCTTAGCTGTACAGAACATAGAAGGAGGGGCGGGCAAGGGAAAGCAGGAAGCCCCCTGTTGAAGAGTCTGCCGCAGTGCAGGCTCTTTGAAGATCATATGGAAAGACGAAAGAGCGGATTAAAACGGAGAAAGCGGCGGGATGAAGATGGATAATATAAGAATCAGACAGGCAGATATGGACGATTTGGATGGCGTGACCCCTGGTGGAAGCCAGGTGCTTCTCCGGGCCGAGGCGGCCGGCAGAGGTGTTTGAAAAACGGCTTGGGACATTTCCCGAGAGCTTTTTTATAGCGGAGGATCAGGGGAAGCTGATTGGCTTTTATCAATGGCTGTGCCACTGATGAAAAAGACCATACGGATGAGATGTTCGAGGACTGCGGCCTCGCATAAGGCGGACGGATTATCAGAGCGTCTTTGCTGGATGTTGTTCCCGAATAGGAACCGGGGGAATTGCGGCGCAGCTGATGGATTATTTAATAGAGGATGCCGGTAAAAGAGGGAGAAAAGGATTGATTCTACCTGCAAGGACAGGCTGATTCATTATTATGAGAAATTTGGATATGTTAATCTGGGAGTTTCGGAATCAGTACATGGAGGCGCTGTCTGGTATGACATGCTTCTGGAATTATAAATAAGCCGGGACAGATTTGGAGTGACGGATATCGTGGATGAGAAGGATGGAGTAAAACCGCGCATACAAGGCGCGCGCTGGAGAAAATCTGGATAATACGGCAAAGCTGTTTGCCGCAGTGGCAGGGGAGGATTTAAGCAATGTGTTCCGGCTCTCGGTGTCGTTAAAAGCCGAGGTTAAGCCGCATTTGCTTTCGCAGGCTCTTGAGCGACGCTGCCGGAATTTGAGAATTTCCGTGTGAAGCTGCGCAAGGGATTCTTCTGGAATTACTTTTTGAGACAAATAACAGAGAACCGTTAATAGAGAAGGAAGAGACCTACCCGTGCAAGTTTATTGATCCTCATGAAAGCCACCGCTTTCCCTTCCGGTCAGCTATTATGGAAAACGAATCAATTTTGAGGTTTTCCACGGCCTGACAGACGGGCTCGGTGCATTAAATTTTTAAAGAGTCTGACGGAACATTACCTGGAACTATGCCTGGAAGAAACAGGAAGAGATGAGACGCCGGGGGACCGGGGAAGCCAGGAAGTAAGGAAGAGCGGGAAGGACAGGAAAATGAAGGAAACCGGGCAGAAGCAGGGGACCGGAAGAAGCAGAAAGACGGAAAGAAGCGGCAGGGCCGGAAGAAACAGGATTTCGGGAAGCGCTAAGGGGATACCCTGGAAGCAAAGGAAGTGAAAAGGCCCGAATACAGGAAAACAAACAACCCGTCAAGGGATCCCGTGGCAAGAGCCGATACAAACAAAACGATACGCCAGATGGAGGAGGACGGTTATCTGAGACATTATAAAAAACGTCCCCACCGCCATTATGAGACGGAGCCGGCTTTGATAATCAAGGGAGAGTATCTGCCGTTAGACTGTCAGTCGGTACTTCACGGCAGCATCCGGCTTAATCAACTGAAGGGACTGTGCAAGCAGGAAGGTGTCAGCATCACAAAATATCTGACAGCCGCACTGATTTGGTCCCTGATTCAGGTATATACCGATGGAAACACTCTGGATCAGCCGGTGGCTCTGAACCTGCCGATTAACCTGAGAAGCTTTTTTTGATTCTGAGACTCTGGCAAATTTTTTCTCCGTTACAAATATTGCGTGGCCGAAGGGGAAGGCTCCAAAACGGTTTGAAGATGTGCTGGCCGAGGTCGGACGGCAGATGGATGAGAAGATTGTGAAGGAACGTCTGGAGGAGACGATTTCCTATAATGTATCGAATGAAAAGAAATGGTATATAAGAATTATTCCTCTGTTTATCAAGAATATGGCGATGAACGCTATCTTTCTTAAGAGCAGCAAAGCATATACCATGACGCTGTCAAACCTGGGACCGGTATCAATTAAACCGAACTGGAAAATATGGTGGATGCGTTCCACGCCCTCATTGGCGTGTCCAGGCAGCAAAACTGAAATGCGGAGTGATAGCATTCAGGGACAGAATCTATCTTTCATTTAACAGCGTTATGGATGATCTGAAGCTGCAGGAAATTCTTTTTCTCTTTTCTGGAGGAGAGGAGCGGCAGCCGAACTTGAGAGCAATGGGGCCGTGGATAAGAAGTATGACAGAGGGAATTTTCCGGCTGTCAGTTGGTGACCGGGGAAAGCCAGGAAGATGACGAACATTGTATATCTGGTGCTTCCTCACCGCTGCTGCGATTACCGGTCTGGTTAACTTTTAACGCATGAGAAGGTTAAAATATGGTGGTCCCTGATCACCATCGGAGGAATCGCTTTTGTGGCTGGCTATGACACTGAGGTATTCGATTATCAGGAGGGCAAGCCTGGCGGGGATTCTGGTAAGACAGTCGATCGGGGCGCAGATACTGCTTGTGCTGATTGATTATATGACGGGGTTCAGGGGCTGGTCGGTGAACTATGCGATCCCAAGCCTGATTCTGTTCGATGATAGCCATAGTGTTTTTTGATTCTTATCAACAGGCTGAACTGGCAGAGTTACTTTATGTACCAGATTGCGATCACCATTTTCAGCTTTATTCCCGTCATTTTATGGGCGGCCGGCTGATTACCAGCCCGATGATGTCGGTTATTACGGTAATACTGTCGGTATCCGTTCTATTGATTACCATCATATTGGGGGATAGGAGCGTTAAGAAGGAACTGAAGAGGAGATTTTATTTTTAAGGCAGAAAATGTGGCCCAGGCAGATACCGCGATGCGTGTTACTGTTCACGGAACCGCGCTTTCCAGGCAAGGCCGTGTACGGTAACTGATATTTAAAGGAGAGATGAAGAATGCGTAAGAAAATGTCAGCATGATAGAAACCTGACCCGCGATATGATGAATGATGTGATGGAAACGGCTCTTAAAAAGCCGATTCAGACAGGAGAATTCAGAAAGAATCCTGTAGAACCGGCATGGAGATGCCCTGCCTGGCTTTCTATGAACTGATTGAGACAGAGAATTTTATAATGGAATATTTAAGACCCCAGAGCGTCGTCACCGGGAGGTTATTCTTCAGCTCCTCCACGGCGGCGCTACATCGGACCGATGAAGAACATTTACAGGAGATTTGCAGTAAAAAATATTCGAAGCTCAGCTACGGTGCGGATGTCCCACGATCGATTACAGGTGGCGCCGGAGAATCCGTTCCCGGCGGCTGTTGAGGATGCGGTATATGCCTACAAATGGCTGCTGGACGAGAAAACTACAAGCCGGACCAGATTGTGGTGGCGGGAGACTCGGCCGGAGGCGGTCTGGCACTGGCGCTTTGGTGGTATGTATGCCAAGGATCACGGACTCCCTCTGCCCGGGGGCGTCATCACGATGTCGCCGTGGACGGATGTGACATTAAGCGGTGAGACATATGAACCGAATTATGAGATTGATCCCCTGTTTGGCAATTCAAAGGGAAAATATGCTGTACTCAGTGCAGCTGGGCATCGGCGATGGATGAAAAAATTTTTATTTATCCCCTGCTGTTCGGGGATTATACGGGGGTTCTGCCCATGCTCATGCAAGTGGCAGCTACGAGTTTCTGCTCAGCGACACATTTTCTGTGTCCGGCAAAGCCAAGAAGGCGGGTGTAAAAGTCAAACCTCTGCTTTATGACGGTATGTTTCATGTGTTCCAGATGGGGCTTGATTTGATACCGGAGAGCCGACGCATGGGAAGAGGCTCGGTGAGTTCTTGAAAATCGTCTACCAGCTCCGCATTGCGCCGGAAGGCAAAGTCGTTAAAAGGTGAAGAGAAGAAAAAAAGATACGGAAGACAGGGCGAGAGTGAACCTGCTGGCCTTTCTGAAAAAGGGATTCTTAGTATGAAGATAACAGTGATAACAGTGGGAAAAAAATCAAGGAGAAAATACCTTGAGGACGCTATTGCGTGGAGACAGCAAAGACTGAGCCGCTACTGTAAGCTTGGAAATTATCCAGGTAAGCTGATGAAAAGACACCGGAACCGGGCCAGTGAGGTGGTGGAAACGCATGATTAAAAAGATAAGGAGGGGGGAGAGGATTCTCTCTCATATCAAAAGACACGGCTTATGTCGGCTCTTGCATAGAAGGGAAAAATGATTTCCTCCGAGGAACTGGCGGAACTGATAGATGGTCTGGGAGTCCGGGGGAGAGAGCCACATTCAGTTTGTGATTGGAGGTTCCCCTGGGCCTGTCGAAAAAAAGTGCTGGAGCGGGCTGATTATAAGCTGAGTTTTTCAAGGATGACATTTCCGCACCAGCTGATGCGGGTGATTCTCCTGGAACAGATATACAGAGGTTACCGGATTATGAACGGAGAACCGTATCATAAGTAGTGGAGAGAATTAAGATTGGCAGGAGTTTTATTGATAATAAGGTGCCGCTCAATCATCTGTTTTGATGATTTTGCGGCACCTCTTTATTGAAGGCGGTGACCTGTGCGCAGAGCGTACAGGTTATCGTTTATTTTGCTTTGGCAGACGGGAAATATATTCTAAAAATTCCTCGGGAGGCAGGGCCTTGCTGTAATAGTAGCCCTGATAGATGACGCAGCCCAGACTCAGAAGCATATCTCTCTGCTCCTCTGTCTCCACAAATTCTGCTATGGTACGGCAGTTCAAATTCTGGGACATCTGAACAATTCCGGGATATGATTTCCGCGTGCTTTTATTGTTGGGGAGCTGGGAGACAAGATTTCCGTCGATTTTGACTTCATTAAAGCAGCCCTCCTGCAGCTGTACCAGCGAGTTGTGTCCCATTCCAAATCATCCAGGCTGAATTTAAGCCCCTGTTCCTTCATATATTCCATCTTCTTTTTCAATTCGGCAGACAATTCCATAGCGGCCCGTTCCGTAATGTTCCAGCACGATATGGATCCGTTCTAAGGGATACTGCCTGACTATTTCCAGCGTTTTATCAAAAAAACCGGGGTCCTGAAGCTGCTTGGGTGAGATATTGATGGAGAGGCAGATATTATTGCTTACTGAATTCTGTGCCCACCTGGGCATCCAGACATGCCCTGTCCAATAGGCTGTAACCCAGTTCGTTCAGGATGCCGCTCTCATGGGCCAGACGGATCAGAACAGGCGGAGCGATATAACCGGTGACCGGATGCTGCCAGCGAAGCAGTGCCTCCATGCCGTGCAGCCTCCCCTGGCTGGAGATCTGGGGCTGGTAGAACAATTGACTGTCCGCGCTTCATGGCGTTGGTTAAGTCCATAGAGAGAGTTTTTGGCATAAATAGTAGTACGGGTATTTGTGGCTGAGATAAGCAGGGATAACGCCGTCACGTTCTCCCGCCGCCATATCCTGTTCCATCTGGCGACAGCCTGCTTAAATTTCCCGGTTTCCTGTTTTTCGCCCGTCTGACAAAAGGCATATAAATAAAGACGCCGACTAAAAAGATTGAATAACTGAAGCAGGCTGCCGGAGACGGAGCCTGTGGCCTGATATCGGCTGAGAAGAACCGGGATGGTCCACTCCACAGACTGTGTTACGGCCGGTACAAGCCCTGTCTTGATAGCCGATGCGCTGATCAATGTCAGGATTACCGGAGTCAGGATAAAGGGATGAGCATTGTAAGATTGAAAATAATCGGAAACCCGAATACTGCAATCTCACTGATATTAAACAGGGCAGAAGGAAGAGCCACAAAGCGACATTTTACGGTTGTGGCTCTGCTTTGAGCCCCTCACAAAATGGTGTTGGCAATAATCATAAATTATAAGGACAGACTTAGATATAACAATTATTAATCGTTTGTAATTGTATATCCTCTAAGTCTGAGAAGTTCAAGAGCCTGTGACTTTGTCAAAACTCTTTTCTCATTGACAGGTCGGTGCTCTAAGAAACCATCGGGATTATAAGGTTCAAGTTTGCTTAACATGTTCCAGATAGCGGTCAGGAGCATTTTGCAAACAGCGATGATTGCTTTCTTATGTCCACGATGGGATTTGATTCTGCGATACCTTTCTTTAAATTCAGGATGCTTTTTTGATTTGATGAGTGAGTTTGCAACCTGGACGAGAAGAGGTTTCAAATAACAGCCGGCGCGGGAAATGCGTCTGGATTTCACTTTTTGGTTGCTCTGATCATTCCGTGGACAGCAGCCAGCCCAGGAAACAAGATGTTTGGATGACGGAAACACGGACATATCCGGACCAATCTCAGAGAGAATGGCAATTGCGGTCATCGGATTTTTATCAAGTCCCGGAAGGGTATAAAGCAGCTCCAAAACAGCGGAGAAAGGTTCTGCAATCATCAGAATCTCCCGCTCGATTTCTTTCCTGTGGGCTTCGAGCTCATCGATGTGTGCGAGACATTGACGAAGTTTGACAGCCTGCTCAGAGGAAATCGCACCGTCAACAGCAGCCTGTATTTCATCAAGCGGGGTTTGACAGCGGGCATCTACAAAGGGGGCAACATCGAAGGTTTCACCAGGATGATCAAGCATGTGGTTTGTGATGGATCTGGAAGATTTGCCAAAGACATCACTGAAGACATCATCCAGTTTCAGGTTGGATACCGTAAGACAGTTCTGTGCACGTTTTTTCTCACCAGTCAGCATGTTTGTAAGCTTGATACGGTAACGGATCAGGTCACTGAGTTGACGGATTTCAGGCGATGGAATGAAACTTGGTTTGATCATATCGCACATGAAGAGGTCACAGATCCATTTAGCATCTTTGACATCGGTTTTGTTACCTTTTTGCGGCTTGGTGTATTTCGGGTGAGCCAGAGTAACAAGACAGGTTTTTTCAAGGATGTTGAATACGGGGATCCAGTACTTGCCAGAAGATTC
>VOFI01001971.1_pt1 | contig 21126 bp, 38 predicted proteins | sample 5384131 | NCBI WGS metagenome assembly VOFI01 (sample SAMN12384728, study PRJNA508395) | human gut metagenome | isolation source: healthy gut H | host: Homo sapiens | reverse complement strand
GTGGACCTCGGAGGGATTCGGAACCCTTGACCTCTCGGATGCGAACAGGCCCTTATGCCAATTTTGGGGTAGGTTGGGCCCGCGTTATATTTGAGCTACTAGGCCCCGCCATGCCAATTTTGGGGTAGGGATTTGGGCCCGCGTTATGTTGCTCTCGCACTCCCAGCTGAGCTACAGGCCAAATGTGCTGTCCGCTCTGAGACAGCACGCTTATTCTAGCAACGGCGGCTTGTTGTAAAGTGCTTTTTACGACTTTTTCGTTTGAAACAGGTCAATGTTCAGCAGCGGCCCGGTATAGCCGGACCATGAAGATGAGACCGCGGACACAGAGTTCTGCCGCCATAGCCAGCCAGACACCATTAAGCCCCCAGGCTGCCTGCCAGCAGGAAGGAAAGGGTGATACGCACGCCCCACATGGTTGCGAGGCTGATGAAGAAAGGCCCTTTGGAATCCCCGGCGCCTCGCAGGGCGCCGGAAGCCACGATGGATGCCCCGAACAGAGGCTCGGCAAAGGCCACGATGCGCAGCACCTGGCTGCCCGGGCAACGACCTCGGATTCGGAGGTGAAAATCCGGATCAGCTGAGGAGCCAGGCAGAACAGCAGCAGGCCGCCAAAGGTCATTACCAGAATGCCGATCAGGTGACCAGGCGGGCAAAGCGTTTGGCCAGATCCTTCCCTTCCCGCTCCCACTGCTTGGCCCACAAGAGTGGTGGCCGCTACCGCCACGCCGTAGGCAGGCAAATAGCTGATGGATTCGGCTGTCACAGCCAGATGGTTGGCCGCTACAGCCGTTGTGCCGATCCCAGTGATCACCGCTGTGATGATGATCTGTGCCACACTGACGGTGGCGCGCTCCAACGCTACAGGCAGACCAAGCCGCCAGACTGCGGAAAGGCAGGTTCTTTCAAAGGAAAAACGTTCCTTCAGGCTGATGCGGATGGGAGAACGTTTGCGGAACAGCACCAGCACAAACAACAGGAAAACAACGGCAGTGGAAAGGCCAGGCAAAGGCTGCGCCTCCCACGCCCCAGCCCGCTCCCCAGACGGAACACTCGTGTCCAAACAGCGTAAGCTTTCTGGAGGGATAGATAAACAGAAAATTCAGACAAATATTGAGAAGGTTGATGAGGATGTTGAGGATCATAGGGGTACGGGTATCGCCTGCGCAGCGGATGGCGGCGCTGAGCATATTGGCGCCAGGGTAAAGGGCATGGCGCACGCGATAATGCGGAAATAAAGAGAGGCATCCCCGCGGATGGATTCTTCCGCTCCCCAGCAGGGTTGGCAGGGGAAAAGGGAGAGCGCAAGGGCGAGAAGCCCTATGGCGGCGCCGAAAATCCCGACGAAGCGAAGCGCCTGCCAGGTGACTTTTTCGCTTCGGTTTCGCGGCCTGCGCCCAGATGCTGGGCCACCTGCACAGAAAAAGCCCACGGAGGCAGCGTTCAGGAAGCCGTTGAAAAGCCAGGTTGTGCTGGCCGTGAGGCCGACGGCAGCGGTGGCGGCAGAGCCCAAAGAGCCTACCATGGCCGTGTCCACATACTGTACCAGTGTAATCATGATCTGTTCCACCACAGCCGGCCAGGCCAGAACAGCACCGCCCCCAGCGTAGTATGCAGGCGGGGGATCCCCTGCTGAGAGAGCAGTTTTTGCGATGCGGTTTTTCTTCCATTCTCCTACCCCTTCTCTAAGCCATTCACCGCCCATTATATACCGAGGATATGGAAAAAAAGTAAAGAATACTTCCGCAGTGCAGAAGCTGCAACGCTTTTGCCCTCCGGCTGCGGCGGAGGAACGCGGTTCCGGAATGCTTAGAGCTTTTGTGGACAACTTTCGATTTTTTTCATACTATGGTTTGGAGAGACCTGTATTTATACGACGTTCCGGGTTTTCCAAGTTCTGACAAGAAGGAGGTTTTTGAATCAATGGCGAGCTTACCGACAAGAGGAATCGATATCTCTGAGTTCAACGGCGACGTGAATATTGACGCGCTCAAGGGACAGATCGATTTTGTAATCATCCGCTGCGGCTACGGCAGCAATTATACCAATCAGGATGATACGCAATACGAAAACAATGTCCGCAAATGTCTGGCAGCGGGGGATTCCCTATGGGGGTCTATCTCTATTCCTATGCCAAAAAAATACGGATATGGCGAAAAGCGAAGCCGCCCATACGCTGCGGCTGCTTCAGGGAAAAACGCCTTTGTACGGCGTGTGGTATGATGTGGAGGACAGCTCCCTGCCATCGGGAGAGACAATTATCGACAACTGTATCACTTACTGCAGGGAAATCGAAAAGGCGGGCTATTACTGCGGCATTTATTCCTTCCCTGAACTGGATGGAAACCCGGCTGAACAGCCCCAGGCTTGATCCATTCGATAAATGGGTCGCCCAGTGGAACGACGTGCTGGAGTATGACAAGCCCTATGGAATGTGGCAATATACGAACAACGGTATTTTAAACGGGCGGCAGTTTGACATGGACTACGCTTATAAGGATTATCCCGAGATTATCAAGGGGATGGGAGGCGATGATATGACTAAGGAAGAGGTTCTGAAGCTGGCACAGCAGGTTTACGATGAAAACGAGAAAAGGTATCCCACTATCGATTCCGTTCCCAATTGGCGCGGGAGGGGGTAAAGCAGGTCTACGAGGAGCTGAATCTGGGAGGCAACGGCACAGACCCCGGAAAATTGAGCTGGACGCAAGCTACAGCTATGTGCGGGCAGTCTACGTGATCTCAAGGTGCTGGAGCGTTTCGACACGCTGCTGCGACAGGCAGATGCAGAGATTTCCGCGTTTTCCCAAGAAATGCCCGTAGATTCCGATGCTGAAAGAGAAAGAAGAAGTGGAAGGACAAGAGGAAGGCCGGGCAGAATAAGAGCTGAAGAAACCGAAAGTGGATTTCCGGGATAGGCAGTCCGAAATCTGAGGCGGGCCGAAACCGGAAGGTTTCGGCCCGCTGCCGTTTGAAAGGAAGTTTTTCTCACCTTTGATTTACTGCGTCCGCTTGTTTCTATGCCGTATTTGGTGTAAAATTAAGCTTTGATACAGAAAGGATGATGAAACATGGGCACAGTCGACCTCAGTTTGGAAATCAGCAGGCTGCTTTGCTACGGTCTGCAGAAGGGCCTGCTTGCGCCGGAGGATGCGGCCTATTCCGCCAACAGAATCCTTGCGCTGCTGGGCATTTCGGAATTTGAATGGAAGCCGGTGGAGGAGAAGTCTCCGTTTCCCTGCGGAACCTTTGGAACGCATCTGCGATTGGGCCGCGGAACAGAGTCTTATCGATCCGGACACTTTGGACGGGAGAGAGACTTTGTTCGATACGGAAGTGATGAACTGCCTGATGCCCCCGTCCTTCCGAGGTGGTTTTCAAGGTTTTACGGACTGCTATGAAGGAGGAACAAAAAAGGCTGCCACCGATTACTATTATGAGCTGAGCCGTTCTTCCAACTACATCCGGGTTGACCGCGTGGAGAAGGACCGGATGTGGACCGTGCCCACGAAGTACGGCGAACTGGTTGTTACCATCAATCTCTCAAGCCGGAGAAGGACCCCAAGGCCATTGCCGCGGCCAAGAACGCGCCCCAGTCCGGCTATCCTAAGTGCGCCCTCTGCAGGGAGAACGAGGGGTACCGGGGCACGGCCAATCAGGCTGCCCGGGGCAATCACCGGCTGATTCCCCTGTCTCTCTGCGGGGAACGCTGGTTTCTGCAGTATTCCCCCTATGTCTACTATAACGAGCACTGCATTGTGTTGAGCGAAGAGCACCGGCCCATGAAGGTCAGCCGCGCTTCTTTTGAGCGCCTGTTGGATTTTGTCACAGTGCTGTCTCACTATTTTGTCGGCTCCAACGCCGATCTTCCCATTGTGGGAGGGTCCATCCTTTCCCACGACCATTTCCAGGGGGGCAATTTTGAGTTCCCCGTGGCAAAAGCGCCCCCTTCGGGGAGCAGGTTCGCTTCTCCGGCTTTGAAACCGTGAGCGCAGGTATTGTGGACTGGCCCATGTCGGTGCTGCGTCTGCGGTCTGCAGACCGGGAGTCTTTGATTGAACTGGCGGATAGGATTCTGGCGAAATGGCGCGGATATTCCGATGAGAGCGCAGAGGTGCTGGCTTTTACCGGTGAGACGCCCCACAACACCATCACCCCTATTGCCCGGCGCAGAGGGGAGGAGTACGAGCTGGACCTGGTGCTGCGCAACAACCGCACCACGGAGGAGCATCCTCTGGGATTGTTCCATCCCCATGGGGAATATCACCACATTAAGAAGGAAAACATCGGTCTGATCGAGGTGATGGGCCTGGCGATTCTGCCGCCCCGCCTGCTGCAGGAGGCGGAGTTGATGGAGCAGGCTCTTTCCTGCCCGGAAGGCGCGGAGGAGATTTTCAAAGAGACCGGAGATGGAAAAGCATCTGGATTGGTATGCCGATTTGAAAGCGGCGGGAGTTACGGCGGAGAATGCCGGCCGGGCTGTGAGGGAGAGTATCGGAAAAATTTTTGAGAAGATTTTGGGAAACGCCGGCGTTTTTAAGGATACGGAAGCGGGAGAAGCGGCTTTCCTCCGCTTTTGTAAAGTCATATGAGCCGGGAGGGAAAATTTGCGCTGGGTGACAGGCTGCTTGCCTGCTGTTTCCGGAGCGATGTCTCTTCTGCAGGAAGCCGGTGGATGCTGGACAATGCTTTTGCAGCGCCTGTGAGAAAAAAGGTGCCCCGCCTCTGGCGCGCAGGCTGGAAGCAGCGGTCCCGGGAGGCGCGGGGTTTTCCTGCCGGTCTCCCCTCTCCTACCGTGGCGAAGTGGTGGAAGCGATGCGCCGATTCAAATTTCAAGGGAAGAAAGGCCTGGCAAAACCCTTTGCCCGGCTGATGGCGCGGGCAGCGGATTTCCCGAGCAGCCGGAACTGGTCACCTTTTGTGCCTCTGTCGAAAAATCACAGGCGGGAGCGGGGCTATAATCAGAGCGAGGCCCTGGCGGAGGAACTGGGGAGACTGCTGAATCTCCCTGTGAAACCAGTATTGGAAAAGGTGAAAGAAGATAAAACGCAGCATCTTCTCTCTGCAAAAGAGCGCAGGCAGAATGTCAGGAATGCCTACCGGGCTTCCTCCGAAGTTCACGGGAAAAGGTTCTGCTGGTAGACGATATTGTGACTACAGGCGCAACTCTTCGGGAATGTGCCGGACAGCTGTACCGTGCGGGGGCGGAAAAGGTATTTGCCCTGTGCGCAGCCAGCCGATGGGAGCTTGGAGGCGGCACAGGCAGACGGGAAGAGAGAGGAGGAGGAAAAATAGAATGGCAGACCGTTTTGCCAGAGGCGCTCCTCATTGGGCAAGAGGGCGTGGAAAAGCTGAGAAGGGCCCGGGTAGCGGTGTTCGGCGCGGGCGGCGTGGGCGGTTATGCTATTGAAGCCCCTGGCGCGCAGTGGCATCGGCGCTTTGGACCTGATTGACGGAGACGTGGTGAGCTTCACCAACCTCAACCGGCAGATTATCGCGCTGACGGACACCGTGGGGAAGCCCAAGGTGGAGGCGGAAAAGGAAAAGAATCGCCGGGATCAACCCTGAATGCCGGGTTGAGGCGCTGCAGCTGTTCTTTACAAAAGAGACAGCTTTGGATTTTACCCAATACGACTATGTAGTGGACGCCATCGATACAGTATCCCTCCAAGCTGGAGCTGATCTGCAGGGCTAAGGAGGCCGGCGTGCCGGTGATTTCCTGTATGGGAGCGGGAAATAAATTCGATCCCACGGCTTTCCGGGTGACAGATCTTTCCGAAACCAGCGTCTGCCCTCTGGCCAGAGTGATGCGCCGGGAGCTGAAAAAGCGGGGGATTGAGGGCGTGAAGGCCGTGTGGTCGGCAGAAGAGGCGAGAACGCCCTTGCCTGCGGAGGAAGAAGATAAAAAGGGCACGGCGGGCCGTCCCACCCCAGGCAGCATGGCCTTCGTCCCCGGAGCGGCCGGTTTGGCGCTGGCCGCCGAGGTGGTAAAGGATTTGCTGGGCGGCTGGCCGGAGTAGATAAAAAAACGGGGGAAAGGACGTCGGCATGGAATATCGAGAAGGAAACCGCGGGCTGCGCATGAAGTTTGACGAGGACGAAATAAACTATGACCGCTGGCGTCCCGGATATCCGGACGAGCTGTTTCAGGCCGTGGCGGAGTATGCCGGCCTGGAACGGGGAATGCGGGCTTTGGAGGTGGGGATCGGCACTGGGCAGGCCACTCGACCCTTTTTGGAGGCAGGCTGCCGGGTGACCGCCGTGGAGCTGGGCGAAAAGCTGGCAGCCTATTCCCAGGTGAAATTCCAAAATTTTTCAATTTAGAGATCCTTCAGGGAGATTTTATGAAGTGTCCCCTGCAGGGCGATTCCTTTGACCTCCTTTATTCGGCTACGGCCTTTCACTGGATACCGGAAGAGCAGGGATATCCCAAGGCACTGCGTCTGCTGAAAAAAAGCGGGGGAACGCTGGCAGTCTGGTGGAATCACCCCTGCCCGGCGCCGGAACAGCCGGAGCTGTTCCAGGAAATTCAGAAAGTGTATGGGAGGTTCGGCCGCGCTGTCAGGAAATCTCCAGTGGAGTTTACGGAAGAAAACTGTGCGCCGCTCGCCCAGCAGCTGAAAGAAATGGGATTTTCGGGAGTGGAATCCCGGCTTTTTCACAGCAGCCGTTCCTTGGGGCCGGAGGAATATTGCGGACTGCTGAATACCTATTCGGATCATCGGGCGATGGAGGAGAACGCCAGAGCCGGTTTGATGGAGGATTTCCTCGGCAATCATGCGCTTTGGCGGCAGGCTGGAGCTCCGTGATACCATGGATTTATATTTGGCCAGAAAGCCCTGAGGCGGCCGGGCCGGAAGAAAAAGGATGAGAGCGATATGGATATGGAGAAAATAGAACGGGCCGTGCGGGACATCCTGGAGGCGGTGGGCGAGGACCCGGACCGGGAAGGGGCTGCAGGAGACTCCGGCACGGGTTGCCAGAATGTACGGAGAAATTTTTTCCGGGCTGGGCGCTGATCCCAAACAGCATTTAAAAAATTTTCACAGAGGGGGGCATGACGAGCTGGTGCTGGTTAAGGATATCCCCCTCTATTCGGTGTGAGCACCATCTGCTGCCCCTTTATCGGCAGGGCGCATATTGCCTATATCCCAAAAACGGGAGAATTATCGGGCTTTCCAAATTTGCCCGGATTGTGGACTGTTTTGCCCGGCGTCCCCAGGTACAGGAGCGTTTGACAGGACAGATTGCCGATTTCCTCTATGAGAATATGGAGCCGCTGGGCGTGGCGGTGTTTATCGAGGCGGAGCATCTCTGCATGACCATGCGCGGGGCCAGAGCCGCCGGCGCGAAAAACGCAGACCTCGGCCCTGCGAGGCTGTATATGAGGTCTGATGCGAAGACCAGAGCCGAGGTGATGGCCCTTCTGGGGGGCAGGTAGGGGAAAGGAGGGGCTTTTATGGAGACAGCTGCTTTTGAAGCGCGGGAAAAGCGTTTTCCCTCACCCGCACCTACGTGATGGGTATTTTGAATGTGACGCCCGATTCGTTTTCCGACGGAGGGAAGTTTCTGAATCCGGAGCGGGCGGTAAACCGTGCGCTGGAGATGGAGCGGGACGGAGCGGATATCATCGACATCGGGGGACAGTCCACCGTCCCGGTTATACGGCCGTCTCTCCGGAGGAGGAGGGGCGCGGATTCAGGCGGTAGTGCCGGCGGTGGTGCGGGAAACCGGTCTGGCGGTGTCCGTAGACACCTTTTATCCCTGGGTGGCGGAAAAGCCCTGGAGGCGGGCGTCCAGATCATCAACGACGTGTCCGGCTTTGGGGATGAAATGCTGCAGGCCGTGGCCGTCTCGGGCTGCGGCTGCATTGTGATGCATCCCCGGGGGGCGCAGCATGGGGATATCCTTCGTGAAGTGAAGAGCTTTTTTGAGGAACGGCTTCGGGCGGCGGAATGCTTTGGCGTGGGGAAAAGCAGGCTGTGCTTTGACCCTGGGGTGGGCTTCGGCAAGACCTATGAGGACAATCTGAAGCTGATCGCCCATGTGGAAAAAACCAGACTGCCGGAAACGGCTTTTCTGATGGCGGCCTCCCGGAAGCGGGTGACAGGCCAGCCCTGCGGGAATCCCCTTTGAAGAGCGTCTGCCCGCCACACTGGCGGCCCATACCGCCGCTATTCTGGGCGGTGCGGATTTGGTGCGCGTCCATGATGTGAAGGAGGCGGTGCAGGCGGCGCGCATGGCGGACGCACTTTGCCACCTTTCTTCAGAAGGGTGACGCCTGAGCCTTTGTTTCCGATTTCGGCTCCTCCGGCCTTTCGGCCCGCTCCACGATGCCCATACGGTATCCCAGGGCTTCAGGAGCGCTTGAGGGCAGGCTGTTTCAAGCGGGAGGCTGCACGCTGAATTTAGCAGGGAGACAGGATAGAAAGGAAAAAAACGATGGATACAATCTATATCAAAGGGGCTGGAGATTTTTGCCTATCATGGGGTAAATCCGGAGGAAAAACGGGATGGGCAGGTATTTCTGCTGGACATCGCCATGGTGGCTGACCTCACAAAGGCCCGGAGAGCGACAGCCTGGATGACACGGTCAATTACGCTGCAGTGCGCAAGACCGTACAAAGGCCTTTTTACGGAGACAAAGTACAATTTGATTGAACGGGCGGCTCAGGCCGTGTGCGAGGCGGTCCTGGCAGAGCATGAGAAGGTGGAGAAAATTACCTTGCTGCTGAAAAAGCCGGAGGCCCCATGAACGCTATATTTGAGTATGTAGCAGTAGAAGTCACTGCCTCCAGAAAGGCTGGGGAAAAGGAGAAAACAGGAAATTGAGAGAGATGACAACCAGGCGGCTGGTGCTGCGCAGGTTTCTGAAAAGTGATGGAGAAGGGCTTTATGATTACCTCTCCGACCCGGAAGTGGTAAAATATGAACCCTATGAACCCTATACACGGGAGATGGCCGAACAGGAGGCGGCCCGTCGGGCGGAGGATCAAAACTTCTGGGCGGTCTGTCTACTGGATGGCGCCCTGCTGGGCAATGTCTATTTTGCGGAAGGTGAATTTGACACCTGGGAGCTGGGCTATGTGTTCAACCGCAAGTACTGGGGGAAAGGGTATGCAGGCGAGGCGGCCCGGGCTCTGCTGGATCTGGGCTTCACGGAATGGGGAATGCACCGGGTTACGGCAATGTGCAATCCTGAGAACGAACGGTCCTGGAGGCTGTTGGAACGGTTAGGTATGCGCAGGGAAGCGCAATTTGAGAAAGAATATTTTTTCTTTCGGAATGAGCAGGGAGAACCGCTCTGGCAGGATACTTATGAATATGGACTTCTGCGGGAGGAATGGGAGCAGATGCCGCCGGTAAGCATTGAAACCATGTACTGAGAGAGGGAGAGACAGAAATGCAGGCAGTTTTGGGAATTGGCTCGAATTTGGGCGATCGTGAGAATAATATAGCTTTGGCGCTGGACTTGCTGGAGCGTTTGCCGGATACGGCGGTGCAGAAGTTGTCCAGTCTCTATGAAACCGAGCCCTTTGATGTGATCTCTCGGCAGGACAGGTATCTGAATTGCTGCGTGCTGCTGGAAACGAAGCTGGCGCCGGAAGAGCTTTTGGACCGCTGTCTTGCCATTGAAGCGAAGCTGGGGAGAGTGCGGAAGGAATACCACGGTGCAAGGACTATGGATATCGACGTGCTGCTTTGCGAGGGATATACCAGCTGTACGGAAAAACTGACCGTACCCCATCCCCATATCCGAGAGCGGGCCTTTGTCATGGTGCCGCTCTCCGACCTGTTTCCGCCCATAACGCTCTGGGGTTTTTTATTTCATGACGCTTATGAGGCGGTGGAGAAAAGCGGTGTAAAGCTCTATCACTAGGGACTAGCTGAAAAAATCACGCCGGATGGCCCGGCGTCCATTCTGCGGATCGGGCTCCGGATTTTCAGTGCGCACCTTGCGTTACCGGCATAGAAGGAGGAATTCGGCAACGAAAGCCGAATTCCTCCTTTAAAGTTTTGCGTGCATTTCTCTTGGCGGACGCCGTACTTCCAGACTTCAGGCCTATATTCTGCCGAAGGACTTCCTGCCTACAGCGGCAGCAGCTTGAGACTCTCGGCGTGGGAGCAGGAAAGCAGGTCGGACTCCGCTTCCTTGAACAGCGGATGCAGTTTTTTCTTCCGCATGAATCAGGGAAGCAGCCCATCTCTCCGCACGGAGGGAAACCCCTTTTCCGTCTTCTCCCTGCGCATGGTGGAAAGGTTTTCTTTCAGCCGTTCCCCAAACAGCAGCAGTTGTTCCTCCGGCTCCCCAGTCTGGGGCCAGCGGGTCAGGTGGAGGGAAGGCTCCGGTTCGAACTTCCGGAAAAATTCCAGGTAAATGGTTTCCGTGATGTGAGGCGCAAAAGGAGCGTACAGCTTCAAGACGGTGAAAAAAGGCGTGGTACAAGGCGTACTGGGCCGCCCTCCGGCGTCTGTTCCCTGCCGTTCTGCCGAGTAGAGCCGTTCCTTTGCCAGCTCGATATAGGTGTCGCAAAAATCGTTCCAGAAGAAGCGGTCGATTTCGTGCCGTGCCTGGCCGGCCTCATAATTGCTCAGCTGGGAAGGCAGCGGAGCGCAGAGCTTCGTCGGCTCTGGCAAGAATCCACCGGTCAGCGGAAAGCAGAGGAGGGCTCGCCGGAAGAGGGGAAAAGTCTTCCAGTAAGGGAAGGGCAAACCGGGCCGCGTTCCAAAGCTTGGTGAGAAAACGCTTTTCGGGCTGAAGGTCCGCGGGAGAAAAAAAGAGTGTCCGTACCCAGACGGGCATTGGCTGCCCACAGCCGCAGGGCGTCCGCCGAATGCTCCCGGATCAGGGAGGTGGGTTCCAAACCCATTTCCCTTGGACTTGCTGATTTTTTCACCCCGTTTCGCCAAAACGAAACCGCTGATCATTAGATGTTTCCAGGGAAGCTTTCCCGTGTGGTACAGGCTGCGGACAATGGAATAGAAGGTCCAGGTGCGGATGATCTCGTGGGCATGGGTTCGCATGGACAGAGGATATTCCGGCAGCCCACGGCTCTTGTGCAGCAGGGGAGTGACGGAGGAGGTGGCCCAGGTGTCCAGAACAGCGCTTTCCGGGAGAAACTCTGTGCAGCCGCAGGCAGGTCCCCCTCGTACGGCTGTTCCACAGGATTGACGGGCAGGGAATCCTGCGAGGCGAACACGGGCCTGCCACAGTTCCTGCAGTACCAGACCGGGAAGGGGACGCCGTAATACCGCTGACGGGAGATACACCAATCCCATTTCAGGTTTTCCACCCAGGAAAGATACCTGTCCTTCATCTGCGCGGGATGCCACACAATTTCGTCAGCCGCCTGACGGTGGTACCGCTCCTTTTGAGACAGCACGTCGATATACCACTGCCGTGAGGGCAGAATCTCCACCTCGGTGCCGCAGCGTTCATGGACGGCCACTGTGTGGATCACGGGTTCTGCGGAGAGAAGAAGTCCTGCCTCCTCCAGCAGCCTGATGATTTCCTTTCGTGCCTGTTTCACCCGCAGGCCTGAAAGATAGGGCACGTCTTCTCCCATTCTGCCGTCCTTTTGTTTGAGCACCCCTGCGGGTGGGCAGGCCGTGCTCCAGCACCCACTGGGCGTCGGTGCTGTCGCCAGAAGGTGGCGCACATCACGATCCCCGTGCCCTTTTCGGGTCGGCTTTCTCATCTGCCAGGATCGGAATCTCAAAGCCGTAAAGGGGCACGGCTGCTGTCTGCCCAATAAATTCCCCGTATTGGGGGATTTTCCGGATGAATAAACAGACAGACACAGCCAAAAAGCAGCTCCGGCCGTGTGGTAGCCACAGGCAGCACGGTTTCCCCCGTGAGAAGGGCAGTGTATAAAAAGACCGAGTCGGTTTCCCGGATCCAGCTCTGCCTGGGCGATGGAGGTACGGCATTCGGTGCACCAGAGCACGGGCGCTTCTCTGCAGTAAGCCGCGCTTTCCTTAGGCGGGCCAGCTCCAAAAAGCTTTTGAGAGAGCCGCTGCTCTGGAGAGGCAGTTTCATACTGCAGGTCCCAGTCCACTGAAAAACCCAGCGATTGGAAACAATTGGCGGAAATCCGCCTCATAGCGGGATGCAGTTTCCCTGCAAAGCTCTGTGAAGTCAGCGTGCGGCAGGTCTCTGGCTCGCAGCTTTTTCTCCCAGTTCCACCAGCCGTTCAGGGCAGGCCGTTGTCGTCAAAACGGAAGGGATAATAGACGTTTCCCCCTGCATCCGGTGGAAGCGGGCGATCATTTCCGCCTGGCATGGAAAACAGATGGCCGATGCAGGCTGCCGCTGACAGTGGGGGGGGGGCGGCGTGATGGAGTACACCCCTCCCAGGCATCGGGGCTTGGTAAACAATTCCTTCCCTCTCCCAAAATTCCTGGGTCTCTTTTTTCGTGCTTTTTTTGAAAGTCCATATCTCTTTTCCATTGCAGTACATCCTTTCAATCTTTGCAAAATAAAGGGGGACGATAAAACAGAACACCGCCGGGCAGTTGGCAATGCCGGACGGTCCCGCAGAAGAAAGGTGTAGGCGTTGGGGAGCGGGCAGACAGTAACGGAAGAAAAAGTCTTTTGCCGCTTTCTTCCGGAAAGGGCAGAAAAAGTGGATAAAAAACGCCCTAAACAGCAATTGCTGCTTAGGGGCGAATCTCATCTCCGCGGTACCACCTAAATTCGAAGCTCTCTTTTAGGAGCTTCACGCACTCTTTCCGTACGGGACTACGGGCGAGAGAGCCTTGTCCGATACGTTTCCCCTGCTTAACGGTATTCCGGTGGCGTCTACTTGCTGCTTTCGGGCCACGGCCCGGGCTGCTACTTCTGCGTTCCTTCACGGAGACTTACACCGTCCGTCTCCCTCTCTGCGCTTCGGGAACGCATACTCCTCCTCTTCCTTGCCTTTGCTTATTTTGTTTTCTCAGTTTTAGCACGGACGGAACAAAAAGTCAAGGGGGAATTTTCAGGCAGGTATTCCATTAGCCAGCAATCCTGTCTTTTCCTTCCATGCATTCATGCTTTTCAGTAATTAAGTTTCCGGAATCCGCAGGCCTCGTAGCACACGCAGAGCGCGTGGGTTGTCGGCGTGCGGGTCCACAGAATCACAGAACGGGCGCCTTCCGTCCCGGTCAGGTACTCCAGCACCAAGGTGAGAAACGTCCGTCCAATTTTCTGTTCCAGTATTCCGGTTCGCCGATAAACTGGTCGATGCTAAAGCTGAATCCGCCCAAATGGGGAGTAATGGTACTCCCGGCAAAGTTCTTCATCCAGCCGGTAAATCTGAAGCGTAGCCGATCGGTTTTTCCTCATACTCCACAATGCACCGGCGGGCGTTCCATTCCTCCTGATAAAGTCTTTCAGAATGCGTTCCGGGGTAAAGACTGCGTCCCGGCCCTCATAAATTCCAAAACCCGTGGCTCGGTCATCCATTTGAGCAGAAAGGAGCGTGCTCCGGCGTCAAAAAAGGCCGCACCGTCACCGGCCCCCGGGTCAGGTAAATGCCGTGTTTCATAGGTCAGACCTCGGTGAACTGCATGATAAAGCCATGGGGCAGCAGCTTGGACAAAAGGGGGCAAAATTTGTAGAAAAAGCCTGGTATAGACGGCTTTGCCGCGCTTTGCCGCCCGAAGGGAACCCGCTGCCACCGCTTTGGGATCCACCCGGGGCAGCTTGTCGATCAGCCTGATTTCCCCGAACATTAGCCACGTTCCAGAAATCCGTATCCATGGGGGCTGGACATACCGCGGTCACATTGATGCCGCGGGCTGCAGCTCGTCATGCAGCGCTTTGACAGTGCCAGAACAAAGGCCTTTGTGGCAGAGTAGACCGACATTCTGGGGGTGGGGGCAAAGGCTGCGATGGAGGAAATATTCAGCACTAGCTGTTGTCCAGCATATAAGGCGACAAAGCCGCGTGATACCGGTGAGGGCCCTGCAATTTAAATCCACCATACCGGTTTGAAAGGCCCGGTTGAGGAGAAAAAAATCGGTGCACTTGCCGAATCCTGGCGTTGTTGACCAGCACCTTGATCTCCGGGTTGTTCTCCTGAGCAGCTGTTCGAACATGCCGATGCTCTCTTCTTTGAGAGATCCAGGAGATGGCGGCGATGGTCTTGTCCGGATGCTCTTCGCGATCTCTTCAATACTTTGCGCCGCGCCACCAGCCAGAATGCGTCCACACTGGGATACTGCGCGATGATGGCGTTTATGTATTCTTTTGCCGAGCCCGCTGGAGGCTCCGGTAATCACAGCCGTTACCATGGATGCTTCTCCCCTTTTCCACTTCAGGATTTTAAATCAATTTTACGCCATTGTCATTCCGCCGTCAATCGCAGACTGTCGAAAAGATGAAAATGATGGAAGGAAACAACGGTTTTAGAGCCGGCGTCTTCAAAATGCAATCATTTATGAATTTTTTGTGTTATGCCTTTTGTACCGGGTCCGCTTATGCTATAATAACAGAGAAATTCGGAAAACCGGAAAAAAGAATCAAGAGGACGGATGAAATTGAAATTCAGAAAAGCTGCTGCATTACTTCTGTGTATTGGTGGTATTTGCAGCACTCGCTGAGCGCGGGGGCGAAAACCTGGAGACCGAGGACTTTACCGCAGAGGTGCCGGACGACCTGTATCAATTTTCCCTGACACGCCGGTGGGCGATCCGGCATGGGCTTTGGCCGGTATCGCCGAACCTGCCCAGAAGCTGGAAGAATATACTAAAATGAACGCAATTGCGAACTTTGTCAGCAAGGACGGCAAACTCAGCATACTGGCAAATGAAAAAGGAGTCGGACTATTCCAAGCAGATCTATAATTTTGGGGGAAGCTACTGCGGAGGGAACAGCAGGAGGTCCTGAAAAACTCAGCTCGACAGATTCCGACAAATTTCAGGTAGACCGCAGCATTTATGAGGGTGGGGAGCTCCCTTCTTCCGAATCAAGATTGACGGGGAGGTGGACGACGGCACCACCCATCATGAGCTGATTTACGGTACGATGGTCAACGGGCCGCCTACACCTTTGATATTTACGGAGGCCAGAAGATATCCCTCAGGACCATATTGCCATACTGGAAGAGATCCTCGAACACGGTGCACTTCACGAATGTTCTGCCGAAACCGGACAATACCCTGACACAGGAGGACCTGGTGAAGACGGTGGGGCTGCTTTGTGCTGCTGCTGGCGGTCATTGTCACGCCTTTTATCTATTTCCCTCTTAAGAGCAAGGCGGATAAGCGTAAAAAGGCAAAGCTGGCGCAGCAGCTGAGGAATACCGGAAAACTCATGGCAACGACGATACCCTTTCCGGAAATATGAGGTTTGCCAATTCCACCGACTGTACCCGGGAAGCCATCAAATCCTTCAGCATTTTCCATGCCTACATCAAGAATATCGGTTCGCTGATTATCGGGGCTGTTTTGAGCCTCGTCACGGTGATTATCACCTTTACGCTGGATTCAGAATGGTGGATGAAGCTGCTGGCAGTGGGAATTGTGGTCTATTACGGCTACAAAATATTTTCCACTCCTACCAATATCGAAAAAGGTGCAGCGGAAGGTCTATGACAGGGGGACTTCTTCCACTGCCATCTACGCGTTTTACGACGAGGCCTTCCGGGTGTCCGGCGTGCAGTCTGCCAGTGTTTACCCCTATTTCCAGATCACGGATGTGCGCAAGCACGGCCATTATGTCTATCTCTATTACGGTCCGGACAATGCGTATATGGTAGATCAGTTCGGCTTCAAACTGGGCGAATATGAAGACTTCCCTGAAGTTTATTTCTGAGAAGACGGAAAGAAGCTCTAAAAGAAAACTGCCGCGTTTTTCGGAAACTCTTGGTACACGGCTGAAAGGAAGCTGATTGCAAAGGATGGCGGAAAAGAAAAAATCGGCATTATCGGCGCTATGGCGATGGAGACAGAAACCTTGGCGGCCGCATTGGAGCACCGGAGGACAGAGGAGATTTCCGGTATCGCTTTCCATCAGGGGAGCTCTGGGGCGTCCCCCTGCGTGGGCCCAAAGCGGTGTGGGCAAGGTAAACGCAGCTGTTTGCGCCCAGACAATGATCTTGAAATATGCCCCATCGTTGGTGGTGAACACAGGCGCAGCCGGAGGTGTGGGCCCGGAAATCCGCATAGGGGATCTGGTGGTGGCTAGCGCCTGCGTGCAGCACGATATGGATACCACGGCCCTGGGAGAAAAAGCGGGGAGAGATCTCCGTTCCGGAGAGGGGTTCGGATTGAATTCCCCTGACCGGCAGGCAGCCTCCGTGTTGGCGGAAGCGGCAAAAGCGCTTTACGGCCATGTGCACAGAGGCATCGTTGCTACAGGCGACCTGTTTGTAGCGGATCCAGAGAAAAACAGGGAAATTGGCAGGCTTTTCTCCGCCAAAGCGACTGAGATGGAGGGGGGCAGCATCGCCCAGGTCTGCTACAGGAACGGGGTTCCCTGCGCGGTTCTCCGGGCAATCTCAGACAATGCCGACAACAGCGGCAAGGTGAATTTCCTGGAGTTTGCCCGTATGGCGTCCAAAAAGTGCGGCTCTGCTGCAGAAAGCTATACCGGCGCTTTCCTGGAAGGGGCGCGCCGGTTCATCCGCCTGCCCCGGTCAAAGCCGTGGCAGGCTTTTTTTCTGTAAAATTTAGAAGGGAAGGATTTGTTATGGAGTATCGGAAATTTGGCGACACCATCGTGCTGCGGCTTGAGGTTGGAGAGGAAATCGCGGAGTCTCTTGCCGCCCCTGTGCGAAAAAGAAAAGCTGGAACTCTGCCAGGTCAGCGGCTTGGGCGCTGCCGCCAGATCACGGTGGGCGTGTTTGACACGGAGAAAAAGGAGTATTTCAGCAGGGAATACCAGGGTGATTTTGAAATTGGCAGCCTTACGGGGAACATTACCAGAAAAGAAGGAAAAGCCCCTACCTGCACCTGCATCTGGTATTCGGAAATCCCCCGGCAGAATGTCTGTGTGGCCGGGCACCTGAACCGTGCTGTCATCAGCGCCACGGCGGAACTCTTTGTGAGAGTGCTGCCCGGTTCCGTGGGCAGGCGAATGGACGATGAGGTGGGATTAAACCTGTTTCAGTTTTCTCAGGACAGCTGACAAATGGAAAAAGCAGCCGGTTTGTCTGAAGATTGTGCCGGGAAAATCTATTCCGGCCCGTTGAAAAGAGAGGAGCAAACGATGAAAATTTATGATCTGTCCCAGGAAGTATTTTTTCTTCCCGCGTTTTTCCGGGAGATCCCTCTCCCCGCAGAAGGCCTGTTTCCAGCATGGAAGAAGGAAAAGCCTGCAATTTGACTGAAGTGACCATGGGCACTCACAACAGCACGCATATGGACGCTCCGCGGCATTTTTTACAAAGACGGACGGACCATTGACCAGCTGGACCTGCAAAAATGTGTGGGTCCCTGCAAGGTGATTGCCCACAGCGGGAAGCTGCCGGAGACGGTGGAGCAAGCCCTTGCGGATGGAACCAAAAGGCTGCTCATCAAGGGCGAGATCGAAATCACCCTGGAAGCGGCCAGAAAGATGACGGAGATGGAGCTTTGGTTTTGGGGGTGCAAGAACTTACCGTAGGGCCCATGAAAAATCCCATGCCGGTCCATCTGGAACTTTTGGGACATGAGGTGGTTATTCTGGAATCCACCCCTGATGGGCGAAGTGCTGGAGGGTTCTTATTTTCTGGTTTCCGCGCCTGTGAAATACGGCGGAATCGACGGGCGCAGGCACGGCCTTTGCTGTTGGATTTTGAGGGCTGATTCCATGAAGGAACAGGCTGTTCTGAGGCAGGCTGCCCTGGAGTATCTGGAACGTGATCGGCCTCTCCATATGGATATGCTGGAACCCATCCGCCGGGGGACAGGCGGAGATTCTGAAAGGCGGGTCCCGGGGGCGTCCTGATCTATGAGACCAGAAGCCGGACTCATATGCTTTCGGCGGAGAGCCTGGAAGCGGGAAAGCATTGTGCTGCCGGGTGGAGCAGCCCTATCTGTTTGTAGCACATGACCGGGAGAACGCAGAATACTTCCGGGGAAAATATGGCTTCCAGACCGCGCAGGAATGCTGGGCGGCAGCCTATTTGGGGAATGTAGCCCTGCCCGTCCCGAGAGGATATGGAGATCCGGAGGCTGGGAGAAGAGTATTTTGGAAAAATCATCAATGCAAACTACAGCACCTTTTCTGGCGAGGAATATATACGGGACCGCATCCGGGAAGCGTGTCATGCAGGGGCTTTTCGGAACGGTGTGCTGTTGGGGTTTGCCGGAATGCATCCCGAGGGCAGCGTGGAATGCTGGAGGTGCTGCCTGAGTACCGCCGCCAGGGCGCGGCTACGGCACTGATGGCAGCCATGGTGAATTTCTGTCTGGAGCGGGGCTGTGTGCCCTTTTCGCAGATATTTTTGCGGGAAATGAAGCATCCCTCGGGACTTCATCGGAAAATGGGATTTTTATCGCGCAGCGGCCCATGTACTGGGTGATGAATAACGACTGAAAGCCTTATTCCTGGAAGGAGAAGAGCGCTTTTGGATGATAAAAATTTATCAGGATGAATGGTTTTGCTCCGTGCAGGATCTAACCGGACACAGCTGCATGGAGCATGATGGGGTATTACTGAAAAAGGAAATATTTGAAAGATATGCTTTTTTAGAATGAATGTGTCCGCTTGGGTTTTGCACTATGAGGTGAATCACACTTTTATAGGGGGTAAAATCCATGAAACAACAAGTGAATTTTTTGCTTTTTTCTGGGGAAGTCAGTCTTTTCCCAGCTTGGCAGCGCCATGTCCGGCTTTGCCCTGATTCTTTTGGGTCTATCGGCAAACGGGCAGCGCAATGACCACCTCTCTGCTGACGTTCTTTTCCTACTTCCTGCCCATGATCCTGGCCAGTACGGCGGCAGGACCGTTTGTGGATATGCATAAAAAAGAAAACCATTATGCTGCTGTGCGACCTGATTGCTGCGTTGTGTTCCCTGCAGGGTGCTGGCGGTGCTGCTTTTGGGGAGACTGGAGCTCTGGCATATCTATGTGGTAAACGGTATCGTGGGCTTGATGAACGCCTTTCAGATCCCGGCCCATGCGGTTGCTGTGGGGCTGATTGCACCGGGGCAGCAGTATGGCCGGGTGAGCGGCCTCAACTCCTTTCCTCAAACCTATGCACTGTGGCGGCCCCTATGCTGGCGGCTGCTCTTTTATTCAATTGGCGGGCTGAGCGGAGTTGTGCTGTTTGATCTGTGCACCTTTCTGGCAGCGGAGCTGCTTTTGCTCCTCCGGATCAGGATACCGGAAGATATCCCTGTAAAGGGATCTGACGCAGGAAAATTTTTGCGGGATGTGCGGAAGCGCTTCCGGTATCTTGCTGAACGCCGTGATTTGCTGTTGCTCATAGCGGGATGGCCGTACTGAACTTTTTTCCAGGCTCACCTATGAAAATATCCTTTCACCCATGGTTCTGGCACGCAGCGGGGGAAGCGAGACGGCGTTGGGGACGGTAAATGCCGTGTTGGGCCTTTGGCGGCATTCTGGGCGGTCTTGCTGTTTCGGCAGGAAAATTGCCGGAAAGTGATCCCCATAAGTTGATTTGGTTGCCTGCGGCCTTTTTCCTTTCTGTTTGGAGACCTTTGATGGGCTTTGGCCGTGGGCAGGCGGTTTGGTGTAGCGGCGGGCTGCCGCCAGCATTCCCATTCCTTTCCTCTCGGCAGGGCAGAATATCGTTCTCTACCGTACGATTCCAAAAGAAATGCAGGGAAGAGTGTTTGCCGTGCGTAATGCCCTTCAGTACAGCACTATCCCAGCAGGTATTTTATTGGGCGGTTGGCTGGCGGATTTTGTTTTTGAACCCTATTTGGTTTCCGGAACCGCCCTTTCCCAATTTCTGCAGCAGTTGGTAGGAGCGAAAGAAGGATCAGGCATGGCAGTGATGTTTTTATGTACGGGAACGTTGGGCGCGGCTTTCAGTCTGGTTTGGTATGGGCTGAGCAAAAAAAAAGCATGGCCCAAGATCCTGAAAAGCAGGCGCCCCACGGTATCTTGACGGATCCATGGGGCGCCTGCCCTTTCTTCTATGAAAAAATCGTGTCTCTCGGAAACCTTAAAATCAGCCCTCCTCCCCTTTTTGACAGAGATAACGCTGGGAGCCGGAATTGTATTTGTCTCCCAAAGAGGTGACTGTAAATCCCAGGCTGCGGTAGAACCCCACGGCCTCTTCGTCGGTCTCGGCATAGAAATCAGTAAGAGCAAGGCTTTTGATGATCCCGGAAATTAAGAACCGGCCGATTCCCCTGCTTTCGATCTTTTTCTGAAACAGCAATGTCCAGCAAAGTGCCCAGGCTGCCGGTCCGCTGCACAACGGCAACTCCTTTCCAGATATCGCCTCACGGCAGGCAAATACGGCGATAGAAGCATTCTGCCGGTAGGCGCGGACGCGCTTCGCTAGCCGCTCCGGCGTGGGATCGTAGACACTGGCGGCCAGAATTCCATTCAGCTCAGGCAGTTCCAACAATTCTTTCCCTCTGTAAAGTGTCAGCACAAGATATCCCTCCTGAAGCGTCAGTATATCACAGAAGAAGGAGAAGAGAAATCCACCTTGACAAAAACTAACAATTGATAGTATTATTAATAAACTATCAATTGTTAGTTTAGGGAGGAACCCATGGGAACCCGGGAAAAAATTTTGGAAGAGGCTCTGACACTCTTTTCCCCAAAAAGGGATACAATGGGGTGTCTGTACGGGAAATTGCCGGAGCGATAGGAATCAAAGAAAGTTCCTTTACAACCACTTTGCAAATAAGCAGGAAATTTTCGACCAGACGGTAGAGTTCTGCTGGCAGGAGGCAGAGACCTATTTCAAAGAACAGGGATTACCTTTTACCGGAGAAGAGGATCTCAATATATTCGGTGAGGAGGACTTTTCCCTGCTGTCAGAGACGCTGCTGAGCCTTTTCAGATACTTTTTGACGATCCTGTCAATGTGCGGTTCCGCAAGCTGTTGCTCCTCAGCCAGTTTGAGAACAGGCGTGCGCGGGAGTTGTACCGAAAGGTGTACTGTGAATACCCGTTGGAAGTACAGGCAAAAGTTTTTTCCTGGCTGATGGAAGCTGGGATTTTTCAGAAAG
>VOFI01004316.1_pt1 | contig 21168 bp, 27 predicted proteins | sample 5384131 | NCBI WGS metagenome assembly VOFI01 (sample SAMN12384728, study PRJNA508395) | human gut metagenome | isolation source: healthy gut H | host: Homo sapiens | reverse complement strand
GCGTATTGCTTCCGGCTCCAAGCAAGCTCAGCGAAGAGCGCAGCAACTGCTGCGCATGTGTCAGAAGTTTTCAATTTTTCTTCCAGCGCCCTATCCTGCTCCGCGAACATTTTCCGTAATTCATCCCTGTCTTCTCTGCGGCATTAAACCTGATATTCTTCTAAGGGACAGGATTCTGTGGATCACTTCAATGAAATTCCATCTGTTTCAATGTCAGCAGCCATTCAGGGAGATCACTCAGGGTTTTCTCGTCAAAAACATACTGTCCACGGCTGACCGGAGGGACCAACTTAGGCCGTGCTTAATATAATAATAGATGCTTGTTACGGGAACTGCAAATTTTTTCGCTGCCTGTCCTATCTTCATGCGTACCTCCCTTGCAGATATAGAAATGAAATACCCAACTCCCGGCTCATACTCAGATAACTCTCTCTGGCTGAATACTATCCCTCTCTCTTGTTTTCAAAATAACATGGATTTAGACCTAAGTCAAGGTTTTTTTTACAAAAAGGCTGAATTTTAAATATTGACATGAACTCCAGTCTTTTATTTATACTAATAACAGTTCAACATGAAATTGACAGAATACAACAGACCGATTTTTTATTATGGCAGGTCTGCTCAACTGCACGGCGGATTCAGCAAAGGAATCATCGTTAGAGCGTGTTTGAAAATTGCTTTCTGACATGCTCTAGGAAGTAGAACAGAATGCCGGTTTGATTAACAGGCTATTGCTGAATTTATTTTTAAGGAGGATATACCGATATGGAATTTTTAAAAAATCAGTTTTTGCGTACAATTAAGGAAAACAGAGACTTAGTAGAAAATGTAACTGAGATTATACGAAATGTCCGTGACAACGGCGATGATGCCATCCTTCATTACAACATAAATTTGACGGCAACGGCCGCAGGAATTTCCGTGTGAGCGCTGAGGAGATAGCGTCTGCCTATGCCTCTGTGCCGCAGGAATGCCTGGATGATATGCGGCAGGCGGCAAAAGCACATTGAAAGCCTTTGCCGGCTCAAAAAAAACTGCCTGTTACCGCTGAACGGATTTTCAACGATACCGGGGGCTTCTCTGGGACACAAAATCATTCCGGTAAATTCCTGCTGCTGCTATGTTCCGGGCGGCGGTTACCCTCTTTTTCATCGGCCCTGATGTTAATTATACCGGCAAAAACTGCCGGTGTTAAACGTGTGGCTGCCTGCGCACCGGCTGCAAAAGGAAAGGACTGTATCAACCCGCTGACCCTGGCAGCTATGGATATGCCGGTGCAGACGAGATCTACGTCATGGGCGGTGCGCACAGTATTGCTGCATTTTCCTATGGAACCCGTCAGGTGGCTCCGGTTGATATGATTGTCGGCCCGGGCAACCAATATGTGGCAGAGGCCAAACGTCAATGTTACGGCCAAATTGGAATTGATTTTATAGCCGGTCCCAGCGAAGTCCTGGTTCTTTACCCAGATAAGACTGCCCAATCCGGCTATCATCGCAGCCGATCTTCTGGCTCAATCGGAACATGATAAAACTCGCCAAAGGAATTCTGGTGACAACAGACAGACAAGCTTGGACTCGATGTGCAATCGAGGCCGTCCGGGCCAACTGGGCACTCTGGAAACGGCAGATATTGCCTGTTCGTCCTGGGAGCCTACGGTGAAGTCATATTTGCTGAAAATCTGAAGGAGGCCGTCTCTTGCCAATGAATATGCGCCGGAACATCTTGAAGTTATTCTTGATAATGCCGATGAGGTAACGGAACAGCTCTGTAATTATGGCTCCCTCTTTATCGGACAGGAAACGGGGGAGGTGTTCGGAGATTATGCTTCCGGAACAAACCATACACTTCCTACTATTCGGGGCGTCGCGCTATACAGGGCGGCGTATGGACCGGCACCTTCCTGAAAGTATGCACCTACCAGCATTACGGCCGCCCTGCAATGAAGCAGACTGCACCTCGTATCGCGGATGGCAAGAAGGGAAGAAGGACTCATGGACATGCCAGAGCCGCTGAGCTGCGGAACGAGCTTTTATAGAATGGAACCGAATAGCCTGAAAGGTACTTTCAGCATTAGTATTGCATTAATATCAGAAAAGAAAGGAGTTAATAATGCGCCAATTTACAGACCTGGAAAATCATTTGTTGGAACTGGTTGACACGGAAGGAGCCATCGCATTTTTACAAAGGCTGGTACAGAGCGACAGCCAAAACCCGCCGGGAAATGAGATGCAGACAGCCTTTGATTATCCAAAAAAGCTTGATGAAATCGGACTAATGACCGAAGTTCAGGAAGTGGAGCCAGGACGTTTCAATGTAATCGGACTTCTGGCCGGGGAAAGCGAGGAGCAGCTATTATTTAACGGCCACATGGATACAGTAAAAAACTGGTGATCCCTATACGTGGACCAAGCCGCCGCTGGGGGATTAATAGAAAATGGCAGGCTTTACGGCAGAGGCGCCTGCGATATGAAATCCGGCCTTGCTGCGATGATTTTCGCGATTGAAGCATTAGTAAAATGCGGTATCACACCACATAAAAAGTATACTGTTCACGGCCGTAATCGATGAAGGAAGTGTTTTTAAAGCAATCCGGGCAATGATTGACACAGGAAAACTAAAGCACTGCACCAGGAGCTTATGTCAGTGAGCCTACCTCTCTCTGCATCGCAACCAGCCTGCAGGGAGCCGCCGGAATTTACAGCCAGAACCTATGGAAAAGCCGCCCATTGCGGAATGGCTGAAAAATGGTATCAATGCAATTATTCCCATGGCCGAATTTGCAACTGAACTGAACAAACTGAATGACAGGCTGAAGGGAAAAAGGTGCGCTTCTCGGATTCGGTCAACCCCAGCCTGAATGTGGGCTCCATAAAGGGCGGAATCGATATCACTCTCGTCCCCGACTACTGTGAAATGAATTTCGACCGTCAGGTATTCCCGGTGAGGATATGCAGCAGGCAATTGACGAAATCCACGAGATATTCAAACAGGTATGTTCCAAATATGGGACGAGAAATGAGCTGACCTGTAACCAGTATTTCAATTACTGGAAAGTCGATAAAGCTCATCCTGTTGCCCGGACTGCCGTTCACTGCCACGAAATGGTCACTGAAGTAAGCCCGATGATACCCTGTTCCGCGCCTATGCAGAAGTGGAAAATGATTGCACAGCAGGGAATTCCCGGTATCATCTACGGTCCGCAGCATACTGCAGGCTCACCGAGCCGGATGAATATGTAGAGCTTGATGAATTTATCACGGCACTTAAAACTTATGCATTGATTGGACTTGATTTTATACGTTGATTGATATGTTTGTACCAGAGGTTGAGCCAACAAAAGTATACCATACGAAGTACGCAAGGAGGGCCAAATATGAAATCAGAAAACAGAAAACTTGGGTTAAAAAATCATTTATCTTACGGCATGGGTGCCATCGGAGAAGGGGATCGGATATAACTTCTTTTTACAGCTATTTTATCTTTTTATGATTAATATTGCCGGGGTTAATCCGGCCGTCGCAGGGACTGTTTCCTTTATTGCAGTATTCTGGGATGCCGTCACTGACCCTATTATCGGTTCTATGTCCGACCGGTGCCGCAGCAAAAGCGGGGGCGCAGAACACCGTTTATCAAATACGGCTCTATATTCTCGGAATCTCCTGGCGCTTATGTTCATCAATATCGACCTGCCTGCCGGTGCAAAGGTAGTGTATTATATCCTAATCAATATTGCCTACTGGACGTTCCTGACTTCGGCTGTAATTCCCCATATAGCATTGGGTTCCGAACTGACGGATGACTTTGAGGAAAGAACTACGCTGCGCACCTGCGCCAATTTTCCTGATGAATATCGGCATGCTTATCGCAATCAGCGGCTCACTCATAATTGTACAATTTTTTACAAAAATATTTGGCAGCGAAAGTCTCGGATGGACGGCGACCGGAGTACTGTTCGCAGTGATAATCGTTTTCGTGTATAATTTCTGCTGCTTTTCAGTACGGAACTTTGAGCCTGAAAACCCAAATCTTGCAGAGGGGTATGTACCGGAAAAAATTGTCATTATCGTCTGTTTTCAGCAGCTATCTTCAAGCCCTCAAGGTTAAGCCATTTAACAAACTGCTGATTATTACTTTCTGTGTTAACTTTGCAGTCGGCGTCGGCTCCAGCCTGATGCTTTTTTTCTTTACACTTACGTCTTCCGCTACAGTGAGAACAAAACCTCTTTCATGTTACTCATCACAACGCTTTCCTGCTGCTTTACAACCGTTTTAGCCGGTGTGATTGCAAAACAAATTCGGCAAAAGCAGATGATGATCGGCGGAATGATATGTTATACTGCCTGTTATCTGATCGCATGGCAGTACTTCCGGGTCGGTGACTTTACCGCTTACCTTTACATTTTTTTTACGGTATCGGAAATGCCACTTACTGGACATTGATTTATTCCATGTCTTATGAGACGGCATTGATTGAGAAGTTCAAATTCGGCAATTCTCCGGACGGCCTCTATACTTCGATGATCGGCTTTTCATGAAGGCCAGGAAGCGCAATCGGAATGGGATTACCGGCATTGTGCTCAGTGCAATCGGCTTCAACGCCGAAGCTGCCGAACAGGCCGCGGATACAATAGCTAACCTTAAGCTGGCATTTGGCATCATACCGGCCGTTATCCTCGCTGTTGCCGTAATAGCAGCTATTGCTTATTCGCTGATGAAGAAGGAAAAGTATGCGCTGCTGCTGACTGCGGCAGAGGCGAAGGAAAATGGTGCGGAATATCGGGTTGAGGGGTTGGAGAAGGTGCTGTGAGGTGAGAGCCACTGGAAATATTAGATGGAATAGATTTAATTTATAGGAGGAGGAAATTCTGACATTGGGATTTGGCCAATGTCCAAATTGGGCGGTGGCTCTTAGAGTGTGAAGAAAAGGACCTGTTGACAAATCCCATTTTTAGTGTATGTGAACCTTTTTCTGTAAAAATAAGGTTTTTATAAGGTCTTCAATGGTAAAATAATAATCATAGGAGGCCTTTTTATTATGGCAAAGAGAAAAAGAAATCCGTACACAAAGTACAAATGACAGATGGGAAAAGGAACATCATTCAACAGCTCCTTCAAGAGTATGACATCTAGTCCGCAGAGGATGTGCAGGCTGAGATGTAGACCCAAAAGAATAACGACTATTATATCGAAGAATGCCAGGCCAGGCTAGGCGGCCTTACCGCAAAAAAAGCAGTTATGGTTTTTGGAGCCATAACTTAGAAATTTAATGGAAATGCACAAAAAAGGGAGACTCTGTTTATTTTTAACTTAAAGTATCTTGGCGCTATCCGACTTTCCGCCTGTTCTTGACATACAACGATAATTGCTGTTATAAATAAAACAAGAGCTGAACGTCCCAAAAGGTACTTTCAGCCCAGTTATATCATAGTAGATCGTATTTATAGACTTTTCTTCACACACTCACTGAATACAATGTCAACTATCCCAAATGTAGTAAACCTTCAAACTTAAATAATAAAAAATCTTGCTTATAAGGGCAACGCCCAAGTAACTAACTTTGCCCATAGAAACTTTCTATCAATTCTTTTTCTTTAATACTCGAATGCCTTCTGCTTCCCGACTTAAAGCCAGACCAACTGCCAACAACGTCCACATAACTGGTGTCGCAATAGGAAGATTAATATTCACAATATTCTGCGTATTATAACAAAGAACAGCAGCTATTGGAGCAAGAATGAAGGGCCTTTCCTCATAAATACGCAGCATACGTACCAGCCCCCCCCACAAACAGTAGATATGCTATGACTGCAAAAAGGTCCCATAGTTACTAGGTACTGCAGATACTCATTATGGGCATTCTCATAGAACACTCCCTGAAGAGCGATGGTCTCCTCCCCGAAAATCCCATGTTAAGAGCCCGAAGGTATCCGGTCCAAAGCCGAAAAGTTTATGTATCATCGGCTGCTTCATGTATGATTCCAAACCGATCCGCCAGCAGTATCCCCGATTTGAACCCCAATTATCATTAAATATAAGATATCGTGAAAGGGCTGCATATCGTTCCGGATTATCACCAAAATTAGCATCGTACAGTACATAGGCAATCAGAACTGCTGCTGATAGTACAATGAAGAGCCAGATAATGCGTAGCCATACCCCAATTCTGTCGTTCTTCTTTAGCGTCACGGCACGGCTTGATGCAAATAGCACCACCACGCTCCCCCATAGCATAATAAGAATCACTCCCAGCTTCTCATATCCTGCCATATAGTCAAAAGATTCCATGAAGGCTGATAACCTTATCCGCCATCTTTATATTAATATCTGCAATAATGCGAATGGTACTCATAAAGGATGCCAACAGTATTATATACTGCATCACTCCTCTTCTGCTCCTAAAAAGTACAAACGGTAAAAATATAAATAGAGCGCCCAGAGCCAAGTAGGCATTATCACTCTGTCCCATAATGATTGCGAAAAGCTTATGAGAAGTACTACATAGTACCAAACGCATCGAAATATATTTTTTTTCTGCTACGAAAAGGCCACAGGATGTTCCCATAAGCATTGCCACATAGGCTGTATAGGTATTTACATTTCCTAGAAACGAAGTGAAGAAATCCCCCCTGTTCCTGTGCCACATTATTCTTCCAACCAAGAATATCCATTTGAAAATAATCGGTAATTCCAAAAGGCAAACGAATATACCACTTATAAGAAACAGATCCAGATGCCATTTTTTAAATCTCCCTAACTTACCAATAAAATACACGCTGAGTACATACAGCGTAATTAAAAATAATCCGCTGAATCGTCCCTCATTTCCCCAAAAGGACTCAAATTTATAATCTGATAGGGCTGTTGACAATGCCGCAAATATCCAAAATGCTGTCAGGGCCTTGTACTCAACGGGCTGGTTCTTCAGAGTATTCGTCCGTAAACAGGGAAATAAACTTCTTTGTATTCATTCCGTTGTACTCTAAGCGATCTACAAACAAAAATACCACACCTAATAAAATACATACCACAATCATCGCAAGGACTGTAATCCAGTAAAACTTATACTTTGCCTTTAATATATTAAAATAATAATTCTCATAATATAAAGGAAAGACCACCAAAATGATGCATGTAAATACCACAATGACTCTGGAAAACACTTTCCCAGCCACCTCAGACAGCACAGTAGACTCTTTTCCTTCTGTAAATTTTTCCATTTCTTCAGTCTCCTTCACTTTCTGAATATTCTTATTTGCAGGACTTATTATAAATAATGTTATAGTCAAAGCATGAATTTATCACTTATTTTACAACATATAAGATAGCCATTTCTTGTTGGTGGATTGAAAACACTTCTGATAATTACTGTTCCCAATATTCCTAATACTAAAAATAATAAGGTCAAACAGTAAGGTTCCTTGGAATAGCCTATTGGGCATCAATATATTTAGCGTTTTACCTATTAGCAGATGTAGACAATATATCCCCATTGTGCAAGAACCAAACCAATTTATAATAATCCTAATGTTCCCTTTAAAAATATCAGGTAAATTTAACACAAATAAGCAGATTGAAGTAGCAGATAGCAATAAATATAATCCATTATATCCGAAGCCTGGTATCTCCGGAATGATCTTTCTTGAAACAACAGAAAAAATTATGCACATTATCCATACTGGTATTTTTATTTTATACAAACTTTGGTTATGAAAGCACCATGAATAAATAATACCGATCACAGCATATGGAATACATTCAATTACTCTCCCCAATGGATATCTTGTTTCATACGGCGCTGTTTCAAATAAATAGAACGCTATACCGGTATATTCAGTATAAACGTAATTATCATCAGTATTAATCATGCTACTATCCGATATTCTTTTTTTTCAATATACTGAAAAGTTATTACAATAAGCACTAAATCTATAATCTGAACTACCAAAAACCATAAATGTGGAGTTAACTTACCATAATGACTGAAGAGCAGTCCCATTATTAGTCCTTTATAACTTATAAATAAATCAGGTTTTTTCAAAACAAATGACAACAGATTGAAATAAATGAAATATAATAAGTTCCAAAAGATAATCGGTATGTATAATCTGCATAATCTTGCTTTAATTCGCTCACTATTCAGTAACTGCAAATCCTTTTGCCATCAAAAAAAAAGGATAGAAACATAAAAACAAGGAACCGCTAATGAACCCCAAAAAATTAAGGAATTTTTGAACTAAAGTTTCATTATTTGTACCAAAATGATCTTGAATAACGACTAGACACATGAACACTCTTAATATCGAAATCCATGCATTTTGTTTATAATATCTATTTGCATATCTAATGATAATACTTCTTTCCATTCAAAAACTGTCCCATAACATGGGCGCACTCCCTTTCTTAACTTTCGCCATAGCGGGAGGAACCCCATATAATATGGACCTCTACACGGTGGAGTTGAAATCTTTTTACTACTATGACTATAAAATATAAAGCCAATTGTGATGATAGCATATAAAAACAACTTATTATTACGCCTTAACAAATACTAACACTTCATGAATCAAGATTTTAACTAATATCATATAGTATGCAGCCTTTTAATTGCATACAAAGTATGTATTTAATACTTTCACAATCTTTTCTTCCACCAATTTAGCCCCCCCATCTATCCTCAGCACTTATACTAATATATACTTTCATCTTTGGTTCAGTTCCAGATGGACGTATCACAACAGAGCAATCATCTTCGAGCATATATTTTAAAACATTAGATTTTGTAACCCGTCCCCGACCTTCCGCATAATCTAGAATCTTAATAACCCTTTTTAGGCCCTATCTTTTCTATACCATTTTTAAATTTCTTCATAATACTATGCATCTTGCTCAATCCAGCAATCCCCTCAAACTCATAACTATGAAGCGTGTTGAGATAGCAACCATATTCATCATATAGTTCAGCCAGCTTATTAAACAGACTGATGCCTCGACTCTTATAATATGCAAACATTTCGCAAATAAGATATGTGCCGCTCACCGCATCTTTATCTCTAACATAAGTCCCTGATAAATATCCATAACTTTCTTCAAAACCAAATATATATGAGTCTACTTTTCCTGCAGCTTCCAGTAACCCAATTTGCTCTCCTATAAATTTGAATCCAGTTAATACATTAATACTACGAACACCATACTTTGCTGCAATTCTCTCTGCCATGTCACTTGTCACAATAGTTTTTTACCAGTATAGGATTTTCTGGCATCTTTCCGTGTTTTATTCTTTGTGAACATATATAGTCAAAAAAAGAAGCATTCCAGTTTCATTTCCGGTTAATAGCACCATTTCTCCAGCTGCGTCTTGAACTGCAATTCCAACACGATCACAGTCTGGATCAGTCGCCAGTACCAGCTCCGCATCAACTTTTCTGCATACCCATTCCTAGTTTCATAGCTTCTTTCATTTCTGGATTGGGATATGGACAGGTGGGAAATTCTCCATTTGGTTGCGCCTGCTCCTTAACCACAGTAACTTTTGTAAATCCCACTTCATTTAAGGTCGTCAATACCGGCTTCAACCCAGTACCATTTAGTGGAGAGTATACAATTGAGACATCTTCGTCAATCTCCTCTCCAAACAGAACTGACTGTGCCTTTACTTCTTCAATAAAATTGCGAAATACGTCCTGGCTTATGTAACCAATTTTTCCATTTTTCACGCCAGTGTCAAAATCCAATTGTTTTATATCTGAAAAAATATCTAGCTTCTCAATCTCAAATGATATCTCTTCTGCTATTTTTGTAGTAATCTGACAACCATCTGAATTATAGACTTTATATCCATTATACCTGGCTGGATTGTGAGATGCTGTTACCATAATTCCCGCTGCACAATCAAGCGTACGAACTGCGTAAGATAAGCATGGCGTCGGCATCAACTCTGAAAAGAAAGCAACATCAATTCCATTAGCTGCAAATACACCTGCTGCCGTTTTAGCAAACAGTTCAGACTTAATACGGCTATCATAAGAAATTGCTATTTTCCGTTTAAAAATAGGGAAATGCTTATTTACATAATTTGCCAAACCCTGTGATGCTTTTGCTACCGTAAATACATTCATCCGGTTTGTACCTGCACCAATGACACCCCTGAGTCCGCCAGTGCCAAATGATAAGTCACAATAAAATGCATCCTCAATTGCAGCATCATTATCCTTGATGTGATTTAACTCTTGTGCAACATCCAAATCAGCAACCGCCTTCTTAATCCATCGTAAATATTCAATATGATAGTCTTTTATAGCCACCATCTAATCACCTCATTAATCTTTTGAAAAGCATTTTATTATAAATATTTAGGATATAGCCGTCAACAACTGACACATAATAATTTCTGCCTTTCCATGAAGGCTAAATTTTACCGATTCTGCCGGAACAAATATACAATCTCCACGAAAAAAATCCTGTTCACCTCCGTCCCACCGGAATACAGCCATCCCTCCAAACAAAAGCAATACATGAAAAGGAATTACTTCCGTTTGAAACCATGCCAGTTCTCTGCATCTTTGTGTATCTAAGGTAATTCTTCAACCTGGAAATACTTACAGCGGCAAAGTAACTCAATCATTGCTCTCTGCGGAAACGGATCACTTTCATCGGCTGCCTTGGTGCAATACTTCCATTCAAATTAGCAACAGATAATGCCTTTTCAACGTGAAGCTCTTGTTTGTTTCCATTTCTATCTACAATCGATTATAGTCATAAAGGCGATAGGTCAGGTTCGAACTTTCCCTGCACTTCCGCAACCAAACAACCAGCACAAATGGCATGTATCTGACCTGATGGAATAAAAAAAATATCTCCTTTTTTTACCGGCACTTTCTGTAAAAACTTTTCCAAATTCTCTTCCTGCAGACTTTTCAATACGCTGTTTCTATCCATCAAAATCGAAATCCATACACCAACTCTGCATTTTTGAAGCTTCGACGATATACCACATCTCGGTCTTTCCCCATGATCCATTTTCATATAATGCAGCAAAATCATCTGAAGGATGAACCTGAACAGACAAATCGGATTTCGCATCTATGAATTTAACAAGCACTGGCAGGCCATTATTCATTTTTGGATGAGTTCCGGCTAGTTCTGGGTATCTCTTTAAAACATCTGATAGTAACTGTCCTGTAAAAACACCAGAACAAACTATACTTTATCCATCTGGATGTGTCGAGGCATTCCCAAGTTTCTGCCAAAGAATCCAAATTAAAATTCTTGGAAAAGTCATCCTCTCAATCTGGTTCCCCAAAGATAATCTTTCCAGCCGGTAATAAAAAAACGGGACATGATGAATCTTTTTTTCTCAGTATTCGAGTTCATACTTATGTTTATCATGGACACTAATTTCCTTACCAATCTGTAGTTCCAATACCTTCAGCTGTTTCCGCAAAATTGTGTGCCTACAGCCTGCCTGCATAGTAAACCACGTCTCCTTCAGCAACTAGATGTTCCATACCATCTACAATTACCTTACCTGTACCAGACATAACCGTCCAAACTTCGTCTCTTCGCTCATGACTGTGGTAGTTCATCCGCTGACCTGATTTAACGTCACTTTGATGGTTAAACTATCCTCTTCGACATCAACACTCTGAAATTCCCCATGATTTTTCTTCGCAAACATAATCTGTTGGTGAATCTCATCTACAATCGGCTTGATATAGCTGGATTGCTCTTTTATCTGCTACCAAAATTCCTTCCGGTGATGCAGATATAATAATATCCTTCAGCCCCATGCATACTATAGGTACGCCCATCTCATTAATTACATGTACATTTTTTACAAGTTTCATTAAGCACAGCTTCTCCAACATTCGACTCTGCCATAGCTTCCGTAAGTGTATTCCATGTCCCAAGGTCTTTCCAACTTCCTCTAAAGCGCTGCACTTGAATCTTATCCTCTTTTCTACAACCGCATAATCAAAACGAAATTTTGTCAATGTGTCATACTTTGCAAACAAATCTTCATAATCTGTAAATTGTATCAATTCATGGGCCTTCTGAAGTACATAACCCACTCTGTATGCAAACACGCCACCATTCCATAATGCACCTTGCCTAATATATTTTTGTGCAGTCGCTACGTCTGGTTTTTCTTTAAATGTAGAAACAAAGCTGGTCGATGCCAAATCGCGTGGGATAATATATCCATATTTTCTCACTTGCATAGGTCGGTTCTATCCCCATTAGAACCAGATTTGCCTCTCCTTTTTTCAGCCTGTTCTCCTAATTTTTTAATGCAAAAAAAAATATTCATCTTCCACATATGGATCTACCGGGCAGACTACAACAGACTCCTCAAGGCCCATTCCTTTTATATCATGTAAATAAGCAGTTGCCAGCGCTATTGAAAAGTATCCCTTCTGCAAGGTTCTACGCAAATACCAATATCTTCACCTAACTGGTTACAAATAGCTGAGACCTGAGCTTTCGATGTAGCAATTGTAACGTTTGCATCTTTATCGGCCGTTCGTATCTGGCGGTATACACGTTGTACCATTGATTCATAGGAGCCATCCTCCCTTTTTTAAAAATCTTTATAAATTGCTTAGAACGAATATCATTCGAAAGGGGCCAAAGGCGCTTACCCGATCCTCCTGAGAGTAAAACTATATTCATCGATAGAATTCCCCCTACTTTCTTTTTGTAGTTTACTCAGTAATATTTAAGTAATAAATAGCTCAGAACACTTTCTCAAGAGTTTCTGAGCTGTTTAATCGCTTCTACCTATTTTTATTATTTCAGATAATGTCTCAATAAAGTAATCTACTTCCTTATTATTATTCTTGACTATGATTACCGACAAAAAATCCACAATCATGAATCTCATCAGCATTGACCAGTCTTTCCGGAATAGAATAATCCATATATTGGATTACCTTTATTTCGTGTAAAGTTTCCAGCTACAATTAAGGGCACTCTATCTCTGCTTTACCCAATCTATCTACGATAATACTTCTTTTTTTACCTGCAAGACTGCCCGTCAAAATCATTCCAAATCCAAACCAAGATGATTGGCCTACCTCCTTCTGTATTCGACCTCTGAAACTGCTTCATCTTTTCAATAAAATATTCGGCATTCTTTCTCCTGTTCACAATCATTCCATCAATCTTATCCAACTGCTCAATGCCAATGGCCCTCCATATCAAGAGAGGTCTGAGATTAAATCCCGGGAAACTATAAAATTATAGCTCTATAGAAAGGGTCTTTTTTCTTAGATGGAACTTCCTTCTGGCTAGATTTCGAGTCCAGCCATGCGCTCGTATTGCTAACATATATTCATACAACTCATTGTCGTCGTCAGTCGTAACAACTCCCCCCATTGTACACATATGATGAGAATAGGAAAAGTTGAGTATGTACCCCATTAATCCGATTGTTCCAAGATACTTATCTTTGTATTTTGCCCAAGGGACCACAGTTGTCTTCTATAAGAATTATATTATTATTTTCGCATATATCAAGCAATGCATCATAGTCATTTGAATTGCCTAAAAGATTTACGTAGCAAAATCATCTTTGTATTCGAGTAATAATTTTTGACACTTTCTATATTTAAATTGAAAGTCTCCTTATCAATATCAACAAAGACTAATTTTCATTCCAAATTGCTCAAGCGGAGCATATGTGGTAAATGAAACAGCAGGAACAATAACTCTGCTCCTCTGGGAATTCCCACCTGAATAAATTAATGGCCAGTAAATTAGCTGCTGAACCTGAACTTACCATAATAGCATTTTTTTGTCTCCCAAAATGTTTTGCAAATTTTTTCTCATAACTTGCAACATTCTTCCCCATTGTAAACTTTCCTGACTCAATAACCTTATTAATAGCCTCAATCTCTTCTCTTCCCCTATGTTGTCACATAATGGAAATCTCATCTTTATTCTCCGATCAATTAAATCTATTATAATTATCTAAATACCACTTGTATGTCAATCTCTATTCCTCTCAAGCTCTGTCTTATAACGCCACCCAGCATTGGCAAGCTTATCTTACATTTAATAACTTTTGTGGCATTCCATCCGGCTTTGAAGTATCATATACTAATTTTTCCTTTATATCCAATTACCTTCATTACCACTTCTGTTAATTCTAGTTATGCTATAGTCTTTTTGCCGTTCCAACATTAAACCATTCATTTCCAGAGTAAGAGTTTAGTAGATAATAACATGCATCTGCGGCATCATCTACAAACATCAATTCTCTCCCTGGCATTCCCTAGTCCCCATACTATAATTTCTTTATTATTCTCAGTTTGGCCTCATATGGACTTTTCTTATTGTCGCTGCTACCACATGCGATCGAATTGGATCAAATTATCTCATAGCCGTACAAATTACATGGCATGACACTGATATAATCCGTTCCATACTGCTTATTGTAATACTACATTCAAACCGGCAATCTTGGCAAATTGCATAGCCCTCATTGGTTGGTTCAACTTTACCATCAAGCAAGCATTCTTCTACCATGGGCTGAGAAGCTAATCTTTGGATAGATACAAGAAGAACCCTTAAAAAATAGAAGCTTTCACATCATTTTCATATGCCGAATTAATAACGTTATTCTGTATTGTCAAATTATCATACAAGAATGTCGCCGGTTGTTTTACGTCTTGCCATAATGCCCCCGACGCGCTGCAGCCAAACTACTACTTCTGGCCGCGTTCTTTCTGAAAGAACTCCTGAACATCTCTTTGATTCCTTAAATCAATTCTTTTGATGTTCTAAATATAAAATTAGTATATCCTTCTTCTACAAATTTTCTAAAATTGCCGATCCAACCATTCCCTATGACCCGCGATATATATTTTTGCATTTTTATCAATCATTACTGCACTATCCTCCTTATGGGGATTCTTCTATACTTATAACTTATTTATTGCCTTTTCTCTCTGGCAAGCTCACGATCATGCTTTTGCCATTATATTGACTAAAGCAGCATAAGAGGTTTTCTGAGGATTCCAACCAAGAACTGTCTTTTTGCCTTTAGTCGGATCCTCCCCAAAGATTGTCCACATCCGTAGGTCTAAACCATTCCCTTGTTTACGCAAATAAGCAATCTGCCATTATCTGTACTATAGCCTTTTTTTTCTTCAATGCCCGTCCCTTCCCATCTTAAAAGTAATTCCATTTTGGTTAAAATGCCTCTGTAAAGTTCTAACTGTGCTGCCTCCTGTCGCAATAACAAATCCTCTGGTGTATAAATGTTGAAGCATCATCCACATACACTCCACATAATCTTTGCATACCCCCAATCGCGAAGAGAATCCAGGTTTCCAAGTTCAAGACGATCTTGAATCCCTTCTGCAATAAAAGTCCGGCTGTAAGTGTTATTTTTCTTGTAACAAAATTTTCCACGACGCCTGTGGATTCATGATTAAACAGAATGCCATTGACTGCAAACATACCATAAGCTTCACGATATTCTTTGTAATCCAGAAACCATACTGTTTCGCCATAGCGTACGGACTATAAGATGAAATGGAGTTGTTTTCTGCGGTATTTCTTCTACTTTACCGTATAATCCGACGTTGACGCTTGATATATCCTCGTTTTCTTAGTAAGTCCAAGAATACGGGCAAGCCTCTAAAATTCTTAGAACTACCAAGCATCAACATCTCCTAATATTCAGGTACATCAAAAGAGACCTGTACATGAGATTGTGCTGCAAGATTGTAAATTTCATCTGTTGAACAATATTGATAATCCGAATCAAACTACTTGAATCAGAAAGATCACCGTCGTGCAACGTTATATGATTAATAATGTGATTGATTCTTCCCTTGTATTTAAAATAGATGCACGGCGAATAATTCCATGCACCTCATAACCCTTGTCCAGTAAAAATTTGATAAATAAGAGCCGTCTTGTCCTGTTATTCCTAATTAATGCTTTTTTCATTATGTTAATCTCCCTTTAATAAAACTTTTTTCTGAAAATAATTGACAGATTTCAGTCGTACATTCCATAGTAAGGAAATGCCCCTTCTAAGTAATACAATTCATTGCAAACTGAGCAAAAAAAAACCTAAAAATGTAGTTACTATTTTGTTCTTATTTATATCAACATCGTATTAGTAGCTGAGCTTTCAAAAACGATATATGCCAAATAAATGCATCATTATAATGCCAAAAACAGAAATAAGGCGCAGCAATTCAGGCATCGTATCACGCTCTACTTTTCTATTCATCGTTCATCCTCTTCTTGTTTAAACTTACATGTGTCAGCACAATTTTTATACTAGAAATCATGTCAATATAGGCATCCTTTTTAAATCATACTTTGATTCCATCCAAGTGAATTTAGTTTTGTTGTATCTAAATCCATATATAAAAATATCCGCATAGGCACTTTTTTTCCTGCTTACATCTGAGAACTTTACTTGTATTGCATTATCCGATAATTGAGTGACAGTTTCCCGCCATCTGCCTTATCGAGCAATATGTGTTTCGTTCGCAGCAGTATACACTTCTCCTGGAATTCCTTTCAATAATACAGTCACGATTGCTCCTGCTGCATCCGTAACATGTAAATAAGAACGTTCTGTTTCACCATTTGTTTTAAGAACTATATCTTTTTTTTTTCCACAAGGCATCGCATAAATTCGGCAAATACCCGTCCATCATTGTACTCAACACCCGACCAAAGGTTTGTGTTAACCTAATAATGTTTGTATTTACTCCGTATTCCTTAAAATATGAATAGCAAAGGTTTTCACACTGTACTTTGCTTAGTGGATAACTATTTCTTACATACTGTTGGTAAAAACAACCTATTTGTTCCTCAGTAACCTTTTTACCCTTTGCGGAAATCCATAAACTTCCATGGTTGATAAAAAACCATATTTAAAACATCATTTGCCTTTGCCAATTCAAGAGTTGATAAGGTTCCAAGTAAAATGTTTTGATTGTTTCTACAGGATAATTATGAAAAAAAACTCGAAGTCGGACCGGCGCCGTGTATAATATAATCCACATGTTCTTTAATTGTATGTAGTTTTGTTAAATCAGTCTTTATGATTATCAAATTATCATATTTAGCAAATTCTTTTTTTGCTTTGTTAATATCCCTAGTCGGTACTATTATTATAAGACTCAAACTATAAGCAATGTCTGCCTCTTTAATAATTCTAATCAGGCTTTTTCCGATCAAACCAGTCCCACCAGTAATGAGGATTGTTTTTCCTTTCATTTGTTTCAGTCTGATTCTCTCAAATAATCAAGCAAATATAAGTGCTTCTCATTATTAAATCCCATATCTTCACTCCTCACCTTTACTAGAAATGTTTTCAATAAAATACTTTATTATACTATGTTTTGTTAGAAAAAGGCTTAAGGTGTAGACTAAGCTTTCCAATATACCAGTTACCATCAATTTCAAAACGTATTTTCGACTCTAAAATAATTTCGAAAAACATAACCAGCTGACAAAGTCACGATCAATGCAATAATTACTTTTAGTATGTTGAAGGCTATATTCTTTATTACAAGCTTTCTGCCCCCTAAGTATTTATTAATAGATTTTACGAGCATTAAAGTAATTAAAAAAACCGATATTGTACTTGCCAGTGCAATACCTTTTATCCCCCAATCTCTAGCCAAAAAAACTTAAAACCAAGTTAATTAACATTCCTACTATACTGTTTTTCATTGGTGTTATTGTATCCTGATACGCATAAAGTATTTTCGTAAAACCCCACGACAAATCATCATAAAAGGAAATCCCAACGCGTAGCAACATGCCACTAAATTAACCGTGTTCGTATCACCAGGTAGAAAAATTCCCTTTTTTCAAAACAAATTTTAGCTAAATCAATTCCTTCTATTAAATATAAAGCAAACCACCAATCCCATAATCGCAATGGAAGAGTCTACTATTTTTCTAATAAGCTGAACTCAAGATTTCATTGTTATTTTTCGTGAAATACTTTTCGTGATTTTCGAAGTAATATTGTTCCAAGGTGGTTATTATCGTAGCATTTATAATATCATTGCTCATAACTTGACCATAGTATAGTAATGAGACGGAACCACTTTTTTCCTGAGGATGCAATGATCCTATTCATCAAATTCCCAAGGTCAATAATTGAATTTCCAATAACCAGTGTCAATGTACCCTTAATTACTTTCTTGAAATCCCTGTTTTTTAACGGATTAATCCACACATAATCTATGTGCTTCAGAGCAAGAATAAGTACGTAAACAGCATGCAAACAGTAGCCTGTTAAAAACCAATAACTAAAGAATAAATACCCAATGTAGAATTAAACAAAACAATCGATAAAACAATCGATACACTGAAAAATAGTGTCAGGAGTTTTGAAGGAATAAATCGCTCATTGCCATCAAGTATTCCTTGCGATACGCCAATTATACAGGTACAAACTATACCTGGTGTTAAAAATATTAAAAAATTCACCAAGTTGTTTTTTTCTTTCTGCTACTGTATAAGATATACCTAGCACTCGGATATCTTGTCAGAAAATAGAACAATCAAAATAACAAGAATTAATGCTATCACAGTAAATACAGCAAATGCATTACAGGCCAAAAAGCATTGGCTCTATCAGGGTTCTTCTTTTCTTTTAATTGTACATATTTTGTGATCAAACTTAATGATATTGCCGAGGACTGTATTTGACCTTAACATAGACATAAATCCATCAGCTGCAGTACAGATCTGTAACAACAGAAGCTCCAAATGCCCAAGCTATTACTGATTGTTTACAAACCCAAGGACTTTACCCACTAAACAACAACAGCACTCATAATGATGGCACTTTTGTAGTCTTTTTGCTTAAAACAGTATTATTTCTGTTTCTTTTCTTTCACCATCATTTAATACCATTAAGATACTAAACTTAAAGCCAAACAATTTTATGAAATTTTTTGACCTGTTTTCTTGTTTTATAACTCATAAATGAGTGAGCGGAAGTTTTACGTAGTCATAAAGCTCAAGCATTATTCCCATACATTCTCTACTCACCCTTATTAAGCTTTAATTCCGTTTTTTTATTATAATATCTCATAACACGCCCAACCCATTTGCCTTGAATAACCGCATTTTTGTATCCCATAATATCTCTTGTATCATACATTATGCCTGGAATTCGATTTACTTTCTTTTGACTTAGAAAACTTTTTCAATAAAATATTTTTCAAATTCCCAGGGTTATCCATACCATTCTGTCTTAATAATTCAAGATAATTGATAAAGTCTTTTTTCTCCCAAATAGCTGGTTGCAATTATTGCATAAACAAAATCACTATTCACATAGCATCTTGTTGACTGTTTATGAAAGTCTCGAACATTGGTGGTGACAATCTATAGAAATACAGGTCTTCATTTCCATCAAAGTAATAATTTATCTAAATCGGAATTATTCACTTGTTTGCTAAAATAATAATCATCAAATAAAAATAAGATATACTCTCTTCTTCAACTAAATACAATGCTTTAACGTGCAGTCAAAACCATCCCTGATATCACTACCCGTTTTTACTATATTTGCCATTATTATTTGTATAATCTATTTTATTTTTTGTGACCAGATATTTACTATATTACAATCAGACCCAATAATAATTAAATACAGAAAAAAAGTTTTGCCATAAATCACTATTTTTATCATAAGAATCAATAAAACTCCTAATTTTTCTTTCATTTTTTCTATTCTTCCTGTAACTTATGAGTCAAATTTGCTGCATTTGTTTCCATTAGCATACGTTTTTCTATTACAAAATAATCCTCACATAAAACAGCCATAAGAAACATAAACAAAAATTTTGTCCATACATATTAGGGTCAATGAAAGACAGACAAACATGAAATACCAAAATTACAAATGGAAAAATGATTAATTTTTGAGAATCGCCAGATATGCTTTCTTATATTTAATTGATAAAATTTTTTCGGATAGCCTGATAAATTAATAATATAATTGGAAAAGTGATAAGCACTGTGCCAATAAAGCCAGTCTCACATAATAATTGTAACGAAACATTATGTGCTTCCTGAATTTCTTGTCCCGCATATACCTGTGAAATTCCTCCAGTTGTATAATTAGCAAACCTTCCAACCAATTCCCCAAATAGGGATTATTACAAAATAACTTCCAAGTTGTTTCCCATAAAAAAATCCTTCCACTACTAAAATCGATACCAGCAGAACCATTAGACTGTAGAATTCTTTCAAACATAATTTGAAATCTTGCAAAATATCCTTTAGAATAAAATACAAATAGCCCTATTAACACTCCTGGTAGCAATATCATTAAATTGATGCCCTTATTTTTAGCATATTTTATCTTTTTTAAAATCAAAAAAATAGAATATGTGATTAAAATTGTAACAATAGCAGACAGCAAACTCTCCTTTTTGTCCTTCCAATATCAGTCCAGCTATTAGAACAGCCAATACTAATTTATTAATTAATTTATAGCTCGCTATGTCGTCAGCCAATACTGCACCAACTCCAAGCATTATAACGCAATCCCCCCCCAAGTATAACTATTTCCATGCAGGGACCATATCCAAAGTTGTAATTTAAAAGAACTTTTCTGCTAAATCTGGCGCTAAATGGGGGACAATTAACCTAAAATAAAGGGTTGAATAAATTTCTAAAAGAAGGAAATATACATGGCGACACAGATTCCAACAATTTGTACAACTTTAAAAAATCGCGCAACCTCAACATTGCTCAGCTCTGCAAACAATACAACCATGGACATGGAAATTACATATATGATCATATTAAATACATATCCATCATGTAACGCTAAAAAGGATTTAATATTTGAATCAAAATGATAAATGCCATTGCCACAAAACTTAGCCTTGCTGTACTTTACCTTTTATTCGTAATCTTCTGCTTCCTAAGATAAAAATAACAGTACCTATCACTGTAGCAAGCCAAATATATCTGCTCCGCACCCCCAAAACTGCCAGCAGCAAAGCCATAATAGCAGAACAATAACAAAGATAATAAATAATTAGACTTGGTTTTGCTATCATTTATCAGCATAAGCCTTTCCCTTTCTTCATAGCATAATATAATGCCTCAAAAGAATAAAAAATCATTAGAGCAATGCACCTGAACGAAGCAATG
>VOFI01003216.1_pt1 | contig 21200 bp, 38 predicted proteins | sample 5384131 | NCBI WGS metagenome assembly VOFI01 (sample SAMN12384728, study PRJNA508395) | human gut metagenome | isolation source: healthy gut H | host: Homo sapiens | reverse complement strand
GCCATGTGCATTTTATCGGCATTGGCGGGATCAGTATGAGCGGTCTGGCGGAGATCCTGCTGGAAAGGGGATTTACCGTATCCGGTTCCGACGCCAGGAGTCGGAGCTCACAAAGAAGCTGGAGGCCCACGGAGCAAAAAGCTCTTTTTACGGACAGAAAGCGGAGAATATTATGGAAGGGACCGACGTAGTGGTCTATACGGCCTGGTCCATCCCGACAACCCGGAATATGCAGCCGCAGCGGGACGGTCCATCCCGATCCTTACCCGGGCGGAGCTTCTGGGCCAGATCATGAGAAATTATAACCAGTCGGTGGCCGTGGCGGGAACCCATGGAAAGACCACCACCACCTCCATGCTGACGGAGATCCTGATGGAGGCACGGAAGGACCCCACCATTTCCGTAGGGGGGTGCTGGACGCCATTGGCGGAAATATCCGTGTGGGCGGCCCGGAGATGTTCGTGACCGAGGCCTGTGAATATACCAACAGCTTCCTGTCCTTTTTTCCCACCATGGAGATCATTCTGAACATCGAGGCGGACCATCTGGATTTCTTTAAGGATATCGACGATATCCGGAACTCCCTTCCGAGCGGTTTGCAGGGCTTCTGCCGGAGGATGGCATCACGATCATAAACAGCGATATCCGGGAATATGAGGAGATCTGTAAAGGACTTCCGTGCCGGGTGATCACTGTGGGAAGGCGATCCGGTAAGGGAGCAGGTACAGCGCGGCCCATGTGGTCTTTGACGAAAGCGCCTGCGCGTCCTATGAGCTTCTGGAGAACGGAAGAAGATCTGCACGAGTCGTCTTAGGCGTGCCGGGAATGCACAATGTGTATAACTCCTGGCAGCCTTTGCCGCAGCCCGGGAGCTGGGCGTGGACGATGGGGATATCTGCGCCGGCCTTCTGGCTTACCGGGGCACCACCGCCGGTTTGAGAAAAGGGCGTATTGAACGGCGTTACCATCATCGACGATTACGCCCATCATCCCCCAGGAGATCGCGGCCACCCTTTCCACGGCGGAGAATTATCCCCACCGGAGCTGTGGTGCGTGTTCCAGCCCCATACGTATACCAGACCAGGGCGCTGATGGATGATTTTGCCGGAAGCCCTTTCTGCTGCGGATCATGTGGTCCTGGCAGACATTTATGCGGCCAGAGAGACCGATACCCTGGGGATCAGCTCCTCCATGCTGGCGGAAAAGATCGCCGGTCTTGAACAGATGCCTGGTATTTCCCCAGCTTTTCAGAAATTGAAGAATTTCTTCTGGAAAATGTGGATCCGGCGACCTGTTGATAACTATGGGGGCCGGAGATATAGTAAAAGTGGGGAAAATCTCCTTAAGAAGTAAGTTATCACAATATCCACAGAGTTTTTCAACAGTTAGCCGAAGAAAACCTGTGGATTTTTTTATTTACATAACTAGTAAGAGACAAATGTGGACAAGTTAGGAAATACAAGGGATACGACAATTTTCGTGGAAATTCCCCAGGATTATGCCGCAGGCTTATCCACGTTATCCACAATATCCACAATCAGGTTGTGGATGATTCCGCCTATTTCCTTTTGGGTGGAGCTGTGTTATGATGGAAACACAGGAAAGTTGTGAGGGTGAAGGATCATGAATTTAGGGTTGAAAAACAAAAATGGCATTCCAGGGGACTGTGGTATCCAATGCATTTATCGACACGTATATGACGGCGGCCAACGGGGAATATGTGAAGGTATTCCCTTTACCTGCTGCGCCATGAGGGGGGAGGAGGTCACCGTGTCTGCCATTGCCGACGCCCTGGACCATACAGAGGCGGACGTGAAGCGGGCTCTGGCCTATTGGGAGGAAGCCGGCCTTCTGGGCGGGAGGGAGACGGAGGCCGTCCGAGCTCCGCCAGAGCGCGGAAAAGGAAGCGGCGGCGGCCAGGGATGTGGAGATCCCCGAGGAGGGAAACAGCTGCGACCGTATGGAGCGCCTTTCCGGGGATGAGGAGTTTACAGCCCTTTATACGCGGTCCAGCAGTTATCTGGGCAAGACCTTTACCCAGATCGAATGTGAAAAAAATTCGCGTTTTTACGACGGCCTTAAGATGTCGGGATCTTCTGGAGTATCTGGCGGAGTACTGTGCCGGAGGCGGCCATTCCAGCATCCGGTATATTGAGAAGGTGGCACTGAACTGGTATCAGATGGGGATCCATACCAGGGAGGAGGCCAGAGATTACACCATGCGGTATTCCCGGGACACATCGGCGGTAATGAAGGCCTTCGGGATCACAGGGCGGAGCCCGCCACGGCGGAGACAGAATTTATGAAGCGGTGGTTTAAGGAGTTTGGCTTTGACTGTAAGATGGTGACAGAGGCCTGCGGAAGGACCATAAAGGCCACAGGGACGGCCAGCTTTCCCTATGCCGACAAGATCCTCACTGGCTGGAAGGAAGCCGGGGTAAAGACCCTGGGGGACGTGGGAGGAGCTGGACCGGAGGCGGCAGGCGTCGAAACGACAGGACCGGCGGGAGCCGGGAAACGGCAGAGGCCAGGAGACGGGAAGAAAGCCCGCCGGTTCCAACCGGTTTAAGAACTTTGAGGAACGGACCTATAATTATGAGGATTATGTATGGGAAGATATGAGAAGGAGACAGCAGAAGGGAGGAAGAATGGATGGCACTGAGTAATTCCCAGTTTGACGCCATCATGCGGGTGTACAACCAGCGCCAGTTTTAAATAAGCGCCGTCGATGAGCGGATCCGGGAGGTGTATGAAAGGATCCCCCAGGTGGAGGCTCTGACGGATGAGATCGCCGCCGCCATGGCCCAGGCGGCCAGGAGAAAGCTTCTGGGGACGAGGACGGGGCCAGGGCCTTCAAAGAGGAAGCCTCTTTTGAAGGAGCAGAAGAGAAAATACCTGCAGCGGGCGGGCTATCCGGACGACTATATGGAAATGCAGTACCACTGCCCCTGCTGCCGGGACACAGGCTTTGCAGACGGAAAAAAATGCCGCTGCTTCCGCCAGATGGAGATCCAGGTCCTTTATGACCAGTCCAATATCCGGGAAGTGCTGGAACGGGAGAATTTCGATACCCTTTCCATGGAATACTATGACAGGGAGCGGATCGACGGCCGGGTGGGAATGACGGTGTACGATTACATGTCCATGGTCATCGGCGAGTGCAGAGCCTATGTGGAAAACTTTGGCCGGGAAAAGGGAAGTATCCTGTTCACCGGGAGCACTGGCTGCGGAAAGACCTTCCTCAGCAACTGCATTGCCCGGGAGCTTTTAAGACAGTGCTATTCGGTGGTGTACCTGACGGCCACAGACATGTTCGATATCCTGTCGGAAAGCCGCTTCGGCGGCCGGGACGGGGAGGAGGTAAGGGACCGGGCGGCCTATATCCTGGACTGTGACCTTCTGATCATTGACGACCTGGGGACGGAGCTCATCAATACCTTTACGGCCTCCCAGCTCTTTTTACTGCATCAACGAGCGGCTTACAAAAAAGCTGGGCACCATTATCTCCACCAACCTGGCCTTAAGCCGGATGCAGGACGAATTTACGGAACGGGTCACCTCCCGGATCATGAGCCAGTACAAGGTCCTGCCCCTTCTGGGCGAGGATCTCGTGCTTCTGCGGCGCGGTTATGGGGAAACAAGGTTGACGAAACGGCGGATTTTGTTATAAAATGTAGTTCAGCGCAGAAAAATGGAGGAAAAAATATGCTTTTACGAAGAAAAACAGATAGAGACGATCCCGGTGGGCCCCTCTGGGGCTGATCCCCTTAAAAGAGCTGGGAGACCCTGGGAAAAAGGTAGACGCCTGGCTGACCGGGTGGAGGAACGAGCGGGAAAGCGAGCATAAGTCCACCATCGCGTTTGCAGGCTACCAGAGGGATGCCTAGATTGTCGGGGCCAGGACTCCCAGATTCGGATCCGGCGAGGGCAAGGGCGAGATCCTGGAATCCGTCCGCGGCGACGATCTTTATATCCTGGTGGACGTGTAATTACAGTCTGACGTATTCCTTAAGCGGGATCCAGAACCATATGTCCCCGGATGATCATTATCAGGACCTGAAGCGTGTGATCGCCTCCGTGGGCGGAAAGGCGAGACGGATCAACGTGATCATGCCGTTCCTTTATGAGAGCCGCCAGCACCGGAGGACGGGCCGCGAATCCTTAGACTGTGCCCTGGCGCTCCAGGAGCTGACCAGCATGGGCGTGGAGAACATCATCACGTTTGATGCTCATGACCCGAGAGTGCAGAATGCGATCCCCTTAAAGGGCTTTGAGACGGTGCAGCCCATTTACCAGTTCATCAAGCATCTGTTAAAGCATGAAAAGGACCTGCAGATCGACAGCGACCACATGATGGTCATCAGCCCGGATGAGGGCGGTATGGGCCGCGCTGTGTTCTTTGCCAACGTGCTGGGACTGGATCTGGGCATGTTCTATAAGCGCCGCGATTACACAAAGATCATCAATGGCCGCAATCCCATCGTGGCCCATGAATTTTTTAGGGGCCAGCGTGGAAGGAAAAGATGTGATTATCGTGGACGACATGATCTCCTCCGGTGAAAGCATGCTGGACACAGCCAAGGAGCTGAAGCGGAGAAAGGCCAGAAAGGTTTTTATCTGCACCACCTTCGGACTTTTACCAACGGCCTTAAGAAATTCGACGAATATTATGAAAACGGCGTCATCGACCGGGTGCTGACCACCAATCTGATCTATCAGACGCCGGAGCTTTTATCGAAGCCATATTATATCAATGTAGATATGAGCAAATATATCGCTCTCATTATTGACAACTTAAACCATGACCTTCTTTGAGCGAGCTTTTAAATCCCACAAAGAGGATCAACCGGCTTCTGAACGGTACCGGGCCGGGGGAAAGATAAGACAGGAGAGAGGGTTACATTGGAGATCAAAAACAGATATATCTTTGCAGACGAAACAGGTTTTATCCCAGGTACAGATGCAGTCCTTAAACATTCTCAGCATGTCCATGACGGAGCTGGAGGAATTTTTACAGAATGAGGAGATCGAAAATCCTCTGGTGGAATATTCCTCCGGCCGCCAGGAGGGGGAGCCTGCCGGTGGCTTACCGGGAGTACGACCGGTTTTATAACGGTGCGTCCAGGGACGGAGATTCCCGTGGGGGAGATCTATGAGGCCGACGATACGGAGCAGTCGGTGGAGCATATGATCATGATGCAGCTCCCCTGGAAGACGCTCACGGAGGAGCAGCACAGGATCGTGAAGTTCTGCATCCATTCCCTGGACCAGAACGGGTATCTCACGGTCCCGCCGTCAGAGATCGCAGAGGCTCTTAAAGCGGAGGTTTCTGAGGTGGAGTACATCGTTTCCAGGCTGAAGGAGCTGGAGCCGGTGGGGATCTTTGCCTCAAGTCTGGAAGAGTGTCTGGTCCTCCAGGTGCTGGGAATGGAGCAGGAGGCCGCTCTCTGCACCATTATCCGGAACCATCTGCAGGATGTGGCCGACGGAAAGGTCAGTACCATTTCCAGAAGACTGAAGCTTTCCTCTGTGGAGGTGCGGAAGCTGATCCATGTGATCCGGAACCTCGAATCCCAGGCCTTTAAACGGCTACGGGGGCGACCGGGCCCAGTATGTGTTCCCGGATATCATTTTGAGCTATCAGGACGGCCAGTGGACCGTGAGCCTCAATGATAAGTGGGCCGGGAATATCAGCATCAATGAGTTCTATGTACATATGATGGAGACGGCCCAGGACGAGGAGTTAAAGAATTACTTTGAGGAGAAGCTGAAGCGGGCCAGGTTCATCATGAACGCCGTGGAGCAGCGCAGAAGGACCCTGGAGGGGATCACAGAAGGGATCCTAAAGCGCCAGGCCGGGTATTTCCTGGGAAAGGAGCCCTTAAAGCCCATGACCTTAGAGGAGATCGCCGCTGAGCGGGAGATCCACAAATCCACCGTCAGCCGGGCGATCCGGGATAAATATATCCTGACCCCCCGCAGGCTGTCTGCTGATCCGGGATCTTTTTACCACCGGGATCTCCGGCGGAGGGAAGACCGGGGAGGATGTGAGCCGCAATACGGTGAAGTCCCGTCTGAAGGCCCTGGTGGACCAGGAGGACAAGAAGCACCCGTGCAGCGACGAACAGCTGGCAAAGCTCCTGGAAGCCGAGGGAATGGCCATTTCCAGGCGTACTGTGGCCAAATACAGGATGGAGCTGGGGATCGGAGGCGCGTTTTCACGCCGGGAAGAATAAAGAAACGGGAGGCAATGGCCATCATGGCATTTACGTTTAAAAGCCTGCTCCCTACACCGGAGCTGATCAAGGCAGAATTTCCCCTGTCTGACGAGGCAGTGGAGTTAAAAGAGAAAAGAGATAAAGAGATCGCGGCAGTATTTACTGGGGAAAGCGATAAATTCCTGGTGATCATCGGGCCGTGCTCGGCGGACCGGGAGGACTCTGTATGCGAATACATGGAGCGGCTGGCCCGGGTCAGCGAGAAGGTGGGCGACAAGCTGATCCTTATTCCCCGGGTCTATACCAACAAGCCCAGGACCACCGGAGGCGGCTATAAGGGGATGCTCCATCAGCCTAACCCCGAGAAAAAGCCCAATATGTACGAGGGCCTGGTGGCCATCCGGAAAACTCCACATGCGGGCGATCCAGGATTACGGCTTTTCCACGGCGGACGAGATGCTGTATCCGGAAAATTACAGCTATTTATCGGATGTGCTGTCCTATATCGCCATCGGCGCCCGGTCGGTGGAAAACCAGCAGCACCGGCTCACCTCCAGCGGCGTGGACGTGCCTGTGGGCATGAAGAACCCCACCGGAGGGGATCTGGGCGTTATGTTAAACGCCGTTTATGCGGCCCAGCACGGCCATGATTTCATCTACCGCACCATGGAGGTGACCACCGACGGGAATCCCTGGCCCATACGATCCTCCGGGGAGCGGTCAGCAAGCACGGCCAGTGCATCCCCAACTACCACTACGAGGATCTGGAGCTGCTTTTACAGCTTTACGGAGAGCGGGAGCTGGTGAACCCGGCCTGTATCGTGGACGCCAACCACCCAACTCCAATAAGCGCTACGAGGAGCAGGTGCGGATCGTGAAGGAGGTCCTTCACAGCCGCCGCTATTCCCCGGATATCCATAAATTCGTAAAGGGCGTGATGATCGAAAGCTATCTGGAGCCGGGAAGCCAGAAGATCGGCGAGCACATTTACGGAAAATCTATCACCGACCCGTGCCTGGGCTGGGAGGAGTCCGAGCGGCTGCTTTACGACATTGCAGAAGAGATCTAGAAACGGCAGAGCGCCGTCCAGCCCCGCGTCTGATGCGCGATGGGCCGGGCGGCGCTTTTTTCGTCCCGGTGCCGGAGCCGCTGTCTGCGGCTATTTCATTATGAGCTTATAGATGCGGATGATCTGGAAAATCACGCAGAAGCCGGCCACGCCAGCCATGGCCCACTCGCACCTGGCACAGTTCTGCCAGAGGAGGAGCAGTCCGGCGGCCATGCCCAGGAGATTCCAGTGGATGATGATCGTGAGCGTTCTGTCTTCGCGCGACAGATAATAAAGACCGAGGACCGCCAGCGTATACAGAAGGAGAAACGCATGGTCCTTCAGGGCCCTTGACAAAGAAGACGAAAACTGTGAACATTACGATCCATGGCGGCAGCATGGGATTGGAAAATTTCTTCATATAAACACCTCCGGTCCAGATCACAGATTCACAGCCCGCGGCAGGGTGAAGATGAATTCCGAGCCCACGCCGGCGGTGCTGACCACGTCAATGTTCTCGCCGTGTGCCTGTATGATTTCCTTTACAATGGACAGGCCCAGTCCGGTGCCCTTTTGTCCTTTCCTCTGGAAAGGTCGGATTTGTAGAAACGGTCCCAGATCTTTTTCGGGAATCTTTGGTATCCCCACGCCGGTGTCCTTGACGGAGACGAAGACCTTTTCGTACCGGGGCGCAGTCTGGATATAGATCACGGAGCCGTTGGGCTGAACTTGATGGCATTGTCCAGGAGGTTATAAAGGACCTGCTGGATCTTTCCCCAGATCCGCGTAGACCATCAGTACGTCGTCGGTAAAGGTCGGGTCCAGGACGATGTCCCTGGCGCTGCAGGTGCCCTCAAAGGAGGCCGCCGTGTCCTTGATGACCCGGTGAAAATACACAGTTCTGGTGAATACTAAAAAGGATGATCGGGGACAGGAAGAAGATAATGGCCTGGTGATGTATACAATATTCGGGGATCTGGTTCTGGCTGTCCAGGATCCGCTCCATGCATGTGGAGCACTACATAGCCGTATGTATTGAAATTTCCGGTGATGGGGCCAGTACCGATAAGGTCTCGCCGGGGAACATGCCGAAGAAGTCCCCGATGATATAGGACTTGTTTCCTGTGACCGTGGGATCGAAGCCCTCGATGGTCTTTCCCGAATGGGAGGCGGGAGAGGTCTCGGCCACCACAGCGCCTTTATGGTCCAGGACCCAGGCAGAGGCCCCCAGATAGGTGGATACGGCCTCCAGCTGCGGGTTGGCCGTATCCAGGAGATGGTCTTTCCCTGGTAAATATCGCTGTATGTGGAGGCCAGGAGGTTGGCTTCATCGTACATGGCATCGGACCGCTCCCGAACCAGATATTCATGGGTCATGTGGGAGGAAAAGGTGGCGATGAGGACAAAGCCCAGAAGGCCGAACAGGAGATAGCCCAGGACAAACTTGGTGTACAGGGAATGTGTCATCGTTATATCCATTCCTTTTTCCTTTCGCTCGGCACAAAAACGTTATGAAAATGGTTGCTGCCCGAGCCTACTTTTTTCTTTATAATTCTTCTTGTAGGGAACTCGGTATACTACAAATCACGGGGAGGTGAGTGGGCTGTCCGGCTTGCCGGATGACCGTATCGTTATATGTGTAGTCCGCCTTTTCAAGCACAAATAAGTGTGATTTCAAGCACGTAATCTTATCTTTGTATAAACAATCTCGTTTATGGCTTAGGCGTTCAGTCAATGCCGTCTCTCCCTATAATCTTTATTAAACCTCTCGGTTCTGAAAGGAGTCCCTATGGCTTTAAAAATCGTGTACAAAATCTGCTGTGGCATTGATGTCCACAAGACTTTTTGTAGTTGCCTGTATCGCTTCTACGAACGATAAAGGCGTCACTTCTTACGAGAGCCATCGGTTTTCGACCTACACGAGCGGTCTGAAAACTTTGCTACAATGGCTACTCGACCGGGATTGCAAGGATGTCTGTATGGAATCCACCGGTAAATACTGGATCCCCGTTTATAACATCTTGGAAAAAGACTGTTCGATTGTCCTTGCCCATCCTAAATACGTTAAGGCTATCCGTGGAAAGAAAACTGACAAAAAAGATGCCAAATGGATTGCTGACCTGTTTAAGCATGATCTTGTTGCCGGAAGCTTTATGCCACCTGCTGACATTCGCCAGCTTCGTGACCTTATGCGCTACCGTTTCAAACTGACCTGCTTCAAATCAAGCGAAAAGAATCGTTTGCAGAACTGTCTCACGGTTTCCAATATCCAGTTGGGAAACGTTGTCTCGACACCTTCGGCAAATCTGCTCAGGCGATACTGGATAAGATTTTTGGAAAATCCCGCAGATACTTCCTTTGACCTTGAACCTCTTGTTTTCAAAAGTTTGAAAAAGAAACTTCCGAACTCCGTGATGCCATTGACGGATACATCACTACCGAACAGGCTGGTAAACTCAAAGTAATTAAAGCTCATTATGAAAACCTCGAATCCCGGAAAGCAGAGCTTGAAGAACTCATTCTTGCGCTCGCCGCTCCCTATCAGCAGGAACTTGCCATTCTTCAAACCGCTCCTGGTATCAGCAGTGATTTTACTTTGCAATCGGTATCATTTCCGAAATCGGTACCAATATGGAGGCTTTTCCTTCGGCGAAACACTTATGCTCATGGGCTGGTCTTACCCCAACCAACAATGAAAGTGCAGGGAAGAAAAAATCTGTCCGGGTTTCCAAGGCCGGATGCTATATCAAGCCACTGCTAGTGCAATGTGCCAATGCTGTTGTTGCCAGCAAAAAGCATCCACGAAATTCGTAACCGCTATCTCCGTCTCAAAAAGCGTCGCGGTCACAAGAAAGCAATCATTGCAATAGCAAGAATGCTTCTTACCGCATTATACCATATGTTGAAGAGCGGGGAAAACTATAATGCGGAGCTTTATCGAAAATCTGATTTACCACCTGTAAACCGTGAGATTACCGTAGAACAGGCACTCATGATCGCCAGAAACCAAGGTTATAAGATCAAGTCAGCAACTGCATAACCTTAACATTCTCAATATTCAATTTTTAAAGCAGCCACCGAAAGAGATGGCTTGTTTGTGATGCGATCCCCCATACAGTGGAGACCAGTATTCGTTGTCCTTGATCTTCTCCCGGAGACGCTTGATGTGTACGTCCACCGTGCGGGTGTCCCCAATATATTCATACCCCCAGATATGGTCCAGGGCTGCTCCCTGGTAAAGACCTGGTTGGGAGAGGACGCAAGAAGTAAAGGAGCTCCAGCTCCTTGGGCGGCATGTCCACGGAACGGCCCTTATAGAGCACGGAATAATTGGTCGGGTTTACGACGAGATCCGATATTCCACAAACTCTCCCTGCTGCTTCGGCACAGAGGAGACGGCGGAGGAACCGGCCTGGTAGCGGCGCAGGACGGCCTTTACCCGGGCCACCAGCTCCTTGGAGTCGAAGGGCTTTATCATATAGTCGTCGGCTCCCAGCTCCAGCCCCAGGACCTTGTCGAAGATCTCTCCCTTGGCCGAAAGCATGATGATGGGGACCTGGGAGACGGTGCGCAGCTCCCCGGCATACCTGGTAGCCGTCGATCCCCGGGAGCATCAGATCCAGCAGCACCAGGTTTGGCTTAAAGGAAGGAAATTCCCGGAGCGCCGATTCCCCATCCCCCACGATCTTTGTTTCATAGCATTCCTTCATCGTACAGTGAGATCAGATCCGCGATATTGGCATCGTCGTCCACGATCGATCCTCTGTTTATCAACCATTCCATGTTCCTCCCTGTCAGTTTTACTTAAATGTCACAATGGTAACTCCGGTATCGCCTTCTCCAAAATCGCCCAGCCGGAACTCCTTCACGTATTTCAGTTTTTTCAGATGCTTATGGACCCCGGCCTTTAAGGCGCCGGTCCCCGTCCGTGGACCACCCGCACCTTGGGCAGGTGGGCCAGGTAGGCATCGTCCAGGTTCTTATCCAGTACGGGAATGGCCTCGTCCACGGTCATGCCGATCGGTTCATCTCCGGGGAAACGGAGAAGGACTTGGACATCTTGATCTTTCCGCTGCCGGTATTGTTCTTTTTCATCAGATCCATACCGGGACCGGAAATGGCCGGCTCGTTTAAAAGCTCCAGGTCCTTGATGTTCACCAGAGACCGCAGGATCCCCATCTGCACATACAGATCGCCCTTGGCGTTGGGCAGGGAGCTGACGGTGCCGTTTAAGTTCATGGTCAGCACCTTGACCCCGTCCCCGATCTTTAATTTCTTTGGAGAAATGGTCTTTTTCGGGCCTTTTTCATTTTTAAGGCTCGGGTTTTTATCGACCTTGTCCAGCTTTTCCCGAAGCTTTGTGCGCTCTGCCTCCAGCTCCTTTCCCACGCCGGAGGACTGGGCCAGCTTATTGATCTGGCGGATGGTCTGGTCCGCAGTTTCCTTGGCCTCCCGGAGGATCCTCTGGGCCTCCTCGTTGGCGTTTCGGATCAGCTTGTCCTTCCGCTCGTCAAACCGCTCCTCCTTCTGCTCCAGACGGCTCTTTAACCGGGAGATCTCCGATTTATAGGAGGCGATCTCCTCCTGTTCCTTTTTCGATGGTGACGCGGCTTTCCTCCAGACTGGCCAGCAGGTCCTCAAAGGCCTCGTCGCCTTCCTCCAGACGGGACTTTGCATCCTGGATAATGAAATCGGGAAGCCCCAGCTTCTGGGAGATGGCAAAGGCGTTGCTCTTCCCGGGAATGCCGATGAGCAGGCGGTAGGTGGGGCGAAGGGATTCCACATCAAATTCACAGCAGGCGTTCTCCACGCCGGGAGTGGTCAGGGCATAGACCTTTAACTCACTGTAGTGGGTGGTGGCCATGGTCCGGCATTTCATATTGTGGAGGAAGGACAGTACGGCGATTGCCAGCGCAGCGCCCTCGGTCGGATCGGTTCCGGCGCCCAGCTCATCAAAGAGGCATAAGGAATGGCTGTCGGCCTTTTCCAGGATCCTCACGATATTGGTCATATGGGCGGAGAAGGTACTTAAGCTCTGCTCGATGCTCTGTTCGTCTCCGATGTCGGCAAACACCTCTTCAAAGACAGCCAGCTCAGATCCGTCAAACGCCGGTATATGGAGGCCTGCCTGCCCCATCAGGGTAAATAGGCCCACTGTTTTTAAAGAGACGGTTTTACCGCCGGTGTTAGGGCCGGTGACGATGAGCAGGTCAAAGTCCTTTCCCAGATACACGTTGATGGGGACCACTTTTTTTCGGATCCAGCAGAGGATGGCGTCCATCCTTGATGTGAATATAGCCGTTCTTATTGAATTTCGGCATGGAGCAGTTATAATGTCTGGCCAGAGCGGCCCGGGCAAAGATAAAGTCCAGCTTTGTCAGAAGCTTCAGGTTTATGAGGATGGTCTCCACATAGGGGACCAGCTCCATGCTGAGGGCAGCCAGCACCATTTCGATCTCCTTCTGCTCCCGGATCTCCAGCTCCCGCAGCTCGTTGTTTAATTTAATGATGGCCATGGGTTCGATGAAAAGAGTGGAACCGGTGGCAGACTGGTCGTGGACCATGCCCTGGAAGCTGCTTTTATATTCGGCCTTTACGGGCAGGCAGTAGCGGCCGTCCCGCATGGTGATCACCGATCCTGGAGCATGGTGCGGCTGGAATTTAAGATGGCATTTAACTGGGTGTGGACCCGGTCGCCGGTGATCTTCATCTGGCGGCGTACATGGCGCAGTCCCGGGCTGGCATCGTCGGCCACCTCTTCTTCGGAAATGATGCAGCGGGTGATCTCGTTGTTTACGTTGGTCAGCGGCTCCAGGGAACGGAACATCTCGTCCAGGGAGTCGTCGGGAAGCTCAGATTCCTGGCGGCGGCCATAGTTTTTGGCTCTGGCGGCACAGGTCAGAAGAGAGCTGACGGCCAGGAGCTCATGGATACTTAAGGGCTTCCGATCTCCAGGCGCTTTAGGGGAGCCGCCGATGTCGGAGATCCCGGCAAAGGAAACACTTCCCTTCTGGCGGACCCTGGCGACGGCATCGGCGGTCTCTGCCTGGGCCTGGACGATCTCCTCAAAGTCCGAGGACCGCTCCAGCCCCCGGCACAGCCTTTTCCCCTGGCTCCGAAGCGGCATATTCGGTCAGTTTTTCTATGATCTTATGATATTCTAAGGTTTTTTTAATACTTTCTGGTTCATAAAAAAAGGTCCTTTCAAAACAGCGGGCAGAGACTTTGCCCATTTACCAAAGTATAACACAAAGCAATGGAATATCCTAGAGATATTTTTTGTTGCATAAACCCAGCAAAAACTATAATGGAAAGGAGAGGAGTTTTATGGGATATGGCCGATGCACCAGACGAAAAGAGATCCAATGAAAAACCATTCATGAGGGAAAAGATCGTAAAGCCCCCGCTCAGCAGACGGCAGACTGCGGTCCGCGTTTTCCGGCTGTTTTTAAGTGCGGTCATTTTCGGGGTCGTGGCAGCAGTAAGCTTTGCAGCCTCAAGGCCGCTGGCAGAACGGTTCCTGGGAAAGGGACCGGAGACGACCCGGCTCCTACCATTACCATTGAGCGGGATGAACCGGGAAAAGAGGAGGAGACCCAGACGGCGGAAAGCGAATCCCTGCCGCCGGAGAGCCAGTCGGAGGCAGCCCGGGAGGAGATCGAAGGGATCGTAAAAAGAGCTGGAGACCTTCGACTGGACCAGGGACAAGGTGGAGGGCATGAACCAGGTCCTCCAGGAGATCGGCAGGGAGGCCGATCAGAGTGTCGTGACCGTATCTTCCGTAAAGCACCAGGTGGACTGGTTCGACAATCCTGTGGAGAGCACCGGCCAGTATGCGGGGATCATCCTGTCCATAAGCCGTGGGAGATCATGATCCTGACAGAAAGCTGCGGCGGTGGAGGAGGCGGATTCCCTCCGGGTCGTTTTTAAAGACGGCGGTACGGCGGCGGGAACCTTAAAGCAGAAGGACAGCCTGGGTGGTCTGGCGGTGGTATCAGTGGCGGAAGCCGAGGTGCAGGAAGCCGCAAGGGAGCGTATCAAAGCCGTGGAGCTGGGAAATTGTACAGTCTGGAAACTGGAGACCTGGTGATTGCCGTGGGAAGCCCTGCGGGGGGATCGTCCATTCCGTAAAAAGCAGGGGGCTGTTTCCTATGGGCTGGGAACGTGCAGACCGCCGATGGTCAGACCCGCGTTCTTTACACAGACTGCGGCTGCGAGACTGGAAAAGGGACCTTCTTTTTAAATATGTCTGGAGAGCTGGTGGGCTGGGCCACAGAGCTTTATGGGGCAGAGGACCGACAGGGGTTTACCATTGCGCTTCCGGTATCTGAGTATAAAGGAAACCTCCAGAAGCTGATGAATGGGATCCAGATCCCGTATATGGGCTTAAAGGGCCCAGGACGTCAGCGAGGCCATGCAGGCGGAGGGGATCCCCAAGGGACTCTATATTACAGAGGCCATTGCCGATAGTCCGGCATACCTGGCCGGGATCCAGGCAGGGGATATCCTCGACGAGGATCCAGGGAGCGGAGATCTGCTCCATCCGGGATTACCAGGCATGTCTGGAGGACCAGGCGGCCGGGACCGAGGCCACAGTGACGGTCCAGAGAATGGGACTGGGAGAATATAAAAATTGAATACAAAGTGATCATTGGAGCCAGGTGATTCGCCTGGCTCATGATGTCCGGGGCCGGGAGAACGGATCCGGCATATAAAGGGCTGCTGTCCGGTATTGAGGATACCGGAAAAGCGGCGGGAGATTGAAGAAGGGAGAAATTATAGTATGAAATATATCGAAACATTCCGGGAGGGCGCTCACATATCCGAGGTGTATCTGTGCAAGACAAAGCAGATCGCACTGACAAAAAACGGAAAGGAGTATGGCTCTCTGACCCTCCAGGACAAGACGGGGGACCGTAGACGCGAAGATCTGGGAGCTGAATTCTCCGGGGATCAATGAGTTTGCGGCTATGGATTATGTGTTCGTGGATGCAGACGTGACAGTGTTCCAGGGGCTTTCCAGTTAAACGTAAAGCGGATCCGCAAGGCCGATGAGGGGGAATACAGGCCTGGGGATTATCTGCCGGTGACCTCCAAGGATGTAAAGACCATGCAGCATGAGCTGACCCAGTATATCACCACCATCCGGAATGAGTACCTCAGAAAGCTGGCCGCCGGCTTTTTCATGAACGACGCTGCCTTTATGAAGGCATTTTCCTTCCATTCTGCGGCCAAGAGCGTTCACCACGGCTTTGTGGGAGGGCTTCTGGAGCACACCTTAAGCGTTGTGAAGATGTGCGATTATTTCAGTAAACAGTATCCGGCCTTAAACCGGGACCTGCTTTAACGGCCGCCATGTTCCATGATATCGGAAAGACAAAGGAGCTGTCTGCGTTCCCGGAGAACGATTATACCGACGAGGGACAGCTCCTGGGCCATATCATCATCGGCGTCCAGATGCTGGAGGAGAGGATCGCCGCCATGCCCGGCTTCCCAAAGAAGCTGGAGCATGAGCTGATCCACTGTATCCTGGCCCATCACGGCGAGCTGGAATACGGCTCTCCCAAGAAACCGGCCCCGATCGAGGCGCTGGCCCCGAATCTGGCCGACAACGCTGATGCCAAGCTGGAGACCATGACCGAGATCTTAAAGGGCGCAGGCGACAACATGGGCTGGCTGGGCTATAACCGGTTTATGGAAAGCAACGTGAGACGGACCAGCGACGGCCAGGAGAAATAACCGGAGGACGGAACATGAAGAAAAAACGACGTATTTACCGTGACCATTGAGGACATGGGCGAGGACGGGGCCGGGATCGGAAAAACCGACGGCTACACCTGGTTCATCAAGGACGCGCTCATTGGGGATGTGATCCAGGCGTCGGTGATGAAGATGAAGAAAATTATGGCTTTGCCAGGCTGGTGAAGATCCTGGAGCCTGCGCCGGGACGGTAGAGCCCCGGTGTCCGGTGGCCAGGGCCTGCGGCGGCTGTCAGCTCCAGGAGCTGGATTATAGGGAACAGCTCCGGTTCAAGGAGAAAGGTCTACAATCATTTAAAGAAAAGGCCGCGGGCGTTTTGGATGCCGTGGTCATGGAGCCCATCATCGGCATGGAGGCCCCCTGGCGTTACCGCAACAAGGCCCAGTATCCGGTGGGCCTGGGAAAGGACGGACAGCTGACGGCGGGATTTTACGCGGGACGCACCCATTCCTTGATCCCGGCTCCGGGTCTGGACTGCCTTCTGGGCTGCCAGGAAAATAAGGAGCTTCTGAAAAATTATCCTGGATTTCATGAAAGAATATAAAATAAAGCCCTATGACGAAGCCGCCCATCGGGGCCTGGTGCGCCATGTGCTCTTAAGAAAGGGATTTTCCAGCGGCGGGCTGATGGTCTGTCTGGTCATCAATGGAGAGGAGCTTCCCCACGGCGGGGGAGCTGGCGGAGCGGTTAAGGGAGGCGGGCGTCTCCAGTGTATCGTATTCGGTCAACATGGAGCGGACCAACGTGATCATGGGTACAAGGATCGTGAATCTTTACGGCCCCGGCTATATCACGAGACACCATCGGTGATATCGAATACCGGATCTCCCCCTTTCCTTTTACCAGGTGAATCCGGTACAGACGGAAAAGCTTTACGGCACGGCCCTGGAATTTGCAGATCTTTCCGGCGGCGAGACGGTCTGGGACCTTTATTGCGGCATCGGGACCATTTCATCATTTCTGGCGAAGAAGGCCGGGAAGGTCTACGGCGTGGAGATCATTCCCCAGGCCATTGAGGACGACGCTAGGGAGAATGCCAGGAGAAACGGCATCGAAAATGTGGAGTTTTTCGTCGGCAAGGCCGAGGAGGTGCTGCCGGAGCAGCATGAAAGGAACCATGTCCATGCGGACGTGATCGTGGTGGACCCGCCAGGGAAGGGGTGCGATCGCGTTTGTCTGGAAAAGATCCTTAAGAGGGCTCCAGAGCGGGTGGTCTATGTAAGCTGCGATTCGGCGACCCTGGCCAGGGATGTGAAGTTCCTGGAGGAAAACGGCTACCGGGCAATGCGTGTGCGTCCAGTGGATATGTTTCCGATGGGGGACACTGCGAGTGTGTGGTAAAGCTGGAGCGAGTGGGAAAGTAATATGTGAGAACGGATAAGGGGCGGCTTTGGGAGCGTTTGATCCAGGCCGCCGCCTTTGTCCGGATTTCCGGTTTTGGGGTCGGGCTGGACAGTGAGTTCCCGTCGTTTAGATAGGATCTGGAAAATCCAGGAAATAGAGAAAAAATTTAAAAAAATCCTTGACATTTCTTTTACCTCTATTATATAATATCATCGTTGTTTGAAACAATTATTCCTCGATAGCTCAGTCGGTAGAGCACGCGGCTGTTAACCGCGCTGTCGTAGGTTCGAGTCCTACTCGGGGAGCTTTTTATTACTGTCCGGTTTTGCCCGGCTTAAATCGGTTGACAGAGGCAGTCAGATATGATAGTATAAATAAGCCCGGCCCCATGGTCAAGCGGTTAAGACATCGCCCTTTCACGGCGGTAACACGAGTTCGAATCTCGTTGGGGTCACTTGGAAATTTAGTGTTCCAGTGCATTACAATAAATATGGCGACGATAGCCAAGCGGTAAGGCACGGGTCTGCAACACCTTACTAAGCAGTTATTTCAAGCCATAAAAATATAAATACGGCGCAGTAGCCAAGTGGTAAGGCATAGGTCTGCAACACCTCGATCCACCGGTTCAAATCCGGTCTGCGCCTCTCAAGAAACCTTGATATTTCAAGGTTTTTTCTTGCCAGCGTTAAAATTGAGGGGAGCAATTTTAGACCCTTGCCTTATGCTCATTTTCTTATTCATTTCTCAATCTTTCTGATTTTTTTCAAGTGTCGTTTAAAATCGTTTAAAAACCATATAAATTTGTTCCATAAGGTGGAGATAAGGTGGAGATTTTTTAAGCAATCAAATCTACCAATGTACTTTTTCCTTCCTCTTCGGTATGCAGATAAGTTTTGACAACAACATGGTAATCATCACCCAGTAACTCCGCAACAGCCTTGATTTCCTGGTGACTTTGCGTTTTACGGAGAAGGCGTGTAGCAAATGTGTGACGCAGGGCATGTGTACCATAATGTGGCAATCCGGCTTTTTTCAGGATGCGGTCGAAACTTGTCTGAATGTTGCGGGATGTTGGCAGCTTCCCTTTTTGCGTTGCTACGATTAGATCATTCCGGAACTTATGGTCTCCGTAAGTATCTAACATAATCTGCAGGCAGGCATCTGCCTCTTTGTTTAAAGGAACATTGCGCACACTGCGGGGTACTTTGGCGGTGTTAAGATCCGTTTTGTTTTAGTCTTTGGATCCTTGTCCCGATTGTTTACTGTACTGACAGTTTCGGATACATGGTAACAACGCCGACCGTTTAACATATTGATTTCCTTTTTGGAAAGTGCCAGTAACTCTCCCTCTCTAAGTCCGGTATTCAAACCGAAGATGATAAGAGGACCGTAGCGATAGGCAAGTGAGCCGTCGGGCTTGAGTTCCATCGCAACCTTTTTTAGAATGTCCAGTGATTCATCAGGAATAATCTCTATCTCCTTGGTTTTTACATTCAGAGCGGTTTCGTCAGGCAGTTCAACCATAGAAAGAGGGTCATAATCATCAGGAAAATCCTTAATGTTTTTCCATAGCCAATCATTGCCTGAAGAAAGAGATATGCTTTTTGATGGTAGAAAAGCTTAATTCCTCCGACATATCATCAATGGCATCCTGAATTGCTGTGCCTTCCAGATTCGACATCAAGGTATTCGCAATTTCGCTGCTGAGAATTTGATTCGTAAAAGTTCTTTCCAGCCGGTCATAGGTGGTATTCTTTAATTTTTTTCTTTTTACCTGCTGTTCTTTTGTAGTAAAGATACTTTTTACCATATTCTGCAACTGTTAATTTTGCTGAAGCATCTGCACCGGTCGGGATCAATAGTTTGTACTCATCACGTTTGGCGACTGCTTCTGCCTTGGTCTTTCCTGTAAATTCTTTGCCTTTATATCTGGAAGTCCAGGTTCCCCGCTTATTTTTAAAAACAGTTCCTTCTCCTTTGCCACGCCGGGGTTTTGCTTTTTCTCTTGTGTCATATAAGCTCCTTTCCGGAATAAGAAATACCTTATCCGCAGAGCTGTCAACTATTGTAGAGTTATTATAGTATGGTTAGGGTCTGTTGACAACTTTAAAAATAAAGTTCTTTTCAATGTTTTTTTTCAGAAATTCTGAATTGCCTGGGGAGAGGTAAAAGTAATCACGTCCCACCTTGGTTACAGGAAGCAATCGGCTCTGCAGCAACTCTCTTGTTTTTGTTTTTCCAATTCCCAGCATCTGAGAAATTTCTTCTATGCTGTACTTCCTGAAATCGTCATATTGGCAGAGATCCAGTTGTTTTTTTTGTTATTATAAGAATCACCTCCGCGGTTATTATTGTGTGAAAGAACCACATACCTTCCCACACCGCTTCCTGCGCCCTTCCCGGCCGCGTAAAGGCTGTACGGTGTACATTTGATCCAAAGGCAGTGGGTGCTGTCCGGGGAACCTGTATTCATGTGAGTGTATGCTATTGAGTTGTCAAAGTTCGTTCAATCGCGGTCTGCATCGTTTTGAAACAGCAATTTGATGAATAAGGATATGGGAGTTTCTATTTACTTGAAAATATTTTAAAAATCCATATTTAGTTTATTTGCGTTGACAATAATCAAGATATTGTGGTAGTATGAAGCTGTAATTGATTTTGTGATATGCTGATGTGGCATCACACGTTGTTTAAGATGGAAATGAGTGTCAAAGGAGAGCCATAGATGGATATGGCATACTTTTGGCACTTTTTTAGTTCAGGAGGTGGATAACCGTAGTCTGGACAGGTGATTTTGTGGATACTTCCATACGTTGTCGGGAAAGACAGAACAGAGAAAATCGGGTGTCTTTCCTTTTTGTTGCCAGAAATACCTGAAAGGGTTCGCATAGAGCGCTGGAAAAATGAAAAGAAAGGTGGCATGAAGAAATGAATGAAGCAAGAATGTATGCAGACGGGTTTGAAACCATGTTTGCAAAAGCAGGAAGATTTTATGGCCTTTTTAAAGCAGATAGGCCGCGTATCTTCCTGGGACAGAAGAAGGTCAAAAGGATCTGCGGTTGATCGCTTTTGAGGCAGACAGTAAAATCGCAGGAGAGCTGCAGGAGCAGTATGACAGAAATGGGCAGGATCCTGGAATTTTGGAGGACACCCCTGCAGAATACAGGGATGCTGCTGAAGGTAAAGCGGCAGTATTATCCGGTAAAGCTGTGCAATCCAGTCTATTTTAAACCGGGCAGGAATATCCGGGCCAGCGCTTAGAAAGGTGGATAAGAATGTATATGCCAGAATCTGAATGATTGTCTGAAGGTCGCAAAGGGGACACACTGCTCCGGTTTTCAGCTGGGGAAAGTATCAGCGGTGCTGGGCGGTGATGGTCATGATTATGCAGTTCTTGATATGGAACAGATTTTTGCCATGTCGGTAGAGTATCTGCAGAAGACATTTCCAGGCTGTTCTTATCTGGGAGGATTTTACGATCATACAAGGGCTTCCGCAATCTGGGAAATCGGTGGGGAAGAAAAACTTCTTTCTGTCTACAAGGCGGAACTGGCTGCTTATGGACTGAATCCGACGGATATGGAATTAAAGCCGGTCATTCGGGTAACGACTTCCAATACAGGCGACAGTGGAGTAAATATCTATCCGATGCTGATGTTCGGTGCAGGTAAGAAATCCATTGCACTGGGCGATCCGCTGCGATTGGAACACAAGAATGGAGCAACGCTTCAGAAGTTTGAGGAGCAGTTGAAGCTGACGTATGGAAAGTATCAGCTGGCAGTAGGAAAGCTGTCCAGGCTTCTGATGATTCCGATTTATCATCCGATTAA
>VOFI01004178.1_pt1 | contig 21207 bp, 29 predicted proteins | sample 5384131 | NCBI WGS metagenome assembly VOFI01 (sample SAMN12384728, study PRJNA508395) | human gut metagenome | isolation source: healthy gut H | host: Homo sapiens | reverse complement strand
TGATAATAGTGGATTTTGAGAGGAAGCATGCGGAGGCCGCCGCTGAACTTGCGATGGCCGGTTATGAGGACGAGAGAAGAAAAGTACCCTCCTTACCGGAGGTAACAGAACTGCCGGATTTAACACCTTTTGCGGATAACTGTCTGGGAGTGGCAGCATTCGAAGGAGAAAAAATGCTGGGATTTTTATGCTGTCATGAACCATGGGAGCATGCATTCCAATCACTGGCAAAAGGAACTTTTTCACCGATACATGCGCATGGTTCTGTAAAAGAGAACAGAGGAAAAGTGTATCAGAGGATGTATCAGGCCGCTGCTGAAAAGTGGGTGAAAAAGGGAATTGCCTATCATTCCATAGCTTTGTATGCCCATGAAGAAACGGCTCTTTCCGCTTTTTTTGACTATGGTTTCGGTCGCCGCTGTGCGGATGCGATACGTATGATGGAACCGCTGGGGAATTATACTCCGTCGGTCGGAATTACCTTTCAGGAAGAGGACGGGAAGGAAAAAGAGCAGGTGAACAGACTTCACAGAATGCTGAAGGAACACATGGGCAAGAGTCCTTGTTTTATGGGGTATCCTGTCCGGGAAGAGGAGGAGAATTCGGAACAGCTTCAGGAAGAAAAAAGCGGTTCCAGAATTTTTACAGCCATGGATGGTGAAAAGGTGGCAGCCTATGTGGAGGTGACGGACAGTGGGGAGAATGCCACACAGGCAAAGGATATGCGGAATATCTGCGGTGCTTATTGTCTGCCGGAATACCGGGGAAGGAATATTTATCAGGGACTGCTGGATTATATGATTCTTTGTCTGAAGAAGGAAGGCTTCCGCCGCCTGGGTGTGGATTATGAGAGCTTTAATCCTACGGCAAATGTGTTCTGGCCTAAATATTTTGAAGTTTATACCAAGAGTGTGGTACGCAGGATTGATGAGTGTGCTTTGGAATGGCAGCGGCATTAAAGCATTGCTTTTATTTTAAACAGTAAGTGGGGTAAGAACTTGAAAATTGCATATGAGTATGTAAAGATACCGAATAACGACTTTGTATTTCTATGTTCCCTTTTAGATAAATACCTGAATGATATTGTAGGAGGGGAGATTCAGCGTTCTCAATATCTTCAATACAATTTAACGGATAATATTCATGATATAGTAATTGCCTATGAAATAAAGGAAAGGGAAAAGATACCCGTAGGATGCGGGAGTTTTAAAAGATATATTCCTGAAGAAGGGGAAGGAAATCTGAAGGAAACAGCAGAAATAAAAAGAATGTTTATTAAGGAAGAGTTCAGAGGCTATGGAATAGGAAAAGAAATATTATCTGTATTAGAAAATAAGGCAAAAGAACAAGCCTTCAGAAAAATAATTTTGGAAACAGGAAGACCATTGGCAGCGGCAATGAAGTTATATATGAAGTTTGGATTTCACATAATAAATAACTATGGCCAGTATAAGGTTATGAATGATTCCGTATGTATGGAAAAGAAATTATGATACGATACAAGGTTTGGTTTATGGAGGATTAAGATATGCGTTCAGAAAAAGAAATGCTTGATTTAATTATAAATACAGCGAATGAGGATCCAAGAATCCGTGCCGCATATTTGGAAGGATCACGTGTCAATCCAACTGTGCAGGCGGATATTTTTCAGGATTATGATGTTGTCTATGTGGTGGAAGAAACCAAAACCTTCCGTGAGGATCCCTCCTGGATTGGACCGTTTCGGGAAAGCGTCTTTACATGCAGTATCCGGAGGACAGTGCCTATTTCCCTTCTGACGTGGAAAACTGTTACGGGTGGCTGATGCAGTTTGCCGATGGGAACCGGTTGGATTTGCATGTATGTACAATGGAAACGGTGAAAAGAGATCTGGAATTATATCGGGTTTTGGTGGATAAGGATAATCTGCTGCCGTCCGAACCGGTAAAATCAGAAGAGATATATTGGGTAAAGAAACCCACTCCGGAACAATTCCATGATACCTGCAATGAGTTCTGGTGGTGCCTTAACAATGTGGCAAAAGGTCTTTGGCGAAAAGAAATACCTTATGTAATGGATATGGTGAATATATATGTCCGCCCCATGCTCACCCGGATTGTAGAATGGAAAATAGGTGTTGATAACCATTTTTCGGTCAGTGCGGGAAAATGTGCGAAATATATGGAGCGGTATGTTTCGGAAGATATTTACAGGAGATATCTTGCTACATATTCCTCCGCAGAAACGGAAGCCATATGGGATTCTGTTTTAGGGATGTGTGATTTGTTCCATGAAATTGCTGCAGAGCTTTCTGAGGCAATGGAATATCCCTATGATGATACCGAGGCAGAAAACGGCAGAGCTTATTTGGAGCATGTACGCCGGCTGCCGGAGGATGCAAAGGAAATTTACCCGGACTGAATGAAAACAAACAAGCAGGTTAGGCATAAGGAGGATAATGCTATGATTTACAGGGAAACAGAGGAAATTACCAAAGAGGAACGCAAGAATGTATTTGACAAGCTTCTTGCTTATAATTTGTCTCATCTTGAAGATAAAAACCCAAGGGAACTGGGAATTTTTCTGGAAGATGAGGAAGGAAACTGTCAGGGCGGGTTAATAGGCATGACACATGGGAATTGGCTGGATGTGGAATATCTCGTTGTGGATGAAGCGCTCCGCGGACAGAATATGGGAAGCAAACTGCTTAAGCGGGCGGAACAGGCTGCATCAGACAGGGGCTGTAAATATGTGTTCCTGGATACCTTCAGTTTCCAGGCTCCTGAGTTTTATAAAAAGATGGGATATAAAGAGGTATTTGTACGGGAGGAATATCCGGTTACCGGCAAGCGGCATTATCTTGTAAAAGAACTATAATATTACGGATACGGTTTTTCAGGTATTTTCTCTGGGAATAGCAAGCTTACTTATATAATGACAGAGGATTTCCAGGAGGGATGATATGAGAAACATAGGAACACAGGAAATAGAGACGGACAGGCTTTTACTGCGCCGGTTTACTTTAAACGATACATATGCCATGTATCATAACTGGGCAGTGGATGAGGAAGTGACCTCCCATTTACCATGGAATTCTCATAAAAGTATGGAGGAAACAGGCCGCTATATTCTTCAGGTATGCCAGACATATCAGAACCCTGATTTCTATCACTGGGCGATTGCGTTAAAAGAAAAGGAGCAGGCTATAGGCTTCCTGCAGGCTGAAATAGAGAAGAACACCGACTGTGCACGATTGAGCTTTTGTATGGGCAGGCAATGGTGGAATAAGGGATATATGAAGGAAGCTGCAGGTGCGGTGGTACCTTATTTATTTGAACAGGTGCAGGCTGAACGTATTTCAGCCTGCTGTGAGGGAAATAACCCGACAGCGGGTAAGGTTTTATTAAGATGCGGCTTACAGGGGGAAGGAAGGCTGAGAAGGGCCTGGTGTGGGAAGAAAGGCATTACGGATCTGCTGTGCTACGGCCTTCTGCGCTCAGATTATTTACGCCTGAAATCCATGGAAACACTGGATATAGGCAGTCTTTACATCACCAATTACAGAGAAGCGGGCGGTCTGCCGTTAATGAATATTATGCGCTTGCCTGAAGAAGAAGCGTTTTCGTTTGCGGGGAAATTGGCAGAAAAGACGACTTCAAAAAATAACCGTTACGGTGATTATTTTGCGCGCTATTACCAGAAAAGGAAGGCGACAGAAGAGTGGCTGTATGAAAAATTTTGTCAGGGCGGCGGGAAGCCGAAAAACAGGCACCCCATATATTTTGTATTGGGAGAGGATCCAGGCTTTCAGGCCTTTTACGGAACGGCGGACAGTATACGCATTCCGTTAAGGGATATTGCCGCTGATGAGATTAGCTTTACACCAAGGGACAGCATGCATTTAAAGGATATGGGAATGACGGAAGGAACTGTGTGGAATAAGACGGCATTCCTGGATATGATTGAAAAGTCAGGGAAAAGAGTGGGTGAGTATATATTCTCCCTGCCCGGTTTTTATGGAAACCCGGGAAGCTATATTGAAGTACAGCTGTGGAATGATGATTATCTGGATGCATATATAAATTCGAATGAAAGTACAAAGGAAGAATAAATGAATCTGACATACAGAAAAGCGGCATTTGATGATATTGATATACTCACCAAAACAAGGATCCAGGTGCTGCGGGCGGCAAATGAACTGGAAGAAGATGCAGATATGTCCGCAGTAGAAAAAGAAACGTATGATTATTATTTAACTGCCTTAAAAGACGGCAGCCATTCGGCATTTCTTGTTTTTGACAGGGGAATTTTTGTCGGAGCGGGTGGTATCAGCTTTTATCGTGTGATGCCTACCTTTCACAATACAACAGGAAAAAAAGCCTATATCATGAACATGTATACTCATCCGGATTACCGGAGAAGGGGTATCGCCTGCCATGTTCTGCAGCTGCTGACTGAGGAAGCAAAGGAAAAAAGGGTCAGCCATATTACGCTGGAAGCGACGAAGGCGGGAAGATATCTGTATGAAAAATTCGGTTTTGTCCGGATGGAGGATGAGATGATACTTCCGCAGGAATAAGGGAATGGAAATATGTAAAGTCGTGTAGAAAAGGAATCGCGGTAGATTTCATGATTAGAAAATTTGATGAAAAGGATCTGCATGCTGTCATGGAACTGTGGCTGGAGTCTAACATAGAGGCCCATGATTTTATAGACAGCCGTTATTGGAAGGAAAATTACAGTAAGGTAGAGGAAATGCTGCCGCAGGCTGAGATATATGTCTATGAAGAGGCAAAGAAAATAGCAGGCTTCATAGGCCTAACAGGGAATTATATCGCCGGAATTTTTGTCGGTAAGGCATGCAGGAGCAATGGGATTGGCAGGCGTCTTCTTGATTATGTGAAAGAGGAACGGGAAACGCTGATGTTACAGGTCTATGAGAAAAACCGGCGTGCAGTCTGTTTTTACAAAAGGGAAGGCTTTTATATGGTTCAGGAGCAGACAGAGGAAGGAACCGGGGAGAAGGAGTTCCTGATGGAGTGGAAAAAAGAAAATGGAAATAAAAATAAGAAAAATGGATCCGTCGGAATATGAACTGCTTTCGGATTTTCTCTATGAAGCTATATTTCAGAGAGATGAAAACAACCGTTTGCCCAGGGAGATCATTCAGGAGCCTGCGCTGAGAATTTACATCGAGGATTTTGGAGAAAAGAAGCATGATCACTGTCTGTGTGCGGTGGCGGACGATGTGATTGTCGGCGCCGTCTGGACAAGAATTATTAAGGGTTACGGAAGCGTAGATGACAGCATTCCGGAATTTGCAGTTTCCATCCGCCGGGGCTTCAGGGGAAAGGGAATCGGGACGGCTCTGATGGAACAAATGATTGAACTTTTGAAGCGGGAAGGCTGTGAAAAGGCTTCTCTGGCTGTACAGAAAGACAATTATGCAGTTAGAATGTATCAAAAGACAGGTTTTTCAATCATTGATGAAAATGAGGAAGAGTACATTATGATGATTGATTTGAAGGAGAATGAGTAATGAAAAATTATGGCAGATCCTATCCCTATTTATCTCTCTGCGGATTGAACTGTAGCTTGTGTACCATGCATCTAAGCGGTTATTGTCCCGGATGCGGAGGAGGAGAGGGAAACCAGCCCTGCTCGTTCTTTAAGTGCGCTGGGGAGCATGGTTCTGTGGAGTTTTGCTATATGTGTGAAAGTTTTCCTTGTGATAAATATGATCATGCGACGGAATTCGATTCTTTTATCACACACCAGAACATGATTCAGGATAGCGTAAAAGCCAGACAAATAGGAAAAGAGGCTTATAAGGCGGAACAGGAAGAAAGGCAGAGATTTTGAAAGTACTTCTGGATAATTATAATGACGGACGCAGGAAGACCTTCTACAGCATTGCGGTGAATCTGCTGGAACTGCAGGATATCAGAGAAGTGATGGAGCATATTAAAACTGAGATAAATCCGGAAAATACAGGGAAGGAAAAAGCGGCTGCTGCGGCAGGTTATTTTCAGGCTGCCGCGGATAGAAAGGGTGTGGTACTGAAATTAAGAAAGAAACCTAGTACTCCATCCGGCCAGAAACAGAAGGATACGGAATGAATACATATACCGAAACGGAAAAGGAACAGGCATTGGGCGTGATAGAATCTGTTGTGGGCAGATGCGAAAAGGTCTGGCCTAAATTTGCAGAAGGAACTTCGCAGCATTCCCTTCTTAAAAACAGAATAAAAGCGTTATATATCGCAAAGGCGTTGATATCCGGGGAGGAAAAGCGTGATGGGTACGGGAAAGAGGAATTGCAGCAGGCGCTTGCCCCAATTGAATCTATTATCAGCAAATGCGAAAAGGCGCGGCTGAAATTTGAGGACGGTTCCACCCATTACGTTCGCTTTAGTAAAATGATCGAAGCTATGGATATAGCGAAAGCTTTTTTAGAAGATGAAATAAATAAGCGGTAGTGCCAAATGGAAAACAGCGGAACGGCTTTTCTGTAAAAGGAAGAGCAAACCTGTCAGGATGAATTATTTCGCCTCAATATCCATATATACCCTGGAGCCGGTAGCGCCCCGCTGCCCCTGATATTTTCCTGCATAGGGATTCAGTGCAGTATCATCCAGCTGGGCGAATACAAGCTGTCCGACTCTGCGGCCGGCCTTAAGTTCGATTGCGCAGCGATTGGCGTTAAACAGTTCCAGTGTGATTTCGCCCCGGAAGCCGGGATCCACCCAACCTGCATTTTGTATAAACAATCCGATCCTGCCCAGAGAACTTCTGCCTTCAACGAAAGCGGTCAGATTATCAGGCAATTCAAAATATTCCATAGTAGAAGCGAGAACGAATTGGCCGGGGAGAAGGACATAGGTATCGGCAGTTATTGTTTTATATACGATTTCGTTGTCCAGGGAAAGTATGCCGCGGGACATATCCTCCACTATGCTGAAGGTGTTGCCCAGACGGACGTCCACACTTGCAGGCTGTATCTGCTCTTTCTCCACAGGGGTAATAGTCAGGGATTTGTTTTCAAGCATTTTGAGGATGGTTTTATCTGATAAAATCATATTCAGGAGTCCTTTCCATATTGTAATAAGGTAAGTATGGCCGCCTTGTTATGAAGGGCTGCATAGTGATATTTTATCATATTGCCTTGAAATTAACTATCAAAAATAAGGCCACTTTTATAATAAAAACTTACTTAGATTGGAGCCAAAATGAAAATCACAGCATTAGTTGAAAATAAAAGCGAAGGCAGGACAATTCCCAAACATGGGTTATCCCTGTACATAGAAACGCAGAAGCATAAAATATTATTTGATTTAGGCCCGGACGATACGCTGTTTAAAAATGCAGAAATTATGAATATTGATTTATCCGAGGTGGATACGGTTATTATTTCTCATGGACATATGGATCACGGAGGGGCGCTGAAACGTTTCCTGCAGGTGAATGGAAAAGCCAGGATATATGTGCAGAGGACGGCCTTTGAACCGCATTACAGTAAATTCCTTTTTCTGAAAGTCAATGTAGGTCTTGATGCGGATCTGAAAAGCAATCCGCAGATTGTACTGACAGAAGGTGATTATCAAATCGATGAAGAACTGAGCCTGTTTACCGTCAGCCGCCGGGATAAGTGTTATTCCGGTGCGAATGATGCGTTATATAATAAGTCGGGAAAAGATGATTTCCTCCATGAGCAGAATCTGCTTATAAGGGATAAGAAAACGGTGCTTATAACAGGCTGCGGGCATACCGGAATCGTAAATATCATGGAGAAGGCAGCAGCATTCAGCCCTCAGGTCTGTATCGGAGGTTTTCATTTATTTAATCCATTGACGAAAAAAACGGAACCGGTTTCTTTATTAAATAATATAGCACAGGAGCTGCAGAAATATGATGGAATCCGGTTTTATACTTGCCACTGTACAGGTTCAGAAGCATATCAATTTCTGGCCCGCCAACTCCCTGATGTAGGCTATCTGTCATGCGGAAAATCCATTGATATTTAGTATGTATGGATATAAAAGAAAGGAGGCAGCAATATTGAAACAGGACAATTTAACATATATCATCACAGACCAGACGGAACGGGCATTGTGGGAAGTGAAGAATGTGATTGACTGTGTCCCGGATGAATATTGGAATAAAGAATATTGCGGGATGCCGGTTTGGAAACATATTTACCATATGCTGCATTCTCTTGATTTGTGGTTTATCAATCCGAGAGACAGGGATTTTAAGGAGCCGTCCATACATGTGGAAAATCTGAATAATCTTGATGTGGTATCTGACAGGCATCTGAAAAGAGAAGAGATTGACGCCTACTATTTTCAGATACGGGAAAAAACGGAGGAGTATGTCCGTTCCCTGAAAGACGGCAGGCTTTTGGAAAAGCCGGAGGGCTGCGAGTATACAAAATTTACGCTGATACTGGCACAGTTTCGCCATCTGCATACCCATATGGGGATGATCATGGGCTTTATTGTGGCGGAAACCGGGCTTTGGCCGAGAGTGGCAGGGTTGGAAGGGGCAATTTTGCAGGGAGAATATGATAAGTATTTTTAAAACGATAAAGAGGAACTGTTTTATGGTACATTTATAAAAGTATTTTAATCAGGAGGAAACTGCTTTATGGATGAAATGGGTAATTGGCTTGAAGATTTGCTGGGCGAAATCAGCAGCAATGAAAACCAGGAGATTTGCCAGGGATTACTGAAAAAATGCGGAGGGCGCTGTGCGGAGAGAAATGCTCTTCCGGGTATGGGAGGATTGAAAGAAGAATTGGCCGGGGTTGAGCGGATAGAAGAGATTGCGCGTATTATCAGCCGGCACACGGGTGCGGAATGTGTGCCGGAGGAGGACGGTTTTTTATTGACCTATAACAGGGGGAAAGGCTGTGACTGTTCTATTGTGAGAGCGGGTTATGTTCATTCACCGGTTTTCTGTAACTGTACGCTGGGCTTTCATCAGAAGGTATGGAGTACCATTTTTGAACGGCCGGTCAGGGTTGAGCTGGTGGAAACGTTTCTGCGGGGAGGAAACTGCTGCTCCCAGAAGGTTTTTATTAAATGAGAGCAGGTGCGGACAGAAGGAGGATAACTGTCCGCACCTGCTTAATTGTTACAGAATTTATTCAATTTAGGGACAAATAAATTTACTTATCTTTTTTCATAAGTTGCTTCACAACTCTGTCAAAATCACTTTCCAACATTCTCATTCCGTTCGAACTAACAAGAATTTCTTGTTAGTTGCTTTTCTATCGAGTTCCTTATCCTGATAAATACCTTCAATATGCTGGCTGATATTCTGCTGCGTCGTATCATAGATTTCAGCCAGTTGATTTTGGGTAAGCCACAAATCTTCATCAGCAAACCGAACTGATATTTTTGTTATTTCATTTTCATCCTGATAAATCAAGATGGTATTATCATTTGCCATCTATACTCCATTTCCCTTTTCAATCTATAAATACTCAGTCTGATTATTGGTATCTAAAATTTATCATACATTTCTTGATTGAGTCCAAATACTTCATCGGAATTTCCGATAAACTGTTTAATAATATTGATTGGTATGTTTTGTTCTATCATTTGTAATTATCTATATTCTTCCAATGTTTCTGCCTTCTTTGTATCCCTTCCTAAATAAAAATGTCTATTAAGTTCAATTATATTATATGTTTTATCGATAATGGAGTCAACTAAAAAAGCTCAACACCGCTTTCTCGTTTTTTCCTTTTCTTGCTGACATTATTTCTCGTTCTTTTCAAACTCTGCCTATAGCTAGGAAAGAGCCTTCGATTCCAATCTGGATACATATCTGCATGAAATAAAATTGTTTACAGCGGCAGGCAGGAATTCAGTAAAAGAGAGAGAATATAGTTCTATAGTGTCCACCTTCCCTGCAGAAAACGAAGTTCCTGAGTGGAGCGTAATACCCGACAGAGAGTCTGCAGGGCAGACTAGGCACAAAGGGACTGTAAAAGGTAACCTAAAATATGTATTTAACTAAGTATGTGATTGATTATATAGTAAATTAAAGGTCACGCATATAAAACCGCCTTATCCAGGATCCGCTTGGAGGCTTCCATTTCTTCGCCGCTTCCATCCACCTCAAGTATGATCCGGCCGCTGTATCCATGCAGATATTTCTGAAAAACAAGCTTGTAGTCAATATCTCCGCAGGTTAAGGGCAGATGTTCATGAGGGACGGCAAAATGTTTTCCGGCGGCGTGAAGGCACCTGGGGAATTTAACGGATATGATATCTTCCAGGTGCTGATAGTTATCAATGTGGGCGATATCCAGCAGTTGTTCCACATAGGAATCGGCTTTATAAACTATTTCAAGATCTTCTTTTTTATAGTGAAAGATGTCTAAAACACTGTTGTTTTCCAGATACCAGATAATACCTCTTGCTTTGGCTTTTTGAGAAAAATCCAGTACATGTTCAGCCAGCTCATACTCTGTTTGCGGATCCACAGCTTTCTTTTTGCAGACAGGATGTACAATCACTTCCTTGTCTCCGAAAAAGGAAACCAAATCCAGCAGCCGGTTCCCGTATCGTTCAAAATCATCAGGCTCGAAAGCGCATGAAGGATGACAGGGAACCCGGCTTTTTTTATATATTCTTCTTTGGGGGACGGAAGGTCATTTACAAGCAGTTCCCCATCTTTAAACCATATCTGTATAAAGTCAAAATGATTCTTTTTGCAAAAAACAATTTCGTCCTTATAGCTGTTATTCCATAAACCACCTCTGCCGATTCGGATCATTTTCCACGATTCCTTTCTGTGAAGCATTCCAACCCTCTGTTGAAAACCTTTAGAAGATTATATCATATTGCAATTTACTGGGATATGGTAAACAGGGAATAAAAATAAGCTTTATTTTCCATAAGGCTGTCAAAGGAACCATGCTCTGTCAGTCGTCCATCCTTTAATACCAGGATTTCGTCGAAACGGCGGAGAAGAGGTTCCTCCAGGCGGTGTGTGACAAGTATCCGGGTGATTCCGTCCAGTGACAGGATGGAGGAGGCTATTTCAAAGGCGGTGGCGGAATCCAGCGATGCTGTGGCTTCGTCGGCCAATAATACAGGTGTGCTTTGCAGCAGGCATCGGGCTATGGAAATGCGCTGCCGCTCACCACCGGAGAGAGAGCTTCCGTTTTCTCCGCACGGGGTATCGGCGCCCCGGGCAGCAAGAAGGGATTCCAGCCCGGCGCGGCGGACAGCAAGCGCTGTTTTTTCTTCGGGAAAATTACGGAACATGGTGATATTATCCAGGATGGAGCTGTTAAAGAGAAATACGTTCTGCTGTATGACGGAAATAAGGTTATACAGGGAATCCGGCCTGAAGGAGCGCAGCTCTCTGCCGTCATACCGGATTTGCCCCTGATAGCCTGTATAACCTCCCTGAAGGAGCTCCAGCAGGGTTGATTTTCCGCTGCCGGAATTGCCGACAATGGCATATTTTTTGCCGGCTTCAAAGCAGTAGGTGATATTTTGTAGCACCGGTATCTCCTGTGAGTAGGAAAAGCTCAGGTTTTGTAAGGTTATGGAGTCCTGAAGCGTATGGGGCGCGGGAATCCCATTCTGTTCTTTGCCGCAGGATAAGGCGGCTGCCAGCTTGTCAATCAGAGCATTGGCGGAACTGCGGTTTGCCCAGATTTGGGGAAGCTGTGATATGGATGATTCCGCGGTATCCATTAACTGTACGAATACTAAAACCACACCGGCGGTAACGCCATATCCCTTTATTGCGAGAAGTGCACCCAGCATAAAAACGAGAAATAATGCCAGCTGTCCGGCGGCAGCACAAATATTCTGCAGAATAATTCTTGTCCGGTTGGCGCTGCATTTGCTTTTCAGGCTGGCAGCATTGCGGAGGGAAAAAAGCCGGACAGCCTCCGGTTGGGCCTTGAAGCTCTTTATGACAGGAAAACCCGACAACATGTCCTGAAGGGCGGCCATGAAGCTTTCATTCTGGTCCGATACCTTTTTCTCCTGACAGGAAAGACGGCTACCGGCCATCAGAGACGCGGCGAGCGGCAGCAGGGCTGCTGCAGCGGCCGCCAGAGTCAGGGGAATACTGTAATAAAGCATCAGGGCGAAAGAACCGATAAGCAGCAGTAAATTACCTGGGAGGGTGAACAGGGCGGGCAGATAATTGGTCTCAATACTTACCGTATCATTTGTCAGGGCCGAAAGATAAGCGGAGGTATTCTCGGTATGAAAAGCGGCTGTACTTTTCCGGGTGAGCTGTTCAAAGGTGTAATCCCGGTATTGCCGAACCGCGCGTTCTATGAAAAGCGGGCGGGCATAGCTGCCAAGCGCCATGATTGCCGCCATGACAGCAAAGGACAGAGCCAGGGCAGCGCTGATTTGAGGAAGGGTAAATGCGGAAGGAGAGCCTGCGGCGATATCAATCAGCTGCTGCATCTGCCAGGCAACGGCCAGGTTCAGAGGGATATTCAGTATCACTGCGGACATTGCCAGAAAGGCGGCTGTGCGGTTATGGAAGAAAAAGCATCGGGTAAGAGCCCTGCGCCGCTGTTTCCTGTCATTCGGATTCATTTATGATTTCCCTCCAGATCTCCCGCAGTATTTGACTGCTTTCAGCGGTTCCGTGGAGAATGCTGTTTTCCAGCCCCTGCATGGCTGTTTCGCCGAAGCTGTCGGAAAGGAGCAGGGGTTCTTTCTCATGATAAAAACGGATATTTTTCATGGTATAGACGGGCTCGGCGTCGAAACGACGGGCTGTCCGGACTGCTTTTTGCAGACAGTCCTTTGCGGCGGGCAGATCTCCCGCATCCGCACAAAGCTGTGCCTGCAGATGAAGCAGAAATACATCCGCTTTATCCAGATAGCAGACTTTGCCGGGAATTTTTAAACCTTCAAGAACCTGGCGCATCCAACTCAGTACCTCAAAGGCCTCCGATGGGCCGCCGGTTTGAGCGGCACAGGCAGACATACCTATGGTTACCTGGATCAGTTCTGTGATTTGCTCCAGTGCAGAAGCGGAGAGGTATGGCCGTGCCTCTTCATAGCGGCCTGCAGAGGAAAGGAGAGTGCCGATTCGCCCGTTATTTATTCCTGCCCAGTTATGTTTTTTATAATGAGTAAGGGCACGGTCTGTTTCCCCTGCGGCGGCATAGAGCTTTGCAATTTGAATCTGGATTACAGCTTCGTCGATTTGAGCATTGGTATTTTGATTCAGAAGCCGGAGACTATGTTCCAATAACCCGCGGGCCTGCTGAAGGAGCTCGTGATTCCTTTGTTCTATCCCTGCTGCGTGATATAAGTCAGCGGAGCGGTAGACGATATCGAAGTGGTTAGGATATTTTGACAGAGCCTTTTTGGATTCCCGAAGGGCTTCCTCATAGCGTTTATCTAACATCAGCGCATGGATTTTTTCTGCCAGCTGACGGGCATCTGTGTCTTGCAGCTGATAACCGAGCAGCACATCTACAGAAACGGCAAATAGGGCCGCAAGCTCCAGGATGGAAGAAAGGTCAGGCGTGGTGGCGCCGCTTTCCCATTTGGAGACGGCACCCACGGTGACACCCATGGCCTCCGCCAGCTGCTCCTGAGTCAGCCCGGACGCTTTGCGGAAGAAACGTATATTTTCTGCTAACAGTATTTTCATAATACTATCCCCCTTTTTATTCATCATACCGGAAATGGCCGGGCATGAGAAGCGATGGATAGTAATATCAGGAAAGAAAAATATTTCCTGTCAGGAAAGCTCCCGGCGTTCAGGCGTTTCAAACTGAATGCTGCCGCATTGGTTGAATCGGGCAAAGCGTTTCAGCGTTTTATCTATTTCCGACAGCAGCTTTTTAGTCTGCCTGACACCATCTTCATACCATATATTTTTGACCAGCAGTACGTTGGTTTTCGACTGGCAAACCGCTTCTATACGGCCGGCAAAGCGGTCGCCATATAAGATGGGAAGTACGTAAAAGCCATATTTGCGTTTGGGGGCAGGCGTATAAATTTCCCAGGAATATTCAAAGCCGAATAAGGCCTTTATCAGTTTTCTGTCCCACAGGAAGCAGTCCAGAGGCGCGAGAAATTCGCAGCGTGGTTTGTAATCCCGGTTTTCAAGGACTGTTTCCAGAAGAGGGTGATCCTCGGCGCGGTAATACAGTTCCGCGGAAATACCTTCCACCTGAACGGCAAGAATTTTTTCTTCGGAAAGCAGTTCTTTGAAGATCTGAATCCGTTCCGGTGATTTCATATCCCAGATATTCAGCCATGCATCTGACGGACGGTTCCATAGAAGCCCGACAGCCCCTATACGGCGCAGGACACGCCATTTTTTATGTGCAAAGTCATCCGGCAGGGGATCGGGGGAATCCAAAAGCTGTGCGGGCAGGTATTTATCGGCCAGATCATAATATTTCCTGCTTCCGTTTTTGTGATGGATGATGAGTACGCCTGTGGAATAGAGCTGTTCCAATACGGCCCTTGCGGCATTGGTATTTCCGTTCCAGACACCGCTCCAGTGAATGGAGGAATGCCAGTGTATGCTACCCTGCATGGGTAAATCATCAGAGCTTACGGCTCCGTTTATACGGATATATTCTATCGCCTGCTTTTCCAGTTCTTCCAGTTCCGGAAAATTCCTGCCGCCATCCTTTGCCGCCTGACGGTAGCGCTGGAAATAGGGCCAGTCTTCGGTCGGAAAGATGGAGAGATTTTTGTCGGGAAAATCGACCAGGCTTCTATCCGTATAAAGCAGTTCGGACAGGGTCTGTTTGGTAAAATTTTTGACACGGGACTGCAGGGTAAGCTCCGCGTTTTTGCCGCAGGAATCAACCGGATCGAACTGGATGCAGCCGGCCTGGCGCACAAATTCCAGCGCACCCTGTTTTCCGATGAACTTGTGGGCGCCAAGCAGCCCGTGTTTCAGGAGGATAAATTGACGGGCCTGTTTGTTTGTGAGAGTAAGCATAGTTTTTTACCAGGATCCTTTCTTGTGTGAATATAGTTTTCGGCTGGAGTATTTAGCTTTATTATACCGGATAAAGTGTGACAACAGTATGTCATAGTAATGAAAAGAAGATTTTTTTATGGAAAAAATGTCTTCCAATATTTATTAGAGAAGAACGGAAAGAAGTATGAATCGAATGAATTTCCTTTCTTGAACGAAATAGTGTATAATAGGCCTAAATCAGTAGGCGGTTTGGGGTGGAGCGGATAAGTGAACTATGGCGGGAGCAAAAGTCATTGCACATGTGCTGCTTTTTATGTACAGGAAAAAATAAAATGGGTGACGAAAAATAGAAAATGAGGAATAAATATATGGATATGACAAGAGCAAGCAAAAAATTGTCTTATTTACTGAGACATGATAAAGATTTCATTGATGAACATGGATGGACCCCGGTCACCGAAGTGATTCATACATTAAAAAAAGAATGGCCGGAATTTAATGAAGAGTGTCTTTCAGAAATAGTGAGAACGGATGAGAAGGGAAGATATTCCTATGATGAGGCAGGAGTCCAAATCCGTGCGAATCAGGGACATTCCGTTCCGGTGGATGTAGAATTAAAGGAAGCGGAGCCTCCAGAGATTTTGTATCACGGAACGGCCGATCGCTTTTTAAACGCCATTATGGAGGAAGGACTTACCGGACGGAGCCGCATATATGTTCACTTAAGCTCCACAACGGAAACGGCGGTAAACGTTGGAAAACGACATGGAAATCCGGTAATATTGAAAATTTATGCCGGAAGAATGCGGGATGCCGGGTATAAATTTTATCTGTCCCAAAATCAGGTCTGGCTGACCCAAAAGGTTCCTGTGGAGTATATAGAGACTCTGTATCCGGAGCAAGGAACCGAAAATAAGGAAAGGGGTGTCTGAATTGGAAATTAAAGTTATAGATCAGGATTTTTCCATTTGTAAACCGGAGAATTTATCACAAATAAAGTTTGAAGACGATTACATTTTTATCGGGAAAACGGATGAGGAACTGTCTCTTGTATGCAGCACCGAATCTGTGCCGGACAATACCCTTAGCCGTGATGACGGATGGAAGGCCTTCAGGATACAGGGCGTTCTTGATTTTTCCCTGATTGGCATCCTGTCCCGGATAACGACCCTTCTGGCAGATAATAAAATAGGGGTTTTTGCGATATCCACATATAACACAGATTACATACTTACAAAAAAAGAAAACTTTGAGGACGCACTGCGGGTCCTTAGTGATAATGGATATATAATAAAAAAATAAGGAGGTTTATCGGTATGGGAATGTCATTTCAGGAAGCAATTGAGCTTTACAGAGGGATATACCACAGGTTTGAAAAGGTGGAAGGAAAGCCGTGGGGAGTAAACGGGGCAATGATCGAACTGAGCAAACAGGTGGGAGATTTATCCAAGTGCATCATGTTGAAAGAGGAATATTATTCGTACAAGGGAGAAAGGCCTGTGGGGCTGGAAAAAAATATAGGGAACGAACTGGCTGATATATTTGGTCAGCTCATCCGTATTGCGGATTGTTACGGTATAGATTTGGAAGAAGCCCATGCGGCTGCCAGGGAAGAAGAGGACCGGGATTTGAAGTCACGGGGCGTGTAATATTTTATCATATTTTCTTTTCCCATTTGGTTTCAGTATAGGAAGAACGGAGAAAACAGAATGGAAAAAACAGTGATTACCAAAGCAGTATCGGAGGATATCGATTCTATTTCAGAATTATATGATGCGGTGAATACATATTTTTCAGATAATGTAAATTATTGCTTTCCCAATTGGCAAAAGGGAAAATATCCCGTCAGAAGGGATGCCCTGGAGGCGCTGCAGAAAGATACTTTATTTGTTCTTAAGCTTAGCGGAAAGCTGGAAGGTTCCTTTATCCTTGATAATAAGCAGCATCCGGAATACAGGAAAATCCCATGGGGAATACATTGTGATGATAAAGAAGTAATGGTCATGCATACTTTAGTCGTTAATCCGTCATACAGAAAGAAGGGACTGGGAGAACAGATGATAACATATGGAATAAATTACTGCCGTCAGGCCGGAGCAAAAACGCTTAGGCTGGATACGCATTATAAAAATGTTCCCGCCCGCCGTTTATATGAAAAATGCGGTTTTCGAGGTGTTACAAAATGGGCAGCAGAAATAGATGGGGTAAATCAGGAATTTGATGTATTTGAATATATATTATAGTGTTGTGATAAGAACCTGAAGAGCAGAACAACAGTCGTATTTTGCAGTCAATGAATAAGCCAGGAAGAGGAGAATAATCCGTATGATGCCGGAAAGACTTGCCAGCAGAACTATTTATGAGAGCGATTGGATTTCCTTATATGAAGATAAGGTAAAAATGCCGGACGGCAGTATAATCGACAGTTACCACAGGCTTCACTTCCCGCATGAATCAGTCTGTGTAGTCATCTGCAATGATAAGGACGAAATCCTTATCATTCAGTCCAAGAGATATATCACAGGACAGCTTGAATGGGAGATTCCCGCGGGAAGGATAGAAGACGGGGAGAGCCCGGAGGAAGCGGCCCGGAGGGAATGTATGGAGGAAACCGGATGTGAACTGGAGGAGCTGGTTTATCTGTGCAGTGAGAACCCGAATAACGGTATGTCGGATCTTCTGATACATATTTACGGCGCGAAAGTCAAGTCGGAAGAAAAGTTATTTGATGAAAATGAAGTTAATTGTAAAAAATGGAAGAAAAGGGGCGATATAATGTATATGCTCAAAAATAAAGAAATACATTGCGGGGTGTCCATGCTGGCGCTGCTGTATGCGTTTTCTTTCTATGAGTAGAAACAGCCTGTATTCTTTTGCTTGTCGCATGGATATTGTGAGAAAAGGAGACTTAATTTATGCTGCTTGAAACAGAACGTCTTTTTATCAGATATTTTCTGAGGAAGATAAAGGGGATTTATATGATTATCTTTCCAGGGAAGAGGTGGTAAAATATGAGCCCTACACCCTGTATTCCCGACAGGCAGCGGCAGAAGAGGCGGCCCGCAGGGCGGAGGATCCGGACTTTTATGCGGTTGCCCTGAAATTAGGTAAGGTAATAGGGAATCTGTATTTGTCCAAAGGCGATTATGATACCTGGGAGCTGGGTTACGTATTTAACAGTGATTTCTGGGGGAATGGGTATGCCTATGAAAGCGCTGCAGCCCTGATTACCCAGGCTTTTGAAGAGTGGGGAGCAAGAAGGCTTGTTGCCATGTGCAATCCTCAGAATCAGTCTTCCTGGAAATTGTTGGAACGTCTGGGCTTCAGGAGGGAAGGGACGCTTATCCGGAATATTTATTTTTTCTGCGATGAAGCAGGGGAGCCTTTATGGCAGGATACTTATGAATATGGAATATTAAAAGAAGAGTGGCGCGCAGACGCAGACAAGGAGTGTGTATGAAAGACAGTATTCAGACAAGATGTGAGCAGTTTATACGCAACAGAGACAGAATCAAGGAAAACTTCGGATGGGAAAACGCCTATCTGTATCCCCTTTGTGCCGCTATTTTTACCTTAAACGAAAAAGAGGCGGAGGGATCACTGCTGAAGAATTGTGTGGGGATTTTGAAGCAGCAGACAGGTGTGTTCTCCGGTTTCCGCAGCATTATTAAGCTTCCTGTAGTATCCATTATGGCAGTGAGTGAAGAACCGGATGCCGCATTGGCCCGGACACTGCGGGTATATGAGCTTTTGAAGGAGAACTTTATGGCTTCCCATTATCTTCCGGTGGCCGCTGTGGCAATTGCGCAGCTGGCGGAGGAGCAGAATTACGAATATATTGCCCGGCGGACAAAAGAAATTTACAAAGAAATGAAGGCAAATCATCCTATGCTGACATCCGGAGAGGACAGTGCCTTTGCCGCGCTTCTTTCTCTGTCGCAGAAGCCGAATGAACAGTTGATCACTGGTATGGAGCAGTGTTATGAGATATTAAAGCCTAATTTCTTTTCAGGAAATGCAGTTCAGTCTTTAAGTCAGGTACTTGCATTGGGAGATGGGATGGCGGCAGAAAAATGCAGTAAGACTCTGGCCTTGTTTGATCGGCTGAAAGAGAGAGGCTATAAATATGGCACCAGCTATGAACTGCCTACATTAGGAGTTCTTGCTTTGTCTGAGGGGGATGTAAGGGATATCGTAAGTGATATGATGGAAGCGGATGATTTCCTGGCCGGGCAGAAGGGCTTCGGCGCTTTCGGCGTCGGAAAACGCCAGCGTCTGATGTATGCGGGAATGCTTGTGCAGGCTGAATATCTGGAAAGAAATACGCTGCAGACGGCGGCAATTAACGGGACTATATCCATGATTGTGGCACAGCAGGCGGCGATGTGCGCTGCTGTTGCGGCGGCAGCGGCTGCTTCCAGTTCCTCCTCTTCTTCATAAGATTAGCTATCTTACCCGTTTTCTCAATCTTCTGCTGGAATGCTGGGAACTTCTGGAAATTCCGGAAGGCTCTAAGGTATATGGAACTCTTATGGCAGGATATCCGGCAAATCAGAAGTACCGGTATATCCCTGCCAGAAAAAAGACAGAAATCAAATATATAGCTGCAGAATTATATGTGAAAGGAGAGAATTATGCGTCAGGACAGCTCTGCTATCGGGTGGAAACAGGAAGATGAAGAGTGGATTGCCCTTGCTCAGTCCAACGATTTCAGGATGTTTTTTATTATGCCCTATACACTGGAATATCTGGGAGATGTAAGAGGAATGGATATACTGGATTTGGGCTGTGGTGAAGGCGGTTATTCCCGGGAACTGGCCGCAGCCGGGGCCAGAGTATACTCTGTGGACTCTTCTTCCTTTTTCATTGAATATGCGGCTGAAAAGGCCCTGGAGGAATGCCTGGACATCAGGCATTTTGTGCGGAACAGCGACGATCTTTATGGAATTCCGGAAGAGAGCTTTGACAGAGTGCTTTGTTCCATGATGCTTATGGACTGTGAAGATCTGCAGGGTACGCTAAGAGAAATCATGCGCGTGCTGAAACCGGGAGGAAAGCTTGTCGCCAGCGTTCTGCACCCCTGTTTTTATGGAAAGGAAATAACCTGGAGCGGAGATGATACGGAAAAGAAAGTGACGGTTGAGGATTATTTTCATCCCGTTTTATGGGAAAGAGCCTTATATAAGGATGTGGATAAGCCTGTAATATGGAGGCACAGGACACTTCAGGATTACGTGAAGGCCTTCGTTGCATGCGGCTTTTCGGTCACTGACTTAACGGAACCGATCCCAACACAAAATCAGATAAAAAAATTTCCCGGTCTTGGCTGGCTGCAGAAAATCCCCCTGTTCCTTTTCTGGGAGCTGGAAAAAAAGAGGGGAGGAAACGGCGAAGGCTAAAGCGGTTTTTTCCATTTCCATGTTATGAATAGTAAAATTGGGGAAATAATTATATAATAACCCAGTCAGAAGTATTCATTAGCAAGCAACAGGTGGAATGGAATTCCCCGGGAGGTAATAAGTGGATGATAGAATAGCCATTTTAAGAAGAATTCTGGATGAAAGCAGCTATACGGTTGCTTTATGCGGATCCGGGATGATGGAAGAAGGGGGATTTGTCGGAGTAAAATATGCGGATAAAGCCTATGATATAGAAAAGAAATATGGTCATTCGCCGGAAGAGATTTTCACCAGCGCTTTTTACCATACCCGTCCGAAGCAGTTTTTTGATTTTTACAAAGAGGAAATGATTATAAATGCGCCGGAACCCACAGATTCCGGACGAGTTTTAGCGGCAATGGAACAGGCGGGAAAGCTGCAGTGCGTGATCAGCAGCAACATTTACGAATTAAGCCAGAGGGCTGGCTGTAAAAATGTGATAGATCTTCACGGAAGTATTTATCACAATTACTGCCTCCGCTGCGGGAGGGAATATTCTGTGGAATATATTAAGCATGTGAAAGGAATTCCGGCATGCGAGAAGTGCGGCATTCCCATACGTCCCGGTCTGTTCTTTTTCGGTGAAATGACGGATCCGCATCTGATTTCCCAGGCTTCGCAGGCGATTCATGATGCGCAGGTACTGCTGCTTTTGGGAACCACACTGAATTCGGAGGTATTCGCCCATTATATTAAATATTTCCATGGAAAATGGCTTATTATGATTCATAAAGAAAGACATTTCCTGGATGACAATGCGGATATGGTTTTTATTGACCAGCCAAAAAATATTCTTTCCCAGCTGGGATATTGTTAGTAAATCTGAAAGGCGCTCTGCG
>VOFI01003641.1_pt1 | contig 21220 bp, 37 predicted proteins | sample 5384131 | NCBI WGS metagenome assembly VOFI01 (sample SAMN12384728, study PRJNA508395) | human gut metagenome | isolation source: healthy gut H | host: Homo sapiens | reverse complement strand
TCTCATGACTCATCTTTGATAAGAACTCACTCTTTGCATTGTTGGCCTTCTGCAGCTTCAAGTTTTCTGCTCTTTACGGCGATTGAGAAGCACCACTGCGATGAGACTGATGACAAGCACGACAAAGGCGGCGACGATGCCCATGGCCCGAACGGATTCTTACGAATCCAGGAGGACAGCAGCGCCTGATTGCCGATTTGCGACGATTCTAACAGATAGGAATTCATCGTGGCCGAATCCACATTTTCAATCACCTCGTTTACGACGGCGGCAATCAATTCGCGCGAGGCATCCTTGCTGAAAGAACAGACATAGTTGCTTTTTTCTTCAGAAACCGGCAGGGTGGCTATTTCCTGATATGCGTGGTTAGAGATATTGTAATTGACAACCAGGGAAGAACCATAGCCGTAATCTGCATCTCCTTTTTTCCACTCGTTTCATCTCCTTTTCTAAATCTCCTGTTTTACACTGTGTAAGCTTAGACAGGTCGGAGATATCGGCCGACTTGTTATAATACAGTACCTTATCACTGGTTAGAAGCGGCACGGAGAAAATCAATCCGTTTTCATCTGCCCACTTGTAGTCTTCTGGTACAGCCAACGTCATATCGTATTTTCCCGAGGCCATGGCCTCCTTCAGCGTCATTCCTTTGGGCAGGCTGCACAGCTCAACTTTTTTAGGCCTGTCGCCTCCGTCAGGCGCTTCATAAAGGAGACAAAAATGCCTTTATAGGTGCCGCTGGGTTCTTGTGACTGCAGCGGTTTAACCTCATCGGGCACCAAAACCTTCAGTTTCTTTTTTTTCTCAATGTACGTCTGAGAGGCGGTACTGAATGCGCATTCTCCCTCTTTGTCAGAAAAATACTTGTCATGCAGATCTTTCCGGTAATCTGGCTCAACGTACTCGATAGAACTCTATCGCCTTATCTATCTCACGACAAAGCTGTGAATAATCTTTTGAGCAGGCGAAATAAAAGGGTCTGTCGGCAAAGCTGGCTATGACTTTGGTTCCGGCCAGCGGTAAGAGGCTCAAAAAAGATACCATGACGTCTGCTTTTCCATTTTTAATAGCTTCCAATTGTGCTTCGGCTGACTTACATTTAACCTCAGTATACTCGATGTTGTTGGATTTGCAGAAGGCGTCTAACTCTTTCATTTCTGGTATCCGCCATATCTATGACAGCAACTTTCAAGTTTTTTTGCGCAAAGCCAGATTGTCCCCGTTGATAGCAGTATTGGTCTTACTGGCAAGCAAAGTCGTAAAAGCGTACCCATAACCTTTCTCCGGATACGCATACATGTCCGCCAATGCCTCATTATAGACCAATCCGCTGATCATATCCACCTGGCCTTTTTTCTACCTTATCCATCATCTCCACGATGGCACCATCTAAGCTGTCCGTTGTAGGGAATACGAATTCCACATCCCAGTTGGCATACTGCGCCATCTTCATGATGTAATCATATGAATATCCGCTCAAATTGCCGTCTTCGTCTTTTTCCATCAGCCCTTCTTGCTCAACAAAGGCGACTTTCACGCTTTTATGGTCCTCGTCACTGTTGCCGCCAAAGGCCGTCACGGTGAGGCTTAATAAAACAACAACGGCTAAGAAAAACAGCAAAAACTCTCTTTCTCTTCATATTAACCCACTCTCCTGCAATTCTATTCATATTCTCACGGGCCAGTATTTAAGCGGCAGGCGAAGGTGGAGGTGCCGGAAAAACGCCGCAAAGGCCAACGGCAAGTTTTTAGAGATCCGGGTGCCCAGCAGAACAACCTGAAAACGTCAATGTGTGAAGATCCTGGGGAGTTTGTCTGTGTCACTGGGGTGTCCGGGTCGGGCAAATCCTCCTCATCAACGAGATCCTCTATAAAAAGCTGGCGGCAGAGCTGAACCGGGCCCACGCCCATCCAGGCAACGCACAAGGAGATCCGGGGCCTGGAGCATTTGGACAAGGTCATCCAGATCGACCAGTCCCCCATCGGGCGCACGCCCCGTCCAACCCGGCCACCTACACCGGGCTGTTCAACGACATCCGGGAGCTGTTCGCCTCCACCCAGGACGCGCGAAAAATGCGGGGGCTTTACCGCCAGCCGGTTCTCCTTCAAACGTGAAGGCGGCCGGTGCGAGGTGCCAGGGCGACGGCATCATCCGCATTGAGATGCACTTTTTGCCGGATGTACGTCCCCTGCGACGTGCAAGGGCCACCGCTACAAATCAAAACCCCTGAGGTGAAGCATGGGGGCAAGAGCATCTACGACGTGCTGGAGATGACTGAAGAGGCCCCTGACTTCTTCCGATATCCCCTCGCTGGCCTGGAAGCTCCAGACTGCCTACGACGTGGGCCTGGGGCTATGTGAAGGTGGGCCAGCCCTCCACGCTCTCCGGCGGAGGCCCAGCGGGTCAAGCTGGCCACCGAGCTGAGCAAGCGCTCCACCGGCCGGACCATCTATATCCTGGACGAGCCCACCACCGGCCTGCACATTGCCGACGTGCACCGGCTCATCGACGTGCTCCAGCGGCTGGTGGACAGCGGCAACACCGTGGTGGTCATCGAGGGCAACCTGGATTTGATTAAAACCGCTGACCACATCATCGACCCGGGTCCCGAGGGGGCAACCGGGGCGGCACCATTGTGGCCCAGGGCACCCTGGAGCAGGTGGCCCGGGTGGAGGGCTCCCACCGGGCAGTATTTGCGGCCCCTTTTGGAGGGGGCGACCAAAGAACAGGCTGGAAATTTTTCCGGCCTGTTCTTCTGTTGTGGGCCTCTGATTTGTAATACATTTGTAATAGAAATTTAACTCAGGAATATGTTTTTTGGAATTATATTCTCAGGAACTGTGGTATGCTATAAATACAGAGGTAGACTGTTTTTCAGTTGAAAGAGGAGGTGTGGTTATGAGTAGATGGGAACGGGCATTCCGGCGGCTGCTGTTCTGCCTGCTGGGAGCGCCCTTGGCCTTGGCAGATGGCGGTGTGTTCCAATTCATTGCCGCCAATCCCCACGGCCCGCCGCCCAACGGCTTGCTGAACCCCGCCCTGCTGAAGGGGGGGGCGCGCCAGGTTCTGGGCCACAAGCCCAAGAAGAGCGGCAAATGGCTGAACGTGGGGGATCGTGGTGGCAGTGGCAGCCTTGGTTTTGCTTGTGCTGGCCTGTGTGTGGCTGTGCAACAACTGAGGGAACCCCGCCCTAGACCCTGTGTCCCCCGGTAAGGAGGTTATTGTTATGATGATAAACTTTAACCCCGTTTGCCCCTTTGGAAAGATGGGTGCCTTCCCATCGCCCTGAAGGACGCGGACCCCCGGTATCACAAGGGATGCCCCGGCCCGCCCCCGGGCAAAAAAGTGGGGCCACCGCGCTGATGTGGGCCTTGGTGGCGGCCGTGGCCCCTGGGCATGGCCGTGTTCGTCATCTGGGCAGAGCTGGCCTGTAAAAACACATTTGACAAAATGGGGAGAGGGAAACGGTTTTCCCTCTCCCCCGTTCTTTTTATGTCCCTGAAGCCCCGGTTTTTCTTGCCTTTTCTAAGGATTTCGACTATAATTGTTTACAATGTGTTCAACACCTGGCCGCAGGAATAGGATACAATAATTCCGCGAAAGGGCAGTTGGGCCCATTTTTCCTGCCCGCTGGGCGGAAAACACGGCGGCGCGCCGCCAGAAAGGAAGCCTTTGGGGCGCGGTGAGGTATGTTTGGCTATGTGCGCCCTTTCAAATCAGAGCTTTTGGTGCGGGAATACGACCAGTATAAGGCGGCCTACTGCCAGCTGTGCCGGGCCCCCTGAAGACCACTACGGCAGGGCGGCCTCCTTTCACCCTGAGCTATGACTGCACCTTTACGCCCTGCTGGCGCTCTCCACCCAAGAGGCCAAAAGCTGAGCCTGCACCACGGCAGGTGTGTGGTGAACCCCCTGAAGAAATGCGATTTTCTGCGCAGCGATGGGGAAGCCTATCACAAGGCGGCGGCCCTTTCCGTGCTGCTGACCTACCACAAGCTGCGGGACAACGTGGAGGATGACAGCTTCGCAAAGTCCCTGGCAGCCGGGTGCTTTTTGCGCCTGCTCTCCCCGCAAGGCGCGCAAAGCGGCGGAAGAGTTCCCCTTCCTGGCCAAAGAGGCCCAAAGGGCCATGGACGGCCAGCAGGAGGCGGAGAAAGCGGCGGCGGCGTGGACGCCTGCGCCGAGCCCACGGCCAACCTGCTGGCGGCCCTGTTCAAAGAGCTGGCCGGCTGCAACGAGATGCAGGCGGCGGCCCTGAGCGGTTCGGGTACTTTTTGGGCCGGTGGGTTATTTGATGGACGCCGCCGACGACCTGATGGAGGACCTGGCGGAAGACGCTTTCAACCCCTTTATCCCCGGCTGGGGCTCTCTGGGAAAAAGTGCTCTCCCCAGAGGAGCGCAAGGCGGCGGATGAGGCCATGAACCAGGCGTTGAACGCCACGGCGGCCCAAATGCTGCTGGCCTTCCAGCTGATTGACTTGCGGAACTTTGGGCCCATTTTGGAGAACGTGGTGGAAAAGGGCCTGCCAGAGCTCCAGCGGGAGATTCTGTTTCTGCATATTCGGGAGAAAAAAAAAAGCGCCCCGAGCCTGAGGACCTGCGCTGAGGCGGACGGGGCTTGATTGGGATAGATGACGAGGGAAGGCGCCGGCCCCGGGCGGGAAGGCGCCGCGAAAGGACTATCGAGGCAAAAAGGAGACCAGAGTATGACAGACCCTTATAAGGTGCTGGGGGTATCCCCCTCTGCCACGGACGACGAAGTAAAGGACGCCTACCGCAAGCTGGCCAAAAAGTACCACCCCGACCAGTACGCCGACAGCCCCTTGAAAGACCTGGCGGACGAAAAGATGAAGGAGATCAACGAGGCCTACGACGCCATCACCGCCCAGCGCAAGGGCGGGCGGCGCCGGACGGGGCTAACGCAACGGCGCTTACAACAACGTGGGGGGCAAATGGCAGCTCCGGCTTTAACGACGTGCGCAGCCTGATTATGTCCGGCCGCATTGCCGACGCGGAGCAGATCCTCAACGGCGTGCCCCCCGAGCGGCGCAACGCCGAGTGGTATTTCCTCAAGGGCTCTGTGCTCTACCGCCGGGGCTGGCTGGAGGAGGCCAAGGACCACTTTTCCCGGGCCTGTCAGATGGACCCCGGCAACCCAGAGTACAGCGCGGCCCTGAACCAGGCCATGAACCAGGGCAGCGGCGTCTACGGCGGCTACCGGCCCAATACGAATATGAACGCGGGCGGGTGCAATTCCTGCGACCTGTGCTCTTCTCTGATCTGTGCCGACTGCTGCTGCGAGTGCATGGGCGGCGACTTGATCTCCTGCTGCTGAGCGGGCCGGGAAAGGAGCTGAAGCTGGTTCCGTGAAAAATTCCATGAAAGTGGCTTTCTGCGGTGTGATGGCGGCGCTCTCGCTGGTGGTGATGCTTTTGGCGGGGGGGTGGTGCCTGTGGCCACCGTTGCCCCTGCCGGCGGTTGCCGGGTGCCTGCTCATCCCCGTGGTGGTGGAGGCCGGCCTTGCCTGGGGCTTTGGCGTGTATGGCGTGTGCAGCGTGCTGGCTTTTTGCTGGTGCCAGACCGGGAGGCGTTCCTGTTTTACGCGCTGTTCTTTGGGTACTACCCGGTGCTGTACGCTCCCCTGGGGCGGATTCAAAGCCGGGTGCTGCGCTATGGAGCCAAGCTTCTGGTGTTCAACGCGGCCGCAGTGCTGGAGGTGCTCCTCTCTGTCTATGTGCTGGGAATCCCCCCCTTTGAGAGCCTTTCCATTTTGGGGCCCTGGGGCCCGGACCCGTGCTTCTGGTGCTGGCCAACCTGGTGTTCCTCCTCTACGACTTTGCCATGGACGGGCTGATCGTCCAATACCTGCGGCGCTTCCACGACCGGCTGGGCAGGCTGCTGCGGGGCAAGTGAAGGATATGGGCAGGCTGCGGCCTGCCTTTTCACGCCTTCTTTTCTGAAGCTGGCGGGCGGCATTCCTGCAAAAAAGCGCCTGGGCTTTGGGGAATATCGGATTTTTTTCCTTGCTTTTTTTGCAGGAGAAAGCCGTAAAATGAATTTGAAATTGCCTGGGGTTTTTGCGCAGCCGCGGCGCCCCAGAGGGAAAGGAAGGAAGGACATGAACAGCCAGCTTTCCGAGCGCATCCGCCAGAAAAGTGCCAGCTTTTCCAAGGGCCAGCGGATGATTGCCCGGTACATTGAAGAGCACTCTGACCAGGTGGCCTTTATGACGGCCTCCCGGCTGGGGCAGACTGTGGGCGTCAGCGAGTCCACCGTGGTGCGCTTTTGCCACAGAGATCGGCTATTCCGGTTATCCGGCGCTGCAGCAGGCCATGCAGGAGATGATCCGCAGCAAGATGACCAGCGTGCAGCGGTTAGAGCGCACCTCTCGCAACATTCCGGCAGACCGGCTGCTGGACGAGGTGTTGGACCAGGATATTGATATCCTCAAGCGCACCAAAGGAGAACGTGGACCGGGAGGCCTTTTACAGGACGGTGGACGCCCTGGTGGGGCGAAAAAGGTGTATGTGCTGGGGGCGGGCAGCTCTTTGGCGCTGGCCACCTTTTTGGCCCACTATTTGCGCCTGGTGTTCGACACCGTGCACCTGGTAGAGGCCACCAGCGAGGCCACCATTTTGCAGCAGATGGTCCGCGTTGGGGAGGGGGATGCGGTCATTGCCATCAGCTTCCCCCGCTATTCAAAAAAGCGGTGAAGACCATGAAGTACGCCTCTTCCCAAAAAGGCCACCACCGTGGCCATCACCGACAGCCCCCTGTCGCCCTGGCCCAGTATGCCTCCCATGTGCTGCTGGCCCGCAGCGATATGGTTTCCTTTGTGGATTCCCTGGTGGGGCCCCTGAGCATTGATCGCCCTCATTGTCACGGTGGCCATCAAAAGAAAAAGGACGAGGTGGCGGACACCCTGCGGAAGATTGAGGGAATTTGGGATGAATACAGCGTCTACGAAAGGTGGACGAGAAGGGCAGCTGAGGTTTTGAAGACGTATGACGTGCTGATTGTGGGCGGAGGCCCGGCGGGGCTGATGGCCGCGGGGACGGCCCTGGGCCGGGGCTTTCCGTGTGCCTGTTGGACAAAAACCGGCAGCTGGGGCGCAAGGTGCGCATCACCGGCAAGGGCCGCTGCAACGTGACCAACAACTGCCCTGCGGAGGAGGTGGTGGCCGCCTGCCCCCGGGGAAAGTTCCTTTACGGGGCGTTTTCCGCCTTTTCCCCCCAGGACACCATGGCCTTTTTCGAGGGGCTGGGCGTCCCCCTGAAGACGGGCGGGGCCGCCGGGTATTCCCTGTCTCGGACAGCGCCCACGACATTGCGGATGCCTTAGAGCGGTATGCCGCCGGGGCCGCGATTGTCCGGGAGCGGTGACGGCCGTCCTGGTGGAAAACGGCGAAGCCGTGGGCGTGCGCACCGCCGCCGGGGAGTACCGGGGGCGCGGCGTCATCCTCTGCTGCGGGGGCGCCTCCTACCCGGGGACGGGCTCCAACGGGGACGGCTACAAGCTGGCCGCAGCTGTGGGCCACACCATCGTAACAGCCCACGCCCTCTTTGGTGCCTTTGGTGGAGCGGGGCCCCTGGTGCCGCCGGCTGATGGGCCTCTCCCTGCGCAACTGCGGGGTGAAGGTGACCCAGCGGGGCAAGAAGAAGCCCGTCTACGAGGATTTCGGCGAGCTGCTGTTCACCCACTTTGGGCTTTCCAGGGGCCTACCATCTTAAGCGCCTCGGCCCACCTGCACCCCATGGAGCCGGGGAAGTACACCGTCCACGTAGACTTGAAGCCCGCTTTGAGCGAGCAGCAGCTGGACGCCCGGCTGCTGCGGGAGCTGGAGGCGCATAAAAAATAAGATTTTTGCCAATTCTCTAGAAGAGCTGCTGCCCCAAAAGCTCATTCCTGTGGCGGTGGAGCGCAGCGGCATCCCGGGGACCCGGTGCCACTCGGTCACCAAGGAGCAGCGCCGGGCCCTGCTGGCCCTGCTGAAGGACTTTTCCGTGGAGATCGAGGGCTTTCGGCCCATTGCCGAGGCCATCGTCACCAGCGGGGGCGTGTGCCTGAAGGAGATCGACCCCCGGACCATGGAATCCAAGCGGGTGAAGGGCCTGTACTTTGCCGGGGAGATGATCGACGCCGACGCCTACACCGGCGGCTACAACTTGCAGATCGCCTTTGCCACCGGCAGGCTATCCCGGGTCCGTGACCGGACTGGACAATTCGCGGCGCGTGGCCGCGCGGGACAAGACGCGAACGGCGCTTATAGGCGCCGGAGCTGGCTGAACGCTAGCCCAAAAGCCCGCGCTTGAGTTCGGGAGAGACAAGTAAAAGTTTTGCCAGCTTTTCAAAAGCTGCGGGGTTGGGGCAGCGCCCCAGGTCTCGGGGTTGCAAGGGGCGCAGGTCTCGCCTGCCGGCTCGGTCGGCGCTGGACGGTGCCCACTGGGCACCAGCGCCCTGCCTTCCCCTACTTCCAAAAAAGGGGGGACGAATGTCCCCCTCTTGGGACAGCACAAAAGCCGTTGCCCCAGGGCTTGCGAAATGGAAATGGACGAATCACCCCGAAAACCCAGGAAACAAGCCATTTTTATGACTTGTGCAGGTGCACGAATCACTTTCAAAGCTGGAAAAACAGAGTTGTGATTTGTACATGTGTACAAATCATAGAACCCGCATAAAACCTGGATTTTTCGATGATTCGTTCACTTTCTTATCTCAAGTAGGGCCGGGATCTCAAGTAGGGCAAAGGGAAAAGCCGCCCGGACCGGCGGGAGAGCTCCCGCTGGCAGGCTCTAGAATCCATCGGAAAAGAGGAGTTTGAATGTTTGCAGTCGCTATTGACGGCCCCGCCGGCGCGGGGAAAAGCAGCGTGGCAAAGGCCGCGGCCAAGGAGCTGGGCTTTGTCTATGTGGACACCGGCGCCATCTATCGCACCATTGCCCTGCATGTGCTGCGCCAGGGGTGGACCCCCACGACGCCCCGGCGGTGGAGGCCCTGCTGCCCGCCATCCAGGTGGGGCTGGAGTACACGCCGGAGGGCCAGGTCATGCGCTTAAACGGGGAGGACGTCACCTCCCTCATCCGCACGCCAGAGGTCTCTATGGCCACCTCGGCCTGCTCGGCCATCCCGGCGGTGCGGGCCTATCTGCTGCAGCTGCAGCGGGATTTGGCCGAAAAGAACAACGTGCTTATGGACGGCCGGGACATCGGCACGGTGGTGCTGCCCCACGCCCAGCTGAAGGTGTTCCTCACCGCCTCGGCCCAGGAGCGGGCCTGGCGGCGGGTGCGCCAGCTGGAGGAGTCCGGCCAGGCGGCGGACTACGAGGCCATCCTCCGGGATATCCAGCAGCGGGACTACCAGGATTCCCACCGGGAGGTGGCCCCCCTGCGCCCCCAGAGGACGCGGTGCTGGTGGACACCAGCCAGGGACAGCTTTGCGCGCTCGGTAGAGCGGCTGGTGGGCCTGGTGCGGGAAAGGCTGTAAGCCGTTCCCCTTGGAAAAATATGGGAAAAATGTGTGAAGGAAGGGCCGTTGCCTGTGGAAAAGAGATTCGGGATTTGACGCCGAAAAAAAAGACCTGGCTGTACCTGGTGGGGGCAGATCATTCTGTGGTGGTATTTCCACCTGGTGTTCCGCATGAAGGTGGAGGGGGCGGAGAATGTCCCCAAAGAGGGCCCGTGCTGCTGTGCAGCAACCACCTGGCCAAGCGGGACCCGGTTCTGCTGGGGCTCTCTCAAAAGCGGCAGGTGTTCTACATGGCCAAGGAGGAGCTGTTCCGCAACAAGTTTTTGGGCGGGCTGTTCCGCATGCTGGGGGCCTTCCCGGTAAAGCGGGGGCACCGGCGGCGCGGACGCTGGAAGACGCCTATGCCCTGTTAAAGCAGAACGCCGTGGTGGGGGTGTTTATCGAGGGGCACCGCTCTAAGGACGGCAGGCTGCTAAAGCCCAAAACAGGCGCCGCCCTGCTGGCCTATAAGACCAAGGCGCCGGTGGTGCCGGTGTGCATCACCGCGGGGACGGCCTGCAGCCGGGCATGTTCAAGCGCACCCTCATCCGTTTTGGCAAGCCCATCTCCGCCGAGGAGCTGAACATCCAGGATGACTCCAGCCTGCAGCTGCGCCGGGCCAGCCGGACCATTATGGCCCAGATTGCCCAGCTGCGGGAGGAGGCCTGCAAGGAGCTGGGCCGCCCTCTCAGCTGGTGCCGCCAGAGGAAAAGGAGGCCCCCATGCGGGTTGAGGTGGCCCAGACCGCCGGGTTCTGCTTTGGCGTGGACCGGGCGGTGAGCACCGTGTACCGGCTGCTGGAAGAGGGCAAAAAGGCCGCCACCCTGGGGCCCATCATCCCACAACCCCCAGGTGACGGGGGATTTGGCCGCCCGGGGTGCGGGTTGTCAGCCGGCCAGAGGGAGACGCCCCGGGCTACACGCTGGTCATCCGCTCCCCACGGGGTGCCCCGGAGGGGGAGGAAAAAGTGCGGTCGCTGGGCCTCTCTTATGTGGACGCCACCTGCCCTTTTGTGAAAAAGATTCACAACTTGGCGGAGCGCGCCGGAGAGCAGGGACAGGTCTTCCTGCTGGCTGGGGACAAGAATCATCCCGAGGTGCAGGGGATTGTAGGCCACTGCAAAGGGGAGATTTTGTTATAAAGAGCAGCGAAGAATTGGTGGAACTGCTGAAAAACCATCCGGAATTGGAAAAGAAACCCCTGGCTTTTTGCGGCCCAAACCACCTTTCACGCAGGGGAATGGGAAAAATGCGCGGAAACTCTGAAAAAACTATGTACAAACGCCGCAGTTTTTGCTACAATATGTAATGCGACTGCGAGACGGCAGAAAGAGGCAAAAACCCTGGCCCAGCGCTGCGACCGGATGGTGGTGGTGGGGGGAGGAACAGTTCGAACACGGCAAAGCTGCGCGACATCTGCGCACAGTACTGCGAGACGTACCTCATCGAAAGGGCGGACAGCTGCCTGTGTTTTCGGCCGGGCTGAGCGTTGGCATCACTGCGGGGGCATCTACGCCGGCAAGCATTATAAAGGAGGTACTTGCTACCATGGCAGAAGTGACAAACAACGAACAGAATTTTGAGGAGAGATGCTTGAGGAGTCCCTCAAAAATTAAATACAGATGAGAAGGTGCACGGCGTTGTCGTAGGGATCTCCCCCACCGAGGTGTATGTGGATGTGGGCCGCAAGCAGGCCGGCTTCATCCCCGCGGGCGAGCTTTCCAACGACCCCAACGTCAAGCCTGAGGACGTGGTGAAGATCGGCGACGAGATGGACCTGCTGATTATGAAGACCAACGACCAGGAAGGCACCATCATGCTCTCTAAGCGCCGCGTGGACGCCATGAAGGGCTGGGATGAGATTACCGAGGCCCAGGAGAACAACGAGATCCTGGAGGGCAAGGTCATCGAGGTTGTCAAGGGCGGCGTCATCGTCCTGTACAAGGCCATGCGCATCTTCGTGCCGCCTCTCAGGCCACCGCTTCCCGCGGGGAGGACCTGAACGAGCTGATGGGCCAGGAGGTCCGCTTCCGCATTATCGAGGTCAACCGCCAGCGCCGCCGGGCCGTGGGTTCCATCCGCAGCGTGCTGCGGGAGGAGCGCAAGGCCGCCCAGGAGAAGTTCTGGGAGCAGGTGGAAGAGGGCCAGCAGTACACCGGCAAGGTGAAGTCCCTGACCAATTTCGGCGCCTTTGTGGACTTGGGCGGCGTGGACGGCATGGTGCACATCTCCGAGCTGTCCTGGAACCGCATCAAGCACCCCAGCGAGGTGCTCAGCGTGGGCGACACCGTGGAGGTGTACGTCAAGGGGCCTGGACCGGGAGAACGGCAAGATCTCCCTGGGCTACAAGCGGCCTGAGGATAACCCCTGGGTCAAGCTGGAGCGGGAGTATCCCGTGGGCACCGTGTGCGACGCCAAGATCGTGGGCATGACTCAGTTCGGCGCGTTTGCCAGCGTGATCCCCGGCATTGACGGCCTGATCCACATTTCCCAGATTGCGGACCACCGCATTGAGAAGCCCCAGGATGTTTTGAAGATTGGCGACGAGGTGAAGGTGAAGATCACCGATATCGACTTTGACCGCCACCGCGTGTCCCTGTCCATCCGCGCCCTGCTGGAGGAGCAGAAGGCCCAGGAGGACGAGGAGGCCGCGCAGGCCCCTGCGGAGGAAGTTGTGTACTCCACCGAGGCTCCTGCCCAGGAGGAAGAGCCTGCCGCTGAGGAGCAGGAATAATTTTTGAAGGTACTTAAGCGGGGTAGCAAAGGGGACAGGCGCGCCTGTTCCGGGGCTTCCCGGTGGCCTGGCCGTTTTGACCGGCCGGGGCACGGGGCGTCCGCCCGGGTGCTGCCCTGCTTTGCGTGAGCGGGCCTTTTGCGCCCCGCGCGGCGAACGTCATAAAAATCCTGGGGCAGCCCTTTGCGCAGGGCCGGCCCCGACTGGAGGAAAGAAACCCATGAAGCGAGTAAAAAAGCCTGTGTTTTTTGTAGTGGCGCTTCTCATCCTCGCGTTGGTGGTCACGTCCTTGTTTGGCGTGTACGGCCAGCACGGGGATTTCAAGGTGACCTACATAAAAGGCGCCGGTGATATCCGTTGGGGCATTGATATCCGGGGCGGCGTAGAGGCCACCTTCAGCCCGGCGGACGGGGTGGAGGCCACCACCGAAGAGCTTAACGCGGCCAAGGAGATCATCGAGACCCGAATGGTGTCCAACAGCATTACCGACTATGAGATCTACACCGACCCCACCAACAACCGGATTATCGTCCGGTTCCCCTGGCGCAGCGACGAGGAGAATTTCGACCCCGAGGAGGCCATCAACGAGCTGGCGGCCACCGCCCAGCTCACCTTCCGCGAGGGATGGAATATGAGTCCATGGAGTACGCCGAGGACGGCAGCGTTGTCTACCGCACCCCCCACGGGCACCACGGCGGAAAACATCATCCTGGAGGGGGGCTCTGATGTGGTCAGCGCCACTCCGGCCATGACCCAGGACGAGACCACGGGCGAAAGTACCAGTACATTGTCAGCCTGAAGCTCTCGGAGGCGGGGGCCGAAAAGTTTGCCGAGGCCACCAGCGAGCTGGTGGGCAGCACCATCTCCATCTGGATGGATGATGTGATGATCTCTTACCCACGATCAACGAGGCCATCACCAACGGCGAGTGCTCCATCACGGGTGACTTTACCAGTGAGGAGGCCACCCAGCTGGCCAACCAGATCCAGGCAGGGCGCCCTGCCCTTTTGCCCTGCAGGTCTCCAGCTTCAGCTCTATGCCGCCCACCCTGGGCACCCAGGCGCTGAACGCCATGATGCTGGCGGGCATTCTGGCCTTTGTGGTCATTTCCGTGCTGATGATCGTGCTGTTCCGGCTGCCGGGTGTTGTGGCGGTTATCAGCCTGGCCGGCCAGGTGGGCCTGTGTATGGCCGCCATCTCTGGCTTTTTCCCCTTCCTCAACTCTTACACCACCACCCTGCCGGGCTTGGCGGGCATTGTGCTCTCCATTGGCATGGGCGTGGACGCCAACGTGATCTTCTGCCAGCCGTATCCGCGAGGAGCTGAAGGGCGGCAAGAGCGTGACGGCGCCTTGAAGCTGGGCTTCTCCGAGAGCTTCTGGGCCATCTTCGACGGCAACATCACCACCCTGATTGTGGCCGTTATGCTGATGGGTGTGTTCGGGCCCAGCAATATTTTGTCCATCATCTTTGGCGAGTCCACCACCGGCGCCATCTTCTCCTTTGGTTTTACCCTGCTGGTGGGCATCATCGGCAACTTCATCATGGGCATGACGGCCACCCGCCTGATGACCCTCTCTTGCCGGCTTCAAAGGCCTGCATAAAAAATGGCTGTTTGGGAGGTGCTCGCGGCGATGAATGAGAAGACATACCGTTTTCCACTTTTACCAGAACAAAAAGATTTATTTCGGCATTTCCATTGTGCTGCTGGTGGTGGGCATCCTTTGCCAGCGTCATCATTGGGCCCCCACCTGGACATTCAGTTTGCCGGCGGCCTGATGATCCTCTACTCTGTGGAGGGCGGCCAGGACGGACGCCAGCGGCGTAGAGGCCGCTGTTACCGAGAGCACCGGCCGAACTGCGAGGTGGCCATCAGCCAGGATATCACCACCGGCGGCGAGCAGGTGAACGTGTCCTTCGCCGGCAACCAGGCTATGACGCCGGAGGAGCAGGCCGCCGTTACAAGCGCCCTGCAGAGCGCCTACCCGACCTGGGCTTTGAGCTGCTCTCCTCCAGCTCGGTGGAGGCCAGCATGGGCGCCCGGTTCTTCCAGAAGTGCCTGGTGTGCTTTGCCATCACGGCGGTGTTCCTGCTGGTTTACATCGCCCTGCGCTTCCGCAAGATTGGCGGCCTGGCCGCTGGCGTCACCGCCGTTATCGCCCTGATGCACGACGTGCTCATCGCCTTTTGCGTGTTTGTGGTCTGCGGGCTGGACATTGACGATATCTTTATCGCGGTTATCCTCACCATTCTGTTACTCCCTGAACGCCACCATCGTGGTATACGACCGTGTCCGTGAAAACCGCCGGAAGATGGGCCCCCGGGTGAGCTATGATGAGGTTATGAACCTGAGCATGAACCAGACCCTGGGCCGCACGGTGCTTACCTCTGTGCACGTTCCTTTCCCCTGGTGGTGGTGCTCATTGTGGCGATGATTTACAACATCGACACGGTGGTTTCCTTTCGCGCTGCCGATGATGGCGGGCGTGGCGGCCGCCGCTTCAGCAGCCAGTTCATTGCCCCAACCTGTTCTGCATGGCAGATCCACAAGCGCAAGCTAAGATGGACGCCGCCACAGAAGGCCCAACGGCGGATTTCCCAAGTTTACCATGTAAAACAAAAAAAGAGCCGCGGGGGAAAGCCCTTGCGGCTCTTATCTTATCTATGAGGAGGGGCTGCCATGAAGCAGCGGTTCTTACCTGATTACCGGGGTAATGGCCTCGGGAAAATCCACCACAGCCCAGGCCTTGGCTCCAGGCGCTGCCCCGGTGCGTCCACCTGCGGGCGACCTGTTCCGGCGCATGATTGTCACCGGCAGGGAAGAGATGCGATCCGCCCACCGAGGCGCTGCGGCAGCTGCACCTCCGCTTCCGGCTGGCAGCCCAGGCTGCGCCGGCTATTGGGAGGCCGGGTTTTCCGTGGTGCTGCAGGATAATTATTACGGCCCGGCCCTGGAGGAGATGGCCTCTCTTTTTGCGGGGCATCCCCCCTGCGCCTGGTGGTCCTCTGCCCCTTCTGTGGAGACGGTCAGGGCCCGGGAGGCTTCCCGAGGGAAGAGGGGCTATGTGGGCTTTCCCCAGAGGCCCCTGTGGCACAGCTTTATGCGGGAGACGCCCCTTTTGGCTGGACAACTCCCATATGACGGTGGAACAGGCTGTGAAGGAGATCCTCTCCGGGGGAGAAATCCGGCCCCTTGTGCATAGACCGCCTGGAAAGAGGGAAACTAAGCCCAAGTACCTCGGAAAGGATGCGGTGAAATGAAACAGAAGGACCGGACCAGCCAGAAGCCCAGACCTCCCCTTATCACGAGCACGATCCCCTTCCTCAGGGGGCCCCTGCCAGAAAGCCCGCCGTGGCCTCGGCCAACGAGTGCACGGGCTTAATGTTCACCCTGCCGGAGGACGCCGCCCAGCTGGAGGCTTACCAGCAGCTGTCCCCCATGGCCATCCCCGGCGAGGCCGGAAAGCGGAGCCCGCGCAAAAAAAAGTGCCGGGGGCGGCCTCCCTGCCGGGAGGAGGCGGTAGCCCCAGTCCACGGAAGGGGTCCCGGCCAGACCGGGGCCCTTCCTTTTTGGGGAAGCTTCCGCGGGGAGTAGGCAAACTGGGAAATTTGTGCTATAATACTTTCCACAGAAACAAGCTTTCTGGAAGCTCTGTGAAATGGAAAGGATGTTATGCAATGGCAGAGATACAGATTCAGTGGCTGGGCCACTCTTGCTTTCGAGTGGAGTGCCAGGGCTACGCCATTGTGCTGGACCCCTTCGAGCCGGGCAGCGTCCCCGGCCTGCGGGACATCCGGCAGACGGCGGACCAGGTGCTGTGCAGCCACCAGCACCACGACCACAACTACCGGGCGGGGGTGGCCCTGCAGGGAAAAGGGGGCGGAAAACCCCTTTGCCATCACGGCCTTCCCCTCTTTCCACACGACGACTGCGGCGGGGAAAAAAAGCGGGGCCCAACACCATCCACCTGCTGGAGGCCGGCGGCCTGCGGGTGGCCCACATGGGGGACGCTGGGTGCATGCCCTCCCCGGAGATTCTGGAGCGGCTTCAGGAGCTGGACGCCGTGATGCTTCCGGTGGGGGGGCTATTACACCGTGGGCCCGGAAGAGCCCAGGCCATTGTGGAGGCCATCCATCCCCGGGTGGTCATCCCCATGCACTACCGGTCGGACCGGTTTGGGTTCGACGTGCTGGCGCCGGTGGAAAAATTCCTGGATTTGAACGCCGGCCACTGGATGCGGTATGACACCGACACCCTGGAGATCCACGGCGGCATGAGCCACCACGTTGCGGTGCTGACCTATGGCGGCTGAGGGCGGAACCTATACCATCAGTCAGGCGGCGGAAAGGCTGGGGGTCACCGCCTATACCCTGCGGTACTATGACAAAGAGGGCCTGCTGCCCTTTGTGGGCCGCAGCCAGGGCGGGGAACGCGGGTGTTTACGGACCAGGATTTGGAGAACCTGCGGATCATCAGCTGCCTGAAGGCCTCGGGAATGCCCATCAAGGACATCCGGGAATTCCTGCACTGGTGTGCCCTGGGGGATGAGAGCCTTTCCCCAGCGCTACCAGATGTTTCTGGAGCGGAAGGCCGCGGTAGAGGCCCAGATGGAGCAGCTGCGCCGCACCATGGAGGTCATCGAATACAAGTGCTGGTACTATAAGACCGCCCTGGAGGCGGGGACAGAGGCTGTTCACAAGAAAGAGAATGTCCCGGCGGCCTCTGCGTAACAGAAGAAAACGCCCCTACAGGGGCGCCATTCCAAAAATACCCCAGCAGGCCGCTGTAAATGCCCTGGGCAAAGGCGGGCTGCTCATCCCGCAGCTTCAGGGCATCGCCGCCGTTGGTCAGATAGGGCCAGTTCCACCAGGATGGCGGGCATGGCAGTGCGGCGCAGCACATAAAGGGTGGGGTTCAGGCGCACCCCGTTATCCCGGTGCCCACTTCTTCCACAATTCCCCCAGCACATGCTGGGCCAGCCAATAGGCCTGGGTGTTCTGCTGGTAAACATAGACCTCTGTGCCGTTGATGGCCGGGTTGGCGTTGGCGTTGCAGTGAATGCTGACAAAGTAGTCTGCCGGCCAGGAATTGGCCAGGTAGACCCGGCGCTGTAGGCTGGCGGCATTGCTGGCGCCCAGGGACTCGGTGGGGGTGGTGCGGGAGACCCGGGCAGTGAACCGGGGATCGCCGGTTAAAAGCCGGGCCAGGTCCATCCCTACGGCATAGGTGATGTCCCCTGTTCCCGCAGGCCATAGCCCTCGGCCCCGGCATTGACTCCGCTGGGGTTGTGGCCTTGGTCGATAAAAACGCGGATGGGCATGTAGAGACGCCTCCTTTTTCTTCGCTTGCCCCATCCTATGCCAGGGCGCGCCCGTGGGTTCCCCCGCGGGGAGAGAAAGAGGGAACAAAGGGCCGGGCCCCTATGAATTTCTGAAAACGGAGGAAATCGAGATGAGAAAAGAGAACGGTGCGCAGGACGGCGGGCGCTTTGGCGCTGGCGGCCCTGCTGGCGGGCTGTTCCGCTGAGAGCATCACCCAGGCGCAGGCAACAGAGATTGCCCTGGAGCACGCGGGTGTCACCCAAGAGGAAGCGTCCTCCCTTTCCGTCCAGCAGGACACAACCGAGGAGGGGCGGAAGGTCTATGAGATTGATTTTTCCACCCAGGACACCGAGTATCATTACGACGTGGCCCGGAACAACGGGGAGATCATCAACTATCACTACGATACGGCCAGCGCCGCTTCTTCCGGGGAAGCCCAGGGGATGATGGCCAGGAATCCGGCACAACCGCCCAGGAGGCCACCCCGCGCCGTCCCAGTCCTCTCAAAGCGGCGCCGGGATTACAGAGGATGAGGCCAGGTCCATTGCCTTGGAGCATGCCGGCGTCACTGCAGAGGAGGCCACGGTCTACCGGGTTAAAGCGGATTACGAGGACGGCCGGGCGGTCTACGATGTGGAGTTTGCGGTGGGGGCCACGGAATACGACTATGAGATTGCCCAGGAGGACGGCGCGGTCCTCTCCTATGACTCCGATGTGGAGGGCTGGGCCCCTGTTTCAGGGGAAAACCAGACTTCCAGCCAAGGGGCGGGGCCGGTCTCCCAAGAGGAGGCCACCCAGCTGGTGCTGGACCGGGTGCCCGGCGCCGCGGAGAGCGATGTGCGCATCCGGCTGACCGGGACGACGGAAGAGAGGTCTATGAAGGGGAGCTCTACTACGACCGGACCGAGTATGAATTTGAGATTGACGCTTCCACCGGCAGCTTTTTAGAGTGGAGCGCGGACAGCGGAAGATGAGAGAAAAGCCCTGGGAAACCGGGGCTTTTTCCTGTTTGAGGGGGCCTTTTTGGACCGGGCCTTTGGCGCGGCGGCTGATTTTGTAAACAAACTGTGGCTTTCCTTGCAATAGGCCGGCCTTGCGTGGTATAATAATCAAGAATATGCGCCGCAGAGGGCCCAGAAGGGCGCCCGGCCCGCAAGGCCAGGGCTTTTTCCCGCGGCGGAACGACCTCTGTGGGAGGACGGCCCGGCGCCGTTCTTCACAAGAAAGGGTGGCTTGTATGGCTAACGGACTTTTGACGAAGCTGTTTGGAAATTACAGCAAACGGGAATTAAAGCGCATCCAGCCCTGGTGGACCAGGTGCTGGGCTTGGAAGACAAATATAAGCAGTTGAGCGATGAGGAGCTGAAGGCCCAGACCGGCCTTCTCAAGGAGCGGCTGGAAAAGGGCGAGACCCTGGACGATATCCTCACCGACGCCTTTGCCGCCTGCCGGGAGGCCATGGCCTGGGGCTCTCCATCCGGCTGTTCCCGGTGCAGGTGCAGGGCGGCATCGTGCTGCACCAGGGCCGCATCGCCGAGATGAAGACCGGTGAAGGCAAGACCTTTACCCTGGCCCTGCCCGCTTATCTCAACGCCCTGACGGGGAAGGGGGTGTCCATGTGGTTACGGTCAACGAGTACCTGGCCAAGTACCAGGGTGAGATGATGGCCCGGGTGTTCAACTTTATGGGGATGACCGTGGGCCTGGCCCTCAACGGCATGTCCTCCCAGGAGAAGAAGGCGGCTTACGCCTGCGACATCACCTATGGCACCAACAACGAGATGGGCTTTGATTATCTGCGGGACAACATGGTGACCTACAAGCAGCGCAAGGTGCAGCGCAGCCATTACTACGCCATCGTGGACGAGGTGGACTCCATCCTCATCGACGAGGCCCGTACGCCCCTGATTATTTCGGGCCAGGGAGCCAAGTCCATCGACCTCTATGGCCGGGCCAATGCTTTTGCCAGAACCCTCTTTGAAGCCCATCCGGGTCAAAGGAGACCGATGACAAGGAAGACAACGACGAGCTCTATAAGGAATATGATTATATTGTCAATGAAAAGCTGAAGACCTGCTCCCTCACCCGCAGGGGTGTGAAGAAAGCAGAGGAATTTTTCGGCATTGAAAACCTGACCGACCCGACAACATCCGCATCCAGCACCATGTGAACCAGGCCATCAAGGCGTGGGGCATCATGCACCGGGACCAGGACTTATGTGGTGAAGGACGGCGAGGTCATCATTGTGGATGAGTTCACCGGCCGCCTGATGTACGGCCGCCGCTACAACGAGGGCCTGCACCAGGCCATCGAGGCCAAGGAAGGGCGTGGAGGTGGCCCGGGAAAGCCGGACGCTTGCCACCATCACCTTCCAGAATTTCTTCCGCCTGTACGACAAGCTCTCTGGCATGACGGGTACCGCCATGACCGAGCAGGAGGAGTTCTCGGAAATCTACAAGCTGGACGTGGTGGAGATCCCCACCAACCGGCCCATGATTCGGGAGGACTGCGCACGACGTGGTCTACAAGACCCAGAAGGCCAAGTTCGACGCCGTCATCGAGGACATTGTGGAGCATCACCAGAAGGGGCAGCCCGTGCTGGTGGGCACCATCACCATTGAAAAGAGCGAGCTGCTCTCCAAGATGCTGAAGGCCCGGGGCGTCAAGCACGAGGTCTTGAACGCCAAGTTCCATGAAAAGGAAGCTCAGATTGTGGCCCAGGCCGGTAGCAACTGGGCGCAGTGACCATCGCCACCAACATGGCGGGCCGCGGCACCGACATCCTGCTGGGCGGCAACGCGGAGTTCATGGCCAAGGCCGAGATGCGCAAGATGGGCTATGACGAGGAGATGCTGGCGGAGGCCTCTGCCTACAGCCACACCGAGGACGAGGCCATCCTGGAGGCCCGCAAGACCTTTGCGGAGCTGAACAAGAAGTATAAGGACGAGATTGCCCCCGAGGCAGAGGAGGTCCGCGCGCTGGGCGGCCTGTATATCATCGGCACAGAGCGCAACGAGTCCCGCCGCATTGACAACCAGCTGCGCGGCCGTGCGGGCCGTCAGGGCGATCCCGGTAAGAGCCGGTTCTACATTTCCCTGGAGGACGACTTGATGCGCCTGTTCGGCGGCGAGCGGCTCCAGGGCTTTATGGACAAGATGAAAATTGACGACGACACCCCCATCGAGGCGGGCATTGTCTCCAACTCCATCGAGGGCGCCCAGCGCAAGGTGGAGAGCCGCAACTTCGCCATCCGGAAGAACGTGCTCCAGTATGACGAGGTGATGAACAGCCAGCGGCAGATCATCTACAGCCAGCGGGACCAGGTCTTAAACGGCGAGAACATGAAGGAACAGATCCAAAAGATGATCTATGGCGCCATCGAGGACAACGTGAAGCGCTACCTGCCGGAGAACACCCCCCACGAGGACTGGGACCTGCCCGGCCTGCGGGAGCACTATATGGGCTGGCTGATTGGGCCGGAGGAGCTGCGCTTTACCAAGTCTGAGGTGGAGGACCTGGAGCCGGAGCATGTGGTCACCGAGCTGAAGAACCGGGCCGACGCCATTTACGCCGCCAAGGGGAGAAGGAGTTCACGCCCCCCATCATGCGGGAAGTGGAGCGGGTTGTGCTGCTGCGCAACGTGGACCAGGAGTGGATGGACCA
>VOFI01003351.1_pt1 | contig 21220 bp, 40 predicted proteins | sample 5384131 | NCBI WGS metagenome assembly VOFI01 (sample SAMN12384728, study PRJNA508395) | human gut metagenome | isolation source: healthy gut H | host: Homo sapiens | reverse complement strand
CCTCGAAGAAGGGTTCCCAGTGGATGGTGCCGGACTCCCACGTACAGGTGCTGGTCCCCCTGACTATCGTTGTCGTGGACATGGCAGCCCAGAAGCCGTGCGGCCCAGGACCCTGACGGTATCAGCCAGATCCCAGCCGTTCACGTGGGCATGCCCCGTATCCAGCAGGAAGTGGGCAGTGGGAAGCGCTGGGGAAGTTCCAGGAAGGCTTCCCGGTCGAACAACAGGGTCCCTTTGGGACGCAGCCCCGTTTTCGATGACCATGGGCACGCCCACTTCTTCACTGAGGGACAGCAGGACCTGGAGCTTGCGGCGCACCCGCTGCTGCAGCTCCAGCAAATCTCCTTCAGGCAGGCTTTCGTTGGTGTGGACCACCACGAATTCTGCCTCGATTTCCCGGGCGTAGGTGAAGGCATCCAGGAAGACCTTCAGATAGGTCCGGTCCGGATCCTCCTCCGCCAGGTTCACCTGGACGCAGGGACCGTGCATGCTGATCCCGTTCCTCCGTCCGCAGGTCATCCGGGGGAGCACCGTATCCCAGTAGGGACGGGTACCGAACTCATAGAAAAATTCCAGGCCATAGGCCCTGTCCAGCTGGCAGAAATCATTGAAACGGAACCCGGCGTAGGCCAGGTCACTGATGGAAATCCTCATAACAGCACCTCCTTTTTCTCCGTCAAAAAGCACACATTTTTCCCAGTCAGAAATCGATACCGGCAGCGTCCGCCAAGGCATGGGAAGAGGGACTGCTTACCTGCAGCTTGTCTCCCCGGGATCCTTCAGGTAGGTGATCAGTGGCTGCCCAGGTCTTCTTCGTAGATTTTGGTGGCCGGCAGCATGGGGTCCGTGCTGAACCGGCATTTTTCGGGCCGGATCCCCAGGATCACCCGGGCCTGGAGCCGCAGCTTTTCCGCCTGGGGCATGGGGACCCGCAGCCGGTGACCGGCCCACTGGAGCACGTCCGTATGCACATCCGCCGGAAGCAGGTTCATGGCCGGGGTACCAATAAACTGGGCCACAAAGGTGTTGGCCGGTTTGTGGTACACTTCTTCCGGCGTACCGATCTGCTGCAGGATGCCCCCGTTGATGATGGCGATCCGGTTGGCCACGGTCATGGCTTCCACCTGGTCGTGGGTCACGTAGATCATGGTGGGTTTGTAGATTTCATGGATCTTCACCAGCTGGGTGCGGGCCTGCTGGCGCAGTTTGGCATCCAGGTTGGAAAGGGGTTCATCCAAGAGAAAATAGGGGGAGTGTTTCACAATGGCACGGGCCAGGGCCACCCGCTGTTTCTGGCCCCCGGACAGTTCTTTGGGATACCGCTGGGTCAGGCCCTCCAGCTGCAGGATGTCCACCGCTTCCTGGGTCCGTTTTTCGATTTCGGAAGGGGACAGTTTCTGGATCTGCAGGCCGAAGGTGATATTGTCCCAGACGGTCATATGGGGATACAGGGCGTAGCTCTGGAACACCATGGCGATGTTCCGGTCTCCGGGAGCCACGTCATTCACCCGCCGGTCCCCCATTATGTACAGGTCGCCGCTGGTAGTGGATTCCAGGCCTGCAATCATGCGCAGGGTGGTGGTCTTGCCGCAGCCGGAAGGCCCCAGCAGGATCAGCCGTTCAAAAGATGGAAAAGTCCAGGTCCCGGACCACCTGGTTGGTGCCGTAGACTTTGGAAACGTGATGAAAGGTCAAACCGTAGGATTCAGGCATGGTAAACTTCCTTTCAGCCCTTCATGCCACTCTGCATGAAGGTGCTCAAGATGAATTTCTGGGTGAGCAGGTACAGGATCAGGGGGAGGCAGGGTGGTGAACATGGCCACAGCCATGGCGATGCCCCATTCACTGCCCCCTTCGGCACTGATGAACATCTGCAGGGCCAGAGGCAGGGTATAGTTGCTCCGGTCTGCCAGGATCAGCAGGGGCCAGAAGTACTCGTTCCAGGAATTGATGAAGAAAAAGATGGAGGTGGCAAAAATGGACGGCTTCACCAGGGGCAGGATAATCTTCCGCAGGATTTGAAAGGGGTGCAGTCCTCCAGTACCGATGCCTCAGAAGGGCTTTGGGGATGCCCCCATGGTCTGGCGCAGCAGGAAGATGCCCATGCCGTCAGCCAGTTCCGGCAATATGACGCCCCAGGGGTTGTTCAGCAGGCCCAGTTTGCTCATGAGCAGGTAATTGGGCATGACGATGATGGTGGTGGGGATGAAGAAGGTGAGCAGCATGGCGTTAAACAGCTTCTCCTTGCCCCTGGTCGTAATACAGGAAGGCAAAGGCGGCCAGCAGGCTGGTCAGCAGCTTTCCCAGGGTCACGATGCTGGAGATGAACAGGGTGTTGCCCAGATACTGGTAGAAGGGAAATTTTTCCAGCACCACATCGTAGTTGGCCATGGTGGGGGGCCAGGAAAAAGGATTCAGGGGTGGAAGCAAAGATCTGGTTCATGCTCTTGAAACTGGTGGTGAACATGAACAGCAGGGGATACAGCATAAGAAACGCACAGACGGCCATGAAAACGATCCACACAGTTTCCCCCCGGCTCCCGGGGTTTGGGATTGACAGATGGTTTGCATGGGGCCTCCCTTAGTTTTTCATAATGGACCCGTTTGTCCAGGAAACGGGATTTCAGCAGCAGGAACACCACATAAATGGCCATGCACACCATGGCAAAGGCAGCGCTCTTGCCGGTCTGGAAAAAGACCAGCGCATACTGGTACACAATGTAGACGATATTGGAACTGCCCTGGTTGGGCCCGCCCTGGGTCAGCATGTTGGTGGGAACCAGCATATACTGGAGACCGAAGATGATGGTGATGGTGAATACGTACAGGGCCGTGGGGCTGGTCATGGGCACAATGATCTTCCGGAAAATGGTCCAGTTGGAGGCGTTTTCCAGTTTGGCCGCTTCGATGAGCTCTTTGGGCACACTGGCCATGGCGGCCACCAGACGATCAGGTTGTAGCCGAAGGCTTTCCAGCCGATGATGGTGGCAATGGCGAAGATCACCAGGCCATTTTCCTTGAACCAGCGGGGACTTTCCATCCCAAAGGCATGGAGCACCAGGGAAACAGGGCCGGCCAGGGGATTGTACATCCACAGGAAAATGATGCTGGCCACAGCCAGGGAAATGGTGCTGGGCAGGAAAAAGGCACTGCGGAAAAAGCCTTTGGCCTTTTCGCTCTGGATCACATGGGAAAGCACGAAGGCAAACCCATAGGGAAGCAGGAAGTTGAATATAAGGAGCAGGACCACCAGAAGCAGGGTATTGCCCAGGATCTTGGTCATTTCTGCACTGGAAAGGATTTGCTGATAGTTCCGCAACCCTACATATTTCATGGTGGGACTGATCATGTTCCACTGGAAAAAGCTGATGTAAGCGTTTTCCAGCAGGGGCCGGTAATAGAAGATCCCGAAAATCAGGATGGCAGGGAGCAGGTAGAGCCACGCTCTGCGGCCCTGCCCCCGGGAAGAGGGAGTTTGCATGGTTGGTTCCTTTCTGTAAAGAACAGGGTTACTGCCGGATGCAGCAACCCTGTTGTCCATAGGCTTATTGCAGCAGTTCGTTGACCTTGGCTGCGGTTTCCTGCAGAGCCTGGGCTGCCGGTTCTTTGCCGCTCAGGATCACATCCCGCACGTCGATCAGCAGCTGTTCTGCCTTCAGGCCGTTCTGGCCGGGGAAGCTGGCCCATTTCACCAGGTCGGGCATGGTGCTGAGGGCAGCCTGGATGTTTTTGTTGGAATCGATGACCTTCTTGAAGGCCCCCTTCCTTGTCCATACCTTTGCGGGGCGGCAGGTAGCCGGTGCCGGTGGACCACTTGGTCAGCGCTTCATTGGACTCCAGATATTTGATGAATTCCCAGGCCGCTTTCTGTTTGGCCGGATCTTTGGAGAAGCACATCAGGAAGTTGCCGTAAACTAGGAACCTTTGCGGGCTTTGCCGTCAAACACAGGGAAGGGAGCGGCACCACTTTGAAGTTGGCGCTCTTTTCGAAGTTGGCCCGTTTACCGATGGTGGTGCAGACCATGCCCAGTTTGCCGGAAAGGTAGGCCTGGAACCCTTCTTCGTTGGTGGCGTGGAGACCACTGCCGTCCTTCACCATATCAGCCAGCAGCTGGTAAGCCTGGGCTGCTTCCGCTGTCGAAGGCAGCCAGGGTTTTGCCGCCCTCTTTCTTCAGCATGTGGCCCCGTTGCTTTCGATGATGGCCTGCTGGGCCCAGTTGTCCGCATATTCCTGCATGAAGAAACCAGGGTTGCCGGTCTTTTCTTTGATGATTTTGGCATCTTTCTGTACTTCAGACCAGGTCTTGGGCGGGTTGTCCGGATCCAGGCCGGCCTGTTTGAACAGATCCGAGTTGATGTACAGCACCGGGACAGAAACAGAATAGGGCAGGCCGATCTGTTTCCCGTCATCGGTCTGGGCCAGTTGCAGCACGTTGGGCAGGAAGTTGTCCTTCAGGAAATTTTTGTCCTTGTCATCCTGTTTGGCCAGATCGTTCAGATCGGTGTATTTCAGGTTGTCGTTGGCATAGTTCAGGAAGCTGTAGCCCATCTGGACCACGTCCCGGGTTCTTGCCGGACGCCATGGCCGCCTGCAGATTCTGGGTCAGGCCTTTGTACATGTCCGGATTGTACTTGGCGGTGACTTCGATGTCAGGATGCTTTTTATTGAAGTCGTCCACCAAAGTTCTTTTTTTACCGTGGCGCCGCCGAAGCTTTCCGGAAGCCACGTGCCAGTATTCGATCTGGACTTTCTTACCGGACGATTTCTGGGCCGTCTGGCTGCCGCCGCAGCCCATGACCCCCAGACAGAGGGCACCGGCCAATGCCAATGCAAGAGTTTTTCTCAGATTCATTTCCATACCTCCCAGTAGTTTGTTCGATGAGTTCTTTCAGAAACAAGGTCAGTATATCCGGATAAAGTAAAATTATGTGGAACATAAGTAAAGTTTATGTAAGAATTCGTACAGATTTGTAAATTCCTGTCAGATTTGTAAAATCTTTGCCAAATTCTGTTTTCATTGCATTCCTCCGGTTAGCTTGGTATAATATGAGTAAACAATCATACAGCAGGAAAGGACCTGCAAGGGGGGCTTACCACCATGAAACAGCACAAATTCTGGGCCTGGGCAACAACAGTCTTTGCCTTTGCCATGACCATGTTCACCGGTATGAAACGGAAAATAAGCACAGGGGGGTGTGAAAACAACAGTTTCACATCCCCTTTTTATTTGGAAAGAAAGGAAGAAGAAACTATGCCTTGTACAACCCTGCTTGTTGGAAAAAAACGCATCCTACGATGGCTCCACCCTGATGGCCCGGAACGAGGATTCTCCCTCCGGCCAGTTCACTCCCAAGAAGTTCATTGTGGTGAAACCGGAAGACCAGCCCCGGCACTACAAAAGCGTCCTTTCCAAGGTGGAAATCGACCTGCCGGACAACCCGCTGCGCTACACGGCCATGCCCAACGCCCAGAATAACGAGGGCATCTGGGGCGAATGCGGCATCAACGCGGCCAACGTGGCCATGACGGAAACGGAAACCATCCCCACCAACCACCGGGTGCTGGGGGCCGATCCCCTGGTGCCCGGGGGCATTGGGGAAGAGGACCTGCTCACACTGTCCTTCCGTATATCCATTCTGCCCGAAGGGGTACTGCGGCTGGGGGCACTTTTTGGAACAGTACGGCACCTACGAAATGAACGGCATTGGCTTCCAGGATGTGAACGAGATCTGGTGGCTGGAAAGCATCGGCGGCCACCACTGGATTGCTAAAAAGGTCCCCGATGACGAGGCCGTGGTCATGCCCAACCAGCTGGGCATCGACTTCTTCGACCTGGTGGATGCCTTCGGCTCCAAGAAGGAACACCTGTGCCCGCCGACCTGCTGGACTTCATCCGGAATAACCACCTGGACCTGACCCCGGACGACGACCGGGAAGGGGGCCTGGAAGAAGACCAAGAGCTTTGACTGCCGCAGTGCCTTCGGCAGCCACGACGATGCGGACCATACCTACAACACGCCCCGGGCCTGGTACATGCTGAAATGCCTGGCACCGTTCACGTTCCACTGGGATGCTCCAGACGCACCCTTCAAGCCGGAAGATGACGACCTGCCCTGGTCCCTGCCCCCCTGACCGGAAGGTGACTGTGGAAGATGTGAAATACATCCTCAGCAGCCATTACCAGGGCACGCCCTACGATCCCTACGGCCACAAGGGGGATCCCAGCCTGCGTGGCAAGTACCGTCCCATCGGCATCAATCGGACCAACTTCCTGGGTTGACCCAGATCCGGCCCTATGTGCCCCAGGACCGGCGTGCCCTCATGTGGGTGGCGGAAGGCTGCAATGTGTTCAACGTGATGGCGCCCTTCTACACCAACGTGGACAGGACCCCGGCCTACCTGGCGGAAACCGGCGAGCTGCCCGATACCAGCCAGTTCTACTGGGCCAGCCGGCTGATCGGGGCCCTGGCGGACGCCCATTTTGCCAAAACTTCTAATATTATCGAACGGTACCAGAACGCCGTGGGCGGTGAGGCCCATGCCCTTGTGAAAGCCGGGGATGACGGAAAGGCGGAAGGCCCTGTGACCGCCTATCTGGAAGGGTGCAACGAAAAAATGGCGGCCATGCTCCAGGAAGAGACCCGGAAGGTGTTGGGCCAGGTGCTGTACGAAGCCAGCAATGGCATGAAAAACGGCTTTGCCCGGTCCGATGCATAAATCTGCGTAATCTATGGTATAATAAAGGGTACAAACAAACCACCATACGGGAGGGATTTCCATGTCTGTGGAACCTGTTTTACCCCACAACCACGGAGAAAATATCAACGTCGTCTTGCAGGATCTGCCGAAGAATGCCGATTTTTCGGCGGTTTCCACCCTGTTCAGCAGCCTGGCCGATGCCAACCGGATCAAACTGTTCTGGTTCCTGTGCCATATGGAAGAGTGTGTGATCAACCTGTCCGCCCTGATGCAGATGAGCAGCCCGGCCCTGAGCCACCATCTGAAGATCCTGCGGGAAAAAGGGGCTGATCACCAGCCGCCGGGCCGGGAAAGAAATGTACTATAAAGCTGCCAATACGGAAGAAGTGCGGCTGCTGCACTATATGATCGAACTCCTGATCGACATCACCTGTCCGGAAAAGGAACAGGGGGAGAAAGCGGAACCATGACCTGTACGGCTGCAAAAAGGAAGGCAGTCTGTGGCACCAGATCGGTGCCTTCTGCCTTCCTTATTTATGTTCCTGTTTCTTACAGACCTTATACGGTATGGCCGACCTGTTCATCATCGGTCAGTTCGAAGGGGCCGGCAGCATCACCGCCGTTTCCATCGGCAGCCAGGTGATGCACATGGTCACCGTGATGATCGTGGGCCTGGCCATGGGGACCACCGTCCACATCGGACGCAGCATCGGTGCGGCCCGGCGGGATCTGGCGGCCCGGTTCACCGGCAAATACCATCACTCTGTTCCTTGGGGGTTCCCTGGTCCTGGCGGCTCTGCTCCTTGGCCTGGTAGACCCTGTGGTGGAATGGATGGCCACCCCTCCGGAAGCGGTGAGTGGGGCCCGGGACTATCTGACCATCTGCTACCTGGGCATTCCCTTCATTACGGCCTATAACATCATCAGCTCCATCTTCCGGGGCATGGGGAATTCCCGTACTCCCATGTATTTCGTGGCCATCGCCTGTGTGGCCAACATCATCCTGGACTACCTGTTCATGGGAGCGTTCCATATGGGGCCAGCCAGGGGCGGCCCTGGGGACGGTCCCTGAGCCAGGCCATCAGCGTGGGCATTTCCGTGTGGATGGTGCGGAAGTACGACCTGGGGATCCCGCTCACCCGGGCAGACCTGAAGCCCTGTGGGGACATCCTCCGGAAAATCCTGCGGGTGGGGGTACCCATATCCATGCAGGATGGGTTCATCCAGATCTCCTTCCTGGTGATCACCGTCATTGCCAACCAGCGGGGGGGTGGTAGATGCCGCCGCTGTGGGCATCGTGGAAAAAGTTCATCAGTTTCGTGTTCATGGTGCCCAGCGCCATGCTGTCCACCGTGTCAGCCCTGGGAGCCATCCGCATCGGGGCCGGAAAACCCCGGCAGGCCGTGGAGATCCTGCATGCCGGGCTGAGACCGTGGTGATCTACGGGGCGGTGCTGGCCCTGCTCATCCAGTTCTGCGCCTATGGGGTGGTGGGTCTTTCTTTACCACCGAACCTGCGGTGATTGCCGCTGGGGGACCCTATTTGAAGGGGGTACATCCTGGACACCCTCTTCGCCGAAGCATCCATTTCTGCTTCAGCGGCTATTTCACCGCCAACGGAAGGTCCGAAATCTCCTTTTGCATAACATCACATCCACTGTGTGCGCCAGGATCCCCCCTGGCTTACCTGGCTTTCCCGGACCTTTCCCCCATGCCACCCTGCTGCCCATGGGCCTGGCCACTGCCAGCGGTTCCCCTGGTCAGCGTGGAATCTGCCTGGTGGCCTAGGGTGTTGAAGCCGAAGTTTATAGGGGCGGGTCGGTGACCCGCCTGCGTGATAGAGTCACTAGTCTGCAGATAAATTAGAAAATCCGCCTTCGGGCGGATTTTTTCCTTTGGCTAGTGGCCCTTACAAGTTCCCCTCAATCCAGTTATACTTCCCCGCAACCATCCGATAGACGTTCACCCCCAAACTTCCTATAATAAAACCATCAAAAGCAATCATCCGCATGGTTTTGTTATAAGGAGGGTTTAATTATGGAAATCAATGGCAAACGTCTTATGGACCACCTCAACGCCCTGGGCACCATCGGCATCAGGGGCCGACGGACGCCGCACCCGTCTGGCGGCCAGCGACACCAACAAACAGGGCCGTGACCAGGTGGTGGCCTGGATGAAGGAAGCCGGCCTGGACGTGGTGGTGGACCACATCGGCAACATCTTCGGCATCTGGGCAACCGACGATAACAAAGCTGAGGCCCCCATGATGGTAGGCTCCCACATCGACACGGTCATCGACGCCGGGCAATACGACGGTTGCCTGGGCGTGCTGGCCGGCATCGAACTGTGCCAGACCCTGCAGGAAAACCACGTGACCACGAAACGGCCGCTGGTGGTGGGCGTATTCACCAACGAAGAAGGGGTCCGGTATTCTCCGGACATGATGGGCAGCCTGGTGTATGCCGAGAGCGGGCTGAGCTGTAAAAAGCCCTGGCCAGCGTGGGTACTGACGGCACCATCCTGGGCGATGAACTGAGACGCATCGGCTATGCGGGAACTGTGGAACCCGGGTTCCTGAAACCCTACAAATTCCTGGAACTGCATATCGAACAGGGACCCATCATGGACGTGGAAGGTTATGACATCGGCGCCGTAGAAAACCTGCAGGGCATCCACTGGCAGAAAGTGACCATCAAAGGCGTGGCCAACCATGCGGGCACCACTCCGACCCGGCTGCGGAAGGACGCCGGGCTGGCTGCCGCCAAGGTGAACGTGTTCTGCCGCCAGCTGGTGGAAAAATCCGGCGGGGTATGCACCATCGGTACCATGGCCCTGAAACCCAACGCCGTGAACGTGATTCCCTGCGAAGCCACCTTCACCATCGATCTGCGGAACCCGGACAAGGCCAAACTGGACAACGACGACCGCCTGCTGGGTGAGTATCTGGAGCAGCTGGCCAAAGAGGACGGGGTGGAGATCATCGCGAAACATATGACCTGTTTCGATCCGGTGCCCTTCGACGACGGCATCTGCCGGAAGGTGGAAGCCGCCGCCAAAGCCCGGAACCTGAAATGCCGCCGGATGGTGTCCGGTGCCGGCCAGATGCCCAGATGATGGCCCGGATCTGCCCCACCGCCATGATCTTCGTGCCCAGTGTGAACGGCATCAGCCACAACCCGAAGGAATACACCCCGGACCAGGCCTGCATCAACGGCGCCAACGTGTTCCTGGATGTGGTGACGGAGCTGGCGAACGAGTAGGCCTGTGGGGCAGTCACTAGTCCATAGTCACTAGTTCACTAGCCGAAGGCAGACGATTTGCCAGGGGCAAATTGCTTGGAGGAAGCCCTCCGGGCGACCTGGGAACGGTCTCCCCTGACGGGTAGACCCTACGCATCAGTAACGTACGTTTCGCTTGAATGCGTAGGGACGGCCCATAAGGGACGTCCGAACCCAGGTCGCCCAGCGGGGTAATCCTTTTACTATGAACGATGAACGACAACCGATGAACCGTTTTTACCGCAAGATATCACTCAATAAGGAGGGAACCATCATGCAGGAAACCATCAAAATGGTGTCCCACAAACCTCCGGCCACAGCCGGTGGGACGGGACGTTTACGAAAAAAGTGGCAGAAACCGCCCGGAACTTCCATCAGACCATCCCGGGCTATGCCCCCACACCTCTGGCTGATCTGAAAGGCCTGGCCCAGGAACTGGGCATCGGGGCCCTGTACGTGAAAGACGAAAGCTATCGCTTCGGGTTGAACGCATTCAAGGGGCTGGGCGGCAGCTTCTGCATAGCCAACTATCTGGCCCGGAAGCTGGGCCTTGCCATCGAAGACGTGACGTTCGCCAAATTGCAGGAACCGGCCGTCCACGAAAAGATCAAGGACCTGTGCTTCGTCACCGCCACCGACGGCAACCACGGCCGGGGCATTGCCTGGACCGCTCACTGCCTGGGGGGTGAAGAGCAGGGTGTTTATGCCCAAAGGCAGCAGCCTGGAACGGCTCCACAACATCCAGGCCCCTGGGCAGCGACGCCTGCATCACGGAATATAACTACGACGACACCGTGCGCCACGCCACGAAGGTGGCCGAGGAGAACGGCTGGCCCCTGGTGCAGGATACGGCCTGGCCGGGCTACGAAACCATTCCCTCCTGGATCATGCGGGGTATACTACCATGGCTCTGGAAGCGGTGGAAGCCCTGCCGGAGAGCACCACCCACGTGTTCCTGCAGGCCGGGGTAGGGGCCATGAGTGGCGCCGTGGCCGGGTTCCTGGCGGATTATTACGGCGATAAAAAGCCCGTGATCACCATCGTGGAACAACAAAGCCGACTGCATCTTCCATACGGCAGCTGCGAACGACGGCAAGCTGCATAACGTTACCGGCGATCTGCACACCATCATGGCTGGCCTGGCCTGCGGGGAACCCTGCACCATCGGATGGGAGGAACTGAACGCCCACGCGGAACACTTCGCCAGCGTACCCGACTGGGTGGCGGCTAAGGGCATGCGGATTTTGGCCAACCCGGTGGAAGGGGACGACAGAGTGATTTCCGGCGAAAGCGGCGCCGCCACCACAGGGTTCGTGTGCGAACTGCTGCAGAACGAAAGCCTGGATCTGCTGCGGGCGCAACTGGGCCTCACAAAGGAATCCCGAATCCTGTGCATCAGCACCGAAGGCGACACCGACCGGGCCAATTACCGGAGAATCGTCTGGGACGGAGCGTGGAGCAGCGACTGAGCCGCCCGCCCCCGGACGCCGGGTGTGCGACCGTAACGGATACAAACCCCGACCGAACGTGTTTTTCCATCGGCTAGTGGCCCTTGCGGGTTCTTTCTCCGTTCCGTTGCTGCAACAACGGATTCCATGGCCAACCTTCGTTATCCTATACCCATGAAACAACGATAAAAAACAATCCGACAGGAGGCTGAAATATCATGGGTAAACTGGTGAAAAACAATGTGAAATGGGTGGGCTATCTGGACTGGGAACTGGAACAGTTCCACGGCGATGAATATTCCGTGCTGCACGGCTCCAGCCAGAACGCCTATCTGATCCAGGAAGAAAAGAACGTACTGGTGGACACCGTCTGGCTGCCCCACCGTGATACCTTCGTGGAAAACCAGAAAAAGGAAATCGACCTGAAGAAAATCGACGCCATCGTGGTGAACCATGGGGAACAGGACCACAGCGGCTCCCTGGCCCGGCTGCTGGAAGAGATTCCCGGCACGCCGCTTTACTGCACCGCGGCTGCCGTCCAGAGCCTGGAAGGGCAGTACGGCAAACAGGGCTGGAACTTCCACGTGGTCCACACCGGTGACAGCCTGGACATCGGCAACGGCAAGAAGCTGATCTTCGTGGAAATGACCATGCTGCACTGGCCCGATTCCATGGCCACCTACATGACCGGCGACAACATCCTGTTTTCCATGGATGCTTTCGGCCAGCACTATGCCGTGGAAGAGATGTTCAACGACACCGCCGACCAGGCCATCCTGGATCACGAAGCCATGAAATACTTTGCCAACATCCTGAACCCGTTTGCCCCGTTCGTCACCCGCAAACTGGCCGAAATCAGCAAACTGGACCTGCCCATCGACATCATCGCTCCTGCCCACGGTGTCATCTGGCGGGACCATCCGGAACAAATCGTGGAAAAATACGCCAAATGGGCGGCTGCCTACCAGGAAGACCAGATTACCGTGGCCTATGACACCATGTGGAACGGCACCATGAAGCTGGCCCACGCCATTGCCGACGAAATCCATCGCCAGGCCCCGAAACGAAGGTGAAGGTGTACAACATCGCCCATACGGACAAGAACGAACTGATGTTGGAAGTGTTTAAATCCAAGGCCATCGCCGTAGGTTCTCCCACCTGCGTCAACGAAGTGCTGACCAGCGTGGCCGCTAGCTGGCTGAGCTTCCTGAAGACCCTGAAATTCAAGAACAAGAAAGCCGCTGCCTTCGGCTGCTATGGCTGGAGCGGCGAAAGCGTGAAACTGCTGCAGAGCGGGTCCTTTCCTTCGGCTAGTGACTAGTGACTGCAGACTAGTGACTGCTTTCCTTATGCACTGCCATGCGCAGCCGTTCAATGCTCTGGGTCAGGGTTCTCCAGTTTCTCTTCCATCCGTACCAGCAGGTACCAGGAGATGACCATGGGGAACCCGTACTGGGCAGCCTGGCCGGCCAGCAGGGTCAGGTCATCCATGGTTAGCCCTCAGGTTGTTCGACGGGGGTTGTCCAGATCCAGGTCTTCCTGGGTCAGGATTTCCTTCACATCGGTCACTTTGGCCCCATAGATGGCGTTACCGGCAGATCGTTCTTGGTCAGGAAAATCTTGCTCTCCAACACCTTTTCATCACCGGCAGTACCGTCTGCCGGTCCAGGTCATTCCGGGGATTGGGAATCCGGATGTTCTTGGTGGCTTTCTTTTCGTCTTTGAAAATCAGGTCCAGTTTTTGGAATCGGCCATGTGTTATCCACTCCTTTACGCGGTCAGGCCCAGATGATGCCGTTCCACCACGTACATATTGCTGGGGGCTTCGTCCATCAGCCCGGCAAATTCCTGGCCGATGGTCACCAGCTGGTCTGCAGTGGCCTTGGGATCCAGGCTTTCGTAGCTTACGTTCTTGTACTTCTGGTTGGAATTCTTATCCAGCCCGTTTTCACTTCCAGTTGCAGGGTCACTGCAATCAGTTTCTTGTCTGCTGCCATACTTATTCCTCCTTTTAGATAGAGTAAAGAGACGAAGATGTCAGAAGTCAGACTCACCCTATCGGGGCTCGAGATGTCAGCTTTGTTCGACTTAGCGGGACAAACCTGCTGCTTATCGCTAGACTAGCTGACATCTGACTTCTTGAAGCGAGCGGAGCGAGCGCTCTGACATCTTACAGACGCAGAAGCGTCTGTAATACTGCCCCTGCCCCGCAGTACTTCGCCGCCGTTCTTCCATTTCCCGTCGTAGTCCTTCAGCTTCCACAGATCCCAGCGTTCAAAGGCGGAAGTCCCGGCCATGCTCGGCCCGTAACCGTCCAGGTCGGCAGCCTCTGCATGGGTCATGACCTTGTTGGGCTCAGAGGGAGTTTCCAGCATTTTGACAGGGTGGCCAACAGGATTGCACAGCTTTCCACCTGCAGGGGAGTGGGTGGATAGTCCCCCAGGTCAAAGGTCCCATCGGCGTACATCACGGCGTCTTTTCCGCAGCACAGGGCGATGCCCAGGCTGCCGGTGTTTCGGTTCCAGGTGTGGGCCAGAACATCGGTGAAATCCGGGGTGGAAGCCATAAGGGTCCCATTCCCCCGGATCAGCAGGTGGTACTCGGAAAACAGCTGGTGGTACCGGCCAGCTGTCCAGTGGAGATAGATGGGTGGATCTGCCCCCCGGGCCCTGTGGGCCATTTCCAATAGTTCCTGCCTGTTGATTTCCTGCATCTCATCGCCTCCTTACACTCTATAAGAGACGGGAGAGAATTTTTTTGAAAAAATCTTTCGTCTTCTTTTATCCCAGCTTCCTCCTTAAAGCCCCCAAAATCCTTCTGTACCTTCCATACAGCGTCCCCAGGGGCACCTGCTCTTCCCGGGCCAGTTGTTGCCAGGTCTTTTCTTTCTGCAAGACCTGGAGCAGCAGTCGCTGTTCCTTTCGGGGCAGAGCCTGGAAGGCTTTCCGGACCCGCTGCCGCTGGTCCTGGTCGGCGTACTCTTCTGTGTAGCAACTGTCCGCCCCTTCCAGAAGCTGCACCTTTTCCTGCAGCAGCCGCCACCGCTGCTGTTTTCGTTTGTAATGGGACAGCAAAAAGGTCAGGTGCTTTTTCAAAAATCCGGGGAACCGGCGGCTGTCGGTGCCCGGAAACTTCCGGATGGCTTCCAGGGTGCCCAGCACCAGCTGGCTGGAAAGATCCATCCGTAAGGTATAATCCGTTCCTGGCTGGCCAGTTTCCGCAGGAGGGGACGGAACGCTGTTACAATCGCCATTTGTGCCTCCTGGTCGCCACGTTGGGCTTTAGGGAGAAGGATGGCCATGTCCGGGGAATCCATGTGTTCCATAGGGCTCCTTTACTGTACTCTTCTTTTTTCACGCAAACAACGTCCTCACGCCGCTTTGACGATCCTCTTTCTTCTTCCTTTTCGGCAGCTTCTGCTCCAGCAGGGTGGGGGCCGGCTTCCAGCGTCTGTCCTCGCCGGTCAGTTCCAGCTGGCGGGCCAGGCCGGCCATGCGGCTGATCAGCCGTTCTACCTGGGCTTTTTCCACCTGGCCCGACCCCAGCAGTTTTTCCTTCAGCTGCTCCAGGGAGTAGTTGCTGGTGAAGAAGGTCTGTCGTCCTTCTTCGTACCGGGCGTCCAGCAGTCGGAACATCTGCTCCAGGCTCCATTCCGTCGGTCGGGCCGCACCCCACATCGTCCAGAATCAGACAGGGCACTTTCTGATGGCGGGCCAGTTCCTCATTCCAGTCTCCTTTGATGTGCTGGCGCAGCTGGTTCAAGAATTCCGCCGTGTTGCAGAACAGGACTTTTTTCCCCGCCTCTACCAGGGCATTTCCCAGAATGGAAACCAGCAGGGTCTTACCTACGCCGGGCGTTCCGTACAGGTAAAAGGCCCTCATTGGCAGCCGGTCGTTTGGAAAGTTGCAGCAGCGCAATGGCTGCTTCCCGGTTCCTGGGGTTCAGCTCCATGTTCTTCAAATCGGGAAAGGTCAATCCGGCATACCGGTGGGGGGGGATGTGGGCTTCCTGCTGCAGCTTCCGTCTCTCGCTTTTGTCCTTCATCAGCTCGCTGTGGGAGCAGGGATACAGGGAAATGCTGTATTGTCCGCAAAAACACTTGAAAATGGGCATATACCCTGGGGTAGGCTGGGTACAGTCCTCCCCGTACAGGCTTTGCAACGATCCTGGGCTTCCCGGACGGCGTCGATCCGTTCTTTGTTACTTTCGTACTGCGCCTTCGTAATCTCCGAATCCGGTCCCATCAGGTTGTGCAGGACAATCAGATTCGCTTTTTTTCGCGGAGGATGGTGGTAACGATTTTCTTCCATGGGCAGGTTCTCCTTTCTGCATCTCCAGATACCTGTACGGTCCAACGACAGCACGGCTCTTATCTGTACTGCTCTAAACTAAACTACTCTATTCTTTTTACTCTACTCTATACTGGGTATACCCATTGTCAGACAATTTTTGAGCAGCCAGTACCGGTTTGGTTTTCTTCTGTGTAAAAAGGGGTGGGGCTCCGAAGGAAAGATCCCCAGGGGCTTTCGTATCACCCTCCTCTTCCAGCCACACATAGACCCGTTCCTTTGTCAGGGTCACCAGTCTCTTTCCGGGTACACGGATGCCTGATACCGGTCCCGGCGGATGTAGTTGTGCAGAAACCAGTGCCGGATCAGGGCGATTCCGCTGGGGAACATCATGACATAATGCCGGTCGATCAAATTTTTCAGGTCCTCCTGGCTGCAGCGGGCGATGGCCACTTCCAGCTCCGGGTTGGAAATAAACCCATCATCATCCGCATCCAGCAGCATCTGCAGGTACAAAAATTGTGTGTGTATGGGCATCCGCATGAAATGGGAGCTGCGGATCACCGATTTGGCAAACATTCGACGTAGCGCCATCGGACAAGACTCCTTTCATAGAAAACAGGGAAGATTCTGAAAAAGATGAAAAAAGCCGGGTCCACTGGGAACCCGGTTGTTATAGGCAAACAAAAGGCCTCCGCTCAGGCAGCCTCCCAGATCATCGTAGATGGTCATCAGCTCCTTCAGCGTCAGTTCAGATGCCTTTTCAATCTGTTTCAGGGTAGCCAGGGAGGGACGGTAACTGGACTTTTTATGCAGCAGCGATTTGATGCGCTTCAAAGTCCGTTCCGACACGCCCGAACTTTCCGCGAATTTTTGATGGTGATCCCTGTGGTTTTCATCCAGAGGAATAGTTTCTTGATTGCTTTCATGTGGCAGGTCAACTCCCTTTCCATAATTTTATACGAGTACATTGTATTCTGTATACGTACAATCTGATTATACTAAAAAATAAGAAAAAAGAAAGAGCCCGGGCCGCGAATGGCCTTTTTCAGAGTTATTAGGAAACCGGCCGGCTTTTTTTTATTGTCCTAAAATTTGCACAGCGGCTATGGTATAATAAACCATAGTATTAACAATGGAGAGACGCATTGAAAACAGCCAATGTAGTGGCTGCACCAGCGATCAGCCATGATAAAGTCTTTGACAAAATAAAAAATTATTAATAACTAGCAAAGTAAGGAGATATCAAAATGAATAAACAAAAACTGGCTTCCAAAATTTGGGAAAGCGCCAATAAGATGCGGTCTAAAATTGAAGCCAATGAATATAAAGATTATATACTGGGATTTATTTTCTATAAATATCTGTCCGACCAAGAAGAACGGTATCTGCTGCAGCGGGATTACCGTCCGGAGGATATCCGTGACTATGTGAACGAGGAAGATACGGAAACGGTTCAAATGGTCCAGGACAATTTGGGCTATTTTATTGCTTATAAAGACATGTTTTCTACTTGGCTGAGCATGGGAAGCGACTTTACTGTAGACAATGTCCGTACTGCTCTCAGTTCTTTTACCCGTTTGATTTCTCCCACGCATAAACTGGTATTTGATAAAATTTTTAATACACTGGAAACCGGGTTAAGCAAACTGGGAGAAAATACCAAATCCCAGACCAAAGCGGTGCGAGACCTGCTTCAGTTAATCAAAGATATTCCCATGGATGGGAAACAGGATTATGATGTGCTGGGTTTTATTTATGAATATCTAATCAGCCAGTTTGCAGCCAATGCCGGGAAAAAGCCGGGGAATTCTATACCCCCATGAAGTTTCTCAGTTGATGTCCGAAATCATTGCCCACTATCTTCAGGGCCGGGAAGAAATTTTCCATCTATGATCCTACATCAGGGTCCGGATCTTTGCTGATCAACATAGGGCATGCAGCGGCCAAGTATATGAAAGATGCCAACAAAATCCGGTATTATGCCCAGGAACTGAAAACAAAATACCTATAACCTGACCCGTATGAATCTGGTAATGCGAGGCATCCTGCCTGCCAACATTATTGCCAGGAATGGAGATACACTGGAAGAAGATTGGCCCTATTTTGATGACAGTGATCCCACCGGGACTTACGATCCGCTTTATGTGGATGCGGTGGTCTCGAATCCTCCCTACAGCCAGCAATGGGACCCCAGCGGTAAAGACAACGATCCTCGGTATTCTCGCTTTGACTGGCTCCCAAATCCAAGGCGGATTATGCATTTTTACTCCACGACCTATATCATCTTAAACCGGACGGCATAATGAATATCGTCCTGCCCCATGGGGGTCCTTTTCCGGGGCGGCGAGGAAGGAACCATCCGGAAAAACCTGGTGGAATACAATCATATCGATGCCATAATCGGCCTGCCGGCCAATATCTTTTTCGGCACGGGGATTCCTACCATTATCATGGTACTGCGGCAAAAACGGGAGAATACGGATGTATTGATTGTAGATGCTTCTAAGGGGTTTTGTGAAAGAAGGAAAAAAAAATAACAAGCTCCGGGCTTCTGACATTCGTCGGATTGTGGATACAGTCATCAGCCGGCGGGATGTACCCCAGTATGCCCGGAAAGTGAGCCGAGAAGAAATCCGTGCCAATGACTACAATCTGAATATTCCGCGGTATGTGGATTCATCAGAGCCTACGGAAAGCTGGGATATCTATGCCACCATGTTTGGCGGTATCCCGGAAAGCGAGCTGGCAGGACTCCAGCCCTACTGGGATACGTTCCCTACTTTAAAAGAGGAGCTTTTTGTCACTTGTCAGGGGATACGCTCAGCTGAAAAATCCGATATCCGAAAGACAGTGGAAAACAATCTGGCTGTAAGAGATTTTCAGAAAAAATTTACCAGAATTTCAAAGATTCCCCAATATCTGCACCATACCCTGATTGACGGAATGGAGAAAATTTCCATTGCCCAGACGGAAGAAGATGCTACCCAGAGCTTTTCCCATTTTTCAGTTCCTTCTGGATCCTATGAAGCTTTGAATTATTCCATAACCAGTATGGGACGGGATTGCCGATCTGGAAATCCTCCAGGCAGAGGGGACTTTCTGCTGCCAATCAGGTAGACCCCTCATGGTGGGTGAAAAAAGAAGAATGGCAAGGAAGCAGAAGTCCAGGAAGGCTGGCAAGGACATGTGCTGGCTTTTCAGCCTGGTACAGGAGACGTATCTGCAGTGACCAATTGATCGAGTTGCATAACAAGCAGAACCGGCTACAGGAAATTCCCGAAGCAATCCAAAAATCTATTGATGAAATGGGGAAGAAGAAAAAGAGAGCATAGCCTCTGCTTTGAATGAGAATGGCGATGCTTTTGTAGTGAAGAATATATCGCCTTTGTTGAAAGAACTGAAAAAAAATCCGGAAGAAAATGAAATGGCCCTGAAGACTCTTCAGCAGGTGGAAAGTCTTGATAAGGAAGAAAAGAGCCTGAAACGGGCAGTTAAAGAAAGCGAAGAGAAATTGGTGGAACAGACTCGGGAAAAGATCCATAATCTGACTCCGGATGAAATCATCCATCTGTTGGATTTACAATGGATACGGCCTATTTCTACCCAATTGGCGCAATTGCCTGTCACTCTGCTGGAATCCTTGATTCATAAGCTGCAGGACCTGAATGAAAAAATATGCTGAAACTCTGGATGATGTGGAACAGGGCATCCAACAAACGGAGCATGAGCTCATCCAGATGCTGGGAGAACTGACTGGACCGGAAATGGATCTGAAAGGGATTGCGGAACTGAAGAAACTTCTGGGAGGGAAATAAATGGCCCTAAGGAAAAAACGGCACTAAGATTTAAAGGCTTCACAGACGATTGGGAACAGCGTAAATATTCAAATGTGATAAACTTATTTCTGGCCAAGAATTTTGAACCATCAGTACAATGAAAATAAAGTATGGATTGATTGACCAAAATGAGTTGCATTGATAAGCGTATAGCCAGTTGCTATGTAGTGGATATTACAAATTCCTCGGTGAATTTGCAGAAAAAAGAGTACAGTTTAATGATGCTCCATGGGGGACCATTGCAGAGGTTAAATCGCTAAAAAGTGGCGTATTATCAACACTTTATATTGTTTTCGTATCCTTGATAAGTCTAAGACCTGCTCAGATTATCTTGCCAGTTACTACGATACAAATTTGTCGGCATAAGGAAAAAAAACATCGCTGCAGAGGGAGCTAGAAATCATGGCTTACTAAACAGCCCCAGCAGATGCGGTTCTGAAACAAAAATTGATTAATTCCTAATATAGATGAAGAAGAAAATAGGGATAGTCTTACTAATTTGATAACCTTATCACCCTTCATCAGCGAAAGTAAGGAGATGAAAAAGATAAAAAATAAAAAATGTTTCCGAAAATGGAAAAACGGGTTCCAGAACTACGATTTAGCGGATTTACGGACGATTGGGAACAGCGTAAGTTTTCAGATATAACATTCCATCAGGGGAAAAGAATCGTGAAAATTATCCGTATGAGAGTTATTCAATTACTAATGAAAACGGGTTTGTTCCTCAAGAGGAGAAATTTGAAAACGGTGGGACAATGAGAAATGCCGATAAAAGAATGTATTATATTGTCTCTCCAAATTCTTTTGCATACAATCCAGCAAGAATCAATGTTGGATCTATCGGTTATTACAGTTCTTCTAAAAGCGTAATCGTGAGTTCTCTGTACGAGGTTTTCAAAACCACAGAAGTTGTAGATGATAGATTCCTTTGGCATTGGTTTAAGTCAGATAATTTACGAAAATTAATTACCCGATTACAAGAAGGTGGGGTTCGTTTATATTTCTACTATGATAAGTTATGCATGGGGCAATAGCTTTGCCTAATCTTCATGAACAACAAAAAAATAGGCGCTTATTTTGATAAATTGATAATCTCATTACCCTTCATCAGCGGAAGCAACAAAAAATAGGCGAAAACTTGGAAAATTACTGAAGAAAGCCCTAATCTAAAAAAGATGTTTATCTAAAGCAAGGATGAAGAAAAAAAGAGAATTAACAGTATTTTCAAGTCTTACGAATTGGTGAATATACATTAAATCCCAAATTATTGATTTTTTATACGTAAGATTTAGAATGCAATTCCCCATCTTCTACGAATCGAGCGCGTCGCCCATATGACTTTCGCCGTCAAACTGACTGATCTGGTCAAGTAGTCCTTATATGAAACGGCTACTCTTCTTATATTGATAAGTTTATATATAGGGATACGCTGCAGCAGGCAGCCAATATCTCTCATTTGCTTCTGCTATGGCTGCAGAAAGTGGTATGGAATGGGAAAAAGTTTTAATATAGGGGAATCTTTGTTTCCTTACGGAAAACTTTGTTCTGGCATGGAATAAATTGGCAGGTACAAGATAATGGCAATCTGCCGAAGCCATCTGGCACCATTACTGGTCAAAGTCGGATGGAGGATTTCTGTTACATGTAAATTGAATGAAGCATA